>ERZ1292640.2776-Hain-H43-02um-R1-2776-length-13919-cov-14_pt2 | contig 11526 bp, 8 predicted proteins | sample MGYA00564404_ERZ1292640 | MGnify/ENA primary metagenome ERZ1292640 (study PRJEB36523, sample SAMEA6512636) | groundwater metagenome | collected 2019-01-08 | study: AquaDiva: Metagenomics assemblies of 32 groundwater samples | reverse complement strand
ATCCTCTGGAACAACGGCAAAATCGGCATCTCGTCGCGCTCGGTGGGCGGGGACCCGAAGACGTTTCCGGACTCGCCCTGGCAGCCGCGCGCCCAAGGTTATACACTACAGTTCGGCGTGGGCGACGCGCCCCGTTTCCGCGAATACGGCGATGACAGCGTAAGACAGCAACTGCGCGACGGCTTTCACCTGATCGCCACCACCCGCTGGTCCGAGCCCGACCTCAATGTGGAGCAGACCAACTTCGCCTATCCGCTCGACGGCGAGACGGTCAAGACGGGCGTGGAGCCGATTCTCTGCTGGACAGACCTCCGCGTTTCGAACCCGGGCGCCCAAGCGCGCGACACTTACGTGGGCGTCGAATTCACGAACGAGGACTTCCCGCTCTCGATCCCGCTGCCGAACTTGAGGGCGCTCGCCTGGCGCAAAGGCGGCTTCTACGTTCTCGGACAGCTCGTGGCGGCGGCCGACGAGGCCCTCGAATTCGAAGAAGTGCCCGCTATCGGCGAGAGAAAACGCTTCCGCGCGCCGGTGAGACTGGAGCCGTCCGCTTCAAAGAGCTTCACGTTTGCCAACTTCTACCGTCCCATTTCGCCGAGCCGGTTGGCGGACGTGCGCAAGCTCGGCTACCAGGTTGCGCTGGAGAAGACAGCGGCGTTCTGGAACCGGCTGGAAGCCCCCGGCGCCTCGATCACGGTGCCCGAGCCATTGTTCAACAACTTGTACCGGACCTTCCTTCCGCGAATAACCATCAACTCGGACCTCGACCTCAACGGCTTCTCCGTGCTGCAAACCGGCCCGATCGTCTACAACCGCGTCTGGCATCACGTCACGGCCTATGCGGTGGCCGATTATTTGGCGCGTCGCGGCTACTTCGACCTGGCCAAGCGCTATCTCGAGCCGTTCTTCCACTGGCAAGGCATCCCGGCGCCGGACTCGCCGGCCATTCAGGACTGGAACGGCTTCTTTGGCGCGCCCATCGAGCAGTGCCCGCTGGTGTGGCTGATGTACCAGGGCATGATCCAGTGGGCTTCCGCGCGCTACTACCAGATCTCGAACGACCGCGCCTGGCTCGACGAAAAACTTCCGGCCCTGCTGAAGAGCATGGACTGGGTGAAGAAGACGCGGAGTGTGAGCAAGAAGCTGAATCCCGACGGCGGCAGGCCGCTGAACTACGGTTGGTTCCCGCCGGGCCGCGTGACGGACGGCAGTCACGGCACCAGCATCTTTTCCGACGCCAATATCTGGCGCGGCATGGACTACATGGCGCAGGTGCTGGAATCCATCCGCCATCCGCGCGCGGCTGAGTTCCGCGCCGAGGCGGACGACTACCGCCAGTGCCTTCAGGACAGCCTGAGGCGGGCATCAGCCGAGCGCCCGCTGGTGCGTCTGAACGACGACACCTGGGTTCCGTACCTGCCGGCGTACCTGGAGAGAGTGCCCGGGCAGATCGAGTCCACGCGTTGGTACGCCGCGGTGGTGGACGGGCCGGTCCAGGGAGGTCTGTTCGACACCATGCTGTTCCCCGCTGGTTCGCCCGAGAACGCCTGGACCGTGAACTTCTTCGAGGACACCTATTCGCCGATGAACCCCAGCCTGCCAGACGAGCCGCAGTGGGCATGCCACACCGCCGAGTATCTCGGCCGCGACCTGGTCAAGAACTTTCTGTACGCGTTCTACAGCCAGTCCACCACGACGCTGGCGCGGCAGACGCTCACGACCTACGAGCACCGCAGCGGCGGCAAGGGCCGTGTTTTCGAGTTGAGCGGCTGGGCGGCTGGCTACTGGAACCGCAACTTCACCGACATGCTCTGCCGCACCGTGGGGAACGAGTTGTGGCTGCTCCAGGCGACTCCCAGGCGCTGGCTGAACGATGGCGAGAAGATCGAGGTGCGCGACCTCCAGACCGAATTCGGCCCGATCTCGTTCGCCGTGCGCTCCACGCTGGCATCCGGGAGCGTCCAGGCCAGTATCAGCCCGCCACAGCGCCGACCCGTGGACCGGCTGAAGATTCGTTTTCGTGCGCCCGAGCAGCGCAGGATGCGGTCGGTGACGGTGAACGGCCAGAAGTGGACCGACTTCGACGCCGAAAAGGAGTGGGTCGTGGTCCCGGGCTCGATGAAACAGGCCGAGGTCGCGGTGCGATATTGACCTCCAGGCGCCGGTTCTCGGGCCGGCGCCTGGCGCTACAGCAGTAGCGTGGCCTGCTTGCCATCCCACGTCAGCGGCTTGCCGTTGAGCGTGATCTTCGTCAAGCCCCTGACTGGCGGTACGTGCAGTACCACGCGTTTGGGCGCGTGCCGGAACTGGCTGGTATAAGAGAGCTGCAATTCATCCCGCTGGGGGCCCAGCCGTGCGGCCACGCTCACAGGGCCGAATTCCGTCGGCACGTTCTCGAACTTGCACTCCCGCTCGGGTCGAAGCCAGGCCAGCGGCGCAATCCGCAGCAAGTGCAGCGTGCCCGGTTCCGCCTGGTCGTCCACGAAGGCCAGCCGCACCATGTAAATCGCCAGCGAGCACGGCGTGAGCCCGGTGATCCCTCCCCGGGTCTCGCACATGGTGAACGTCTGGCGCGACAGGGAGCCGGCGAGAATCGAGTACATGCCTTCCAGGAACCGCGCCCTGTCCGCCGCCTGGTGGGAATGGAAGACATTCCAGCTATAGCACGGCTCGCAGCTCGACATCTCGTGCCGCAAGGAAGGCAACTGGCCGAGGTTGGAATCGTAGCGGTACACCTTCACGGGCGGGCCCTCGCGGAACCACAGCCGGGTGGACCGCATCAGTTCATCCTCCACGTCCAGCAACCCTGAGAAGACGAGGAACAGGGGACCGGTGTCCAGGTAGAAAGCGTGCCTGAGTTCGTCGCCGGCGTCCCCGGAAAGGGCGGTCGGAACCAGCCGGTGCTTCCGGCCCCTGGCATCCGGCCACACGGGCATCCCGGCGGTCTTCTCCCGGATGGCCTTCGTAAACGCGGCCTTGTAAGCCCGGGCCTCTTCCGCGAACTCGCCCGCGCGCGGATGGCCGGCTTGTTCCAGCAGCCTGGCGGCGGTGGTGAGGCCCTTGTAGTTCCAGCCGTCATTCCAGACCGCCTGGATCTTCGTCTTGCGGTCAGTGGCCACCCCCGCCGGCAGGATGCCGGGGGCGCCGCCGTGTCCTTCGATCCGCCGCGCGTCTTTGATGAAATCGCACGCCTTGACCGCCACCGGAATGTACTCGCGGGCGAACTCCTGGTTGCCGGAGACCAGCGCGTGCTCGCTAATGGCCCACAGGAGCGCGCCGTGGTCGCTGAGCCAGTCGATCGAGGTCAGGCTTTTGGGCGTCGCCAGGTATCCCGGGTGGGGCTTGAAGGCATCGCCCGGAGGGACGATCGATCCCTGCGTCTGCTTCAGCAGAGCGAGGTATTTTTCCACCGCCCGGTGATGGCCCAGGTTGTCGAGCAGCATAATGCAAGTCATGGCCAGCGGGGTGGTCCACACATTGGAGTAGGTCCATGAGCCCGTGAGCAGAGAGTAGAAGCCGGTTTCCGGATCCCGCTCGGCAACAACCTCGACGAATCGAAGGCTTTCGCGGATCGCCCGGTTGACGTACTCCTCGGGTGTGTCGATGCGCGCGGCGGTCCCGGGCTGCTTCGACCAGTACCCGTTGGCCTCCTGCAATGCCCGGTCGTAACCGGCCGCCAGTTCCTGATCGAAGGCGGCCTTGTCGGAGGGCAGCAAGGGCACCAGGAGATCCACGTGCGCGCCTTTCCGCGCATCGAACTGAATGTACAGCAGCGAATCCTTGTCGGTCGGCCGGCCGGTTTGGAACTGCGTGGTGCACTGCTGGCTGGCCGGAACGCCGAGGCGAACCCTGCCATCCGGTTCGACGAGCCGGTAGCCGGCGTCGGGCGAATACCGGTCGGTATCGGGCGCAAGCGTGCGCGGGTACGCGGACCGGTCCGCGTGGTAGATGAGATTGTTTCGAATGCTCATCGTGCGGGAGATGTGGGGGGTGTTGATCTTGATGGCGAAGCCGTATCTGTCCGGCAGCGGGAGACCCTCGACGCTGCCGTACACCGACAGGCGAACCCAGGCGAACAGCGGTTCGATGCCCGTCTGGATCTCCTTTCCCCCGGGCACATGGGCAAACACCTCTTGTCGAAGCATCAGGCCGTCGGCGACCCACTCGCTCCTCAGCACGGGCGTGGGCGTCGGGTTCCATCCCTGGATCACGCCGCCGTCGTCCTGCGTCGCGTAGCGGCCGAAGGTGGCCCCGCCTGACGGCGCGAAGCTCAGTTGCACGCCTTCTCCTTTCCAGCGCTCCGTGCGCCGGCTGAGGTCCGGCTGGGCGATGATGGAGCCGTTAAACAGCACGTTGAATCGGAAGAGGTGGTCCTTCCAACCCACCGGCGTCCACTTGTTCGGCAGCTCGATCCACCATTGGAGAGCGGTCTCGATGTCGGGCTCGCGTGCCGCGGCCGGCGAGGCCTTGACGGAAGTCTTCACCTGGGCAGCATTGAGGCCGGGGGCGAGGCCGCCCGCGACGCTCGCCCCACCGGCGCCGGTGGCGGCCAGGAATGTACGACGTGTCGTTCGATCCAAATCCGGTTTTCGCACTTGCATCCTCCGCAACGTGGTCTGAAATACACCGGAGTTACTTTAGCACCCTTCCGTGTTGGCGTACCCCTCGCGCGGGAAATCTATCCAGCCCGGTGGACGCATCCTGGGCCAGCCTGCGGCGGTCGCCCTCGAACGCGAGCGCCGCCGCCACCAGGAGGAGACAAGCGCCAACGGCGGAGGCCAGCGCAGCCCATCCCATGAGCGCGCTCATGCCGACGGAATGCTTCCACAGGCCGGCCACGAAGACCGACGCGCCGCCGGCCAAGCCGCCACACAGGTTCAGGGCGCCCGCGGCAAGGCCGTAGTTCCGCTCGGAAGCCACATCGTAGGCGCTGGCGAACAAGTTCGCGATCATCAGGCCGGAGAGCAGGCCGAAAGCGGCGCAACCCAGCTTCAACGCCGCCAGCGGGCCGGCCGCGAGGGCTAGCCACGCGAATGGTGTAGAGAGCAGCAGGCCGGTCCCAGCCACATAGAACCGCCCTGCTGCCGCGCGCCGCGCCGCCCAGTCGCCCAGGAAACCGCCGGTCAGCACTCCGGCAACCGTGGCCGCCTGGAGGTAAAAGGAACCGTCAAAGCCGCTCTGCGCCAGCGAAAGGCCGTAACGCTCGTGGATCCAGTTCGGCAGCCAGGCGTACAACATCCACAGCATGAGGCAGAAGGTGAAAAACGCAAACGCCAGCGCGAGGTAGCAGCGGGATCTCAAAAACGAAAGCGCTCCGGCGGGAGCGGCCTGGGCGTCCGCGGGCGGCGCCGGAAGACGGCGGAAGACGGCGCCCAGCACTGCGGCGTACGCCACGCCAGCCACTGCCAGCATGATAAAACCGGAACGCCATCCGACAGTGTCGGCCGTCCAGCCCCCGAACCATCCGCCCAGAACGATGCCGAAGAACTGGGCCGTTGCGTGAATTGCCAACGCCCTGGACCGGGTGGTTCCCGGATGGAAACTTGCGATGAGGGCCAAGGCCGCGGGAAAGTAGAGCGCCTCAGTGAGACCCATCACCGCGCGCCACGCCAGCAAGCCGCCGGGCGACGCGCTCAGGCCCGTCCCCAACGTCGCCAGGCTCCAGAGCAGGAGGCTGCCGAGGATCATGCGTTCGCGCCGCCAGAGGTCAGCCATCCGGCCGGTGAACGGCATGGCCAGCGAATATACCCAAATGAACAACGAACCAGTCAGCCCCAGTTGCGTGTCCGAGAAGCCCAATTCCCGGCGGAGCACCGGGAAGATGGAAAAGACGATCTGCCGGTCAACATAGTTGATGAGGAAAGCAAGCCAGAGCAGACCCACCAGCGCCCAGGCCAGCCGCGGCGCAGGCTTCGTGGCGGTTGCCGGGCCGCTGGCGAAGGGGTTCAAAGCTGCGTCTCGCGGCTGATCACGTACAGTGTGATTCCTTTCCTGGACAACGCGGGGAAGCGCAGCATCGAGACGATGCCGGTGCGGTGCGCCCGGATCTCCACCGGCTCCGAAGAGTGGTCGCCGAAATCGTGCAACCGGCCCAACAGGTCGCCTTCCCTGACGTCGGCGCCGAGCTCCACCACCGGTTCCCAGATGCCGTCCTTTGGGCAGGGGACGTAGTCCTCGAGGCTTGCGGCCTCGATGAACCGGGGCGGCGTCATGCGGCAGAGGTCGATCTTGACCACCTCCCCTTCGACGTGCCCGTAATGGCGCAGGACGTTCTTGATCCCCTCGTAAGCGTGCAGCGTCCCCCGCGGGCTCACGGCTTCGCCAAATCCGAACTCGCCCCCCACGGTGATCTTGCCTTCGGCCTCCGCCTCGTCGGTCAGCAGGCCCGAGGCCATCTGGCTGGAGTAGATCATCACGAAGGGCGGATCGAAGAGTTGGGCGACCTTGGCGATCTCGGCGCGCTGGGCGGGGTCGGGGATCGGGTGGAAGGAAGTCGTCGGCACCGGGAAGCCGCCTTCGTTGCCGCCCGAGTGGAGGTCCAGCACCACGCGGACCTGTGGGAATATCCGCGTCTTGACGAAGTTGGCGATGCGGTAAGAAACAGTGCCGCGCGCACTGCCGGGAAACGCGCGGTTCATGTTGACGCCGTCCTGCGGCGACACGCGCGTGTTGGCGTTGCAGGCGCTCTCGCTCAACTGCGGGATGAGAAGGACGCGGCCGCGCATCTGGGCTGGGTCCAGGTCGCGGCAAAGCCGCTTTATGGCCACCTGCCCCTCCCATTCATTGCCGTGCGTACCACCGAAGGCGACGACGCCGGCAGGCGGCCCGTCGGGGCCGGAGCCGCGCAGACCGTTGATGACGGTCAGCGGCACCAGAGAGTAGCCCCAACTGGAGTCCAGGTGGAAGGCGACGTGGTAGTGGTGTTTGCCGGGGCGGTCAAAATCTATCTGCGAATGATCGTAAATCACCGTGGGCATGACCGATCCTCCTGGGGATCTCGACAGCTTCAACATCTTACAGCCTGGAATGCTTGCCCCGCGGCGCCCGTCCACTCTGCTGGACAGATTCCGGCTCAATGCGGGACGAGGGGCGCACCGCGGAAGTGCGTTCGTGCTAAATTGTCCCAGGCTGTCTTTGACGGAGAGACCGATCCGTGGTGGTGGACTGTCACACTCACGTTTTTGCCTATCCCGGACACTTGTCCGAGGAGTTCGTCGCCGAGGCGAACGCCCGGGCGCGCGGCCACCCGATCGACATGAACGTTCCGCCCGAGAGGCACTGGCAGGCCATGCAAGGGGTGGACAAGGTGATCGTCTTCGGCATGCGGGCGTTCCACGTAGGCATCTGCACGCCGAACGAGTACATCGCCGACTATGCCGGCCGGCATCCCGGCAAAGTGATCGGCTTTGCCGGCGTGGACCCTACGGCGGATAACGTCCGGGACACCCTGGAGCGCGCGCTCGGGCTGAACCTGCGGGGCGTGAAACTCGGCCCCATTTATCAGAACATCCACCCGGCCGACCCGCGGATGATGGAGGTTTACGATTTCTGCCAGGCCCACCGCCTGCCCATCATGATCCACCAGGGCACCACCTTCCCGAGCAAGGCGCCGTTGAAGTACGCGCATCCGCTTCTGCTGGAGGACGTGGCCCTCCGGTTCCCCGGCTTGAAGGTGGTCATCGCGCACCTGGGTCACCCCTGGATCGACGATACCCTGGTGCTCATCCGTAAGCAGCTGAATTTTTACGCGGACATCTCCGCGCTGCACTACCGGCCGTGGCAGTTCTACAACGCCCTGATCTCGGCAAAGGAGTATGGCGTGCTCGACAAGCTGCTGTTCGGCTCCGACTACCCGTTCACGACACCGGAAGCGACTGTCGAGGCGCTCCGGAACTTCAACCGGCTGGCGGAGGGGACGAACCTGCCACGGCTGGAGCCGCAGGAGATCGAGCGACTGATCGAGGCCCCGGCGCTGGCCTTGCTGGGGCTGGAGTGAGCAATGAAGATCACTGGTGTGGACCTGCTGGTGCTGGAGGCGCCGGGCGCCTACGAGGCGCCGCAGGGGGCGAGCGAGGCATACGGCTTCCGCTATCTCGGCATCGTGCGAATTCAGACCGACGCCGGCGTCACGGGCTATGCGGACATCGAGACGCAGCCGCACGTGGCCCGCGCCATCGTCGAAGCGCCGTCGGAGGGGGCTACGCCCGGGTTCCAGGGCTTGCGTTCGGTCCTGCTCGGCGAGGATCCTTTCGAAGTCGAGCGCCTCTGGCAGAAGATGTACCTGGCTTCCGTGTATTACGGGAGGAGGGGCGCGGCGATCCAGGTGATGTCCGGTATCGACATCGCTCTTTGGGACATCGTCGGCAAGGCCGTCCGGCAGCCGGTCTACAAGCTGCTGGGAGGAGGTTACCGGGACAAGGTCAGAGCCTACGCCAGCACGCTGTTTCGCCCGGAGCCGGCAGCCATCGTGGAGGCGTGCCGGCAGTATGTCGATCAGGGATTCACGGCCGTAAAGTTCGGCTGGGGAGTGTTCGGGCAGGATCTGGAACGCGACGTGTGTCTGGTAGAGGCCGCGCGCCGCGCGCTGGGAGACCGCAACGATCTGCTCGTGGATGCGGGCTGGCTGGTGCACCGCACCCCAAAAGAGGCCATCGCACTGGTGCGCCGGCTTGAGCCGTACCGGCCCTTCTTCGTCGAAGAGCTACTACACCCCGAAGATTATGACGGCTACGCTCAACTTGCCGGCGCCGTCGATACTCTGATCGCCTGCGGCGAGCAGGAATCGACCGAGTGGGGGTTCCGCATGCTGATCGAACGCGGCAAGATCGACGTCGTCCAGCCGGACATCTCCCGCTGCGGCGGCTTCACCACGGCCAGGAAAATCGTGCACATGACGGAACTCCACAACCGGCTGTGCGTGCCGCACGCCTGGATCTCGGACCTGCTGACGGCGGCCTCGCTGCATCTCAACGCCTTCATGCGGCGCTCGGTGTTCGTCGAGTTCAACGTGACCAGCGGGCCGCTCAGCCGGGAGATCTGCCGGAATCCCATCCGCATGCGGGACGGCTTCATCGACGTTCCCCAGGGGCCGGGTCTCGGCGTGGAAGTGGACGAATCGGCACTAGCCAAATACAGGGTGCAATAAATGGACAGGCTAAAGGACAAAATCACGATCGTCACCGGAGGCGCCAACGGGATTGGGCGCGCCATCAGCGAGCTCTTCGCCGAGGAAGGCGCTTGGGTGCTCGTGGCGGACATCGAGCGGGAGGCCGGGGAGGAGACTGTTTGCGGCATCCGCGGGAAGGGCGGGCAGGCGGAGTTCCGCCGCACCGACGTCTCCATCCCGGAGGAAGTGGCCGGCGCGGTTGAACTCGCCGCCGCAAAATCGGGCCGCATAGACGTCCTCTGCAACAACGCAGCCTATCTCGGGGAGTTCCACGCCATTTTGGAAGCGACCGGCGAGGAGTGGGACCGGTGCATCCGCACCGCCCTAATGGGTACTCACTACTTCACCAAGGCCGTCCTGCCTGGCATGATCTCGCGGAAGCAGGGCTCGGTCGTCAACATCGTTTCCATCCAGGCGATGGTAGGCTGCCCGACGTCGGTGGCTTATACGGCCACGAAATCGGCGTTGCTCGGCTTCACGTTAAGCGCGGCGTACGATTACGGGCCGCACAACATCCGCGTGAACGCGCTGTGCCCGGGCCCGATCCAGACGCGGATCTCGCCGGCGCCCGGCACGCCCCACTACCAGTGGCAATGCGAGCAGACGGTGATGAAGCGTGTGGGCACACCGCGCGAGGTGGCTTACGCCGCCTTGTTCCTGGCCTCCGACGAGGCGTCTTACGTCACGGGCACGGTCCTTCCGGTGGACGGCGGCTGGACCTCCCGGTAGCGAGTTGCGGCCATGGGATACGCTTGCATGTTCGCGGCGCTGGCGGCGTTCAGCTTTCTGGGGATCTTCGCGAAGATCGCGGACCTGAAGAATTGCCGGCCCGGCGCCATCTACACGCTGCTGTTCGTCTGGTCCTGCGTGCTGGCGGTTTTCGCGGCCCTGGTTTCGAACCAGCCGCTGGGGCGCACTCCGGGGTTGGTGGTTGAGGTGGCGCTGCCATTCGGCGTTTGCGCGGCCGTGGCCGGCCTCGCATTTCAAACCGGGATCCGGTACGGCAAGATCGCAACAAGCTGGCTGATCATCAACCTTTCCGCGGCCATACCGACGCTGGGCTCGATCCTGATCTACCGCGAGCCCGTCAGCGCAAAAAAGATCATGGCGCTCTGCCTGATCGCCGGCTCAGTCTTTCTGCTGTGGAAAGACAAGCTGGAAGACCAGCAAAGGGCGGCGCGACAGGCGGACAGAAAAGGGGCCTAGAAATGTGGCTGCGCCTGATGCTGATCGCGTTCGTTGCCAACGGTCTCGGCCCGTTCGGCCTGAAGATCCTGCAAGAGAGGGGCCTGCTCGAGCCGTACCGGCTGCCTTACCTGCTGTTCTGGTACCTCGGCGCCCTGCCGCTCGCGGCGTTGGCCTTCCTCCGAAAACCCGGCCGGCTGAGCGCGCCCGAGGTCCTCATCGGCGGCGCCATGGGCTGCTGTAGCCTCGGAGGACAACTGGCCACCGCAGTGGCGCTGGAGAGCCTGCCGGGGCACGTGGTCTTCGCCATCACCACGGGCGGGAACCTGTTCATCGTCGCCGCGGCGGGAATCTTTCTGTTTCGCGAGCGGGTGGGAAGATACGGCCTGGCCGGCATCGGCCTCGGCATCGTTTCGCTGCTGTTGCTCGGGACAAGCTAAGGAGACACGCATGACGCGCTTTCCGGTACTGATCCTCTCGTTGGCGCTTGGCGCCGCGGCGTTCGCCCAAGAGCGGGACGCGCGCGTCACCCTGCATCTGGACAAGAATCTCGGGCCGATGGAGATGGACCGTTTCGCGCTGGGCCAGGGTGGCCTGTCGGACGAGCCCATGTTTGCCGGCCGCGTCGCCGAGGTGCGCGCCTTGCGCCCGCGGGTGATCCGGCTGTTCCTTCAGGAGTATTACGACCTGCTGCCCGCACCCGGCCGCTATCACTGGACCACGCTCGACGCGGCTGTGGACCAGATTCTGAACACCGGCGCGAAGCCGCTCATGTGCATCGCCTTCAAACCGAAGACGCTGTTCCCCCGGATCGACCAGGACATCGTGGAGCCTACCAGTTACGAGGACTGGGAGGAGCTTGTCTACAACCTGGTGCGGCACTACAAGGAGCGCGGGGCCGGCATCCGCTACTGGGAGGTTTCCAACGAGCCGGACATCGGCGAAAACGGCGGCTGTCCCTACCGTTTCAAGCCGGACAGCTACGCCCGTTATTACATGCACACGGCCCGCGCGGTCCTGCGCGCGGATCCGGAGGCTCGCGTGGGCGGACCCGCGCTTGCCAATCCCGACTCGCCGATCCTGCCTGCGCTCCTCGACTTCTGCCAGCGCGAGAAGGCGCCGCTCCACTTCATCTCCTGGCACATTTACAGCAGTGACCCGCTGCGCATCCGCCG
>ERZ1292640.3887-Hain-H43-02um-R1-3887-length-11528-cov-46_pt1 | contig 11528 bp, 6 predicted proteins | sample MGYA00564404_ERZ1292640 | MGnify/ENA primary metagenome ERZ1292640 (study PRJEB36523, sample SAMEA6512636) | groundwater metagenome | collected 2019-01-08 | study: AquaDiva: Metagenomics assemblies of 32 groundwater samples | reverse complement strand
TGCTGGCCACGTTGACCGCTTCAACATTAGCCCCCACTGTGACGGCGCCGGTGGGATCCACCACGCGGCCGATGATGGTGGCGCGCGATTCCTGGGCGGAAGAATTGCCGGCCATTGCCAGCATTGCGATTACTGCGGCAGACATTCTCATGACTCACCTCCTCGGGCGCCTCAAAAGACCACCCGCAGCCCGAGCTGGATGGTGCGCGGATCGGTGGCGCTGGTAATGGTGCCGAAGCCGGAAGCGCCCATGGTGTGGTTTGGCGGCGAGAAGTCGGGATGGTTGAAGGCGTTGAACAACTCGCCGCGGAATTGCAAGTAGCTTCCCTCACGAATGTAGACATTCTTGTTGATCGAGAAGTCGAAATTCACGCGGCCGTCGGCGCGAACGATGCCGCGGCCGGCGTTGCCGAAGGCGTAAGGCGCTGGTGCCGCGAAGGCTTCGGTGTCGAACCACCGCTCTAGCGTGCGTTGCCCGGCCGGCAGGCTTGGGTTGCGGACGAGGTTGGCCCGCAAGCCGCCGGCCGAGAAGGCATTGGTCGTGTTCGTCTGCATCGTCACGGTGAAGGGACCGCCGCTCTGCGCGCTCGCAATCGCCCCCACAGTCCAGCCTCCGAGGACGTGAGAGAGCGTGCCCTCTCCGAGCCAGCGGCGTTGCCGGCCCAGCGGCAGGTCGTAGACCGAACTCCAGATGAACCGATGCACGATGTCGATGGCCAGCGGCCCCTTGTCGAGCCTGCGGTTGTAATAATCCTGATAAATCTGGTTGTCGCCGAGATCGCCGCCCGCCGATTCGTCAATGTTGCCGATGTTCCTCGCCCAGGTGTAAGTTCCCAGCAGGCTCAGGCCGTGCGACAGCCGCTTCTCCACCCGGACCACGCCGGCGTGGTAATCGTTCACACCAAAGGTGGGGAAGGCGATCGCCACACTGTTGAATTGCGGGAAGGGCCGGCGGACCTGGGCGTTCCCGGGCCCCATCTGGTCGGGAGGGACCTGGTTAATGCCGATATTGGAAAGCGGCATTTTCCTCCCCAGGTTGCCCAGATAGGAAAGCTCCAGGACCAGGTTGCCGGGCAACTGGCGCTGGATACCGAAGTTGAACTGCTGCGCGTAGCCGGCGCGGCGGTTGCGCTCATAGAAAGTGACGTCGGTGGTCGCACGCTTTCCGATCGCCACTGCGCCGAAGGAATCATCCCGCTTCGGAGCGGTCAAGCTGATGCCGGTAACGCCTTCGGCCAGGTAAAGGGCCGGCGTGATTCCGTTGTCCGGAGACGACAGGCCTGCTGAGCGTTCAAAGCCGAGGGAAGCCGAACTGGGCGCCCCGTGCGCGAACGGGTGTTCAAAGAACACGCCGTAGCCGCCGCGCACCACCCACTGGTCACTGCCAAGCGGCCGCCAGGCAAAGCCGAAACGCGGTCCGAAGCTGTTCCAGTCCGTCTCGTAAGGCGCCGTGGGCCAGTTGTTCACCCCCGCGAAGCGGACCACTCCGGGGGTCCCGGAAACCGGGTTGATGGCCATCAGGTCGAAGCTGTTCATCCGGTTGTTCTTGTCCACGATTGGAGTGTCGGTTTCCCACCGCAAGCCGAGATTCAACGTAAGGCTCGGGGTCACCTTCCAGTCGTCCTGAAGGTATCCGGCCAGATACCAGCTATAGCGGTCCAGCGGCTCAGTGTCGCGCAACGCGAACGAATTGACGAAACCGAGCAGGTAGGAGGCGAAACCGAAACCTGTCCGCGAGTCCCCCGGCAGGCCGGTGCCGGTGGTCGAGAAGCCGAACTCGCCGGAAATAATCGGCCGGTTGATCTCGAAGTTGATGCTCTTACGCAATTCGCCCCCGAATTTCATCAGGTGCTTGCCACGCACGTAGGTCCAGTTGTTGACTACCTGATGTTGCCGGATCGGGAACTGCTGGCGCTCGCTGCTGTCGCCCAGTCCGGCTATGCCGCTCGCATTCATCTCCGGAAACGCGCCGCTCGGAATACCCTTCAGCCCGATCTGTTCGACGATCTTACTGCCCAGCCCGGCGGAGCGGTTGTGGTAGATCCGGTGGGCGAAGGAATAGCGGGCGTCCATGACCAGACTGTTGGTGAACGTGTGCGTGTCGGCAAACAGGTAAGAGGTCTGCCACCGGCTCGGGTAGGTCGCACTCGGATCGGCCTCCTTCTTCGGGTAGTTGCTGGTCCAGGAGAAAGGATCGGCGTTGAAAAGGAAGCGGACGTAGAAACGGTTCTTGTCATGAAAAACGTGGTCCACGCGCGCAGTGACGTTGTCCCGTGTGAACATGCGGGCGCGGTTGCCGATGAAGTTCTGGGCGCCCGCGATGTTTGCAGGGGGGCGGTTCGACCGCGGCCAGTAGTCGATCAACTGCCTGGCCACACGATCGAAGCGGGCGGCGGGGATGACATTCCCCGTGAAGGGATCTCGCCTTGTGCTGCCACCGGCGACCCTGGTGGTGGCCGGATCGTAGATGCGGATGACCTGTCCTCGGCTGTCGAACGTCTCGGAAAAGTTCCCCTGTCGTTGCAGTTCGCTGGGCACCGTCAGGATTTGGGTGAAGCCGTCCGTCCTCCTCGTCCCTTCGTAGCCGGCGAAGAAGTGGGTCCGGTCGTGGATGACCGGTCCGCCGACGGTGCCGCCGAAAAGGTTGTAGCGCAGCGGCGCCTTCACCTTCCGTGTGCCTTCGGCGGGCGCAAAAAAGCCGGCTGCGTCCAGCCGGTCATTGCGGAAGTATTCAAAGGCGCTGCCATGGAATTCGTTGGTTCCGGATTTCGTGGTGCTGACGATCAGGCCGCTGGCTGAGCCGCCGTACTCGGCCGCGTAACTGTTCTGAACCACCCGAAACTCGCGGATGACCTCCACCGGCGGGTCGGTGTCCACCTGGCCGACGCCGAGCCGCATGTTCTGGATGTTGCCGCCGTCCAGCCAGAACATCTGGTTTTGCACCCGGCCGCCGGAGAGGCTGAAATTGGGCTTGGCCAGGCCGCCATAGTTGATCCAGACGACGCCGCCGGCCAGCCGGGCCAACTCCAGCGCTCTTCGGTTCCCCAATGGCATCTCGGAAACCACGCGACTATCCATGAACTGGCCCACCGTGGAGGTGGTGCTCTCCAGCAACGGCGCGCCAGCAGTGACTTCCACAACTTCCGTAAGGCTGCCGAGCTGCATCTGGAGGTCGAGACCCAACTGCTGTGCCGTCTCGACAGTCAATCCCTTTCGCTCGTATGACTTGAAACCTGGGGCCGCCGCCCGGATCGTGTACCTCCCAGGCTCAAGAAACGAAAGCGCATAAATGCCGGCCGCGTTGCTCTGAGCCTTTGTGATGACGCCGGTCTCTTCGTTGGTGGCCACCACCTCCACGGCCGGGATGACTGAGCCCTGCGGGTCGAGTACCCGGCCGGTGACTCGCCCCTGTGAAGTCTGCGCCACGGCGGCTGGCGCGACCAGGATCAATGACAATGCCCCCGCCAGCATTGAGTCTCGCATGCATACTGTCCGCATGAGGCCTCCTCGCGGTATTGAGCGCTCCAAGCAGGACAAGCTACCTACCCTTCATCACGCTCGGCCTCTATTCTACGGATGCTTAAACCCCTTACCTATACAGCGGTTTCTGTAGGTACGGAAGGGCCGGCTGGCTACCGTGGCGTGCGCAACCGGGACATCATGTCCGTGAGGGCGGCGCCCAAGTCCCGAGGAAGAGTGATTGAATATTCCAGACCTTTGCCCGGCGGGCCTGCTTCAGTGCGTCCTGAGGAACGTTTTGGTCCGCCATGAGCTTCGGGCCCACGATGCGGTAGCGCAGCCGCAGGGAATCATACTCCTACACCCAGATCGGCTCCGCCGAGCGGCGCCATTCGCCGGGTCCCTCGAATCGCAAGTCGCGCACGCTGAGGCCCCTCAGCACGTCGTCAGTCGCGGGCAGGCCCACGGCCACGAGCAAGCTTAACAGCGCGGCTTTAACAACAGTCACAAGGTCAGCCGGAGCGCGAACTGCATCTGGCGTGGCGTGCTGGTGGTGCCGCGAACCTTGCCGAAGTCCGGGCTCTCCACGTTGGTGTTCGGCGCGCCCAGCGTCGGAGTGTTGGTCAGGTTGAACGTCTCCCAGCGGAACTGTAATTCCATGCCCTCGCGGATGGGGAAAGACTTCATGAGGCCGAAGTCCAGGCTGAAGGCCCCGTCCTCGTTGAGGATGCCGCGGCCGGCGTTTCCGAGCCGCCAGGTTCCGTCAGGGTTGCGCGGCAGGACGAAGGCGCCAGTGTCGAACCAGCGGTCCGCGGTGCGCGTCGGGAGCCGCGGGTCGCGAATGCGGTCCGGCCACCAGTCGCCGACTCCGGTGGCGCCCAGCCGCTGGCGCGCGTTCGGAACAGTAACGGTGAAGTAATGGCCAGTTTGCGCCGAGACGATGCCGGAGAGGTGCCAGCCGCCGAAGATATGGTGAGCCAGGCCGCCGGCCTTGCCGAACGGCAGCGCGTAGAGAGCGGCGGCTACCAGGCGATGGCGGAAGTCGAAATTGGAGTTGCCGCGGCTCTCGCGGAAGTTGCGGAAGTTCTGGAGCCCGCCGCCGCCCGAGCCGAACTGCTCTGAGACGTTGTCAATCGAATGGCTCCAGGTGTAGGCGCCGGTCAGGGAAAGGCCGCCCGCATAGCGCCGCTCGAGCTGCACGTCAAGGCCGTGGTAGTTGGACGCGGCGTAGGCGCTGCGCAGGCTGACGTTGTTCCATTGCGGGATGCGCCGGCGCTGCCGCTCGGTGGCCGGCGGCCCCGGCTCGGAGCCGTTCCAGTTGTAAGCGCCCATGATGTAGTTAGATGACGAGCCCACGTACGCGATCGTCATTGACAGGTTAGATACCAACTCCTGCTGGACGGCGAAGTTCCACTGGTAGATGGCTGGCGACGGGAAGTCCGTCTGCCAGACTATCCAGTTCAGGTTGCTGGGCGGAGCGTCAGTGCCGCCGAGGAATCCCGGCGGGAAGCCATCCCGAAGCCACAGCGCCGGCCTGGTGGTGGTGGACTGCGCGGTGACGCTGCGGCTGTACGGCCAGTTATTGATCGGGCGTCCATCAGCCCCCAGCGATCCCTGCCCGGCGTAAAACACGCCGCCGCCGGCGCGGATCACCGTGCGCCGGCCGATCTGCCAGGCGAAGCCCAGCCGCGGCGCCCAGTTGTTGGTGTCGGTCGAGACCAGCCCGCGGCACGACCAGGATTGGCCGCAGTACGCGGCATAGACGATCTTGTTGAAGTCGGGGCCGGGCGCCAGCTCGAGCTGGTTCATGTTGTTGTGCTTCTCGAACCACGGTGAAGTCAGCTCGTAGCGCAGGCCGAGGTTCAGCGTCAGCCGCGGCGTGAGCTTCCAGTCGTCCAGCGCGTAAAACATCAGGTTTCGAAAGCGCATTGCCCCGACCAGCCCGCTGTGCAACGCTGCTGAGGCGGGCATTCCCAACAGGAAGTCGGCGAAGCCGATGCGGGTGAACTGGCCGTCGAAGGTGAAACTGCCGTGGGAGCCGGCCCCCCCGTAAATGTCAGTGCGGTTCCAGCGAAGATCGGCGCCGAACTTGAAGTTGTGATTGCCGCGGTTCCAGGAGAGGTTGTCCAGGTACTGGTGCACCTGGCTGATCTTGAAGTTGGGCATCGATCCGGGCTCGCCGAGGCCCTGGTAGCCGATCACCCCGCCGAAGCTGAACTGCGGCAGCCCGAACAGGCGGTTGTTACCCGGGATGCCGCGAATGCCGTAGCGCGCTGTCAGTTCGCTCAGCAGTTCCTTCGACAGCTCGCGCTTATCGACCTTCTGGCGGTTGAAGCCGTAGCGGAATTCGTTGACGAGGTTCGGCGTGAAGATGCGCGAGTAAGAGTATGCGACGCTGCGGCCGTCGTTGTCGTCGAAGGCGCGGTCGTTGTTCTGCCCGCCGCGCGCTGGAGGAGGGAAGACCGAGCCGCGCAGGTTGTCGTAGCGGTTCAGGCTCAGGCGAGCGAACATCTTGTCGCTGGCCGAGAGGTTGTGGTCGATGCGCGCGTCGTACTGGTCGCGGGTGGTGCTCCACGGTGGGTTGTTGATGTAGTTGGCCCGGGTGCCGGAGCCGGCGAAGTTGGGCTGCGGCCAGAGTTCCAGCATCTTGCGCGCGGTCGCATCGAAGCGGTCGCCGGGTACCTGGTTCGCCGGGAACGGCTGGCCGGTGACGGGATCGCGGATGGTCGCCAGCGCGGGCGAGAAACGCCCGGCGCGCTCTTCGGCTGTCGGGACGGTGGCCATGTCGGTCTGGGCGCGCCGCTCGCGGCGGCCTTCCCAGCTCGCGAAGAAGAAGGTGCGGTCGCGCAGGATCGGGCCGCCGAAGGTGGCGCCGAACTGGTTCTGCCGCAGCACCTCGGGATCGGCCTTGCCGTCGCCGGTGCGGTCCACATAGTTGAAGGCGTCCCGGGCGTCGAAGACGTCGTTGCGCAGGTACTCGAAGGCCGAGCCGTGGAAGGCGTTGGCGCCGGACTTGAGGCTGACGATCATCAGCGCGCCGGAGTTGCGGCCGAACTCGGCCGAGAAGTTGCTGGTCTGCACCTTGAACTCGGCCACCGCGTCCAGCGACGGCACCACCACCTGCATCTTGCGGTCCTGCATGCCCATCACGTTGTTGTTGTTGTCGATGCCGTCGATGATGAAGCTGTTCTGGGTCATCGGCTGGCCGTGGGCGTTGAAGCCGCTCTCGCGGTCGCGGCTGCTCGTGGCCGGGATCACCCCGGCGGTGAGCCAGGCCAGTTGCTGGAAGTTGCGCGCGTTCAGCGGCAGGGAACTGACTTCGCGCTGGGCGACCACGTGGGCCAGCGAAGAGGTCTCCGACTGAAGCAGCGGCGCTTCGCCGGTGACCACCACCGACTCGGCGAGCTGGCCGAGCTCGAGCTGGAAGTCCACGCGGACGCGGTCCTGGGCGTGCAGGTCAATGCCTTCCCAGATGGCCTTCTTGAAGCCGGCTTTCTCGACCTGCACGTTGTAGCTGCCGATCCGCATAGGGCCCACAGTGTAGGTTCCGGTTTCCGAGGTCTCGACCGGCCAGGTTTCGTTAGTCGCGCGGTTCACGGCGGTGACCTTGGCGGCGGGCACGGCCGCCCCGCTCGCATCGGTGATCACGCCGGTGATGACGCCCATGTCCTGCTGGGCGCAGAGGAAACCGGCCCACAGGGCCGGCAGGAGAAGGATCGCACGGCTCATGTGAACCTCCAATCCCACAGCCGCTCAGCCATGATCCCCCTCCCTCCTCAGTGTCAGCCCCCAGGAGTCGAGGTGGGAATACAGCACTTTCTGTAGCGGTTCGCTGCAATCCGTTGCGGTAAGACCAGAATGCTCAGTGCGGCTCGCGCAACCGGGACACCATGTCCGTGAGGGCGGCGCCCAAGTCCCGAGGGAATGTAATCGAGTATTCCAGGCCCCTGTAGATTTTCAGCACCGCGCCGATGGCGTCCCGCCAAGGGCTACCGCGCGGGTTGGAGTTGTAGTTCAAGTAGAAGACCGGGCATTTTGCGCGGCCGGCTTCCTTCAGGGCCTGCTGGGGAATGTTCTTGTCCAGCATGAGCTTTGGGCCCACGATGATAATGGCATCCGGCTCCGGCTGCTGGGGCCCGAGTTGCTCGACAAGCAGACTGGTGAGGAAGCGTGTTGCGCTATGCGGGTCCTCAAGGCGGCGGTAGTCAATCCTCCCAAGCCGCAGGGCGCTCACGGCTTCGCCCAAGGCGGGAAAGTCAATTTGCGACACGCGGTGGGCGCGGTAGATGACGCTCTCCTCGTGGATGTTGAACGCCACAAGACTGAAATGGTAGATGTGGGGCTCGCGCGCGATGCTGCGGAGGATGGACACGATCGCGTCTACATCCCAAGGTTTCAGTGTGCTGTCCCGGGGATCCGTGGGGGAGAAATTGACGAGCAACCTGACGTGGAGCCTCTGACCGAGGGCGACACGCTCAACCGGCGACTGTCCTCGAAAGATGTCTTGCGGGCGCTGGTCGACCGTATCCGGCGGCAAGGTCAGCGGCAGGTCCCGGTGCTCGTCATCGAGCCGGGCCTCCATGACCCAGTGGGACGAGCAGACTCGTTCGCTGCGGTCGCGCATGAGCCAGTCGACCTGATAGCGTCCGGGCCCGAGCGTGTACTCGCCCGGAAGCATGGCTTCGCCCTTGGCGCCTTCCTCGATCGGCGGAACAGTGAACCGATCCACCAGGTAGTGCAGGCTGTCTGGTCGATCGAGAGGCGTGACTCGAACCAGCACCCGCAGTTGATTGCCTTCCCCGGTCAGCTCTCTCAGGGGAATCCTGACCTGGTAGCCCGCGTGGAACCGAAAGTCGAAGCCAAAGTCGGGCTTGATGGGCGAAACCTCACAGTCGAGATCCGTGCGGCTCTCGGGAGTCTCAAGGACCGCCAGATCGGTGTTGAGAATCCGAACCACGTCCCCAGGACGCGAGGGGCGAAGCTCCGTTTGAGACCACACGGGAAGACACCACAGAACAACCGCGGGCAAGGATCGTATCCATTGTGTCGCCATGAGGCAAAGTCCCTCGCGACTACATTCTGGCTTCTGTGCTGTCCGTGTCCATACTGCGAAGTCAGTAGTCGGCTTCTGGTCCGCCGGTCACCTGGGTCACGGATCGGCGTGCGAGGTCGCTCGGGATCGGTCGGGGAGGTACTGAGCAACCTGCGGAGAGAAAAACGTCTTCCCCTCGCTCACCGAGCGGATGGCGCGCACCAGCATTTCGTCCTCGCAGTCCTTTAACAGGTATCCCCGGGCGCCCGCTTCGACCGACCGGATCACGTAACGCCTGTCCCCGTGCATGGTCAGCATCAGCACTGCGGTCTCCCGCGAGTCACGCAGTATCTTCGGAATTGCGTCGATCCCGTTCAGGGGCGCCATCCGGATATCGAGGATTGCAACATCCGGATGGTGCTGGCGGACCAACCGTACCGCTTCTTCACCGGAGCTGGCCTCTCCAACCACCTCCAGCTCGGTGTAGCTCTGCAAACTCCGGCGCAGGCTCTGCCGGTATAGCGCGCTGTCGTCTGCCAGTAGGATTCTAATCGGCATGGCACGCTCCCGCACCAACAAGAATGCATCCTGATTCTAGGTTCTGTGAGATCGGCCGCCCATACAGGGAGTTCTGTATCTCCGCTTGCGTCTAGCCGGCTGGCGGTCAATTATGAAATCAATCCCCGGCGCACAGCGCTCAGGACCAGCTCGGCGATTCCGTGCAGTCCCAACTTCTCCATGATGTGTGTGCGGTGGGTTTCCGCCGTGTGGACGCTGATTCCCAGTCGCGTGGCGATTTCCTTGCTGCTGTGACCCTCCGCCAGCAAGTGGTAGATCTGGCGTTCTCTCTCGGTCAGCATCTCATAGCGGTCGTCCACTTCGCGGAACGCTGGCCCCCCCACAAAGCGCTCCTGAAAGATCCTGGCAACCGCCGGGCTGAAGAAGGCCTGGCCTTTGTGAAGCAAGTGAATGGCTCGGATGAGTCCTTCCTCCACGGAATCCTTCAGTACATATCCGCGGGCCCCGGCTTTCACGGAGCGAATCACGTAGCGTTCGTCGCTGTGCATGCTGAGGATCATCACCGCAGTGCTGGGAGAGTGTCGGAGTGTCTGACGGGTGGCTTCCACACCGTTCAGCTCTTTCATGGCGATGTCCAGCACAGCCACATCGGGCTGAAGCCGGCGCGCGAGCTCGACCGCCTCGATGCCGGAGCCGGTTTCGGCCACGATCTCGAACTCAGGCTCCTCTTCCAGAATCCGGCGGAGTCCCCGCCGGAACAGGACATGGTCGTCCGCCAACAGGATGCGGATCGGCATCAGGTTTCCACCTCCGCCGGCCCTCGCACCGCCTCCTGGTTCCCGGTTTCGCTCAAGGGCAAGCGCAGCGTCACCCGCGTACCCTTGCCAGGGGATGATCCAACGTGGACGCTCCCTCCGAGCGCTGCCGCTCTCTCCCGCATTCCCAAGAGGCCGCAGCGGACGGCAGGGTGAACGCGTTCCCTAGAGTCTGCCGCAAACCCGCAGCCGTTATCTTCGACCCGCATCAGCAGCAGCCCGGGCGACTGCTGAATCGAGACGTCAACCCTGGATGCGGAGGCGTGCTTCTCGCAGTTGTGAAGGGCTTCCTGCAAGATTCGGTATACGCAGGTCCTTACGGCGTCGGGCAGGGCATCCTGGAGGCTCTGTTCAACGAACTCACAGGGCACTCCGGTGCGACGGGTGAAATCCTCCACCTGCCACTGAAGAGCCGGTCCCAACCCAAGATCGTCCAACAGGGAAGGGCGCAGCAATAGCGAGATGTTCCTGACGATCTGGATCATCCTCTCCACCAGCTCCCGTACTCCCGAGATCTGTTGATGAAGCTCAGGCGCTCGTTGATGAGCCAACGATTCCGTCCGGGTCGTTTCAAGTCGCAGAGTGGCCAGCATCTGACCGATTTCGTCGTGCAATTCGCGGGAAAGTCGCGCTCGCTCCTCCTCCTGGATCTGCATCAGCCGCGCGGACAGTTGCTGGAGGTCCCTCCTGGCTTGTGCAACCTCCTCATACTGCCGCGCAGCCTGCCGTTCCAGGCTCTCCGAGAAAACGAGGCTAAAGCCTGCCACGGCCAGCCCGAGAAACAGAGAGAGGCCAAGGGCGACAAGCAGCCGGCGCGCGGCGGACCGGCGTGTCCCCGCGAATTCCCGTTCGTTCCGTTCCAGGGCGGTGCGGTTATTCTCCATCACTGCGCGCAACGCCTCGCCTACGGCGTCGCGGCGAGGCACGATCTCCCGCTGAATGAAGTCATGTGCGCCACGACCGCCAAGTCTCTGCGCTGAAGTGGGAATTGTGGCCACGGCGTTCCAGAAGTTCTCAACTGAAGCGCGCAGTTCCGGAGGGGCACCCCTTTCCCCTTGCAGCCGGAGCAGATCATCGAGGAGCCGGCGGCTGTCGGTTCTCAGCCGCTCGATCTGAGTCCCAAAGAACGCCGCCCGCTCGGCAGAAGAATTGAGGAAGAAATCGCGGGCGGTGTTCGAGCCGATCCAGATCGTCCGGCGGAGGCGGTACAGGGCTTCATCGTGCTCCACGTGCCGGCGGTAGATCCCCAGCGCCTCTTCAGACAGGCTCTGCTGAACCTGGTGGGCGCTGAAGGCCGCAAACGCCATGAGAGCGATCACGAGCGCGAACCCGATTCGCAGCGCCCACAGCTTGGGCGCTTGACCGGCACGCGCCTCGGTCCCCGTTTTCGGCAAGCGCCTATGCATTCACGCTACCCGTCCCCTTCCGCTCCGCATCATACCATCCCTCAAATGCCGTCACCAGCGCGGGCGTTGGGCGACCTCACGTGCTTGCCCTGCATACAGAAAGGGCTGTATGGGCAACTGGGTTCCGAGTGCGTAGAATCTGAAGACGGGTGAAAAGGGTTTGTGCGCCACGGGCAGGGTTGAGGCGCGCCGACCCATGTCCGCACTCGCTTCAGGAGATAATGCCATGAAATTAGGGGTTCTTTTCGCCATCGCACTGATTGCGCTGCTGTTCCTGGCGGTGGACAGCGCTGTGTC
>ERZ1292640.1554-Hain-H43-02um-R1-1554-length-18855-cov-44_pt2 | contig 11530 bp, 6 predicted proteins | sample MGYA00564404_ERZ1292640 | MGnify/ENA primary metagenome ERZ1292640 (study PRJEB36523, sample SAMEA6512636) | groundwater metagenome | collected 2019-01-08 | study: AquaDiva: Metagenomics assemblies of 32 groundwater samples | reverse complement strand
GCGGATTGCGGAACCCAAGGCTACCTGATAGGCTGGAACCCCGTACTCTCAAGTTATCAGAATAAATGGTACATGCCATAATGAGATGGTATGACCTTGAAGATCGACGGAGCAGGCCGGATCGTGTTGCCCAAGCCGGTCCGTGATCGGTTAGGGTTGAAGGCCGGTACGGATCTGGAGATTCAGGTAACCGCCGAGGCTGTGGTGCTGACCCCGGTCGCCAGACGCCCCTCACTTGTGCGGGCCGGCCGGTTCCTGGTCCACGCCGGAAAAGCGCCGGCAGGAAGTTCTCAAGCACCCAAACCTGCCGGTGCCTGACCCAGCGCGTCATCGCGACCAGCCTTGCTCCCGAGACAATTTCGCTGGGGGTCGATGCCGATTTATCCGCCGGCAACGTAAAGGGGCTCCTCTTGGTCGGGTCGCCCTTCGACTGGGCCATGAATGCCACCCACCGGCCGTCCGGCGAGATCACCAGGAGTCGCTTCACCTCGTCGCGGCGAAACTCTGCCGCCGCGATCCGCTTGCCGTCAGGTGAAATGACGTTCGCCTCGGCCCAACCCAGCGACTTGTCGACTCCAACCTTGTTTGTCACGCGCCGCTGCTCGCCGCTCAGCAGGTCGCGGATGGCCACGTCGCCGGCCGCGAAAGACACCCACCGGCCGTCTGCCGAAGCGCTCGATACATTCCTGTGAGCACCCTCCCAAAGAAGCCGGGCACGCGTTTCCTTCCCAGCGCCGCCAGCCGCGCGTGTCAAAACTCAATCGCGTAAGTGTCAGGATTGTGTTTGAAGTTCGAAGAAGGCGTCGGGCCACGGCCCAATTCCCTCAGGGCGGCGCCCGGCCGCTATTCGAGCAAGTCAGCCAGATCGGCGAGATCCTTGGGGCGGCCTGCGGCAAGCGCTTCGTCGGCCTCGTCGAAACTGGCATGGATCGTGGCCGTGAGGCTCTCTCATCTTCGAACCCAGTACGCGAGCGCCAGCCGGTCGGGATCCTGTCGCGAGTCGCCTCCGAGCCAGCGGTCCGCTTCCGCGGCATGGTGGAGATAGACCGGCCGCGCGAGGAGCCACCGTTTGCCAGCCAGGTCCGCGGCCAGAGATGCCGCCTCCTGCTTCAACTCCGCCGTGCGCTTCATCTCGTCCAGCAGCGCACAGCGGGCGCGCCGGGCAGACAGCCTCCGCTCCGCCTCGGCAAGCGCACGCTGGAGCGCCGACGCGACGGCGTCAGCCGCACGATCAACCTGTTGCTGCAACTGCTGCCGTTCGAGGCTGCTGTCCCAGGTTTATGGGTAAAACAGGTACAGCTTCGACTTCCGTTCCGCCTGGCCGAGGTAGATCGTCCCGTCCAGGCCGATGGCGAGGGCGTCGATGATGAAGGCGTGCCAGGTGTAGTAGGGGCGGCGGTTGACGTCGATCATGCCCAGCATCTCGTAGGTGCCGCGCGCGGGATCGTAGCTGAACAGGCGGGCCATCTCATCATCGTCGCCGCCGACGCCGTAGAGCTTGCCGTTGGGCGCGAAGACGAGGCCGCGGATGCGGTACTGGTTGAGCGGCTTGCCCAGGTTCTCGAGCTTGAGGCTCTTGGGATCGAGGCGAAACAGGTAGCCGTCGGAAGTCCCGCCATAGAGAATGCCGCGCTCATCGGTGGCCCAGGCGTCCACACGGTTGTAGGGCTCGCGCCCGCGCACGGTCGGCGCGGCAAGCCCCAGCCGCTCCAGACGCTGCTTCCCGGGGTCGAAACGGACCAGCGCACCGTCCTCGCCCGAGGCGAACACGTTGTTGGTCGCGTCCAGGGCCAGCGCGCGGCTGATGCTTTTTTCGTCTTCGAACTTCTCGCCGGGGATCTTGCGCTCGGCCACCTTGCCGTGCACGGCGAACTTCGCCGCGGGGATCGAGTAGCTGAAGAAGTGGCCATTGGGCGAAGTTAGGCCGTAGATCACCTCATTCACCCGGTCGATGCCGAGGGCGAAGATCCCCTCGTCAGGAACGGGGGCGCCGAGGTCAGCAACCTCGCAGGCCACGTCCACGCGGATGGGCTTCGATTCGTCGCGGGCGGGGGTGTACTTGTAGAGATGTCCGCCGGCGTCGCCCGCGCCGATGTACACGTCACCCGATTTGGACACCACCAGCGAGCGGTGCACAGTGGTCACGCCCTTCAGGAATCCGAGCGGTTGCACGTAGCCGTGCACGGGAAACAGCACGAACAGGTGGCTGCGCTTGCCGCTGGTGGCGCCATACAGAGCGCCGCTGGGCGCCACGGCGAGGGCGCGGATGGCGGATTCATCCGGCGGGATCACATCCACCGGCGGGTAGCCGAGGTCGCGGAGGTCGATGCGCACCTGGCTGACCACCGAGTGGTCAAAATCGAGCGTGCGCTGGGCGAGTAACGGCGCAGCGAATAGCGCGGCAGCGAGGATTGGGGTCTTCATCGTGGTCTGTAGATGAGCAGCGCGAGGCGGAAGGGGACGTCGCTGACCCGGCCGCCGGCCTCAAGCGGCTTGCCGGGCTCGGGGCGGACCTCGATGGCGCCGACGAAGTAGATGGTACCGTCGGGGGCGGTATCGGCGGCGTTGGTTCCCAACACGCGGCGCCCGTCCTCGAGCAGCATCTCGCCGAGGTCGTCCCGCTTGCCGCTGGCGAGATCGTAAGCGATCAGGTGCGAGGCGACCGCGCCGGAACTGCCCGAGTAATCGAACTCGCGGCCGGCCGCGGCGTGGTAGAGCTTGCGGTCGCGGCCCAGCGCGAGGCTGAGGGTGGCGTAGGGGACATCGCGCCGCTCGTCGAACTCGGGAATCGAAAGCTGGCCGAGGCGGCGCACCTCGCCGGAGCGCGGGTCGAAGGAGAACAGGATGGTGGCGCTCTCATCGACGCCGAAGAACTGGCGCGTCTTCGCATCCCAGACCACCACGCGCCAGGCGGTCTCGGACTTGTTGTAGTCCCGCCCCAGCGAGACGCCCTTGGGGCGGATGGGGACACGCGCGGCAAGCTCCTCGATCGCGTCGGCGCGCGGGTCGTACTTGAAGATCTGTCCCTGGCCGAAGCTGCCATAGACGTTGCCCTGATCATCGATGCCGAGCGTGCGGCAGATCGATTCATGGTTGTTGATGCGGCCCTTGTTGACGCTCTTGCGGGCGGCTACGTCGTAATAGACGAGCTCGGCCCGCGGGTTGGTGAGGCCGTAGATGCGGTGGAACAGCGGGTCGTAGGCGCCGGTGTTGACCCCCTGGTTGGGGACGCCGAGGCCGAAGTCCTCGACGCGGCCGGTCTTAGGGTCGAAGGCCATCCAGTGCGCGCCGGGGTAGCCTTCCTTGGTGGCGAAGCGGGCGTAGTTCCACCAGTAGCCGCCGTGGGTGGCGAAGTAAATGCGCCCGTCCTTGCCTTCGCCGAAGCGGGCGTGGATCTTCGACTGCGGGCCGCGGCGGAAGTGCGCTTCGCCGGCGAGTTCGGTCAGGTCGCCGGCGTCGTGGACGCGGTCGGTCTTGCTGTCGTAATAGACGAGGTGGCCGCCGCCGCCGTGGTAGGCCAGGCCGGCATAGACCTTGCCGTCGCTGGCGGCGTACAGCGCCGCCCAGTTGCCATCCATCTCGTGGAGACCGGGGAAAATGCGATGGTCAACCCGAACCTGCCGCGGGGCGGCAAGCGCCGCGGCGCACAAAACGAGGCACACGAATAGGTTCTTCTTCATGACAGTTTGAGTATCGCTACATTGTAGACCTCAAGCCGGGGCAGAGTGAAGCGGACGCGGCCACCCTCGAGGGTGAAGGGGAGCGGTTCCGCGGTCTTCCGGTCGGGAGAGAGCAGCTCGATCGCGGTGACCTTCCGGTCCCTTGGGACGGCCACCGTAACGGCAGCCGGCTCCACCGGGGCGCCCAGCCTGTAGTTGATCCAGTGCAGGACGCGCTCGCTCGCGTCCTTCTTATCTGTGAGCTCCATGACGGTGGTGAGCGGCGCAGCGGAGAACTCGACCGACAACGGCTCGCCGGCGGCGTAGCAAATGGCGGCGACGAGCTCGACGGCGTTCTTCGGCAGGCGCCAGAAGCGGTTTCCGAAGCCGCCAGCGCCCTGGCTCTCCAGATCGGGAATGGGTTGCGCGGGGACCACCGCCGGCACGTAGGCGGCGCGGCCCTGGCCGAAGGCGCCGCGGCGCTCGGCCGGCAGGCTGCGATGCGGCGCCAGGCGGATGCCCAGCACATCGGCCAGGCCATAGTCGGCCCGCCGCCGGCGCCAGTCGTTGTAAAGCGACGTGTGGCCGGTGGCCACTAGCCCGCCACCGCCCCGCACGTACTCGCGGATCTGCCCGATGGCGCGCTCCGAGAGCGACTCCTGGTTGGCCAGTATCACGGCGCGGTATCTGGCAAGATCGCCGAGCTGCGGATCGAAGATGATCGCGAAGGGGATCTTGTACTGGATGAGCAACTGCTCCATCAGCGTCGTTTCCAGGTGCGGCCCCAGGCTGTTGTAGGCCATCGAAGGGAAGGAGCGCACCAGGGCGACGTCGGCCACCGCCTGGGTAGCTGAGTAATGCCGGTTGTGATCGCGGTAGAAGCGGATGTAGCGGCGCGCGTCCTCGGGCAGGTCGTAGGCGCTGAGCGGCGAGCCGACGTCGCCCAGGCAGTTGCGGTTGAAGGCCATCGCCTCGGCCATCAGCAGCCGCCAGGAGCGGAGCTTAGGCTCGGCGCGCTGGGGCCCGGTGTAGGCAAACAGCGTCTGATCGAGACTGCGCGCCAGCTTGTAGGAGCGGATTTTGGAGACCAGGATGCCGGCCGGCGAGACCTGCGCCTCGTTGGGCTCTTCGCTCCAGAAGACCGAGCCGTGCGGGAGCAGCCGGGCGTGGTCGATGCCGTTGAGGAAGGCGCGGTTGCTGCCGTAGATGCCGTGCGGGTTCAGCTCGACCACCACCTCGGGATTCAACTGCCGGATCCAGGCGGCCAGCTTGCCGTAGTATTCGGCGAAGTCCTGGCAGCGGAAATCGATCCATTCCTGGATGAGGGGATCGGTGACCGGCGCGAGCGCGGCCGGCCTAGCGATGCCGTGCCAAGTGGGCACGGTGACGGCTCTCAGGCCGGAGAAGCCGAGCCGGTCCTTGAGCAGGCCGGGCGCGTATTTCCTGGCGAGGAACTCGCGGAAGCGGCGGTTGATCTCGGGCGTGTTACCGGTCCAGGGCGGGGCGATTAGCGCGTGGTTGTCGAGGTGAATGAGATCGGTCTTGACCTCCTCGATGGCCACGCGGATGACCTTCTTCATGTGCTCGACGTAGCCGGGGTGGTTGAAGTCGGGCCGGTAGCGATAGGTCTGGTCGCTGTAGCGGACAGGGTCGCCGTGCTCGTCGTAGCGGATCCACTCTTTGGCCTCCGGCACGTCGCGGAGCAGCGTCTCGGCGAAGATGGTGCCGCCGATGTAGGCGCCGAGCCTGAGGCCGTGCTTGCGGCACAGCACGCCGAGCTTGCGCGCCTCCTCGATGTCCTCGCGGTCGGAGTCGAGGCCGGTTTTGTAGAAGTGCGTCAGGATCATGTTGACGCCGGCCTCTTTGAGCTTGAGGACGGTCTCTTCGGTGTGCTCGCGGCGGTACTGCGCGACCACGTCCACGGGCGTCTCGCCGCCGTGGCGCAAGCGGAAGACCAGCGGCTCCCAGTTGCCCACGAACACTACGCCCTGGTCCCACCAGGCGGGCTCGGGGAAGTTTTTCGGGACCGGAGTGGCCCAGGTGGCGCCGCCGATTTGAGCGGCCAGGGCCGCGGCGGTCAGCAAGAGAAGCGGAACGAGTCGTGTCATACGCGGCGGGCGCCGTCGATCGAGGCAACCCTATGGCCGCTTATTGTACCGCCGTCGCGAGCCGCGCCGCTTACTCTTCGTCGCGCTGGGCGGCCAGCCGGGTGACCACCGTCATGTCCTCCAGCGTGGTGACGTCGCCGGCCACGGCGTGCGAGGTGACGATCTCCCGCAGCAGGCGGCGCATGATCTTGCCGCTGCGGGTCTTGGGCAAGGCGTCGGTGAAGCGGATCTCGGCCGGCTTGGCGAAGCCGCCGATCTCATGTCCGACCCAGTTGCGCAGCTCGGCCGAGAGGTCGTGGTGGTTCCAGTCGCCCTTCTTGAGGGTCACGAAAGCGCAAACGGCTTGCCCGGTGATTTCATCCGGCTTGCCCACCACCGCTGCCTCGGCCACCGCCGGGTGCCGCACCAGCGCCGATTCCAGCTCCATGGTGCTGATGCGATGGCCGCTGACGTTCATGACGTCGTCCACGCGGCCGAGGATGGTAAAGTAACCGTCGGCGTCCACCCGCGCCGCGTCGCCGGTGAAGTAGACTCCCTCGGTGACCGGCACGCGCCGCCAGTACTGCATCTCGTAGCGCTCGGGATCGCCCCATAGCGTGCGCAGCATGGCGGGCCACGGCCGCCGGATGATGAGGAAGCCTTCCGTGCCCGGCCCGACCGGCTTGCCCATCCCATCGACCACCTCGGGCAGCACGCCGGGCAAGGGGAAAGAGGCGCAGCCCGGCTTGAGCGGCGTGGCGCCGGGCATCGGCGAGATCAGTATCGAGCCCGTCTCGGTCTGCCACCAGGTGTCCACGATCGGGCAGCGGCCCTTGCCGATCACGCGGTGATACCACTCCCAGGCGGCCGGGTTGATCGGCTCGCCGACCGAGCCGAGCAGGCGGAGGCTGGAGAGATCATGCGCGTTCGGCCAGTGGTCGCCCTGGCGGATCAGCGCGCGGATCGCCGTCGGCGAGGTGTAGAAAATGTTGATCCGGTACTTCTCGACCAGCCGCCACCAACGGTCGAACTGCGGATAATCCGGGGCGCCCTCGTACATCACCGAGGTGGCGCCGGCCGCCAGCGGCCCATAGACAATGTAGCTGTGCCCGGTCACCCAGCCGATGTCGGCAGTGCACCAGTAGATGTCCTCTTCCCGCAGGTCGAAGACCCACTTCATGGTCGCCGCGATCTGCACCAGGTAGCCGGCGGTGGTGTGGACGATGCCCTTGGGCTTGCCGGTGGTGCCCGAGGTGTACAGCACGTAGAGGGGCGTCTCGGAATCGAGCGGCTCGGCCGGGCAGACCTCGCTGGCGCCCTCCTCCAGCTCGTGCCACCAGAGGTCGCGGCCTTCCTTCATTGGGACCGGCGATCCAGTGCGGCGGTAGACGATGACCCCGCGCACCTCCGGGCAATCCAGCAGCGCCTCATCGACGGCCGGCTTGAGATGGATCTCCTTGCCCCGGCGCCAGCCGCCATCGGCGGTGATGACCAGGGTGGCGCCCAGGTCCTGGATGCGGCCCTTGAGCGCCTCAGCCGAGAAGCCGCCGAACACGACGCTGTGGATGATGCCCAACCGCGCGCAGGCCAGCATGGCCACCGGCAGCTCAGGGATCATCGGCATGTAGATGACGACGCGGTCGCCCGCCTTCAGGCCGCGCGAGCGGAGCACGTTGGCGAAGCGGCATACCAGCCGGTGCAGCTCCTGGTAGGAAATCATGCGCTGGTCGCCCGGCTCGCCCTCCCACAGTATGGCGATCTTGTTCCGGCGCGGCGTGGCCAGGTGCCGGTCCAGGCAGTTGTAGGAGATGTTGGTCTTGCCGCCTACAAACCACTTCACGAACGGCGGATGCCACTCGAAGACGTGGGACCACTTCTCGAACCAGAACAGCTCCTTCTCGGCCAGCTCGCCCCAGAACTCTTCGGGGTGCTCCTTGGCCCGCTCGTACAGGGCGCGGTAGGCGTCCATCCCCTGGACATGGGCGCGGCTCACAAATTCCGGGCTGGGTTCGTAGACGTGATCGTGCATTTGGGCAGTTTCCCTCTGGGCCATATGGCAGGTGACTATATCAAAATAACACAGCGGCGCTGCCAGAGCTTCACCTCGCTCGGCCCAGCAGCTCGCCGCGGTGTAACCGCTCCAGCAGTTGCGGCGCGCCCACGCCCCGTGCCGCCAGGCCGCGGAGCCATGATCTCCGATAAAGAGCTGTGGCCACGGCTCGGCCATGAGCCGGGAGGTTGACCCCGCTGGACGCAAAATTCAAGCGTTACGCGTCGTCCCCCACACTTCCGCTTGCCGCGAGTGATGCCCGACGCTCGCCGCGTCAGCCGGGCTGTATCTGGGGCGCTCGAGTGGCCGTGCGTTATGGCACTATCCGAACGCTGTCGGTCCCTCGGATGGGCGTGCCACTGACCGTCTTACCCGTCAGGACGCCGACCGTGTCCCCCGCCTGGAACGCGGTCTGTTGCGTGTAGAAATGGCACACCTGGTCGCGGCGGGCGTCGCTGTTGACATCCTCCGGGCTGGCGTTGCAGAAAGCCAGGCTGCTCTCGTTGCCGGTGCGGCCGAACTTCAAGGAAGCCTTGTCAACCTGCGCGGGCGCATGGAAGCTGGCGCTTGAGAGGATGGCCACCGGGATGCTCCCCCAGCTTTGCAAGTTGATGCTGTTGGGCAGGCTGCGGGGCTTGATGTCGATCACTACCGAAATCGGCGGAGTGAAGAGCATCTTGAAGGGGGAGTTCAGTCCCCCGCTTCCGGACGGGATGAAGACATCGATGAACGCTCCAGTGATTCCATCGTAACGCCGGACGTTGTTGTCGGCACCGCTGCTGACGTACAATTTCCCGTCAGGGCCGAACAGCAGCCCGCCGGCCACCCCCAGCCCGCCGCTGCCCGCGTTGATGAAGATCTCCGGGGGCGCCATGGTGTCGGCGCTGCACCGCAGGACGTCGGGGCTGGCGTAATAGACATTCAGATAGAACTTGCTGTCCAGGCCAAACACGATCACCTCACCGTCGGGCACCCTAACAGAAGCCAAAGGCCATCCGTTTGCGTCGTATCGGCGCACCTCGTAAAGAGGATGACGGTGCCGGACGTAGAGGTAGCCGTCAGGCCCGAAGGCCAAGTCGCTGGCGCCGTTCCGTCCGCCAATAAACAGATCGATGAAGTCCCCCGTCGTTCCTTCGTAACGTAGGACGTGGCCCGTCAGTCCTTCGTCCCACCCGGTGCTGGTCACGTACAGCTTGCCGTCGCGGCCGAAAGCCATTCCGACGGGTCGAGTCAGCCGGCCGAGGCCGGCCGTCACGAATTCGCCCATAAACGCGCCCGTGATCCCGTTGTAGCGGAGGATTCGGTCGTTCTGGAAACTGGCGACGTACAGGTTGCCGTCGGGTCCGAAGGTCATCGCGGTGGGACCGTCGAGGCCGCCTCCTGAGGCGAAGACACCCAGGAAAGCTCCCGTGGTCTCGTTGAATCGCAGAATCTGGTTGCCATTGTAGGATCCGACCAGGAGGTCTCCGAGAGATGGCTGAACTGCAAGTAGAACGGCTGCGGCTACTGGCAGAATTCGCACGAACGAGTTCATGATAGTACTCCTCCTCGCTATGAGCGATGTGGATCACCGCTGCCGTCGCAATCCGCAACCAGCGGCTTCCTCGATCGACACTCCTGAGAGGACCCGGCAGCGCGTCTGAGACGAGCGAGCCCACCGCTCAACCGCCCCTTTTTAGCGCGGGCTGCGCTGTCCCGCAAGCCGCAAAGCACCGCAAAGTACCGCAAAGTACCGCACGGGGCCCTTTACTGGCCCGAAACCAGCGGCGTACAATAACTTTGCCCCTTTTCGGACTTGGGGGTGTGATTTGCAGCGCAGTAAGAGGGCGGAACCTCCGGAGCCGCCAGCCGGCCAGCGGCTGGACTCCTGGAAGGAGATCGCTGCCTACTTGAAGCGCGACGTCAGCACCGTCCAGCGGTGGGAGAAGCGGGAGGGGCTCCCCGTTCACCGTCACATCCACGAGAAGCTGGGCACCGTTTACGCCTACAAGCCGGAGCTGGACGCTTGGTGGAACAACCGCCGCCCGCAACTGGAACCACAGCCGGGGCCGGTCGCGGCCCGACGCCGGCTGGTGTGGCTGGCGGCTGCCGGGGTCCTGCTGGCCGCGGTCGCGGCCTAGCGTTATTGGCGCGTCACCCCGCCGGTCCAGATCGCCACCCGGCGGGTATGGAGCGGGCCGGACCCGGAGCGGATCGCGTCGATTTCCCCCGACGGGCGCTGCTGCTCCTTCACCAACGCGCCCACAGGCGACCTGGCCCTCCGTCATTTCGGCACCGGCCAGGACCGTCTGCTCACTCGGAACGAGCCGCGCTCCCGATGGGAATACGCCCAGTCCTCTGTCATCTCGCCCGACGGCAGGCAGGTCGCTTACTCCTGGTTCAACGGTGACCTGTTCTACGATCTGCGGCTAATCGGCCTGGACGGCGCCGGGCAACGCGTCCTCTATCGGAACACGGCCGTTTTCTACCTCAAGCCTGTCGATTGGTCTCGGGACGGCAAGCACATCCTGGCGCTGTTCTCCCTGAAGGACCGTCGCAACCAGATCGCGCTGGTGGCGGTGGCCGATGGTTCCGCGCGCATCCTCAAAACCCTGGGGTGGCGCTTTCCCTTGCGGATGAATCTCTCCCCGGACGGGAGCTACGTTGTCTACGACTTCCCGCCGCGGGAGGACTCTGCGGATCGCGACATCTTTCTGCTGGCGGTGACGCCTGAGGCAGACACAAGGCGCGACAGTCCCCTGGTCGAGCACCGGGGCAACGACTTCGTCCTGGGCTGGGCGCCGGACGGAAAAACCGTCCTGTTTGCCAGCGACCGCACGGGCACGCTGGATGCCTGGGCCATTCAAGTGGCCGGCGGCAAACCGCTGGGCGCCCCTGAACTGGTCAAGAAAGACCTCGGGCGAGTCTGGCCGGTCGGGTTCACCCACCAGGGCTCTTACTACTACGCGCTTCAGACGGACTTGGCCGAAGTCTACGTGGCCGAACTGGATCTGGCGCGGGGCAGCCTCCGGGCGCCCCCGGCGGCCCTGGCCCAGCGGTTCCTGGGTTCGAACCGCGCGCCGGACTGGTCTCCCGACGGCCGGTTTCTGGCCTATCTCTCTCAAGCGGTCCCGAGCGCCCGGTGGCCGGAGGCCAGGGTCGTCATCCGCTCCGCCAGTACCCAGGAGGAGCGCGAACTCCGGCCGAACGTCAACCACCTGGAGTTGATACGCTGGGCTCCCGACGGCCGCTCGTTTCTGATGGCCGCCGCCGACAAGAAGGACCGGCAGGGCCTGTTCCGCATGGACGCCCAGACGGGCGAGGTGACGCCTATCGTCCAGAGCAGCGATCCCAAGGCGTTCTTCGCCGAGCTTGCGTGCTCGCCGGATGCGCGGAAGGTTTTCTACAGGCTCCGGGATTGGACCGCCGAGCCTTCGCGGCTGATGGTCCGGAACCTGGCCAACGGCCAAGAGCAGGAATTGCTGCCTTCGGTCTACCGCTTTGCTCTCTCGCCGGACGGCCGGCGCCTGGCGTTTTCCAACTATGTTCCAGACCACATGCAGTCCCTGACGGTCATGCCTGCCGCCGGCGGCGAACCGCGTGAACTTTCGAGAGTGCGGGGCCAGATCGTGTCGATCGCCTGGACCCCCGATGGCAGGCAGTTACTGTTCGCCGGGAGAGACGAACTCTGGCGCGTGCCGGCTGAAGGCGGAGCACCGGAAAGACTCGCCGTGACCAAAGAGAACCTGCGCGAG
>ERZ1292640.3885-Hain-H43-02um-R1-3885-length-11540-cov-13_pt1 | contig 11540 bp, 8 predicted proteins | sample MGYA00564404_ERZ1292640 | MGnify/ENA primary metagenome ERZ1292640 (study PRJEB36523, sample SAMEA6512636) | groundwater metagenome | collected 2019-01-08 | study: AquaDiva: Metagenomics assemblies of 32 groundwater samples | reverse complement strand
CCTGCCAGTTCTTGCGGAACACGCAGATGATGCCGCCGTGGCGGTTCGAATCGCGATAGTTGTCGACCCAGCCTTCCCAGACGCAGATCGCCGCAAGATGCGGCGGCTGAGTCGCCGCGGCGCGCCACTGGCTGCTCGCGTAATAGGAAATCCCGTTGAGGCCGACTTTGCCGCTGCACCACGGCTGCGCAGCCGTCCACTCGATGCACAGATGAAAATCGCGGTTTTCGCGCGCGTTGTTGTGGCTGAGGTAGCCCGGCGAGCGGCCCGCGCCTCGCGAATCGACGCGCACGCAAACGTAGCCGTCCGGAACCCACTTCTCGGGATCGACGACTTCCCAGCTCTGATATTTATTGGTGGAGCCCGCAACCGCGTCGGGATTCTCCCTGCACATGATTTCCCACGCGGTCTTGTAGCCTTCCTGGAACGCAAGCCCCTTGCCGTACGGGCCATAGCTCACGAGCGCCGGGTAGCGCCCTTCCGCTACCGGGCGGAACACGTCCGCGCGCAGCACGAGGCCGTCGTCCATCGTAATCGGCACATCCCAATCGATTTTCATGCCGTCGCGGATTTCGCTGCTGAGTGAATTCATCGTTGCATTTCCTTTTGGGGTGCAGTGCAAGAACCGGAATTGTATGACATCGGCACGCCAGCGGCGCAGCGGACCTTTACAAGTGCGTCCGACCGCCGTAATGTTCCTGCCCTGCCTATCGTGATTAACCGATTGCTACAACAGTTTCGTAGGGTGGATGAAGCGTAGCGCAATCCACCAATTCCAATCCCGGTGGATTCCGGCGAAAACAGCATCGCCTTCATCCACCCTACGAGTTCTTCAATAGGAGATTCTTATGGCAGTAAGTAAAGTCGACAAGGCAGCACAACTCGCAGCACTTCCGATGCGGCCTGACGAGGATCCGTTCATCGTGGCTATCGGCGGGTTCTACCGCCGCTGGTTCAATCTGGTCGAGGACCTGCAACCGATGCTCGATACGGTCGCCAAACTCAAGGGAACCGAGGACGAGGACTGGGTCCCGGCATGGTGCGCGGTCGCAGCGCCGTACGAGAGGCAAGCCGAAGCCGCGCTCAAGCGCGGCGACAAGGCGGCTGCGCGCAAGCTGTTCCTGCAGGCGAAAACGTATTACAGCCTCGCGCGCTTTCCCGCGCCGTACCATTCTGGTTCGCCGATCTGCCCGCCGGACATGAGCCCGCTGAAAGCGCAGTCATACCACCAGTACCTCGAATGCTTCCGGCGCGCGACCGAGCTGAGCGACATGCCGCATGAGATTATCCGCGTCGCGCGCGACGGCAGGCAGGCCGTCGGTTTCCTGCGCCTGCCCAAAAGCGCTACGGCATCCAGCCGCGTGCCCGCGGTACTGGTGATGTGCGGCGCCGACATGTACAAAGAAGACCGCGAGAAATATTCCGACTACGCCAACGCCGAAGGCATGGCGGCGCTGGTCGTCGATGCGCCGGGTACCGGCCAGACGACTTTTCCGCACGCGCCCGAGTCGATCGTCGCGTGGCAGGCCGCGCTCGACGCGCTCGGCGCGCGGCCGGAAATCGACGGCAATCGCCTCGGCGCATTCGGCGTGAGCCGCGGCGGGCTGTGGGTGATGCGGCTTGCCGCGCACGATGCGCGGGTAAGAGCGCTGATTTCCTGCGCGCCGGGCGGAGTCGGCTATTGGGGAACGCCCGAGGAGCGCGCCGAATGGCGTAAGGCGGCTGCCGAACGCGCGAAGAAAAACTGGTTCGGCCCTCGCGGCACCAAGCCCGCGCCGCGTGACATGACCGAGGAAGAACAGCGCAGGGAATTCCTGCGCTGGTCATTGAAGGACAACGGGCTGCTCGACAAGCTGACGATGCCGATGTTCCTCGTCAACGGCAAGATCGATCACCTGACGCCGATCGGCAACCTCTATCTCGCGCTGGAGTCCGGACCGCCGACGGGGCGCGTTGCGCGCGTCTATCCGGACGACGGCCACATTGCGGCGAAGAACGAACGCGAGTGGGGACCCGCCGCCTGGAAGTGGCTGCGCGAACAACTCACGCGCTGATCGGCTTGCTCCGTCGTCCAGACGGTCCTAAACTGAACAACCCTCGCCTGCAAGGCGAGGGGTTCAGATGTTCGTCGGCTGGAAGCCGACAAGAAAACTTCTCCTCCCCCTTGATGGGGGAGGATTAAGGTGGGGGTGAATCTATTTGCGCGCATGTCGCCGACGTTGTCACCCCCATCCTGCGCCCGCGGAGGGCGGAACAGGTTCCGTCGGCTTGCCGATGGATGTGACCCCGCAGCGGGATGCTGAGCGCCGGAGATCCGCGTGCTATTGTGCGCCTTCACGGTCGCATCCCGTAAACGGGTCCCTGCTCCACGCTCCGGCGCACTTCCCCCATCGAGGGGGAAGGAATACTCATGTTCGCTGCGCTCACATTTCGCCGTAACTTGCTTCGCCTGAAGGCGAGGGGTTTCTACCATCCCCGAAGGGAACATTAACGCAAGTGGCACTAGACCTTGAACTTCTGAAGCAGTGGATAGGCCGGCGCGAATCGGACGTCGATTGCGTGACGATCCCCGCGGTAACCCGTCTCGCGGCAACACTGGACCGCGATGACCCGCTGCCCAGGAACGGCGATCCGCTCCCCATCGGCTGGCACTTCATTCTGTTCCCGCGCGTGGTACGCCAATCCCAGCTTGGTGCCGACGGCAATCCGCAGCGCGGCGATTTCCTGCCGCCGGTGCCGCTCCCGCGCCGCATGTTCGCCAGCAAGCGCACCACGGTGGTTGATGGTCTGCGCGTCGGCGATGAAGTCAGGCGCGAATCCGTCATCAAGGACGTGACGGTCAAAGAGGGGCGCTCCGGCACCATGGTCTTCGTCACAGTGCAAACCGATTTCCTCAGCCCGCGCGGCATGGCGATCGTCGAGGAACAGGATCTCGTCTACCGCGGCGAACCCGACAAGAACGCGCCGCCGCCCGCGCCGCAGCCGGCGCCGGGCAACCCCGTGTGGAGCAAGACCGTCGTTCCCGGTCCGGTCCTGCTCTTCCGCTACTCGGCGCTCACTTTCAACGGCCACCGCATACACTACGATCACCCGTACGTGACGAACTCCGAGGGCTATCCGGAACGCGTGGTGAACGGCAGCCTGACCACGTTGCTCGCGTTGGAGCTCGCGCGCGCGCGCGCGGCGGCGCCGCTCAAGTTCATGTCCTCGCGCGCCGTGCGCCCGTTGTTCGTCAACCGTCCGTTCACCGTGTGCGGCGAGCCCGGTCCCGATGGCAAATCGGTCAAGCTCTGGGCAATCGACGACCAGAACGCGCTGGCAATGTCCGTGACCGCGGACTTGAGGTAACCCACGTGGCCGGAGGTCCGCTCGAAGGCGTACGCATTGTCGATCTCACGGCGGTCGTGGTGGGCCCGATGGCGACCCAGACGCTCGCCGATTACGGCGCGGAGGTGATCAAGGTCGAGACGCCCGCCGGCGATATCCTGCGGGACCTCAACGGACGCGCGATCACCCCCCGGATGTCGTCGAAGTTCCTGCATCTCAACCGCAACAAACGTTCGCTCGTGCTCGATCTGAAGCAGGCCGCCGGACGCGAGGCGCTCCTTAAGCTCATCGCGCGCGCCGATGTGTTTCTGTGGAACGTGCGTCCATCCGCGATGGAACGGCTGAAGCTATCGTACGATGAGGTGCGCGCGGTCAACCCCCGGATCATCTACTGTGGAATGTTCGGTTTCGGCCGCGGCGGCCGCTACCGCGAAAAGCCCGCCTACGACACGATTATTCAGGGCGGGTCGGGCGTGGCGGCGCTGCACCATCGTGCCATGGGCGAGCCGCGCTACATTCCCATCGTCATGGCGGACCGCACGGCCGGCGCAACTGCGGTACAAATGATCCTGCTGGCGCTCGTGAATCGCCACCGGACGGGCGAAGGCGCGTCCATCGAGATTCCCATGTTCGAAAACATGGCCAAGTATGTGCTCGAGGAGCACATGTACCTGAAGACATTCGATCCGCCGCTGGGACCCACCGGAGACCCGCGGCTCTTCGATGCGGGCAACAAGCCGGTGCCGACGCAAGACGGATGGATCAGTATTTCGGCCAATACCAACGGCCAGGTGTTTGCGCTCTTCGATGCGATCGGCCGGCCCGAGCTCAAAACCGACCCGCGTTTCAGCAGCGTCACGGCGCGCTTCGCGAACGTCACCGAGCTTTACGCCATTCGCAACGCAGGACTGAAGCAGAAGACCACGCGCGAGTGGCTTGCACTGTTTGGCGCGCTGGACATCCCGGCACTGCCGTACCACACGCTCGATTCACTGATGGAGGACCCGCATTTAGATGACGTCGGATTTTTCCAGAAGGTAGAGCATCCAACCGAAGGTAGAATCGTCAATATGGCGCTGCCCAACAAGGTCTCATTCGGCAGTCGGAAGGACTTCCTGCCGGCCCCGAAGATCGGGCAGCACAGCATCGAGATCCTGCGCGAGATCGGCTACGACGACGCGGCCATCGAGGCGATGATTGCCGGCGGCATCACGAGCGATGGGCGCATAAACTCCCCCGATTCGTAGACAGGCGGAAAGCGAGAGTTCTCTCGCGGCCGGAAATTCTTGTCTATTCGGGCTTGACCCCTGCCTCCCGGATCACTTTCGCCCAGCGCGCGATTTCGACCTTCAGATACTCGCCCAGCGCTTCCGGCGATCCGCCAACCGGCACCATGCCGATGGACAGAAAACGCTCACGCTGCTCCGGCTGCCGCAGGATACGATTGATCTCGGCATTGATCTGATCGACGATGCCGCGCGGCGTGTGCATCGGCACGAACATCGCATACCAACCGGTCGAATCGAACCCCGGCAGGCCCGACTCGGCGATGGTGGGCAGATCGGGCGCGAGCTCGACCCGCGCGGCGCTGCTCACCGCGAATGCCCGCAGTTTGCCGCTACGCGCCAACGGCAGGACCGACGGCACCGGACTGAAGATCGACTGCACCTCGCCGCTGAGAATGGCGCTGATCGACGGCGCACCGCCTTTGTACGGCACGTGCAGCATCTCGATTCTTGCGAGCGATCTGAACAGCTCCATCGTCAGATGCGCCGTCGATCCCGTCCCCACCGACGCGAACGCGAGCTGGCCCGGCCTGGCCCGTGCAAGGTTGATGAATTCCTGCACCGATCTCGCCGGCACCGCGGGATGCACGGCGAGAATATAGGGCGCCTGCACCACCAGCGCCACCGGCGCGAGGTTTTTCACGGGATCGAACGACAGCTTGGGATACAGCGTCACGTTGGCCGCTATGGTGCCGGAGGTCTGCAGCAGCGTGTAGCCGTCGGGCACGGCGTGCGCCACGATCTCGGTGCCTATCGTGGTGCCCGCGCCGGGCCGGTTGTCCACGATCACCGGCAACCCCCACGCTTCGTTCAGTTTTTGCGCCACGACGCGCGCGACGATATCCACCGTGCCGCCCGGCGCGTACGGATTGACGAGCCGGATCGGCTTGCTCGGATAGGATGCCGCCTGCGCGACGGCGGCTGCCGGGCAGCTGCCCGCGATGCCGATCGCCGCTGCCCAATACGTCCCCCGCAACAGTGGAATCATTGAGCCCTCCTCGCTGATACTACTCTGTCAGGATGCCTCCTCGTGCTCCGCGCAGGGTTACGCGTGCCGCGTCTTCCTCTATTGAGACTTGATTCCCGCCTCTCTGATCACTTTCGCCCAGCGCGCGATTTCGATCTTCAGATAATCGCCGAGCGCCTCCGGCGTGCCACCAAGCGGCACCAAGTCGTTCGCCACGAAAATCTCGCGCACATCGGGTCGCTGCAGAATGCGATTGATCTCGGCGTTGATCTGATTGACGATCGTGCGCGGCGTTTTCGCCGGCGCAAAAACCGCGTACCAGCCGGTCACTTCGAAACCGGACAAACCCGACTCGGCGACGGTGGGAATCTCCGGAGCGGTTTCTATGCGCTTGGCGCTGCTCACCGCGAGCACCCGCACCTTGCCGGCGCGCGCCTGCGGCAGGATCGCCGTGAGCGTGTAGAAAACTGCGTGCACCTCGCCGCCGAAAAGCGCGCTGGCGGATGGTACGCCGCCTTTGTACGGCACGTGCAGCAGTTCGATTTTCGCAGCCGATCTGAACAGCTCCATGGCGAGATGCGTAGTGGTTCCGGCCCCGGAGGAACCGTAGATGATTTGCCCGGGCTTCGCCTTTGCCAGGTTAATGAGTTCCTGCACCGATTTAGCCGGGACCGAAGGATGCACCGCGAGCAAGTAAGGCGCCTGAGCCACCAGCGCGACCGGCGCCAGGTCCGCGACCGGTTCAAACGGCAGGCGCAACAGCGTCACGTTGGTGGCAATCACCGAGGACGTTGCGAGCAACGTGTAGCCGTCGGGCGCTGCACGCACCACGATTTCGGTGCCTATTGCGGTGCCCGCGCCGGGCCGGTTGTCGACGATCACCGGCTGCCCCCACGATTCGTTGAGTTTTTGCGCGACGACGCGCCCGACGATATCAACGACGCCACCCGGCGCGTATGGATTGACCAGCCGGATCGATTTAGCCGGATAGCGTGGCGCCTGCGCGATGGCAGGCGCGGGCCAGCCGGCTGCGATGCCGACCGCCGCCGCCAGCCACGTCCCGTGCGCCGATAGTCTCATGGCAGCCTCCTCACTGCATTACAGAAATAGCGGGCCGCATTTTGCCCGCTTCCTGCATTTCAGGATACGAGCCTGATAATCTGGCTCACGTCGTCCACGTCTTCCAGGTTATCGACCATCGCGACGATCTTGTCCACGGCAGCCACAGACAGAGGACGTGCCGAGTAGGCGACGCATTCCCGGAACTTTTCCTTAAGATCGGCCTTGCTGACCGGCCTTTCCGGGTGACCGTACCTGCCGCCGCCTTGTTCCCCGCAAAGCGTCCGTCCATTCTTCAACTTGATTTCCATCTTTGCCGGGCAATAGCCGGTGCCATATTTCAGGTCGTACGCGTCGTCCATCCGATAGCCCACTTTGTTCGAAACGCTGAGTATTTCCGGGTCCCTGATACCTTCGCCGGTGAAATGCCCGATGCGCGGCTTGCCTTTGGCAATCGCGGTGGCCACAGTGAACGGCAGGCTGTACTGGGCCTCCGCCGTCAGCCTGGGATTGCGTCTTACTTCCTGGGGCTCGCACAGGAGCCGGGAGATCGGGCCGACGAAAACGGTAATCGACTCGATGTCATCGGGACGGAATTTGTGCTCCTGGATCATTTTCAGCACGAGCTCGATGCGCGAATGGGTAAAGCCGCAGCAAGGGTATATGTAAAAAGCGGAACCTTCAAAGCTCCTGCCCAAGTCCCTGGTGAGTGCCGCCGGGTCGTACAAGCCCTGGAAGAAAACGTTGTATAAACCATTCTGGCCTTCGAGGCTTTCTTGAGGTCCGGCGATGCCCTTGTGCGCCATCAGCGCCGCCAGAACGCCCGAGTGCGCCGGATACGAGGGATATATTCCCTTGTCGGCGCCCACGCCGACCAGAACCTGCTTGTTGCCGGCGACCTGGGAATAGGCAAGCCCGAGCGCATGCACCAACCGGTCCGCCTTAAGCCCTTGCAGCCTGCCCGCAACGGCGGCGGCGCCGAAGTAGCCTACGAGCTGGGTGGTTAGCCAGCCATGAAGGTTCCAATTGCGCTGTTCCCCCTTCGTAATCAGGGCGCGACTCAGCCTTGCCGCCAGGTCCACGCCCAACGTATACGTCGTGATGAACTCTTTCCCGGTCACCTTGCCCACGCGTTCGGCCATGGCAAATGCAGCCGGGAATATGACACACCCGAAGTGGGTTATCAGCGGGTCGGTGTAATCATCGTAGTTGAGCGCATGAGTCAGTGCCGCATTGGCAAAAGCCGCCGCATGCGCCGGCACCTTGCGGCCATCGCCGATAATCGTGCTCTCCTCCCGGCCGCCAATCTCGGTCACCAGATCCACGATCTTCCTGCATGCAAGATCGGTCGTCGTGGCGGCAACGGCTACACCGAGGCAATCCAGTATGTCGAGTTTCGTCGTGTTGACCGCTTCGGCCGGCAGGTCCGCGTAATTGACGCGGGCAAGATTGTCCACCAGCGCGAACACGGCATCCGGTTTCCCGGCTTTGAGATTCGACATTTGCTTACTCCTTCCGTAATCGTGTCCTCGTTAACCGTTGCGCGACGCGCGCAGCTCCTGCCCTAAAGCCCCAGCGCCTGCGCCACCTCTTCCAGGTACACGTCGGTGTCGCCCAGATGCATTTTTCCGTACTGGATACGCTGCACGTAGTACGGAAGCGGATGCTCCATCATGTAGCCTATGCCACCGTGAACCTGCATCCCGTCCAGAGCAATCTGATACGCGCCTTCGTTTACATAAGCCTTCGCCATAGCCAGCTCGCGCTGCGAGCGCCGCCCATCGGCGAGTAACGACACCGCCTGATAGGTGAGAAGCCGGGCGCAATCCAGCCGCGTCACCATGTCGGCCAGCACATGCTGCATTGCCTGGTACGTGCCGATCGGGCGGCCGAACTGCACGCGAATCTTGGCGTACTCCACGCTCATGTCCAGAATACTCTGGGCCAACCCCACCATTTCAGCGCATTGCGCGGCAGCGCCCCACTCCAGAACCTCTCGAATCGCAGACCAGCTATTGCCCGGAGAACCGACGATATTGTCGCCAGTCACCGGCACGTCCCGCAGCGTTACCTCGTGATACAGCGTGCCGAAGGTGCTGGGCATCGGGCTGATGGAAAGTGCTTTGGGATCGCGCAGGCGAAACAGGCTTATGCCGCCGGTTTCGACATCACGCGCGGCGCACAGCAGTTCGTGCGCCGCCGTCGCATGCGTGACGAACAGTTTGGTGCCGGTCAGACGCCATCCGTCTCGGGTGCGCTGCGCTCGAAGATTGATACCGGGCTCGTCCCACCGGGCGTTCTCTTCGAGCAACGCGAGGCTCATGAGAGTCCTGCCCGAGGCCATTGCAGGGAGTAGTTCCTGTTTCTGGTTTTCGCTGCCCAGCTTCAGAACGAGCTGGCCGCACAGGAACGCGCCGCCAAAGTGGGGACCCTGATAGAGTGCGCGCCCAAACTCTTCGTACATGAGCGCGAGTTCCTGCAGACCAAGGCCGCCTCCGCCGTATTGCTCGGGTATTCCAATAGCGGGCCAGCCCAGTTCGGCTATTTTTCTCCAGGCGTCAACCGCGTAGCCGGCGGGGCTTTGCGTGGCCTCTCGGGCAACCGCGATCGGATTTTCAGCCTGCAGGAATTTGCGGATGGAGTCTCGTATCGCAATCTGCTCTGACGACAATCCCATGTCCATGGCCGTCGACTCCTACCCTTGGTATCTGGGCAAACCCAGGCCGCGCCGCGCGATCGCGTTCTTGGTCTGGGCGATGCCGCCCTGGCCGTGAATATTGAACGCATGCTGAGAGTAGTACTCCAGCTTGCCGTTCATGAGGGCCCACCGCGTCCCCTCTTTCAGTTGCGCCAGAGGCCCTCCCAATTCCCAGAGCAGCCTGCTGACCTTGGGCGTCGTCTGTTTTCTCAGCAACTGCACCATGGACGATTCCGCCTGGGGCACCTGGCCCTGGCTCTGCAGCCACACGACTCTCCAGCAGATCATGCGCCACGTCTCGAGAGCGATGGCCGTATCGGCGAGCCGGTGGCGTGCTTCCGGGTCCTTGGTGAGATCCCTTCCCCCGATTTTGTTGTGCTTGATGAATTCGATGAATTCATCGAACACACGCTGGTAGGCGGCAGGCAACGCAACGCTACCGCGCTCATAGTTCGCCGTCATCGCTAATTGCTGGAAACCCCGGTTTTTTGCGCCCACCAGATTCGTGGCCGGCACGCGCACATCCGTGAAGTAGACAATGTTGATGCGTTTGCCGTCCATGCTGACGAGTGGCGACAAGCTGATGCCCGGGGAGCGCATGTCCACGATGAACAGGCTGATTCCCTGGCGCTTGGGCACGCTGGTGTCGGTCAGCGCGGTCATGAAGATATGCGTCGCGTAGTGGGCAATGCTGATGAACATCTTCTGGCCGTTGATGACGTAGTCATCGCCATCCAGGCGCGCCGTCGTTTCGATCGCGGAGAGGTCGGAGCCGGCATTCGGCTCGGTCCAGCCCAGGCAGGTGATAGCCTCCAGTCGGGCGATGGCCGGAAGGAACCTTCTTTTCTGCTCTTCGGTCCCGATCATCATCAACCCGGGCCCAACCACGTTTCGGCCGCGGTCGGTGATGCTGGGAGGGGCGTGGTAGGCGTACGCCTCATTGAAAATCGCGTGGTCCACCACGGACCCGCCCTGCCCGCCGTATTCCTTCGGCCAGTGCATGACATAGTAGCCGCGCTCGATCAGTTTCCTGTCAAAGGCGAGGCCCCGCTGAAACTCCTCGTCGGACATCTCGACTTCCAGCGCGGACGAGCAGTTGATCCGGTCGCTGAACCCCGGGGGAATTTCGCGTTTGAAAAACTCCGCCAACTCGGCCCTGAAAGCCTCCTGGTCGGGTGTGAAATAGAAACGCATCCCGCCTCCTCGTTGGGTTAATTGCGCCTTCGATCGGCCGCGATTGCCCGGAGCCTGTCCTTATACCCTGTTCAATTACACGTTCTTTGACCTACATCAACCGGGGCATGAGCCGGCCGAATGGTAAGATTCGCAGCGTACATCAAATCCGAAATCGCGCAGCGGCGCAAGGTCCTGCGGGACCTGCGCGCGAATTCCGATGCCACGAGATGGAGGTGCCCGCAATGAGTGGTCCACGCAGCCTTTTGTTCGTACCCGCCAACCGGGCCGATATGCTGGCGAAAGCGCCGTCCTATGGGGCCGACGCGCTGATCTTCGACCTCGAAGATTCCGTCCCCGTCGCGGAAAAGCCCAAGGCGCGCGTGCTCGCGCGTGAGTTCATCGGCAAGCTCAAGGCGGCGAACCGCATTTACGTGCGGGTCAACGCGCTTTCCACCGGCATGCTGCGGGACGACCTCGAGGCCGTTGCCGTTGAAGGCCTGGCCGGGATCCGGCTCGCAAAAACAGAGTCAGCGGAACACATCCGCAATGTGGATGCGATGGTGGCGGAATTCGAGACGAAGCGCGGCCTGGCTCAGGATTCGATCGAGATCAGTCCGAGTCTGGAGTCTGCGCGAGGCGTCTGGTTCGCCTATGAAATCCTGTCGGCCTCGCCGCGCGTGCGTTCGGTGACCTGCGGGACCGCCCAGGACGGCGATCTGCAAACCGACCTCGGTTATACGTGGACTGCGGAAGGCAATGAAGTAATGTATCTGCGATCCCGCGTGCTGCTCGCCGCGCGCGCGGCCGGCGTCGAGCACGTGCTCGACGGCGCCTACTCGAACGTCCGCGATCCGGAAGGCCTGCGCGTGTGCTGCGAGGCGGCGCGCAAGCTCGGCTACCGCGGCAAATCGGTGATCCACCCCAATCAGATCGCAACAATCAATCGCGTCTTCGCGCCGACCCCGCAGGAGCTCGACTACTACCGGCGCGTCATCGAAGCCTTCGACGCGGCGGTCGCCCGCGGCTC
>ERZ1292640.3884-Hain-H43-02um-R1-3884-length-11542-cov-7_pt1 | contig 11542 bp, 9 predicted proteins | sample MGYA00564404_ERZ1292640 | MGnify/ENA primary metagenome ERZ1292640 (study PRJEB36523, sample SAMEA6512636) | groundwater metagenome | collected 2019-01-08 | study: AquaDiva: Metagenomics assemblies of 32 groundwater samples | reverse complement strand
AAATGCCTGCCGTTCTCAAAATATCCTTCAAACCAAGGCATATAGGTAGCTACGACTGGAATATTATAGGCTAAAGTATCAAGTATCACCGTCTGACCCGGGCAATCAGAGCCGAAGTGGTTGCCGGGCTTGGTTGCTATTACGAATACTTTGGCCTTTTGATAATACTTTTTTAACTCTTGATACGGCAAGTCGAAAAGAATCGTAAGATTTGCCGGTATCATATCTTCTAGACCCTCGACATTCTTCGGTGAACATATCATTACTGTTTTTTCTTCCGAGAGCTTGACGGCTTCAAGAAAAGTCTTGAAATCCCTGCCGACATCTCTACCAATAGTCAGGATAAATTCCCGACTTGAATTTACGGGCTTATAAAAATTCTTATCGACGCCCAGCGGTATAAATATTGTCCGCTCCGGATGAAATCCTCTCTTTAGTAAATCCTCTGTCTGCGCTTTTGAAATACAAATAATTCTATCAGCCGCTTTTGCGATAGGCTGGAAAGCAGTACTGAGATCGAGATTCAAGATAATCCAGCGCCGGCGGCTCAAGAGCTTGAACCTTTTCAGATACATGAGTTCGAAATAAGCTGAAGACATGAGCACTATCACGTCGGCAGCCAGAAACTCTTTCCTGAATTTGAGGAAAAGGTACGGGATTCTTAACCATGCGTACTTTCTGACAAGACCACCGGCGAAAGTGTAGCTGTTTTTGTTTATCTGAATGTAACTTGCGTCAATGCGGGAATCTTTTCTTACATAGGTAAAGCCGAAAAAAGAAGTGTCCGGAGAAAGGCCTTGTTTGATCTCCTCTTCCAGCGCTCTTCTGTCGGTGCCAGAATATATAAATAGCGTCTTTACCATATCTCGTTCTTGGGATTAGAGTGGATTATCAGGGCCCAGAAAAGAGGTGACTTAGGGATGTGCTTAATATCATACACTACTGCCTCGCGAAGCTTAGCCTCGTACTCCCGCACATCGAAAGTAGGCTTTGCGTATCTTCTAGTAATAAGTACCGGCCAAGTAAAATATTTGAACTGGAGCTTTTTAGAAGCGGCTCCACCCAGTCCATAAAGAGAAATTTCCGCATTCTTAAAAAGGCGAGTTATTTTCGAAATGGTCCGCGGAGTGTACTGGCGGTAGCCATGGAACAGGTAAAGCGGCAAGGTAGCAGCCCCGGGGAAAAGATGAATTTGAATGGCCGGCTTTTTAGTTTTATCAATAAAATCCCTAATCTGTTCAAAAAACTTTAAATCCTTATCGAAATGCTCTATAGCAGACTGACTCATAAAGAAATTTGTCTTTTCTGGAATAAGCGGTAAGATATCGTTTGACTTTGATTCGATGAAATGAAAACTCGGGTGTTCTTTTGTCAATACATCCCAATTCGGCCGCCGCTTCGCGTCAACGCCGGTATAGCTTGCTATGGCGTCAGAGAGGCGCGTGCCGTAATTACCCTGCCCGCAGCCAGTATCGAAAACGTGTATTTCGCCTAAATCTTTTCTGATTTTTTTCCACGGCAACGTCCTCCAGAAAATATCGGAAAGCTTCCGCGCTGCCGAGCTGTCCGGATAAGTTTTCGACCATTCGTTTTGCCAATTTGGCAACTCGAGCTTTTTAATTTTTATTCTTTTATCAAGATTTGAATAGGGTAAGAGATTGTTGAGCCAGTTCAGAAAAAGATATAAAGGCTTCAGAACCAGATTTAATCCCTTATCGGCATTAAGATTGTGGATTGAGGTGCTTTTCATTTCATTTCTTCCGCCAGTTTTTGCATTAGTCTTTTCAGACTGTGCTCCTTAACGACGATATTTTGAGCGTCCGGGTTATCGACCATAAGTGTCATTCCGCACGCGGCCGCCTCGAAGATGGTCTTGTCAAAGCTCCCGGCCGGGGTTTTGTTCGCATATATTTCGTGTGTTTGATAAAGCTTAAGCGCTTCGGCTTGAGTCACAGGACCGATGTATTTAGCATTAACTGGTAAATTGCTTAAAATGCTTCTGGCATAACCCTCATCACCTATTGGACCAGCAATGGTCGTGATGTAATTTGTGGTTTTTAGCCATTCAATAAACTCTTTCACTTTCTTCACCGGCGAAATACGACCTAAGAAAAGAATTGAATTAGGAATCCTGGAAGCATTAGGGTCGGGTTTGAAGAAATCCGTATCGATGCCTACCGGCATTTGAACCGCCTTTTTAAATCGCGCGGTAAAGGAGGATGGCGAAGTATAGAAAACTTTATTAGAAAGAAGTATGGCGATACGGGTCAAGAAGTCGCCGTGAGCATGATTCCTCCAGAGAAAAACTTTCTTGCCCATCAAACGCCAAATATCTCCAGCCAGAAGCACGTACTCCTGGTTCATGTGAACAAATACGGAGTCATAATTTTTTCTTTCTTGCCAAATAAATTTGTAGAAATTACATAAAGCTTTTAGCTTATAGCTTTCAGCTTTCAGCTCTTTGCCAAGAGACAACACTTTAACATCTGGCAAGTGATACTCGCCCTTCTCAAGACAAATTACTGTCACTTTCTCGAAATTCTCGGCAAATTCTTCGAGCCAGCGGTGGAAAAAGCCCAAAACTGGGTCATTTTTATCGACTTCCTGAGTCAGAATTAAGATTTTCATGTTCTAATTTGTTGAGCAACTTTTCCCCAATTATCCTTTATTTTAGCCATATAATCTTCTTTGGACAAAAGCTTCGTCTCAAGAGTCTTTTTCATGTTAAAACGTAGATTTTCGCGCTTCTGATTATTTTCGATTAGATCAATAATCCCCTGGGCAAAAAGTTCTTCCGGCTTGCCCCGAGCGGAGTTGAGGGGGAAGATGTAGGCATTTTTGCCATGCTCTAGTTCGGAAGCGATACCGACAGGAGTGGTGACAACGGGCAGGCCGGAGAGACCGGCTTCAATAAGTGACAAGCCGTATCCTTCGAAAAGGGAGGTTTGAAGAAAAACATTTGCGGTTTTGTAGAATGATGCAAGTTCCTCCTGCCAGCCAGCAAATTCGACAGCGCCCTCAAGTTTCATATTCTTTACCAAAGTTTTAAGGTGGCCTTCTTCAAGGCCGGAACCGACGATGATAAGGCCGGTGTCAGGGAAGTTCTGCCTGACTAACCCCAGAATTTTTATGGCAAGCGCGAGATTTTTTTCTTTCGAAAGGCGCGAGACCGTCAGTATGATGAAGTGCCATGGATAGCGGGTGTGAAGGTCAAATTTGACTGGGGCATTTTCTATCTTTTCTTTCTCGACATAAATTGGCAATACGTAAACATTAGCATTTGATTTAAGACCTAAGATTCTGGATTTAAGAATTTCACTGACCACGCGGATACTGTCCGCATTTTTGAGAATTGTTCTGACGAAGAATTTGCGCACCGTGTTTTGGAAACCTGAAAAATACGGAGAGAACGGATCAGTGTGAAGCTGGACCTCGAGCGGCAGACGCCATTTCTTTTTTATTCTTAATCCCGCCCAGCCGCATTCAAACGGATCTTGTGCGGTAATCAAGGATTTCCCCCTTACAAATTTTTTCTCAAATACCAAGCGCTTCCCTATTCTTGCCGCAGAGAGGGGGCGCAGGCATTTGAAAGCCGAGTTAGTAGGATAAACCCAGACGTTTTTACTGATTCGGGTCTCTTTCAAACCATGTTTCTTGTCGGCCAAGAGCACTATATGAAGCTCTTCGACTAGAGCGCCGTATTCTTTCATCCGCTCTCCCACCGCGCTGCCAGGCACGGCGATATTTCTGTCACTTGAGAACATAAGAACTTTTAGTCCTTTATGATTTATATCGGTCATTTCCGTATTATATCGTTAATTAGAGCCAAATGAGCGCCTGTAACGGCTTCCCAAGAGTGGTTAAGCGGCAGACTCGCCACCTTTGCTATCGCTTTTTGATAATTCTCTTCTTCAAGCAGATTTTTAAGCTTAGTTTCAAAATCTTCCTGGCTTAACGGATTAAATAGCATTTCTTCCGGCAGCTCAACCGAAAGACCGTGTCCCCGTGATATAAGTACCGGCTTGCCGAAAGAAAGTGCCTCGAGGATAAAATTGGGATTAAATTCGGAAAGAGCCGGTCCGATGCAGACGGCCGCCTCTCGAATATGTTCGAAAAGTTTTTCTTGCGGTAGAGAATGTATTATGACTATCCCTTCTCCATGAAGCTTATCTTCTTCCGGACCGGAGCCGATGAGAAGCAATTTCCCCTTGCCGATATTATGGAACGCTCTAACAACCATTGCCAGATTCTTGTAAGCCACGAATCGGCCGGCGAAAAGAACGACAGATGGCACGGGCAATCCGGGAGACGCTGACTCTCTCTTGAAAACGGGATTTTTAATCACTACGATTCTGTTTTCAAGCACTCCAAAATACTTCATATAAAAGTTTTTGAAATTTTGATTGTAGACGATTACTTTTCTCGCGCCCTTGAGAACCCAGCGGATTATCCTGTAGAGCTCCGGCTTATCCTGCTTGTGCAGTCCTTGCTCATAGTATTTTTCGAGAGGCATAAGACGCCGGCCCATTTCCGCCTCTCTTTCCCAGATAGGGTCGCCCCCCACTCTTATTATAAAAGGTCTATGGAAGATGAGGGCGACTAAGCGGGCCGGCAAGCCGGCCGCGGTCGGATCGAAGGCGTAGATAATTCTTGAGGTCGGCGCGTGCCAAAGGCAGAGAGAAAAATAGAGAAACCATTGAATGACTTTGGGAAACTTCCTTGAAACGCGGCTAACCTTAAAGCTAAATTCGGTATGCGCCTCATCATCGCCATAAGCGACTACTCGGACTCTAAAACCCGCTTCGACAAGCCGTTCGGCTATTTTCCTCACATGAATCGCTGGACCACCCACATCAGGGAAGAACACTCCTGCTGCTAAAAGGATTTTCATGCTTGATTTAACGTAAGAATAATTATATCATGATTTTCAACAATATGAAAGTGGCTTTGATAGGAGTGGGGCGTTGGGGAACGATTCTCAAGGGAGAATTGTCAAAAATCACGGACATTAAGTATGTTTGCGATAGCAAAACAAATTTAGGGCCTGTCTTTGCCGACCCGGAGGTTAAAGCTGTCTTTATCGCTACCCCGACCGAGACTCATTTTGAAATTGCCAGCAAAGCGCTGGGAGCTGGTAAACATGTTTTCCTAGAAAAGCCCGGGACCGATTCAGGCGAAAAGCTTGGGAAGCTTGTGAAGCTCGCGGAAGCTAAGAAGCTTAGGTTCGCTATCGGCTACGAATTCCCACATCATCCGGCAGCCAAAAAGCTCAAGGAGTTGATTTCTGGAAAGGGTGTAAAGAGCGTCCGTTTCGAGTGGCAGAAATGGGGAACGTTCAAGGATAACGCCGTGATGCATCATCTTTGTCACGACGTCTCCGTTATGAAATACCTGGGCTTTGATAATCTATCCCCTGTTAACCACCATCGAACTAAAGTAATTTCAGAAACCGATATCATCTGGACCGAATTCAAAAGCGATTCAGATGCTTATATTGAATCCATTATCAACCGCGCTAGCACCATCAAGCAAAAGACGGTTACCGTGCTTCTAGAGAAAGGTGGTTACGTCTGGAGTAATAATGAGCTTTTTGCCATTAACCTTGATACGCAAGCTTTAGACAAGATTGACCTGCCACAAACTACTCCAGTCGCAAACGAACTCAACGACTTTCTCAATTCCGAGACGCCTTTGTGTAATGGCGAATTCGCTCTCGAGGTTTATAAGATTGTTGAACAAGTCGGAGCACTTCGTCCGCCGCCTCTACGCAATTGCCGAGTTTGCCGGAGAAAACGTGAATGAGCTTGTCGTTTATCCTCGAGACGATGGTGGGCCGCTCATCGGTGGCCTCGACGTTCGGTAGAACCGTACGAACGGTGTACATTGAGCCAATGTGTTTCGCCTTACGGAGTTCTGGCATAAATTCTATAGCCGCTTCGATAAATTTATCTATATTGGTAATCGGGGGATTCTTTACTACTCCCCTGTTCATCAAAGAAGCGAACTCTTCCGGTATTTCCGGGTATAATCCGACGTTCGTCGCGTGGATGGCGTGCACCACATTACCCATGACGTGATAGCCGGTATCGGAATATGGGTCAATGCAGAAAAATGGCCCGTCAAGCACGACAATGCTCTTATTTTTGAAATTATCCGGCAGTTTCAGGACCGGCTTCTCGCAAAGCTCGAATTGGTACTCTCTTCTGGCTTTAGGATATTTCTCCAATACCCAATTTGAATTCGCGTAGGTGGCATTGACCACCGTGTCATATTCGTCTATCTGACTAACGTCGAATGCTTGATTTAGAAAAACTTTTATTTTTTGTTCTCTTATTTTTTCTTCAATAATTTCCTTAAGCTTGAGCGGGTCGAGCAAAGACTCTCTGCCTCTTATGGTAAACTCGGCCATGTGCGGATGAACATGCTCCAAATCCACCTTTTCATGTTCGAGTTCGCACTCTCGGCAAAATTTCAGAAAATCCTCTCCGGAGACCAGGCTTTTCTCCTTGGCCAGAACATAATAATGCTCGTTATGGTCGAGCACGGCTTTGCCGTATTCCGAGCGGAAAGATTCTTCAGAGCACTTGGCGGAAAGGGCAGTTTCCCTGCTCCTGGGATAATGATAGCCCCTGTGCAACCGGTATTGATTGATGCCCGAGGCGGCGGAGAGGATGTCATTATTCTTCTCGAATAGCTCGACATTATACCCGACTTTAGCCAATTTTATGGCTATAGTAGTGCCGAATATTCCCGCTCCAACAACTACAATTTTCATAAAAGAAAACCTATTTTAACATAATCAAAAAGCTTTATGAAGCCGGCCGAGTAAGAAGATAGACTCCCAGGATTGCTGGTGGAATTGCAAATATCTGAGCTAGAGACGGAACATTTTTTAAAATCAAGAAAGCAAAAAGCAAGGTAAAGACTGGGCCAACACTATTTAAAGCACTCGACTTTGTAACACTGATACGGTGAATTCCTTCAACCCAAAATATCTTTGATAAGCCGAAGTAAACGAGACCATTCAAAGCAATTATTATCCAGATACCAGAAGGTGGGGTTTTATATTGTCCGAATAAATAAGCCATTAAGAAAAGTGCTGGTACTCCCATTAATGCTCTGAAAAACAGTATGCCTTCACTGCCAATTTTAGCTCGCGCTCTTTTCTGAAAAAGATTGCCGATAGGAGGAAGCATGACAGCGAATAGGATAATGAAGTCACCTTTATGGAATTCTGAGAAGTTAGGGATAAGAATGATTATCGCACTTAATAACATTAGAATGCATCCCGCTATATGTTTGGTACTAATAAATTCTTTCTTCCATATATTGAAAAATAAGAAAGAAAAGAGCACTTCTAGAGTAAGTATTACTCCCACATTACCCGCGCTGGTATATTTAATACCCAAAAATTGGAGAAGTGGGAAAACAATACCGAATATAAGACCTGCTCCAACAAGAGAAGGTAGGATTTCTTTATCTAAGATTTTTGATAATGACCCTTTTATTCCACCCAAGAAAACAAAAAAGATTAGAGCAAAGAGCATGGACCAAGCTAAAGATGCAATAGGAGTCAATCTCATAAGTGAAATCTTGGTAATAACAGGAAAAAGTGAAGCAAGAATAGCTTGTGAAATGATAAACATCTCTCCTGCTCTTTCTTTAGTAAAAGTTACCATGTGTTTAATTCTATAACAAAAGGGCCCGCAACACTGCTGCGGACCCTCACCTTGTGATTTGCTACTTCTGATTCCGATACGCCGGTAGCACGAGATCGCGAATATCGGCCAGACGTGCCCCTTCGAGGGTTACCGCGCGTTCCTGCCGCTTCACCTTCGAGTCGATTTTCTTGCGCTCGCGCGTCATGTCGGGCTCGTCATCCCACACGCCATGGCCGCGAGGCACAATCGGCGCGATGAACGGTCTGCCGAACATGCGACCCATGCGAATCAGAGGAATGATCTCCTCTACCCCGGCGACCGTGTAAACCTGCTCACCATCGAGCTCCATGAAGTGCGGCGAGTACGGCTTGTCCTTCTCGGCCGTTTCGAACGGCTGTCCGAGACGAAGATCGTAGAACCCGATACGCGCGAAGGCCTGATTGTTCCAGATTTTCATTGTCGCGAGCACACGACCGGCCAGGATGGACTCCCGGAGCTCCTTGAGCACCATACCGGTGACAAGAGCGCCGCCTTCGAGTGCTTCGAGCATCGCCCGAGCGTTGTCTTCTGTCGCGTAACTCGTGACAGAGTGTGACCACAACATTGTGTAGTCCATGCCTCCATGCACCTGCTGGTACATGCACTCATTGAGCGCGCCACAGAACGGATCCCCGTGAGTGAACTCGTGAATGTGCACAGTGCCGCAATCTTCGAATTCATCCAGTAAGGTGATGAGTGTTCGACCACAATCACGATCCACATACCGATCATCGCCCAAAACTAGCGCATCGATACGGGAGAACATGGGATCGCCGTCGACATTCAATTTCAGCATGTGTCGGATCGACTTGATGGTCTTGACGATTTCCTCGTCAAATTTCTTGGGATCCTTCACAAAGACCCGGGTTGCTGCCCCGACCTTTGAATTTTCCAAAAACTTCACGTCGCCTCCTCGGCCAATGGCCAGAAGAATGGATTGGTTTAACAAAACTTGTCTGTTATTACTTTAGCACAATTGATTTAAAAAGTCAATTATTTCTCAAAAAATGGCTCAAATACTCGCTCTTTCATCTCTTTTGCAATCAAATTCCAATCGTATTTCGCTAAAACCATCTCTTTGGCATTCTTTATGATTCTATCCCTTAATAACTTATCACTTATCAACTTATTAACTTGTTCGGCAATGCTTCCCGGGTTGTGTACTTCGCAAAACAGCCCTGTTTCTTCATCCTTAAGAAAATCTACGATACCGCCGACCGGTGTCGCGATGACCGGCAACCCCGCGGCCATGGCTTCGATGAAAGATATGCCCTGCCCTTCGGAGAGTGAGGGGCGGATAAAGATATCGGCTTGATGCAAATGCTTCGGCAAATCTTTCTGGGAAACAAGTCCGATGAACTCTACCCGACTTTCGAGACCAAGCTTTTTAACCTTTTCCTTCAAACTTTTTTCCAAAGGACCAACTCCAAGTATCCTGAATTTCACGTCCTCGGATATAAATCTTATCGCCTCTATCACATCATTCACCGCGTTCTTCTTTACTAAACGAGAAGTAGTAATGAGTACGATTTCGTCCGGATTTAAGATTCTGGATTCAGGATTTATGAATTTCTCTGTATCAACGCCATTGGGAATAAGTTCTGCCCTTCCTTTGTATCCAAGTCTTCTTGCTCGTTCCAAAAGATAATTGCTTATACCAGTAAGTATATTGGTACGCGCCAAGGAAAGTCTCCAGGAAAGGTCCAATAGACCGAACCACCTGTAACGTAGCCAGCTTTCAGAATCACCTTCTTGCAAGGTAAGAATTATCGGAACCTTTTTTTGGAACCAATTAGCTATATAAGCCGCTCCGGAGGCAAAAGTGACCATAATGCACCAGAATGCGTCATAGTGATTTTTTTTATTGAGTCTAAGAGTGAATATAGCTCCGTGAAATGGCAAGAGCAGCTTATCTATGAGCGGCAAGCCCATGCCCAATCTATACACGCTGACATTTCCTATCTTTTCTGATTTAGGCAAATCACTTCTCTGCTTGGCTGTAATTAAATCGAAATGAATATCCGTAAGACGGTCGGTTATTTCCTTCACCGATACTTCCGCTCCACCCACAAGAGGAAAATAGGAAGTGGAAAATATGAGGATTCTTTTATGATGCATTGAGAATTTTCTTGAGTTCTTCCGGAGTGGGGCCGGTTTGTTTGGCAGGAGTTGCGGGTTGAGGCTTTGCTGTCGGTTGTCGGTTGTTAGTTGCTGGTTGGCTTCCCATTACTGATTTCAGCGCGTCACGCAGAGCGGAGACGTTTTTCACATCCGGCTTTCTCTGATTATCGTTTTTATTCTTCAGATTGTCTAGAGAAATCTTAGGTGCTGGTCTTGGGATTGAATTCGGGGTGGGACCCGAATTCAAAGGTTTAGGATTAAAGACCGGCTTGGGCTTCTGCTCCATCGACAAGCTTCTAATATCAATGGCTTTCGGGCCCTCTTTAACTGTCTGCTTATACAGCGTCATCTTCGGCCCTTCGACTACCTTACCTTCGCTGTGCCAGTCCGTAATCTCCTTCTCGACAACACTACGCAGACGGGCAAAAGTTTTCCTAGAATTTTCTGTAATTTCTTTTACATAAGAACGCTCTGGCTGCTTAATCGGCGGTAAAGTAGTGGCGGAGAATGGCTGAGAGGTTACCGAATCTATCATGAGTTTAAGGTAAATCTGCCGCAGTCCGAGATTGACCAGGTCCTCGGCAGTGAAAGTGGGTGCAAACTCCTTCTCCAGCACTTCCGCGTCATAAGCGCCCACGCGGAAAGTAATCATGGTGCCGACGTTGCCGAAAACGGCGTCCCTTACCTCTTCCTCCATCTGTTCTATGTATTGATGGGCCATGGTGAGATTGAGCTTGTATTTGCGCGCCTCAGAAAGAATTTCAGCGAATGATTTATCGGCAAAAGATTGGAACTCGTCTACAAAGAGATAAAATTGTGGAAGCTTTGAAAGTGAGGCTGCGCTCTCATCCGCCCGACTCATGGCGGCGAGATATATTTTTGTAATAAGCATCGAGCCGAGAAGTCTGGCATTGCCATCGCCCACCCGACCTTTTGAAAGATTAACTATTAGAATCTTCTTCTCATCCATTAGTTGCCTTATGTTGAAGCTCGATTTTGACTGGCCGATGATGTTTCGTATCAAGGGGTTACCGGCGAATTGGCCAATTTTGTTCTGGATAGCTGGTGTCGCTTCCTGGGCATACTTATCCGTATACTTGGCATATTCATCGACCCAGAAACTTTTGACCGAGACGTCTTTTACATTCTCGACCACTTTATTTCTGAACGCTTTGTCGGTATACATGCGGTTTACCGCTAAGAGAGTTGCACCCGGAAATTCGAGGAGCGCGAGCAGAGTGTTCTGGAGAATATAAGCCATGCGGGCACTCCATGCGTCTTCCCAAATCTTCTCGAAGACAGACATTAGGCCGTTTACCACCAAGTGCCTCTTATCCGCGCCGACGTCTTCCATGATGTTGAAGGAAACGGGATATTCCATGTCGAACGGGGCGAAATAAAGCACGTCCTTCACGCGATTTTCCGGCACGTATTCAAGAATCTTCTCTGCCGTGCCGCCGTGAGGGTCGACGAAAGCAATGCCGTGGCCGTTCTGGATGTCCTGTATGGCCATATTCTCGAGCAAGGTCGATTTACCCATGCCAGTCTTACCTATGACATAAACGTGCTTGGAGCGGTCGGCGCTCTTTATGCCAAAGGGCTTACGCTCGCCACGCGAGTCCGTCTCGGCGAAATATGTCACTTTTTCAGGGTTCTCCATAAATTTAGGCCCATTATACAATAAATAGAAGGAGGCCGAAATGCTTGCGCGTTTCGGCCCC
>ERZ1292640.3883-Hain-H43-02um-R1-3883-length-11545-cov-7_pt1 | contig 11545 bp, 10 predicted proteins | sample MGYA00564404_ERZ1292640 | MGnify/ENA primary metagenome ERZ1292640 (study PRJEB36523, sample SAMEA6512636) | groundwater metagenome | collected 2019-01-08 | study: AquaDiva: Metagenomics assemblies of 32 groundwater samples | reverse complement strand
GCTGTCCATCCACAAGACGGTCACTGGCGTGTAGAAGCTCTGGAAGAAGGAGCGCACGCGGGCGTACTGTTCCGGCTGCGCCCTGCCGAGGGCGACCACAATGCGCTGCAAGTAGCGCACCTGCTTCAGCTCAGCGACGATCCGCGGCATGGCCGGGGAGTCGAACTCCGAGGCCAGCGCCGGCAAGACCAGGCCGACTGGCCGGCTGCGGGCGAACTTCTCCAGGTCGGCTTCAAGCCGCTCCACGCTGTTAGGCTTCAGCCGGTGCAGCGTGGTGACAACACCGGTTTGGTAGAAATCGGCCATCGTGACACCCTCCTTCCCCAAGCGTAGGGGTATGTGAGCCGGGGAGACATCAGGCCAATACGGTAGGAGACCGAAGAAAAGGCGGTAGCCCAACCGCCAGAGACCGGCCGCCTTCCGCTGGCGGGAGGCACGGCGGCGCTGGCGGGGCACAAGTAGGCTATCATCGCTGATACGGAGTGAGATCGAGTCCCATGAGCGCTGGCTCGACGGACGGTCGTTCCGGCTGGAGGCGCATTGCCTATGCGGACGAGCCGGACTTCACACGTCCCCTGCTTGAGATTCCGACCGAGACCGGACAGCGCATGTTCGGACGGCTGCGGGTCCTGTACGGGGCCGAAACCGCCCGCGAGACCATGCCGGAGCTGGTCCGCCTTATCCGGGTGCACCACGCCCACAAAACCGACGAACTGATCGAGGCGGAGCACTCCTTCGACCCCGCGCAGCGGTTCAGTGAGCGGGACCTGCTACTGGTCGCCTACGGCGACATGGTCCGTTCGCCGGGGCACACGCCGCTGGCGGCGCTGGGCGGATTTCTTCAGTCGCTGCGCCGGCGGGTGCCGGTCTTCAACACGCTGCACATCCTGCCCTTTTTCCCCTACTCCTCCGACCGGGGCTTCTCCATCACGGACTTCCGCGCCGTTGACCCGAGCCTGGGATCCTGGCAGGACATCGAGGATCTGGGCAAGTCGTTTCGCCTGATGTTTGACGGCGTCTTCAACCACGCTTCCTCCAAGAGCACGGCATTCCGGGAGATGCTCAGCGGGAACCCCGCCTGCCAGGATTTCGCCGTCACCTTTCACTCCAAGGATGAACTGACGGCTGAGCAGCGCAACCTCCTGCGGCGCCCGCGCACCAGTGATATCCTCACTATGTTCCATTCCATCAATGGGCCGGTGTGGGCGTGGACGACCTTCTCCCCGGACCAGATCGACCTGAACTACCGGAACCCGAAGGTGCTTCTTGGCGTGATCGACACGCTTCTGCTATATGTTCGTAAGGGCGCCGACCTCGTCCGGCTCGACGCAGCCACGTACCTCTGGGAGGAGCCTGGAACCCCCAGTGCCAACCTCGAGCAGACCCACGAGATCATCCGGCTGTTTCGCGACGTGCTGGACGTGGCGGCGCCGCACGTGGCGCTGGTCACCGAGACCAACGTGCCGCACGCGGAGAACATCGCGTACTTCGGCGACGGGACCAACGAGGCGCAGATGGTCTACAACTTCGCGCTGCCTCCCCTGGTCCTGCACGCGTTCTATCGCGAAGACGCCTCGCGGCTCTCCCAGTGGGTCCGGGAACTGGAGTACCCTGTCGCGGCCACAACGTACCTGAACGTCCTCGACACGCATGACGGCATCGGCCTCCCGGGAGTGGCTGACATCCTGCCTCCGGAAGAATTGGAGTACCTGATCGGGCAGGCCCGGCAACACGGCGCGTTCATTTCCTACCGGCACGGAGAACGCGGCGGCCAGGTCCCCTACGAGATCAATTCCACCTGGTACAGCGCTCTGAACATGGACAACAGCGGCGAGGAGCGCGCCTTCCAGGTGAAGCGCTTCGTGGCCTCCCGCAGCATTGCGCTGGCGCTGCGCGGCGTGCCGGGGATTTACTTCCACGGCCTCATCGGAAGCCGGAACGATATTCAACTGGCGCTGCGTACGAGAGCCAAGCGGGACGTCAACCGCGCCGTGCTGGACGAGGCCCTCCTTATGAGGAACCTGGCGGAGCCTGGCTCGAAGCTGAACCTCATCAACGACCAGTTGGGGCGCCTGCTCGAGATGCGCGGCCGGCACAGGGCGTTCCATCCGAAGGGAGCGCAGCGGGTCCACCTGCTGTCGCCCCAGATCTTCGCGGTTCTGCGTGTCTCGCCGGGTGGCGAGGAGCGCATTCTCGCGCTCACCAATGTCACCGCCAAGCCTTGCTCCTTGGAGGTGCCGCTCGAGGAGATCGGGGTCACGGAGAGCAACTGGTACGATCTGGCGGGCGGACGCGGCTGGATGGCGGCGGACGGCAAGCTGGGGGTGCGTTTGCAGCCGTACGACGTGATGTGGCTAGCGCCCTTCAGCGAGCTGGAGCGCAACATCGAGTCCGCGGTGCCCTGACCATCAGTGCAAAGGCGCATCTCCCGGTGCAGCTAGCCGATGCGGAAGACGTCCTCGGTCTCGGGTGGAGGCGCCAGCACGCCGCGAAAAGCGACTTTCAACAGAGGCGGCGTTAGCATGGCCGCCGCCACCGCCATGAACACGATCATCCGGTAGGTGGCCGGCGAGATCGCATGCAACGTCAAGCCCGCCCGCGCCACGACCATGCAAAACTCCCCGCGCGGAATCATGCCAAGTCCGACGCGCATGGCAACCTCCCGCCCCAAGTGGGAGGCCCCCAGCCCGCAGCCGATCAGCTTCGACAACACCGCTGCCGGCACCAGCAGCAGGGCCAGCAGAAAAGTGGACCAGTTCGCGAAGGCCGCCAGGCTGAATTGCAGGCCGATGCTGGCCAGGAAGAAGGGTACCAGCAGTTCCGTCACACCCTGGGCCAAGTCGTGGATCCTGCGGGGCAGTGTTCCCGAGAGCGCCAATCCGGCGAGAAACGCGCCAATGATTGCCGCCACACCGGCTTTGGCGGAGAGCACGGCCAGGCCGAACAGGAGCACCATGGCCAGGGAGAATTGAGCTTCGCCTACTTGCAGGCGGCTTTCCAGGCGCGGCATCACCGTGCGAACGGTTGCTCTGCCCCAGCGCGCCACCAGCACCACAAAGACCACCGCGAAGGCCGTCGTGAGGCCTAACTGCATCAGGTTGACGGTTCCCGTAGCAAAGGAACTCGCCGCACCGAGGATCAGAAGCGCCAGAACGTCATCGATCACCGCTGCTCCCAGGATGATCCTGGCGGCGGGGCGGTGCAGCAGCCCCTTGGAGGCCAACACCTGCGCCGTGATGCCCACGCTGGTAGCGGTCAGCGCGGCCCCAACGAAGATGGACTCCAATGGCGGTCTACCCAGTAACTGGAAGAGGCCCCACCCCGTGGCGAAGGGGACGACCACACCCAGTACGCCAACGATTAGGGCCGTCCCGCCGAGCTTCGTCAGCTCGGCCACTTCGACTTCCAGACCCACGCGGAACAGAAGGAACATGACCCCCAGCTCCGCCATGGTGCGAATGACCTCTCCGGGAGCCACCCACCCGAGGAGGCTGGGGCCGATCAAAATTCCCGCCAGGATCTCACCGGCGATTCCCGGCAGCCCGAGGCGCTCGAACAATTCCGCCAGCAGCTTGGCCGAACCGAACACGGCGAGCATCATCCATAAGATTTCCGTCCGTCCCTCCCCGCCGGCCATCGCGAATGCAAACGGGAACGTGGTCATCGCTCTTACCTCCTGCGGCTGCGCGGCGGCTTGGGCGGAGGCGGAGGGGGCTCGTGCTCGAGCACCAGGCGGAACCTGTCCGCTTTCAACCGGGCCTGCAAGATCTTGGACAACATTTCCTCCGTCGTAGGGTCGAGGGGCTTTTCCGACTTGTAGCGTGCCCGCACCAGGACTCCTTCCGGGGTGAAACCGAGCTCGTAGCTCAACAGCGGCGCCGCGTCGGCAGGCCATACTTCCTTGAGCGGTCTCTCCAGCCGTGCCATGAGTTCGGCCTTGATGGAGTCGAGATCCTCGAACGGGGGAGGCGCTGGGGCCCGAAGGCGCTCTCGCAGCGCCGCGAGTTCCTCCTCGCTGGTCACCCTGCGGACCACCAAGGTGGCTTCCTTCCCGGTGCGGCGCAGCACACTGCGTTCTGCCGCCCTGATCTTCTCCGGGGGCACGGCCGAGGTGACCACCAGTCGGATGTTGACCCGTTCCGGCCCGAGATCCAGTTGCTGAGTCACGATCGCTTCGGGAGGCACCAAGGAGCGGACCGCTTCGCTAGCCGCCGCCCGGGCCACCGTCTCATCCCGCAAATGCAACAGCGATTGCCGCAGAGGGACAAACAAGATGGCCAGTACGACCAGCAGCATCAGGACGCGCCAGCGAAGCTGGCCGATGTCCCCAAGACCGCGGGCCAGCCTGGTGTGTGCCAGGAGCCTGTACAGACGGTCCGGCGAAGCCCGCTCCAGGATCCCGTAATCGATCCGCATGCGAACATCCGGCGCATCCATGCGCACCACGTAAAACACCAGGAAGGCGCTGGTCACGATGGCGGCCAGATTCGTCAGGAACAACAGGCCCGCGCCGTCGATGATGGACCAGGAGAATCCGCTCCCCACTCCGAAACCGACCGTGCAAAGCGGCGGCATCAGGGCCACGGCGATGGCCACCCCCGGCAGCGCAGTCACCCCGCCCCCGCCTCCGCCACGACAGACCACCACCGAGCCCGCCAGACCGGAGAATAGGGCCACCCCGAGATCCAGTAGGTTCGGCTGTATGCGGGCCAGGATTTCGGGAGTCGAGGATTGGAAGGGGAGCAGCCAGACTAAACCCGCGGAAAGCGCGATCGCGGCGAGCGAACTGACCAGGATCGCCCAGAGCGCCTTGAAGCCGAGGTACAGATCCGCTGCGGCAAAGGCCAGCCCCGCAGACAGAATCGGTCCCATCAGCGGTGAGATCAGCATGGCGCCGATTACCACGGCGGGGCTGTTCAGCACCAGACCTAAAGTCGCGATGCCTGCGGAAAAGATGAGCTCAAGTGCGTAGTTTAAGTTCCCGATCTTGGAGGAGTCATAAACCTGCATGTACACCCGGGGCTTGGATTCGGGGTCGATTCGCAGCAGACTCTCCACCCGGCGGCGGAAGGAGGTTGCCAGGAACTCCATACAGTACGCATTGTAAACTAGCCGGGGCTGCCCCGTGCCGGCGGGAACATGGGGCGGTGTAAACCCAGAGTGCAGGCGGGAAGGCGGCGTTCGCGCCCGCTGGATCCAGGCGACGGGTCATGAGGGTTTTTGGCGCCATGCTTCTGACCGCGGTCGTGGCGCTCGCCGGCTGGGTGGGACATCGGCTTTGGCCCCGGAGCTTGCGAGTTCTTCCGGGGAAGCCGCTCGTGCCTGCCGTCGAGCCGCCAGCAAGCCGTAGTGCAGTCCGGCTACCCAGCCGGTATCTGCTTGCCGACGCCGGGCGCTACGGTGACGAGTTGTTCGCCTACCTCATGTTCGACTACGTGAGAGGCGTAGTGTCCCGCAAGGGGACTGAGGCTCTGCTGACGCATCATAAGGGCACACAGGGCCTGGTCTATACCCTGCGGCTGCATCTCCGGAATGACTTGCTCGCCGCGATTCCGCAATTGGCTCGCTGGCAGGTGGCCGGGATCCTGCCCAGCTTCGAATGGAGGTGGGTCACCGACGAGGTGCTGGCGCACTACCGTTCTCAGGCGCAGCGAATGCACGAGGCGTACAACCTGCCGGCACGCCGGGAGCTAGGGCGTTTGAATCGGCGGGACTAGTGGCCTACATCCACCGCTTCATCCGGTTCAAGTCCCGCACCGATCCGCGGGTGCGCAGGAAACTCGAACCCGTTCCCCAGGCCCTTTCCGTTGAGGAAGCGCACCGCCTCTCCGCCGACATCGTGGCGGTAGCGGAGTTCTACTCTCTGCCGCTGGACTTCTTCCTGGGCATCGGCGCCATGGAGCACTCTTGTCCAAATTAGCGTTGTAGGATCGGCCCGCGGCTGGGCTTGAGCGGGCTGAGCCTCTCATAGGTTGGATCCCCCAGCCTATCGCGAGCGCAACGCGCGGCGAATACAGTCGATAGGGTAGTTGGCCATAAGATGGCGGGTAGCCCGGTTCCGCGGCTGAGTTACCCTGGATTTGTGAAGGAAGCCGGCGGCGCCGTTCGGCCGCCGTCAGACGGGAACTAGCCATGGAGCATTACATTTGCATCCACGCTCACTTCTACCAGCCCCCGCGGGAAAACCCCTGGCTGGAGGCGATCGAACTCCAGGACTCCGCCTACCCTTACCATGACTGGAACGAGCGCATCACCGCCGAGTGTTACGCGCCGAACAGCGCCTCGCGGATCCTCGACGCCGACAATCGCATCACGCAGATCGTCAACAACTACTCCCGGATCAGCTTCAATTTTGGCCCCACGCTGCTCGCCTGGATGGAACAACACTCGCCGAAGGTCTACGAGGCGGTGCTCTCGGCGGACCGCGAGAGCCGGAGGTTCTTCTCAGGGCATGGGTCCGCCCTCGCACAGGCTTACAACCACATGATCCTGCCGCTGGCCAACCGGCGGGACAAACGCACCCAGGTGCTGTGGGGAATCCGCGACTTTGAGCGCCGCTTCGGCCGGGCGCCGGAAGGGATGTGGCTCCCCGAGACCGCGGTGGACCTGGAGACACTGGAAATCCTGGCCGACATGGGCCTCAAGTTCACCATCCTGAGCCCGTACCAGGCGAGCCGGGTGCGTCCCATCGGCGGCCGGGGCTGGCAGGATGTCAGCGGCGGGCGGATTGACCCGTCGCTGGCGTACCGGATCCGCCTCCGCTCCGGACGGTCGATGAGCCTGTTTTTCTACGACGGGCCGATTTCGCGGGCGGTGGCCTTCGAGGATCTCCTGGGGCGGGGAGAGGACCTGGCGCAGCGGCTGGCGGGGGCGTTTTCCGACGCCCGAAGCTGGCCCCAGATGGTTCACATCGCCACCGACGGCGAGACGTACGGGCACCACCGCCGGCACGCCGACATGGCTCTCGCCTACGCGCTGGACTACATCGAATCGGACCGCCTGGCCCGCCTCACCAATTACGGCGAGTACCTGGAAAAGCACCCGCCGGCCCACGACGTCCACATCGTCGAGAACACCTCCTGGAGCTGCGCCCATGGCGTCGAGCGCTGGCGGAGCGACTGCGGATGCAATTCGGGCGGGCGCCCCGGCTGGAACCAGGCCTGGAGGACGCCGCTGCGCCACTCGCTCGACTGGCTCCGGGATGCCCTGGTGCCTCTTTACGAACGCCACGCGGCCGAGCTTTTCCAGGACCCCTGGGAGGCGCGCGACGCCTATATCGGCGTGATCCTCGACCGCTCGCCGGGCAGCGTCGAGCGCTTCCTGGCCGCGCACGCCAGGCGGGAACTCCAGCCGCCCGAGCGCATCCGGGCGCTGAAGCTTCTCGAGCTCCAGCGCCATGCCATGCTCATGTACACCAGTTGCGGCTGGTTCTTCGACGAGCTTTCGGGGATTGAGACCGTACAGGTGATCCAGTACGCCGGCCGCGCTTTGCAACTGGCCATTGGCCTGTTCGGCGACCGTCTGGAAGAAGGTTTCCTGGGGCTTCTCCAGCGCGCCAAGAGCAACCTGCCGGAACAGCGCGACGGCCGGCTCATCTACGAGAAGTCTATCCGGCCGGCCATGGTGGACCTGGGAAAAGTGGGCGCCCACTACGCGATCAGCTCCCTATTTGAGGGCTATCCGGCAAGAGCCCGCGTTTATTCCCACGGCGTGGAGCGGGAGGATTTCCGCCAGATGCAGGAGGGCAGGACGCGGTTAGTCTTGGGAAGAGCCCGGATCACTTCCGAGATCACGGGCGAGGCGACCACGCTCAGCTTCGGGGTGCTGCACCTTGGCGATCAGAACGTCAGCGGCGGAGTGCGGGAGTTCCGGGGCGAGGAGGCTTATCGCGCCCTGGCGAGCGAGATCACCGAGATCTTCCACCGGGGCGACATCCCGGGGGTGATCCGCGCGGTTGATCGGCACTTCGGCGCCGGGACTTACTCGCTGAAGCTCCTGTTCCGCGACGAACAGCGGAGGATCGTGCAGATGATCCTCGAAACTGCCATGTCGGAGGCGGCAGCTCTGTACCGAAACTTCTACGCCCAGTACGCCACGCTCGCCCGCTTCGTGACCGAACTGGGCATCCCGTTGCCGGCGCGATTCCGGATGGCGGTCGACTTCACCCTGAACGAGGACCTGCTGGCCGCTCTGTCCGAGGATGACCCGGACGCCGAGAAAGTACGGGGCATCCTCGAACAGGTCCGGCGCATTGGAATCGAGATCGACGCCGTCACGCTGGAGTTCGCGTTCCGCAAAACGGTGGAACGAGCCGCCGGGCTGTTCCGTGCCGAGCCGGGCGACCTCGCCCGGCTCCAGCGCTTCGAGCGGGTGGTGAGCCTGTGCTCGCTGCTTCCTTTCCCGGTGGATCTCTGGACGGCCCAGAACGCCTACTACGATGTGATGCGGGCCCGCTATGCCGAATTCGAGGACCAAGCGGAAAAGGGTGATGCGGCCGCTCAGGCATGGATCGGCAGCGCCCGCGACCTGGGGGACAAGCTGAACTTCCGCGTCGATTGGCGGGCCTTGGCGGCCGGCCCGTCCCTCAACGGCGCGGTGACGTGATGAAGCGGATCTCGGCCACCGAGCGGCCATGAAGGGCGGCGGCGTGTTCCATCGCCTTGCGCGCGTGGCTGGCGATCGCCTCCACGCCGGCCGCATATTGCAGGTCCGGATTGCCCGGCCCTCCGTTGTAAGCGCCGACCGCCTTCACCACGTCTCCGTCGAACCGGTCGAGCAGGTCGCGAAACAGCACACCCGCGTAAGTGGTCAGCGCTTCCGGCGGGACTTCGTCGAGGTCCAGTTCTCGCGGGGGCCGTAAGTGTTCGGGCAAGACCGAGTAATCCCGGCGGTCTCGCATATAAAGCCGGTGGGCGTAACGCAGTGTTTCCCTCGTGATCTGCCATACCCCGCTGGACTCGTTGAGGACCAGCACCCGGCCGCGACGGCGTCTCAGGATCACGTCGCCCTTCTCCGCCCGCTTTTTCCAAACGGCGTGCCCGAGGTCGCCCTTCACGTTCATGTAGTTGTTTTCCATTGCCCCAATGCCGAGGAAGAAGTCCAACGGTAGTGCGAAGAACCGGGCCACCGTGATGATGTCGGAGGCCAGGCGGTGCGCGTCTTGCCGAGAAAGTGCGGGAGGGACCGGCTCGAGCTGCTTGCGCACCCGCAAGTCGGTGGCCGATTTGAACCGTACAAACCGCCGCATGTAAGCGGTTAGCTCCGAAGCGGTCATGCCTTCGAGTTTGCGGCGGATAGGGAGGCTGTACGCCGCATCGAACACCCGGCTTTGCTGTCGTTTGATGTCCAGGGTCTCTTGCTCGACAAACCGCCACGCGATGTCCGAAACCAGGCGATCCGCTCGCAGCCGCAGGACAAACGGCAGGGCGGTCAGCAAGTCGTTCTCCAGGTGCAGGAAAACCGGATACTCGGCGCGAGGTCCGGCTGTTTCGTACGCCAGCAGGACCTCAGTCTGGCGCAGCGCGGGTTCGCCTCGCAGATGATTGAACATGAAGTACGCGAAAAGCTCGTCATCAAACCTTGCGACTTCGGCCACCAGAAGAGCTCCTGGCAGCGTTACCGTTGCCCGTCCCGTGGAGAGCCGGCAAACGGGCGTGCGAGCGACTGGCGAAAGCACCAGGGTGCGCGGCCAGAGTACGAAGCCAAACCAGCCGGCAACGAGCAGCAGCGGGATCAGAGGGGCCCACAAGCCCCGCATCTCGGAACCGCCTCCATCATCAGTATGTCACGGCGGGAGGGCAGGGATGAAAGGCCCGTTGCGAAGCTACGCGACCTGCACTGCCGCTTTCCAGTGGCCTTGCTGAAGATCGAGCCCAAAACTACGGCCTGAACCGCCCGAAACTCATGCCCCGGACGGATGGGGCGTCCACCGCTCGGGTGGTACAATGTTTATATGCAATCGCTTAGGCACTTTCGGGGCCCGACAGTGAAGTCTGGCCTCGGCAAGCGCTTGGAGGCAGTCTATGAAGACCATACTGAGTCTCTTCCTTGGAATCGTCCTGATTGTGGCCGGCACCGCTGTGCTGACCTATCAGGGCGTTACCTTTACAACCGCTGAGCGGCAGCTTGTGAACGTTGGCCCCCTCACGGCGGGCACTCAGGAATTCAACTGGACCATCACACTGCCACCTATTCTCGGGGCAATCTTGCTGGCTGCGGGGATTGTGGTGGTGTTCGTCATCGCCATCCTGAAGAGAGCGCCCAAGCAGCGAGGCGGACTCAAAGGCGGCTACGAAGACGAGGCGCACCACTTAGAACCACGAACCAGGGAGCCGAACAGCGCATGAAAGTGCCAGTCCTTTCGATCTTGAGCTGCGGCTTGCTCCTGGCGGCGTCAGAGCACGACGAGCGTCTGCGCAACGCGGCAAGCGTGCTCCAAGAAGTCATGGAGACGCCGGATCAGGCGATCCCGCAGGAGCTGCTGGACAGGGCGCACTGCGCCGTCATCGTGCCCGGACTGAAAAGAGGCGCGTTCATCTTCGGCGCGCGATACGGCAAGGGGTACGTCTCTTGCCGGAAAAAGAGCCGGGTCGGTTGGACCGCTCCCGGAACGGTGCGCATTGAGGGAGGAAGCTTCGGCCTGCAAATCGGCGGCTCGGAGACCGACGTCATTCTGCTGGTGATGAACGAGCGCGGGATGGATCGCCTGCTCTCCAGTCAGTTCACATTGGGCGCCGGCGCTTCCGTGGCCGCCGGTCCCGTCGGGCGCAGCGCGAAGGCGGCCACCGACGCTCTGCTCTCGGCGGAAATCCTCTCCTGGTCCAGATCGCGCGGCGTGTTTGCGGGCGTTTCACTGGAGGGCGCCACCCTGCGCCAGGATGTGAGCGACAACCGCGAGCTGTACGGCAGAACACTGGAGAACCACGAGATCATCGAGAAAGAACTGCCGGTCCCGAAGCCCGCCAGGAAGCTGGTGTCGCTGCTGAACAGGTATTCGGGCCGGCACTGAAATCACGAAGGGTCCAAGCGGCGACGGGTGCGGGTGAAATACCCTCCGCTTGCCTTCCCGTGGCAGGATGGTGACGGATGTCCCTTGTTATGAGAACCCTGCTATCCGACGCGTCCCCAGCGAGGCGATCTTCCACGAGCCGGAAGGCGGGCAACCGTTCACATACGTGCAGACTCCCTCCGGCTGGGAGAGGCGGGAAGTGGAGCTGGAGCTTGTCAACAACATCGGCGTTGCCGTGCACTCCGGCCTGAGCCGTGGCGAAGTGGTCGCCGTCGATGAACCGCTAGTCTGAGTTCGAGCCCGGGCGAAAGGAGGGCATTGCCGGTGAAAGGACCGAAACGATAACCGCAAGAGACGGCGCGCCAAGCGGGAGAGACTGTAAACCATGGAGACTTTCCGCATGTCTTCTCAATGGCTGTTGTACTCGTATCTGACGGCCGCTGCCGCGGCCCTGGTTCTCCTCTACGTCTTCCGTGCCCGTTCGTGGTACTGGCACGCCATCAGCCTTCTTCTGGGACTCTCCGCCGGGTGGGTCCC
>ERZ1292640.3882-Hain-H43-02um-R1-3882-length-11547-cov-6_pt1 | contig 11547 bp, 11 predicted proteins | sample MGYA00564404_ERZ1292640 | MGnify/ENA primary metagenome ERZ1292640 (study PRJEB36523, sample SAMEA6512636) | groundwater metagenome | collected 2019-01-08 | study: AquaDiva: Metagenomics assemblies of 32 groundwater samples | reverse complement strand
CCAGCGCCGGGATGTGCCGCCGCAGGCTCATCGCGTTCTTCTCTGCCATACCGAGGCCGTTCTCATTCGTTCCCGCAGCCTACAGTTTCAGCAATAGGCACGGGCCCACGTAACCTTCGCCAGCGAGTACCGAGGTTACGTCAAAGTACGTGTCAATCGCAACCAGGCCATTGGCACTCATAAATGTCTGCATGTCTTCCTGCGTGTACCCGAAGTGAGGCCATTCTTTAGGGTGCATTTCGCACAGCAGAAGATCGGGTTGATGCTGCGATAATGTAAGGCCCCTCAGAACCGGCAACTCGGCGCCTTCCACGTCAATCACAATCAGTCCCGGCCGGGCGGCCTGTGCATGTTTCTCGATGACGTCGTCCACCGTCACGGTGCGAACCTTTTCGCCATCGCACATTCTCATTTGCGACTGGCTTCCGTTGTCCGTAATGCACGCCCAGCCGTTCCGGTCCGCGCAGCACGCGTTTATGCAGGTGACGATATCCCCAAGGGCGTTCCGCTGCACATTATGTTCGAGAATCCGGAAGGAAGCCGGATTAGGCTCAATGGCGACAACGCGTCCGCAGCCGAACTTTTGGCGCAGGAGGGACCCCGACAGCAGTGCGTAAGTGCCGTGGTGCGCTCCTACGTCAATTATCGCTTTGGGTTCGACCAGGTTATGAATGAAGTTGGCGACGACGTGCATCTGCACGAAGTCGCTGTATTTCACGATCTTCGTCTTTGCGGGATGCCGCGGAAGTGGATACGACCATGTCCGCAACGGAAACTCGGTCTGGCGTGCCAGCTTCATTCGCACTCCGAAAGCACGGACGGGCCGGCATCCCAGGGCGCTCCAAACCAGAACTGACCCCAGCCTATACACTGCGTACACGAACATCTTCACCATAGATCACAGCCTCGAGCTTACTGTGACCGACCGCCGCCGCGCGATCGCCGCTCTATATATAGCCGCCAACTGGTCCCCGTTTATCTCAGGTGTGTACCGCTGCTCGAACGACTTTCGGGCCGCCCGGGCCATTCCCTCCAGGCGCCCGGGTTCATCCCACACCGACCGCACAGCCGTCCCCAGCGCGCCCGCGTCCCCGGCAGCGAAGAGGACGCCATCCGATCCGTCGCGAATAACGCATACGATCGAGCCCAGCCGCGACCCGGCCACCGGAACGCCGAGCGCGAAGGCCTCCCGGATCACCATAGGGAATCCCTCGAACCACACCGATGGCACTACTAACAGACGGGCCCCCCCCAGCCTCCTCTGCGTCTCATCGAAAGGCAATTGCCCCGCAAAGCTTATCCGGGCCGCCAGAGCGGTGCCCGCCACGGAATTCTCCAGTTTTCCCCTGTCCGGCCCGTCGCCGATAATCTCGAGCTTCGGCGCCGACCCGCCCCATTCCCGCCAGGCCTCCACCAGCAGCGAAACACCTTTCTCCCCTGCCACCCTGCCAATAAAAACCGCCTTCAACTCACGGTCCTGCCAACGGACGGGATCCGGTGCATCGGCATAGAAGTGCGGCTTAACGAACACCCGCTCCCCCGGCAACCCCGCCCGAATCATCAGCTCCCGCTGGAACTCCGTCAGGGCGATAAACGCGTCCACATGGTGCTCCCACGTCCCGATCCGCCGGTGCAGTCCGATCATTGCGGCCAGCGGGACCGTGGCCAGCCTGCTCTTCCGGTAGCACCCGTACTTCAGCGCGTCAAGCGTGCTCCGCTTCTCCAAACAGGCCGTGCATGGCGCGTTCCCACGTAGTGGGATGCCTGCGGCACAGAACAGGCGGTAATTATGCAGCGTCAGGACCGTCGCCGTCTTCAGCCCCCGCGCGGCATGAAACACCGCCGGCGACAGCAGCGGGAAACAGTTATGCACGTGTAAAATATCGGGACGCTCCTGTCGCAGCAGCCTTCGCACCGAACCCGCCGCGAACGGGTTCCACGGAGTGCTCAGCCCTCCCCGGACCGCGCCCAGCCACCCTCCCCGCCGCAACCCGTCGCTCGTCCGTACATATTCGGACACCTTCAAGCCCATGCGCCGCAGCAGATCCCGCTCAGCGCAGTAAGCGACGTTCTCACCACTGGGCCCGCACGATCCGTAAAAGTTGTGGGCCAACAGAACCCTCATGCCAGCGCCGTTGCCCGGCCCGCTTCCCGTCCGCCCGCGCCTCGAGCAACAGGCTTCGTGTACTCGACCAATCTCCCTAGCCCCACCATTCGCTTCTGCCTGCGGCTCTGCGCCAGCAGCGTCGGCCTGCGATAAACCACCGAATAAGACCCGCCTACCAACAACATCATGGGCACTGTAAAGTATTGGCAATAAATCAGCACGTTGTCCGTTAGCATCACAATCACAAACGCCACGAAACAGCTCACGCCGGACGCACTAAGCGCCCTCAGGCCTGGGCTGGACTTCCAAAACGTCCGCACCGAATGCACGATCTGGCCGCCGATCGCGAGGATGAACAGAACCACCCCGACCCACCCGTAGTTGAAACGTAGCCGAAGCCAGTCGTTGTGCGGAAGATACATGGCAAACCCGTGCCGCAGCAGCCACGTCCTATCCGCGTTCCCTCCGTGGCCCACCCACGGACTAAGAGCGATGCCCTGTTCCAGTGAGCGCCACATCTCAGTACGTGCATTCATACGGAGGTCCCGATTATCCAGGTGAAGGTCGGCCAGTTCACCTCGCCCCGAATAGAACATCTTGTGTTGGAATTTCGGTGTGTAGAAAGCAGCTATCCCGATTGCTGCGGCTACCCCGGCCAGCAGGATCCGACGCCTCACCGAAATCGGCACTATCGCCAGCACAAGCAAGCCGACACTCGCCAGCAGCGGTCCTCGGTTTCCAGATACCACAGGTACGCCGATCGCTGCCAAATAGCACATTACATCCCGAGGGCTCCGTCCATTCAGGAAATAGGAACACAGGAAAAAGCTTTGAAAAAACAGGGCTGTCATTGCACCGGCCGCGAAGCCCGAGTTGTCAATGTCGCGCACCGAAAACGGAACAATGATCAGGAGAAAACCGGCAAGAAAGGCCGCGTACGCTCGGCGGATCAAGACTTGTACACTCTCCAATTTCACCGGCATCAGGCGGTAGGTGGACGCCGCTATTCCTGCCACGAGCGGGCACAAAATCTGCGCTGTCGACTGCCATACGTACTCATAGCCGCTGAACGCCCGTATGAAGACGTACGCCGCCCACGGCGCCCAGATCCAAACTGGAAACATCACGTTGAGGCGCGCGCTGGCTATCCTCAGCATGCTTGCAACCAAGATCAGGACCCATGCCCATCCGCGAAATCGATACCCAAGAATGTAAAAGTCGTAGTAGTTCGTCACTACCGCCAGAACCAGCACGATCAGGAACAGCCCAGGAACAGAGCGGCCGCCGACAGGTCCCGGCCTTCGCAAGCACGGTTGTGGCGCCCCCCACGGTTCACAAAGCTCGACGGCCTGCAAACCCCTCACGCGATAGTCCCCGCCATCAGGCCCCCCGCCGCCGATCCGAGCACCAGGCGAAGCAAATCCTCAACGGACCGCTGGGGAGTCATTCTTTTGACCGTCTTTTTCGCGTACTCGCCCATTCTTTCGAGTTCGTCCACCCCGGTCGCCAACGCCGCACGGATTGCCCGCTCGACACTTTCCGGATCGTCTGGTTCAAACGACCAACCGTTCCTGCCTTCCTCCACCAGATCGCAACCGGATCGCGTGTAACGGCCAGCGGTGCCACCCACCCGACAGAGGACACTGCCAGCCGTGCCGTAAACTCTCCCCCGATGCAGGCCATTGCCGTGCTCCCGAATACAAGCCAGGCGAACCACGGCAACCCCCTCTCGAGTTCCCATCCGCCGACCCGGTTCTTTCAACACGCCTTTCGAAGCCACTCCCGCCCAGCCCTTCCCCATACCTTGGCTCGGGCATACAACCGCGCCGAAATGCGGCAGATCGGCGCCGGGCACGACCCAAACAGCCGATATACGCCCCACTGCCAGCCCGATACGCCCAGTCTCGCCATCTGCCGCAGCTCATGCCGAGCGTCCTCAGTCAGGCCGTGGTGCAAGAACATCACGGCGCGCATACGATGCCATAGCGCGATGTAACGCTCCAGCCCGCGAACCCGCCCCGGATCGCCTTTTCCCCGAAGCCCAACGAGTTCCTCGCCGATCACATCCGGCTTGTCCGGTACGCGGTCGTGCGAACCGACGTTCCAGAAAATCGCCAGCCGCTGAGCGCTGTATGCTATGTCGAACCGAGCTGCCAGGCGTGCCCAAGTCAGCAAGTCTTCTCCCAAGGCCACCCTCGGCACAAAACCGCCGACCTCCACAAGCGCGGACCTCGCTACCGCGACCGCTGAACTCCATAGGGGCGGATCCGATCGCGACGCGACTTCGAAATACCGTGCAAGAATACCTTCCCAGTTATCTGGGATCCCCCGGAAAATCGGTGACAAATCTGTCCCCGTGTCCCCCCGTCGAACATAGCTGGTCGCGAAAACCCGGCAGAATGGATATTTCGCCCGCAGCGCCATGATCGTTTCCACGAACTCCGGCAACCACTCATCATCAGCATCAAGGAACGCCACCAGCGGAAACCGCGCCTCCGCAATACCGCGGTTCCGAGCCTCGCTCACACCCGAATTCCGTTGTCTAAAAAGGCGGATCCGCGGGTCACCGATCGCCGCTACGATTTCGGCCCCGCCATCTGTCGAGCCGTCGTCCACGACAACGATCTCGAACTCCTGATGCGTCTGCGCCAACACCGAGCGGATCGCGCGTCCCACCCAAGGGGCTTTGTTGTAAAGGGGAACGATAACGCTGACCGGACTCATCCGCCGTCTCTAAAGCCTCACTCCGGCCTCTGCGGTATCGCTCCTCGACAGACCGTGCAACGCTTTGATACCCACCGCGTACCTCCGCAACGAAAAATGCTCCCTCGCGCGCCGCTGGCTGACCTGCCCCATGGCAACAGCCCGCTCCGGGTTTACCAGCAGTTCCACAATCTTGCTCGCTAGAGCGCCGCTGTCACCGGGGGGCACCAGGTAGCCGGTGACGCCATCTTCCACCACCTCCACCAGACCATCGACCGCCGAGGCGACCACCGGCCGCCCCGCCGCCATCGCTTCCGCCGCCGAAAGCCCGAAGCCCTCGTAAAGAGACGGAACCGCCACCACGTTCATCAGTCCTAAAAGCCGGAAAGTCTCGTCCGGCGGCAGCATTCCTAGCCAGCGCACGTGGCCGGCGATCCCGGCCGCCTGTGCCTGCGCCTCAAGCACAGGGCGGTCCGGCCCATCGCCGACCACAAGCAGGATCGCATTCGGAACCCGTTCCAAGACGCCCCGCATCGCCTCCAGTAGAACCGCTACGCCCTTCTCTCGCCTCAGCCGGCTCACTACCCCGATGACAGCCTTTCCATCAAGCGCCAGTGCTTCCGCCACTCCAGCACCAGGAGCTTCGGCGGCCAGCCTGCCTATCCGCTCGGTATCAACCGCGTTGCAAATCGTCAGAATCCGCCTGCCGTTTCGCCGCGCGCCAAACCAGGACTCCGCCACTGCTGACGACACGCACGAGAACCGGTCGCATAACCTCGCAGCCAGCCGAATGAGCATCCGCGGTTTCCTGCCGTATGGCCGTCCCGGCTGGTGGACCGTCGCAAACACCTGTCGGACCCCCGCCAGGCGAACCGCGATGATCGGCGCCAGTCCCGGCGCGACGTACTGCACATGGGCGATATCAGGCTTCACTTCCCTGAGCACCACCAGAAGCCGCCGTACCAGATGCAACAAACCATCCGTGCGCCGCAGCCCCATTATCCGAACCTCGGCCCCGGTCGAGCGAAATTCATCCGCCACGGAGGCGTCGTGCTCGTAGTAGCAGACGACCGTCACCCGGCAGCCCGCCGATACCAGCACCCGGACCAGGTGCAAGGCTTGCATCTCGGTCCCGCCCCGCAGCAGAACGGGAATCAGCACGGCAACGGACAATACCGGCCTATGCACGGGTAAGGAAACGCTTGAGGCCAACCAGCGCCGGTCTCACTGTCTGATGCCAGCGCTCTGTCATCGATGCGCGGACGCCCGCCGCCGCCCGCGAAGTGCCATACAAGGGGTACGTATTATCAGTCCAGCGCATTTTCCAATCTTCCTTGCCTCGCCCGAAGTCCAGGCGCGTGCAACCGCGCTCAACCGACCAGTTCACCAAGTGCAGGAAATGAATTACGCCCGGCGAATAGTGCCCGGCGCCGGCAGCAAAAGCCTGCACATAAATCACGCTCGTCCTCTTGTGCAGGAAACTCAGCCTCCAACTCACCGGCGTGCCGCCGCATTTCAGGCGATTCAGCGTCAGAATTCCTTCCGGAACGGCGTACTTGGCCAGCAGGAAGTAGTAGCTGCGGGGAGTCCCCGCACCCGGCCACCGCCGCGCGTGGTTCCCCAGAAACTCCCGCAAAAACGCGCCGCACTCCTCCGCCGACGCATCCCTTGGCAGCACGTCAAGCACCGTCGTTCCAAGCTGAGATCTCAGCGCGCTTTGATGTTTCTTCGCGCTCCGTCCTTTCACCAACTCCTCCGCGGAACGGATCCCCCTCAGCTCAAGAAACGGTGCCTCATCCGCCACCTCCATCGACCCATCCACCGGCGCCGTCGTCCGGGGCATAGAGAACCAATCGAATGTACTGCGCCAGCGCCTTTCCAGTTCTCCTGTCAATCCCTTCCAGAAACCCTCCCAGCAGTCCCGCTCGTCCCCCGACACCAGAATCGGATCCTGCACGTCGAACTCGCCCCAGCCCGCCGGAACCAGCGCACGCCGCCAGCAGTCTTTCCACTTCCCGCGATCAAGCACCAGCGGCAGAAACGCCGTCTCCCCGCTGGGACCCCGCCCGACCACGAACCTCGGTTCGATCCGCCGCACCTCCCGATACGCCTCCGTCCAGGCCCGCACCACCGCCGGCTCGAAAAACACGTGCGCGGAGCGCGATTCGGCCATCCACCGCCGCCAGGCCGCCTCAAATGAGCCGGTCCACACCTCGTCCCAGCTCGTCACCCATTCGAAACGCCAGTCGCTCATGCCTGAGAACTAAAGAACAGTTCGTATCGAGCGCGCGCGAAATCCAAAAAACCGCGCGGCAGCCGGCCGCAGTAGGGCGCGCCGCAGGGCGCCGGCGGCGCCTCCATGTAGGCCGCGATCGCCGCTGCTTTCCGGTCCATCACCGCTCGGATGTCCACCTTCTTCACGCCGTCGAAGATTTCCCGCCACAGCCGCTGCGGACCGTTCCACCAGCCCCACACCAGGTACTCGTACCCTGCCGCCTTGCCGCCCAGTGCCGCCCGGGTAAGCGCGCTTGCCGCCTCGTGGTCTGGCCAGCGGTCCCGCCACCGCGGGTAAAACACCTCTTCCGGACCGATGCGCTCAAACAGCGCTCTCAGTTCCGCCACCGCCTTGTCGAAACCAGGCGAACCCGCCCGCGGGATCGCCCCATCCCCAAGGTTCAGGCAGTGTACGTTCTGCCGCGGCACCCCCAGCAATCCGGCCGCCCGCAGCAGTTCGCCCCTGCGGACCTCGGCCACGTCCCCGTGATCCAGGCCGCAGCAGGTATCGTGCGCCGCCTCCCCCAGCGTCATCGCCACGATATGAACCTCCGCGCCGGCCCGCGCCTTCAGCGCCAGCACCCCGCCGCACGCCAGCGTCTCGTCGTCAGGATGAGGCGCGATGACCGCCACTCGCCTCCTCCCGACATCGAAACTGCCCGCGCCAGCCGCGAGCCACCAGCGGAATACCCGTGAAATAAGTATTCGGCCGGGCATCATGCGAGTTGACCCGCCAATTCACACGTGCTTGCCCCGGCGCCGAGCATATCAAACACCCGCGCGTACGCAGCAGTTACCGCACCCGGACACGCTGTTTTCCAGTACCCCTCGAAGTCAAACTGCGATGCGAGTTCGCCGGCTTCCCACAGCCGGTACAGCCGCCGGAGCGCGTCATACACGCTATCCACCGATGTGCAGTCCGCCGCCACCCCGCAGCGAAACCGGCTCATGATATCCGCCACGGTTCCCCTCCGCGGCGACAACGCAAGCACCGGTCTTCCACACTGGACGTAATCGATCAGCTTGCTCGGCAGGAAAATCCCGTGGTCGCAGGGCGCTTCGACGATCACCAGCACATCGGCCCGGCACAACGCTCGCAGCGTATCCACATACCCGGCCGGTACGCGTAATGCAACACAGCCGCCGAGACCGTACCCCGCAATTAACGGCCGCAAGTCGTTTCCGCTCACGCCCAGGATTTCCAGAGCCACCCGGCCGGCCGCTGAATCCGAATCGATCAGCCGCCTGAGGGCGGCGAACAGCACGGAAGGGTTCCGCTCGGCCGAGAGATTCCCGGCATGGCACAACCGGAAGCAATCCCCGCGCCGGTATGGGGCCGACGGAACCCGATCCACGCCGATGTGCGGGATCACGGCCGTCCGAACAGCGCGCCTAGGCTCCAAACTGTCGACGACATGCCGCCGCAGCGCATCACACGGGAAAGTGCTCAGCCCTGCTGTTTCAATCACCCGCCTGGAGAAACGCCGCAGCACCGCTCCTTTATGCCACGGGCCCGGTGAATACGGGGGCGGCATAAGGAAGGCTGGTGGGTCGTTCCAGTTCGCAATCCACGCCACGCCCGTTTTTGCCGCGAACAGCATCGCCGGCAGGTGCGACACCTCGCAAGGTGACCGCGATAGCACCACCGTGAAGGGCCGGTCCCTGTGGCGTCGCAAACCGGCCCCCAGCGCGCGCTGGGCCCAGCGGACGCCGTCGATCGGCCAGCCCAACCGTGTGACACACCGCCCGGCGTCGATCGCTCGCCTCAGGCGCCCGCCTGCCGGTGGTTCGATTTCATGCGTGACCCGGCGCAGCGGCAGCCATGGATCCTCCCACGACCCCGCATACCGGAACCCCGGGTCCGGGCGGGAGATGACCTCAACTTCCCATCCGCGTCCCTGAAAAGCCAGCGCGAGTTTGCTGTTGACCAGGTTCTCGGAAGCGGAATACGGAGCGAACCCGCTAGCGAACATCAGAATGCGCGTGCGGTTCATCGGACCGCTTCCAAGTCCGCCAGGGCGGGCGCTCCCAAAGCGCCCAACCGGGAGATCATGTCGCGGAAGTCTCTGCGAACGGCTGCGCCGAGCTGCTGTGTCGTGCGCCATTCCTGCTGGGCCACGCCGTTCAGAGCGGCGCGCAGGCGATCGAACGCCGCGCACAGCCGCTCGCCCGTGAGATCGCACTCATCGATGCAGAACTCTTCCAGCCGGTACTGTTTCATGAAGTCCCGGGTCTTCCTGTGGTAGGCGATTGCGAGCAGCGGAGTGCCGGTCAGCAGAGCAAAGATCGTCGAGTGTGTCTTGTGGCCGATAAATGCATCGCATTCGGCAACCTTGCGCAGATGAGTACGAGTGTCAACATCGTCGTCCCACACCTGGCACAGCTCACTGGGTATCGCGCTGACAATATCCCGGATACACGGACGGTCGTCTACTGGCGAGCCCCTCATCTCCATGGGGAAAAACCACACTTGCCAGCCCGTCCCGATGGCGTGTCGCACCGCTTCGGCGATTGCGCCGGTGTAATGCGCGTGCGCCTCCGTCGTGCGCGCTTGCGCGGAGTAGATGGCAACACCCAGGATCGGCCGTTCCCTTCGCTGCACTCGGATCGCGCCGAACGTGTCCGATAACCCCAACACCGATTCATACGTTTTGAACAGCTTCACCGGCCCGCCCAGTCTCTCGACCTCCACCACCGACTCCGTGTCCCGCACGTACAGACACTCGACCCGGCTGAGCAGCGCCCGCACCAAGTCGCGGTTCCTGACATCGCGGAAACGGAACGGGCCGACCGTCTGGGACCACAGCCCCACCCGTTTGCCTGACAGTACCGCGGCAGCCATGTCAAAGCTGTTCGGGCACACGCCATCCCAGCCGATCTCACTCGACAGGTGGTGACCCCCGGTTCCGATGACGAGGCCCGCCGACTTCAATGCCGACGCATAGCGGCGATCCAGCGGCAAAAAACCGGGACGCACAAGCTTGCCCGTAACGATGAGATGCGCAACCAAACGCCACCACAAACGCCGGTACACGTGGCCCTTGATCCGTTCCCGGATGTGCGGGAGCCGGCTCCGCCGCTCGCCCATTTCGGCGTTCCACCCACCGGGCACGCAACTGACCAGCGTCCCTCCCACCCGCCACGCCGCCGGATAAAACCGCCGTTCGTTGCAGGAAACGGCAATTTCTTTCACCCCTGCCCCCGCCAGTTCCCGCACTACGAAGAAGAGAACAGCCCGGTCGCCCTTATTGTGCGCACAGTGATTCAGCACAAGCGCGTTCATCTTTCGCTTCCAGCTCCCCGGTGGCGTCCGCGCCCACAAGAACCAGCGTCGCCGCCAGCGGTTTCCGCCCCGGGCACGGTGCCGCCGCTTGCGGATACCCGGCCACCCCGTTCACCACAATCTCGAAATGCTGCGGAATCCCCAGCAGCCCCCGTAACCTGGCCTCCTCATCGCGCGTGCGCCGCGCCCACGAAAGCAGTGTGATGCTCAGGCCGAGACTGTGCGCCGCCAGGCAGCAATTCTCAACGCCGAGCGCAACATCGATATACGGCGTGTAAACCTCTTCCGGCAGGAAATAGGCCCGCATGTCCGCGCAAAAGGTTAGGAACGCCGGGACCGATTCACTAAAGCAGGTCGCCCCCTCACACGTCGCCATGCAGGTTTTCACCAACTCGGGCGAATTCGTTGCGTATACCCGCGCCGTCTGCCGGTTGCAGCTCGACGGCGCCCAGTTGATGCTCTCCACGATCCGCCCGATCGTGCCCGCGTCCACCACTCGCGTGCTGAAGTTGCGCTGTGACCGCCTGCTCTTCAGATTCGCCATCAGATCCGGATACGAGCACCGCACCGGCTCGAGCCGGCCCTCCGGCCGCCTCGCGATGCCGTCCGATTGCCTCCGCTCGTATTCACCGATCTTCTCCAATGCCCAACGCACTGAGGAATCTTCGGCGCCGGTTTCCCGGCCGAGATGGCGCGCGCACTCCAACGCCATCCGGTAGTACGGCAGGCTGCGGCCGCTTTGCCAGTCATCGTGCTGGAGCCCCTTGTCAAGGATGTGGGCGTACATGCGCAGCATTTGAGCCCAGTACTCTCCGTCCCATTCGGCCGCCTGCGCGCGCGCCGCGATCAGCGCTTCCAGCCGCTCCACCACCCCCCGGTAATCGCCCGGCACCAGACAGGGCCGCCGCAGTGCCCGCACCGTCTGCGGCGAAAGCACACGGCACAGGAGCCTGTACAGCTTCCGTTTCATCCGACTACCCCGCCGGCGCGCCTTTCGCCCACCACGCTGCCCGAAACTCGCTCAGCAACCCCTGCGCCCGCGCGATCACCAACCGGCCATGCCGTCCGTCGCCCAGCAGAATCCGATCTGACACCAGAAGCCCCGCCACCGTCACAACCCAAGCCGAGATGCCAAGCGCCCCCAGGCTGAACGATGGCTATCACGCACACAAAGCGGGCC
>ERZ1292640.3881-Hain-H43-02um-R1-3881-length-11548-cov-4_pt1 | contig 11548 bp, 12 predicted proteins | sample MGYA00564404_ERZ1292640 | MGnify/ENA primary metagenome ERZ1292640 (study PRJEB36523, sample SAMEA6512636) | groundwater metagenome | collected 2019-01-08 | study: AquaDiva: Metagenomics assemblies of 32 groundwater samples | reverse complement strand
GGGACGGTCGGATGCGGCGCCGCGGGCGCGGACGGTGTCCACGAAGCTGACGCCGGCCGGCGCCGCGCGCCCCTCGTCCCGCTCGCGGCCCTCGTCGGCCTCGCCCGCCTCGGCGCCGTCCACCGCGACCGTGAGCCGATAGGGGCGCAGCCCCCGCGTGCAGTCCTCCGTCCGCCGCATGTGCGCCGGCAGCCGCTCCTGCTCCTCCTCCGACAGCCTGCGGCACTGCTGCACCCGCTCGCTCCGGTAGCGCCACGCCAGGCGCAGCTCCGCGTCCTCCGACGGCTCGGCCGCGTACGGCACCCGCGAGAGGCCGACGATGGCAAGGGTGACCGCCGCCGCGACGACGATCTGGAGGAAGCGGCGCGGGAGCCCGCGACCCGGCCGCCGGCCGAAGGCGGGGCCGTCTACCGCGACGCTCGGGCCCACGGGCGCGCCGCTCATCGCACCGCCTCCCCGGCCGCCGTCCCGCTCGTGGCCTCGTCCGCCTCGCACCCGCGCGCCAAGTCGATCACCTCTTCCTTCACCGTCGCATCGAACGCCCACACCTCGGCCCGGAAGGCGGCGAGCGCGGCGCGGACCACGCCCGGCTCGCCCTCCCCCGCGTGGACGACCCGCACGCGCCGCTTCTCCACCCGCGGCCGCAGCGCGGCCTCGCGGTCGTGGAAGAGCCGTTGCTCCAGCCAGATGGGCCCTTCGCGGCTCCAGCAGTCGCGCGGCGGGCACGCGGCGATGAGGACGCCGCCCGCGCCGCCGCGCACGAAGAACTCGATCACCGAGGAGTGGAGGTTGCCGGCGCAGCTCACGGTGAACACGGGGGCGCCGTCCACCTCGGTCCGCGCGCCGATGCCGCCCGCCCGCCGGCAGGTCACGATCACCACGTCGCCGACGCCGTAGGGGTGCGCCGCCACGAAGCGGCGGGCGTCCGCGAGCTGGTCCTTCCCCGTGCGCCCCGCCGGGCCCACGCCCATCGGCGCGCAGGAGCCGGCGCAGATACCGCAGCTGGTGCAGAGGTCGGGATCCACGCGGGCCACGAGGTACGGCCCGCCGTCGGTACGCTCCACCATCCGGATCGCCTCGTACGGGCAGTCGAGCCAGCACTGCTCGCACCCCGTGCAGCTCCGCTCGTCCACCACCGACGGGGGCGGCAGGTGCTCCGCCTTCGGCTTCGTCAGCGCCGGCACGAGCAGGGTTACGGTGAGCAGCCCGCCGCCCACGACCCAGACCGCCCACGGCGCCAGGGGCCGCGTGAGGGGGAGGAAGAAGGCGTAGAAGACGTCGTACGACGCGCGGCCCGGGAGCCGGAAGAGGTCGGCCGGAGGGTCCATCGTCACCGGCACGACGACCGACGCCAGCGCGAGGAGGCCGAGCACGCCCCAGAGCAGCTGCTTCGGCGGCACGAGCTGCGGCCGCGCGACGCGGGCCACGTGGAGCCAGAAGACGACGCCGAGGCCCACAGGCAGCGCGACATGCGCGAAGAGATTGAGGAAGAAGAACGCGCCCGGGAGTGCGCGCTCGCCGTCGAAGGCGCGGCTGATCGGTTCGGAGAAGAGCGGCAGGGCGTCCATCCAGCGCGCGCCCTCGCGGGCCAGCACCTCGCCCTGGATGTCCCACACCATCACATAGCCGGTCCAGCCGAGGATCCAGATGGTCCCGAGCAGGAAGAAGCCCGTGATCCACGCGAGGGCCCGCGGGCCCCAGGTGCGCCGCTGCAGCCAGACGCGGACCAAGTGGACCAGCGCCGCGAGGATGGCGGCGTCCGACGCGTAGCGGTGCAGCGAGCGGGTGAACCTGCCGAGGAAGACCCGGTTGGTGATGTGCTCGACCGAGGCGAAAGGGTCGCTGATGCCCCAGAAGAAGATGAGGTAGAGCCCCGTCACCATCGCGACCGCGAGCAGCGAGGCCGCCAGCACGCCGCTGTGGTACAGCGGGTTGTTTTTCCAGCCGTAGAGCCGGTTCAGCCAGGCATCGGTGGCCGCCAGGGGCTTCCGGAGCTGATCGAGCATCAGCGGAGATAGCTCATGGGTGATCGGTGATAGGTGAGGCCTCAGGCCCCTGATGGCTGACGGCTGACGGCTGACGGCCCCTCTTGCGGGTTTCAATTTCAGATATTAACATCCGAATAGCAAGAGTCATGTGTCCTGCCGGCCCGACGCACGCTCCACGAGGACCGCATGCTCAGCCAGACCGCCGAATACGCCCTGCGCGCCGTCCTCTACCTCGCCGAGCAGCCACACGGCCGCCCGGTCCGCGTGGACGAGATCGGCGACGCCCTCGGCATCCCGGCCAACTACCTCTCCAAGACGCTGAACGCCCTGGTCCGCTCCCGCGTCCTGGCCTCGCTGCGCGGGCCCCACGGTGGCTTCCGGCTCGCCGTCGCCGCCGAGGACGTGTCGCTGATGCAGGTGGTGGCGCCGTTCGACGACATCGCCGCGCGCCGGCACTGCCTCCTCGGCAACCCGCAGTGCTCCGATCACCAGGGTTGCGCGGCGCACCACGCCTGGAAGCACACGTCGGAGCAGGTCGAGCGGTTCTTCCGCTCGACCACCATCGCCGACATCCGGCGGAGGCCCTCGGCCCGGAAGTCCACGAAGAACGCGAAGCCCACCACCACCCGTACCCGGAGGACCGCATGACCCCCGACCCCGGGCAGGCCCAGGAGAAGGTGCCGCTGGGCCAGCGCCTGATGGACAACCCGTTCCTGCTGCTCGCCCTCGGTCTCGTGGTGATGGTCGTCTTCTACACCGGCTGGGGTCTGTGGGAGGTGCTCTCCCTCACACCCGCCCCGCTGCCCTGACCCCGGAGCCGCCCCAATGCATTCCGCCATCGTCAACCCGAAGGGCACCTGGTGGGTGCCCGCGCACAAGGGCGAGAAGGTGTGGGTCGCCATCGCCTTCGCCTGGTGCATGGTCCTCTTCGCCATGATGCCGCTGTGGCACTTCAAGGGGGGCCAGAACCCCGCCGGCGTGCGGCACACGGTGACGCCGACCGCGTTCATGGCTCGCGTCCAGGAGTTCGCCAACCAGTACAAGGTGGGTGAGGAGAACGGGATCCCCGTCGTCGCCCCGCCGGCCGGCAGCGACATCTACATGATCGGGATGCAGTACCAGTGGTACCCGATGCTGCGGCTCTCGAAGGGCGCGTCGTACACGCTGCACCTCTCGTCCCTCGACATGAACCACGGCTTCAGCCTCTACCCGCTCAACATCAACTTCCAGGTGGTGCCCGGCTACGACTACGGCCTGCGCATCACCCCGAACCAGGCCGGCGACAGCCGCGTGCTCTGCAACGAGTTCTGCGGCATCGGCCACCACACGATGCTCGGTCGCATCGTCGTCGTGGACGGTGACAACCGCACGATGCCGGCCGCGTCCCCCGACAGCGCGGCCGCCACGCCCGCCGCGCCGACCGCCGGAGGTGCCCTGTGACCGCCGCCACCCTCGAGTCGCTCGCGGGTCGCTTCCGCACCTGCCCCACGACGGGGCTCAAGGTGGACCGCACCGCCCAGCGGCTGATCAACGCCTTCGCCGTCGCCGCCGTGGTGTCGATGATCGCCGGCGTGATCGGCGCCTTCGCCCTCGTCCTCACCCGCTGGCAGGCGGTGCACCTCCTGCCGGCCGACTGGTACTACCGGATGCTCACGGTGCACGGCGTCTCGATGCTGATCTTCTTCATCATCTTCTTCGAGATGGCCGTGCTCTACTTCGCGGGCCCCGTGCTGCTCAGCAGCCGCGCGGCCGCCCCGAAGCTCGCCTGGACCGGCTTCCTCCTGATGGCCGCCGGCGCCGTGCTCGTCGAAGTGACGATGTGGACCGGGCATGCCGACGTGCTCTTCACCTCGTACCCGCCCCTCAAGGCCGACCAGAAGTACTACCTCGGCATCATTCTCTTCGCGGTGGGCGCGCTGCTCACCGTCTCGCTCTACTTCGCCAACCTCGTCGTGGCGAAACGTGAGAAGACCTACACGGGCTCCGTCCCGCTCGTGACCTTCGGCGCCACGACGGCCGCCGTCATCGCCGTCATCACCCTGCTCCACGGCGCCGCGATCTACATCCCGACGTGGCTCTGGGCGCTCGGCGTGATCGGCCAGCCCGACCCCGAGGTGTACCGGATGGTCTGGTGGGGCCTCGGCCACAGCTCGCAGCAGATCAACGTCGCCGCGATGATCTCCATCTGGTACCTGCTCGGCGGACTCACCGTGGGCGCCGTCGTCATCAACGAGAAGGTCAGCCGCTCGGCGTTCTTCCTCTACGTCCTCTTCATCTCGATGGCCTCGGCGCACCATCTGCTGGTGGACCCGGGCTTCGGGCCGGCGTGGAAGATCTGGAACACCAGCTACGCGATGTACCTCGCGGTGCTGGCCTCGATGGTCCACGGCTTCACGGTGCCCGCGGGCATCGAGGTGGGCCAGCGGCTGCGCGGCTACACCAAGGGGATGTTCGAGTGGCTGGTGAAGGCGCCGTGGGGCGACCCCGGCTTCTCGGCGATGATCTTCTCGATCATCCTCTTCGGCTTCATCGGAGGCATCACCGGCGTGACGTTCGGCACCGAGCAGATCAACATCATCGCGCACAACACGCTGCGCGTGCCGGGCCACTTCCACGCCACGGTGGTCGCGGGCACGGCGCTCGCCTTCATGGGCGCGACGTACTACGTGATCCCGCTGGTGCTGCGGAAGCAGATCGCCTTCTGGCCCGTCGCGAAGATCCAGCCGTACCTCTTCGCCATCGGTATGGCGCTGTTCACCACCTCGATGACCTTCGCCGGCACCTTCGGCGTGCCGCGGCGCCACTACGACATCACCTTCCCCGGCGCGGCGCTCACCGTGCAGTTCAGCCCTGCGGTGGACCTGCTGCTGGCCATCATGGGCATCGGCGGCATTCTCGCCGCGACGAGCGCCACCCTCTACATCGTGATCTCGGCGTGGTCGGTGTTCTTCGGCAAGTCGCTTCCCGAGGACGCGAAGGAAGGGATGGCGATGGGGTTCCACGGCGTGCCGCAGGGCGTGCTCCGGCTGCCCAAGCAGGTGCACGGCGCGGATGCGGGTGAGGCCGCCACGCCGGCGCACGAAGAGGCCCTGAAGGCCAAGGGCACCTACGTGCTCGTCGGCATCTTCCTGCTGGCGTTCGTGGTCTACTACTTCGTGAACTGGAAGCTCCTCTCCTTCGTGTGGAAGGTGGGGTGAGTCCGATGACCCGCCGGGAGGCCTGGCCGCTCGCCGCTCTCGCCGCGATCCTCGCGATCAGCGCGGCGTGGTGGGCGCTGGCGCTGTGGCCGCTCCCGGCGGACACCCCCGACTGGCTGCAGCGTGCGCGCTTCGTCTGCTTCGGCGCGATGCGCGACACGCTGCCCAGCGCGGCCGGGTGGACCCTGCTCATCGGCGAGCCGCTGGCGATGCTCGGCGCGCTCGCCGTCATCTGGCGCGAGGGGCTCGTGGACGGCCTCCGCGCCCTGTGGCGCTCGCGGCCGGGCCGCACGGCCCTGGCCGCGGCCTCCACGCTCGTGGTGTTCGGCCTCGCGGCCGCGGCGGGGCGCGTCTACGCCGGCACGCGCGGCGTCGCGTTCGACCCCACGCGACCCACCGCCGAGGCGTATCCGCGCCTCGACCGGCGGGCGCCGCCGCTCGATCTCGTGGACCAGCGCGGCGACACCCTGTCGCTGGCGCGGTTCCGCGGGCGGCCGGTGCTCGTGGCGTTCGCGTACGCCCACTGCGTCACGATCTGCCCCGTCATCGTCCACGACGCGCTCGCGGCGCAGCAGCGCCTGGCCGCGCCGCGGCCGGCCGTGATCGTGGTGACACTCGACCCCTGGCGCGACACGCCCTCCCGCCTGGCGGCGATGGCGCAGGCGTGGCAGCTCGGCGCCGACGCCTACGCGGCGAGCGGCACGGTGGAGCAGGTCGAGCGCGTGCTGAACGACTGGGAGGTGCCGCGCGTGCGCGACACCGCCTCGGGCGGCGTGACGCACGGCGCGCTCGTGTACGTGGTGGACGCGGCGGGGCGCATCCAGTTCGCGGCGGGAACGGGCGCCGACCTCATCGCTCAACTGGTGGGGCGGTTGTGAGCGGTGCCGCCGCATCCGCGTCGGTCGCACCGGCCGACGGCCTGCGGGCCCTCTCGCGGCGCGCCCCGTGGCGCGACTACCTGGCTCTCACCAAGCCGGGGATCACCCGGCACGTGGTGGTCGCCGCCGCCGCCGGCTTCTACCTCGGCACGAGCGGCGCCTTCGACTGGCCACGCCTCGCCGCGCTCCTCGCCGGCACGGCGCTCGTCTCCAGCGGCACCAACGGGCTGAACCAGTGGTGGGAGCGGGACGTGGACGCGCGGATGCCGCGGACGAGCAGCCGCCCGCTGGCCGCGGGGCGCATCCGCCCGCGCAACGCCTTCCTCTTCGCGCTCGGCCTCGGCGTGGCGGGCACGGCGCTGCTGGCGTGGACCGTCAACGCACTCACGGCGGTGCTCGCGGCCTTCACGCTGACGAGCTACGTCCTCGCCTACACGCCGCTCAAGAAGCGCACGACGCTGAACACGCTGGTGGGGTGCGTCCCCGGGGCGCTGCCCATCCTCGGCGGATGGACGGCGGCGACGGGCGCGTTCGCGCCGGGGGCGTGGGCGCTCTTCGCGGTGCTGTACCTGTGGCAGCTGCCGCACACCCTGGCGCTGGCGTGGATGCACCGCGCCGACTACCGCGCCGGCGGCCTCGTGATGGTGGGCGGCGACGACGAGACGGGGGCGCGCACGGCGCTCAAGAGCACGGCGTACGCGGTGGCGCTGCTCGGCGCGAGCTTGGCTCTCACGCCGCTCGGCGTGACGGGACGGCTCTACGCGGCCGTGGCGCTCGCCCTGGGGCTCGGGCTGGTGTGGTACGGCGGGGCGTGGGCCGTAAGACCCGAGCGAGCGAGGGCCAGGAGGCTCTTCCTGGCCACGCTCGCCTATCTGCCGCTGCTGCTCGTGGCGATGGGAGTCGGCAAGGCCATCTCCTGAGCACCCCTGAACACTCCTGCGAACTGCTGCGGTAATCAGGACTTCAGTATCCAGTAGTGTGCAGACGCGCAGACGCGCAGTGGGACGACAGTGCCAAGTGGCAAGTCCGCTCCGAACCGAGGGTGGGCTAGTGACAAGTGCAGCACTTGTCCCTCGTCCAGAATCGCCCCGGTAGCGACTGCCTACCGAAACACCGAGAGACCACTGCGCGTCTGCGTACTACTGGGCACCGCCCCACTTGTCACTGCACCGAATCACCACCCGCCCGTCCGATTCTCCATCAGCAGCGCCACCAGCGCGCGCACCCTCGCGTCGGCGTGCTCAGCCCCGCTCGCCCACGTCAGGCGCATCGGCGGCCCGCTGTCGAAAGCGACTTTGTGCATCACGTAGCCGCGCAGCGTCGAATCCGGTGGCACGTCTGCTCCGAGCAGTGTGTCGCCGAGGGCGCGTGCGGCGGTCCATAGCGCCGCCGCGGTCGCTGAGTCGAGGCGGTCTTCGTCCTGGTGGACGAAGGGCACCGGGTCACCGCTCAGGTGGCCACCGCGTACCAGGCCGTCGGGGAAGAACGCCGCGTGCGCCTGGCCGCCGCCCGCCGGCACCACCGTGATGCCGATCGATGTGATGACCCGTGCGGGAACGGGCCGCGTGCAGGCGGTGCACGCACCGAGCACCAGCGGCAGGCCGGCCAATCTCCAGAGGCGCACGGAGGTCATCACCGTCACGGACGCGCCGGCACCGGGCTCGTCACCGGGATGATCCCCGAGATGCAGGTGTCGTGGTAACGCGCGCCCGGGTAGACCGACCGGATCTCCAGCGCGAGGAAGTAGAAGCTCTCGTCGAACCGAATCTCGGGCAGGGACACGTCCTGCCAGCCGTCCAGATCCTGCAGCTCGAAGGTCCGCTGATCGGCGATCTGCACGTCGATGGAATCCCCGCGAGGTGCGGCCAACTTCCGAACGACAGCAAGGCGCACCTCTCGCAGCCTGTTGTTCGCACGGAAGAGCGCCGGCGACTTCCCGAAGCCGGCCCAGATCCGGAGCCCCGTCAGTCGCCACGGTGCACGGACGGCGTTGAGACGATCCTCGAAGTACGCAGTGGGGAGGATCAGTACCTCACCAATCCCATCGCCTTGAACGCCCTCGCACCACGCAGAGGAGGAGTCGTCGTCGATCCCGTACTGGGGGTTGTACTGGCAGCGCCAAGCCGGGTCCCTCGGATCACCTGGCGGTCTGCCGGACGGGCCCAGGTACGACGTCGCCCAGAACCACCGCGAGTCCGTCTGCACCCCGAACCCGATCGGGACCGTCTCGTAGCTCCGCGACCAGCGGCCCCCCTGGAGCACGCGGCGGATGGACACGTTGCCGCCCGGGAGGTCACACGTCTCCTCCTGGGCCTCGACCTCCCTAACGACGAGCCCGAGCGCCAGCCCGAGCAGCGCCACACGCAGTACCACGGTTCGCATTCAGCCTCCTGGTGACGCAGGTCGCATCCTACCTCGGCGCCAGCATCTCGACGATCCTCAGCGTCCCGTCCACGAGGTCCGGCACCTTCTTGGGACTGAGGCGCTTCGTGCCGCGGTAGGCGGCGAGGTGCCCGTTCGCGACCTCGACGTGCCAGCCGCATTCGCGGCCGATGGTCTCGAGCGCCTCGGCGCTGAAGGCGCGGCGGATCGCCGCCTCGTCCGCGCCGCGCAGGTGATACCGCTCCGAGAACTCCGAGTGGGTGAGGAAGTCGATGTCCTCGCAGCCGAAGACCTCGCCGAGCTTCTGCAACACGTTCTCCGGCGCGAGAACGAAGTCGGGGAGCCCCGCGCCCCCGCCGGGCAGGAGCACGACGGTCAGCTCGGTGTAGCCCCTGCCACGCTTCCGATGGCGGAAGGTGAAGTCGAAGACGCGGACCTCCCGCCCGCCGCGCCGGCCCGCCATCGCGTTCGTCGAAGACTGGTGGAAGCGGCGCCCGAGGAGCGGCACGTCGGCGAGGGCACGCAGAGCCGCGACGGTGCCCTGCGCGTCCACGTTGGCCTCGAAGGTGAGGCCGAGGGTCTCGGCCACGGCGGCCATCGCCCGGCTCCGGCGCCGCTCCCGCCAGGCGATGACGGCGAAGATGGCCGCGATCGCGCCGAGAGCCCACAGCAAGTCGAGCGGGCCCGTTATCGCCGCACTGGTCATGGAGTGGACGTCCCTCCGCGTGGTGGGGCCGCGGGCTGCGACGGCGGTGCGGTGGGAATCGTCTCGAGCCACCGCGAGCTCATCCAGCCCGCCAAGCGCACGCCGGGCTGGAACCCGAAGGTCGTGGTGAAGGAGGCGCCGGGGTCCGTCACGAGGAAGTACCAGATCCGCTCCCCGACCCGCTGCTGCGCGAGCGCTAGCGCCGTGGTGCCAATCCTGAAGGTGGCCACGACATTGCCGCGTATCGGGCTCTCGCAGCCGTCCTCGGTCCGGCTGGTGTCGTCCACGAGGGGAGCGCCTCGCAAGTTGTACTGATCCTGGGTCACGCGGACCCGGATCGGGGCCGGCAACCACGTCTGCGGCCACGTCTCGAAGTCGGTGAAATGGACGCGGGATTCCTCTCGGAACGGCACGGCATCCGTCGACGCTGACGGACGCAGGAACGCGAGCCAGGTGTCCGACGCCTCGCACATGCCGAACGGAGCCCCCTGCAACACGAGGTACAGGCCCGGTCCGGGGACCTGCCGCACCAGCCCGGCGATGCGGGCCTCGCTCCACGTCTGCACGACCATCCCGCGACTCGTGTTGCGGTAGGCGCGCCCCTCCGTGCCCTCCCCGCCGTCCGTCGGCGACCCTGCCGTCCTGAGGAGGTCCGGGCGGCCATCGGCATCGAGGTCCACCACGTGCCAGACTGCGAGGTCACTGGCCACGAGCGTGTTGCACGAATCGCAGAACCGGACTCGGGCCAGCCACTGCCGCTTGTCCGGCACGCGAACCTCCCACCGGCCCCACGGGAAGTCGCCACGCACGACGCCCGAGAGCGGTGGGATCGGCACCTGCCCGAACGCCTGGGCCGGCACCGCGAGGCACACCAGCAGCCACCATCTGCGCACAGGACTCTCCCTCCAGTCAGAGGTGCGCATGAACGACTACGGCCGCCGCAGCATCCGGCAGATGGGACTCCGCGCCGCGATGTCGGGGTCCGCGCACGTCGCGTCGTAGACGATGGCCGGCGAACCGCCCTGGACGTGCACGATGCGCCCCGCACGCGTCAGGAGGAAGAAATCGCCCGCCGACGGCCCCCACGCGGCGCGCGCGTCCTCCACCTCGCTCCACGCCAACGTCTGCCGCAGCAGCTCGTCGGGACTCATCCCGGGCGGCGGGCTGTACCGGTCCGGCGGCCGCACCAGAGACCACCGACCCTCCGCCAGGCGGCCGTAGCCCACGCCTCCGGAGAGCAGCGCCAGGAGCGACCGGTCGCCGGTGAGGAACGCGAGCGCGATGGCGAAGCTCTGTACCTCGCCTTCGGGCGTCGGGAGCTGGGTCCACGCGCCGCCCGACGACACAACGATCGGAGTCTTGCCATCCGGCAGTGTGCCCCACAGGTAGATCGTGTCCCCGGCCGCCAGGACTCTCTCCCACTGCGCGGAGGCGACGGCGGGATCGGTGACGCCCTGGCGCGTCCAGCCGCTGAGGCTCCACCGCCCTGCCCGCAGCCGCGCGAGTACCCCGGGAGTGCGATCGCTGCCCGGCGCTTCGTCCGGGTTGACGTACCCGGCGACGAGCACTTCGTCGCCGCGCAGGGCGAGGCTGGTCGCGAAGAACGGCATCGGCAGCGGGACGTCCGTCCACGCCCGGCCGTCCCACCGGAGGATCGCTCCGGCGCCGGCGATCTCGCCGCCGACGAAGACATCGGCCGGCCCGCTCCCCCAGACCGCGTAGAGGGCCCCGAGATCGGTCCCACCGAGCGGGACCTTCTCCCAGCTGGTGCCGGAGAAGTGCAGCGGCTCCAGCGTCGCCCCCACGGCCCAGACGTCGTTGGGGCCGGTGCCCCAGACGGCCAGTGGCTGGATCTGCGCACGAACGCCGGACGCAGACGCGAGGGCGCACACGGCGCAGAGCGCCGCCGCGCGGCGGGTGAGCATGGCTGCCTCTTTGATAGGTGCCGAGGTGACTCGCGCCCCGGCGCACAACCGAGCGACCCGGAGCGACCCTACACTAGCCTCGATTTCCACGGACCACTATTTGCCTAAGCCCTGGTGGCTTTGGTCGGACCATTGTACGTCGTGAGACGGAGTCTGCGGCCGCTCCACCAGGGGACGGCGACGGGGTGGTCCATCAGGCCCGAGGCCAGAATGATCGGCAGGTGGGACCGGCGATGGAAGCTGACCTCCACCTCGTGCTCCGTCACCGTGACGGTCGCCGGCATGGCCACGAGGTCGCGGAAGATCTGGCGCGCGTGCGCGTCGCCGTAGCCCCGCATGCGTCCCGCCAGCAGGCGGTAGAGCCCGCTGGCCACCACGAGCAGGGTCATGTCGAAGTCGACCTTCAAGCCGACCGCAGAGGACAAGGCATCCATGTGGAAGAAGCGCACGGCATCGGAGAGCGCGTTTTCGA
>ERZ1292640.3880-Hain-H43-02um-R1-3880-length-11548-cov-5_pt1 | contig 11548 bp, 9 predicted proteins | sample MGYA00564404_ERZ1292640 | MGnify/ENA primary metagenome ERZ1292640 (study PRJEB36523, sample SAMEA6512636) | groundwater metagenome | collected 2019-01-08 | study: AquaDiva: Metagenomics assemblies of 32 groundwater samples | reverse complement strand
GGTATAGCGACATAAATCAAATAACCACCAGCCAGAGAACTCTTCTTTTCATCTCGCACCTCCTTTGATTGGATGATTCTGTTTTCTATTAGTATTTAACCTTCCGGATAGGAAAGAAATCTATTTAAAGCGCCGGATTAATAGCATTAACCCGAGGTGTTCTATCAACCTGTCTTACTCTAATATCCCCAGGTTATTATTAGCTGGCTGAAGTATAGTTCAGGTGAGCCTAAAGGTCAAGTGGGAAGCTGCTGATATATGTGCTCCGAACTACCCGTCTTTTATATCAGGAAATGTATTGGGTATATTGATAAGCCTGGGTATTCATACGCAAAACAGCCTTAATTATTGAAGACTCAGACCATTCTCCAATCCCGGTAGCCCTGCTTGATGATGGACAAGTACTCTGCCGCAGGCTTGTTTTCTTCTACCTGCCCGCTCCTGATATATGTAATTGCCTCCACAGGCTCATTGTCTTCACTAAATACGGTGACCTTTAACCTGCTGTAGCCGCTCTCGTATTTATCAAGTTGTCTCAAACATTGCTCTGAAACGTCATAAACCGCCCCCCGGACCTTCTCACCTCTAAAGACTCTAATGCTGGCTGTTGCCCCGTGCCATTCTCTGGACCAACCGAGAAAGACCAGCGTATAGTGGGGCAGGGTAGCCAGAAATGCCGGTTTACTGTCCGGGCATCGTGTTTTCATCTGTTTCTGGTTTAGATTAGAGGCATAAGCAAAATAGTACATCGTTAACTCTTAAGTGACCACCTGATTAAGGTTCAGCCATCTTGAAAATCTGGGATTACACTATTCTACACTAAAACACCTGTTTAAGTAAGACTTAACTTGTAATCCCGCTATGATGGGTGTAAACTATAGCCTTAGATGATGGTTCTGAGGAGGAGTAAAAGCCCCCAGTGAGAGGGCTTTTTCTTTGCCCATTTCTTCTTGTCCGTATCTTCTCTGAGTTCCATAGTGAGAAAACGCAGGAGTTACTGAGTGGATAAGCGTGCTGGTAAATATATGGAGGTTGGCACGGAGCCGGGTATGGGGGGTGGCGGTAGAGGCGCCGTGTCGCTCCGTAATCTGAGAACCTTCAATTCCTTTAAGAACCCGGTCTACCGTCTTTACTACGGCGGTATGCTTGGTCAGATGGCTTCCATGAATATGCAGATGGTAGCTGGCTCTATGCTGCTCTGGCGGCTGACCAACTCAGCCGCTATCCTGGGGGCGATGTCTTTCGCTGGCGCCATACCGATGCTTACCCTGTCCCTCTTTGGAGGCGTTATTGCTGACCGGGTAGAGAAGAAATATGTGCTGCTTTTCGGCCAGCTAGCTTTTGCCGTGATTTCTCTGGGCATTGCACTCACTCTGACGTTGGGTTACTTGAGTCCCGACCGACCCGGCTCATGGTGGATTCTGGTAGTGTCTTCGATACTACAGGGAGCTGTCATGGGTCTGGCTATGCCCTCGCGGCAGGCTATCATTAATGATATTGTCGACGAGGAAGAGTTGATGAATGCCATATCCCTGAATTTCATGGGGATGAATGCTCTCCAGCTACTTGCCCCGGCGTTGGCTGGTTTTCTGGTTGACGCCTTCGATTTTAAGGCAGTCTACTATACTATGACAGGCCTCTACCTGATAGCGGTTGCCTTCTTTGCTTTCATGCCACTACTCGGGGTAAAGGCGACCGGTAGGAGCAACTTTATAGTAAATATAAAAGAGGGTTTTAAATATGTAGGGCGTGAGAAGACTATCCGTCTTCTCTTAATTCTCTCCTTCATCGCCGTCGTTCTCTCGATGCCCTATGGCATGCTGCTGCCTATTTTCGCTGATGATATTCTGGAGTTCTCAAGCGGTGTTCCAGTCGGCGCCGGTGGGCTGGGGTGGATGATGAGCATCTCTGGCGCTGGCGCCGTAGCCAGTTCCATTACTCTTGCCTCTCTGCCTAATAAGAAGCGCGGGCTTATGCTGCTGATTGGTGGCATCATTCTCGGCTTGGCCCTGACGGGCTTCGCTTTTTCCACTCTGTGGCCCCTTTCACTGGTAATGATTGTCTTCGTTGGTATAGGGGGAACAGTGCGGATGAGTCTGACCAACACCCTGATCCAATATTATGTGGAGGATGATTACCGGGGACGGGTAATGAGCCTCTTTATGATGCAGTTTGGTCTATCCAGCTTTGGCACCTTTGTTGCCGGACTGATTGCGGAGGCGGTTGGGGTACAGTGGGCAGTGGGCAGTTTTGCTATATTACTTATCGTGCTGTCCATCGTGGCGCTGATTGTCTTGCCACAAATGCGGAAGCTGGACTAGCCCTAGCCCTTTAGCAGAATTTCCTTGATTTTACCGCAGTATGTTTCACTCTCGGCATCGCCGGTGATAAGCTGAATCTGGTCGGCTGATTTCACCCCCAGGCCCAGCTCCGCTGCCCGGGCAATCTGGTCCTGTTCGAAAATCCGTCCCCGGCTTACTTCCGGGGTGGTGCCCAGCGAACGCAGGATGGCTACTCCCACAGCATCGATAGCCACACGGTCACTACCAGCCAGCATTACTCCAGCCTGTACCAGGGTGCCCCTTGCCGGCCCCCCATTGATAAAGGCATCGACCCCGTCCAGCACGATAAGGTCGGGTGAAAAGGCGGTGTTAATCTCGGCAATCAGCTGCCGCTGGTGAGGCGAGCTGTGTAATTCCTGCATATAGGCATGGCCGACTCTGGGCACCATTCCCACCGCCAGTTTCATCGACAGGGTGAAGTGGCCGCCGAACTGATGGGTCTTCAGGCAGCAGGTCTGAACGATAGATTCTGCCTCAGCGTAGACTCTGGGAAAGAGAAAACCATCCTTCCAGTGGCTATCCTTCGGGCGGACATGAACCCACCCCTCCGGTTTAAGTTCTTCAAGATTGACCACCTCGAAGTCCAGCTCCTTAGCCAGCTCGAAGGTCCCCTTTTTCTCCATAACTTCCCGAGTGGGCAACCCCGGGCCGCTGCGTTCGGCAACGGTTATCCGTTTCGCTCCCATCTCCTTCAAGGTTTGCACCAGGGCGCGCAGGGTATCGATGTGAGTTGAACCGGGAGTTAAATCAGCCGAATTAAAATTCGGCTTGAGGATGACAGACTTGCCTTGCACCGGGTTAGACTTAAGCAAAGCAACGGCTTGCTTCACTCCTTCGGCCCGGTTCTTGGTGCTCACCAAAGCTATCTTGCTGACCATAATCTTCTCCTTTACCAGTGTAGCTAACTCAGGGCATCCATTAAGTTTTCTAACACTATAACGCAAATCACCGAACGGCTACAAGCCGGGTGACCCTCCTTTCTGTTTCCTTAGCACATTAAAGGCTCGCCGAATTCGGACCGCGAGACTGCCTTTCACCATCTTCATACTTTTCCCTATCTAATACTCAGGTATTTCTGAAGGTATATTTCAGGAGCTACCTGATTGTTTTCTGAATTTACCTGACTTATGCTTTATATTACCTGTGTTTCCGCCAATTGAAGCTGACGAAGGATGGAAGAAAAGATGAGCAAGAAAATTCTATGGTTGATTGTCAGTGGCTTGATGGCGCTATCTCTGTTGATGCCAGCCTGCGGCCCGCCAGCAACACCAGCTGCTCCGACTCTAACTGCCCCGGCGGCTCCAACGACACCGACCACGCCAGCAGCGCCAACTGCCCCGACTGCTTCGACTACTCCTGCGACTTCTGTGGAGAAAGGAGCAGTAACTCCGGGAAAGCCTAAATATGGCGGCACGCTTAACCTCGTCCAGAGTGGCGATATAACCCGATTTGATACCTATTATGCGGCTTCTGGTTCAATTATCATGGGTAGCATTAACCAACCACTGTGGTCAGGCGACTGGGCTAAGGGAGCCGCCGGCGGCTACGGCACCAAAGAGACTGACTGGGGAGCGGCGAACAATGACCTCTATCCTCTTAAAACAGGTTATATCGCCGAGAGCTCAAAATGGTCACTCGATGCTGGCAAAGATACGGCAACCATCATTCATCAGATTCGTCAGGGAGTACGCTGGGCGCAACCGAACACCGAGGCCGGACGGCTGGTGGCGGGACGGGAACTTAATGCTGATGATGTTGTCTTCAACCTGAAACGGGTTATTGCTCAGGGAGGTTACATGTACGGTTCTAATCCCGAATTGAGGACTGCCAATGTAACCAAGACTAGCCCCTGGGAGGTTACTATTAAGCTGCCCACTATAGCTCTGTCAACCGGTCTAAGTCGTCTCGGGGGTCAGGTCTTTATGATGCCGCCAGAAGTGATTAATAAATGGGGAAACCTGGATAATTGGAGAAATTCCATCGGCACCGGGGCATTCATGCTTACTGATATTGTTCCAGGGAGTCTAGTGACTCTAACGAGGAACCCAAATTCCTGGATGAAAGACCCGGTTGGACCAGGCAAGGGGAATCAGATTCCTTACCTCGACAGCGTCAAATATCTCATCGTACCCGACTTGTCTACTCGCCAAGCCGCCCTTCGTTCCGGTAAGGTTGACCAGATGACTGGTTTTACTCTTGAAGATGCTATCGCAATGAGAAAGACAACTGCGCATTTACTCGAAGCGGAGGCGACGTCAAACCAGGGCCGGGGTACGCCTATGTTCATGAGGACGGACACTGCACCCTTTAGTGATATTCGAGTTCGCCGGGCAATGACGATGGCAGTCGACTTCCAGTCGATACTCCAGGGTGTATTCAAAGGTCGTGGGCAAATCATCACTTTCCCATTCAGTTACGTTCCGGAATATGCAAACCTTTACCTTGGTCTTGATGACCCTGCGTTGCCCGCATCAGTTAAGGAGCTTTACAAGTATCAACCGGACAAGGCAAAACAGCTCCTGAAAGAGGCTGGCTTTCCTAACGGCTTTAAGACCGAAATACTCCTCACCTCCGAAGAGGTTGACTATTATTCGATTATCAAAGATATGTTTGCTAAAGTGGGTATCGATATGTCGCTAAATATCGTTGCTGGCGCTGTCAAAACTAACATCACCAGGAATTGGCAACACAAGGCCCTGGCAACTGCCACCACCAGCCCGGTAGCTAATTTTAACACTTCGGTACAACTTCAGGGATTTACCGAGTACAATCTAAGTATTCTTGATGACCCGGTTATTAACGGATGGCTGGATAAGGTTCGGGTGGCTGCTCCCTTTGACGTAAACGAAGCTATGAGGCAATATAAGGAAATGTCAAAATACATCCTTGACCAGGCTTACGCTATCCCGAATGTGATAGGTTTTACCTACACCTTCTGGCAACCATGGTTAAAGAACTACTCTGGTGAATGGACATTTGGTGGCAACATCCCTATGTGGCCGCAGTTTATCTGGTACGACGAGGCTTTGAAGCAATCTATGGGATACTAGGCGGGAAGATAATTATGTCTTGTCAGCCTAAGGAATAAAAAAGGAGGGTATGAATAATGCCAAACACACAATCTCTATATCTTGTCCCCAAGAAGCTTCTCGGTAATTTGACGGCGGAAGAGTTAAGGCACTTGAAGCGAAGAGTGGTTGCGGCTAACAAAGCGATGGGTTACTGGTATCAACAAATCGGCCGGGATTTCACAAGTATGGCTATGGGACACGTCTCCGTAAAAGTGCCGGGGACTAACACTTTCATAACCAAGGGACGAGCTCCCGACAGGGACTTGATGTCTGAGGTTACGTTACAGAAGCTGGTTCAAGTGGATATCTCTACGAGAGAAAAGGTGGCTGGAGAAATGGAGGTGGCCACGCTAGGCGAAATCGAGCTGCACTCGTGTGTTTACGAGGCCCGGCCTGATGTAGTCTCTGTCTGCCACGCTCATTCCGACTATATAATATTATGCAGCCACTTCAAATTAAACCTGAAAACCTTCGGTCGAGAAGCGTACGGCGTTTATGATAAGCCTCACAGGATTGCCTCCCCTGAAACCGGTATTCCAATGGCAAAAGCGCTCGGAAAGCACAACTTTGTTCTGCTTACAGGTCACGGCGCCACTGTGGTGAGTACCCGGGGACCCGAGGACTGCGTACAGCGGCTTATGAATCTTGAACAGCTATGCAAAATAACCTGGATGGCCTTCACCGCGGTTGGGAAAGACTATGAAAAGTACGGCATCAGTGACGCAATTTATGAAGAAGGCCGCACCATGGATGCTAATGCCAGGATGAGCGACCGATATGCGACACCCGGTAAAGATTTGACAAAGGACCAATGCTACTACAATGCTGCCATGGTGAAAACAATCCGGGAAGCCGTGGAAGGCTAATATTGTAAAGAGGTTTGTAAAATCAAGGGAGGTGACTGAGTGAGGAAAAACGTTTTATGGCTCGTGGTCAGCGGTTTGATGGCGCTATCCCTGTTAATGGCGGCCTGCGGCCCGGCAGCCACCCCAGCTGCACCAACCATACCAACAGTTCCAACTGCCCCAAGTACTCCAACAACCCCGACTTCTCCAACAACCACAACTACACCAGTCGAGAAAGAGGCGGTGAAATCTACCGCCGAAGCACCGAAATACGGCGGCACGCTCAGGCTCGTCGGAAGTGGGGACCCCAGGTTTGATACCCTCTTTAAATCAACCGGGGATGCTATGGCGATAGACCTGGTTCTTCAAGGACTCTGGGCGGGCGCTTGGTCAAAAGGAAACGCCGGTGGCTATGGTACTAAGGAGACTGACTGGGTTGACAACTCCGACCGTTTTGACCAAAAAATAGGTTTACTCGCTGAGAGCACCAAGTGGACAGCCGATGCCGCGAAAAACCAGGGAACTATCGTCTACAAGGTTCGCCAGGGAGTACGCTGGGCGCTTAACCCGGCTAGTGAGATTAGCCGCCAGGTCAACGGTCGAGAACTGACGGCCGATGATGTCGCCTTCCAACTGAAGAAGGTTATTACTAACCCCATTTCGTATATTTACCTGGGTAATCCCGAACTAAGGACAGCTAATGTAACTAAAACAGGCACATGGGAGGTTACGGTCGCCAACCTTTCGCTTGATGGTCTGGTATCAGCCGTAAGCCGCTTTGGCGATTCAATGCAACTCGAAACCCCAGAGGTCGAGGCGAGGTACGGTAACACTCGTAATTGGTTGACTTCTGTCGGTACCGGCCCATTCATAATTAGTGAATATGTCGCTAGCAGCCAGTTGATTCTGAAGAAGAACCCGAATTATTGGATGAAGGACCCGATAGGCCCGGGCAAGGGTAATCAGCTGCCTTACCTCGATAGCGTCAGATTTCTTATCATACCTGATGTCTCTACCCGGCAAGCCGCCCTGAGGACAGGTAAAATTGACCAGATGAGCGGCTTTGCCTGGGAGGATGCCGCCCAGATGCGGAAGACGGTGCCGGCATTACTGGAATTACAAACGCCTGGGGGGTCAAGCGCGACAAAAATCAGACTTGTCGGGCCTCTTGCCGATGTACGGGTTCGCCGGGCGATGATGATGACCATTGATTATAAGACAATATTCCAGAATGTATACGGTGGTTTCGGACAAATCCATACTTTTCCGTGGGGACTAGTCAAGGGATATGAAGGCCTCTATCTGAGCCTTGACGACCCACTGGCAACTGAATCGGTCAAGGAACTTTTTGTTTACAATCCTGAGAAGGCGAAGCAGCTCTTGAAGGAAGCCGGTTATCCCAATGGCTTCAAAACCTCGATAGTTATCACAGTAGAGGATGTCGACTACTACTCTATAATAAAGGATATGTGGGCTAAGGTGGGTATCGAACTGAAGCTTGATGTCAAGGATACCGGCGCCAAAAATACCATCATTCAAACGGGGAATTTTGAAGGCATGACTACCACCGGTGGGAATCCCGTAGCGGTATTTTACATGCTGGTAGGCCTGGTGGGTGAGAGCAATGCGAACCCGGGTAGGATTAACGACCCAATCATTAATGAAGGAATGTCTAAGGTCCGAGCGGCTATGGTGACTAAAGGCGAAGCCGAAGCTATGCGAATGACGAAGGAACTGACGCCATACATCATTGACCAGGTATATTCCTTCCCTCGTCCGTATGGACTTGCCGCTACTTTCTGGTGGCCCTGGTTGCGGAGCTACTCTGGCGAAGTTACCATAGGCTACTTCGATAAATCCTGGCCTCAATATATACGGTACGATGATGCGCTAAAGAAATCTATGGGATATTAGTTCTAAAACTGTTTGACGGAAAAGAAGCAGTGTGTATAGAATTAACCACATTAACCCATAATGACAGTTGACGAATGAAGTCAGCTGCCAGAGAGTGAATGGAATAATTGAAGGAGAGAAAGAATGGCGACAAAAGATAGAGAGTATAAATGCCTCAATCCCGTTGGCATCCAGAATCCGGTGGAGACGTTTCCTTTAGCTCCGCGTCTTGACAGCGTCGATGGTAAGAATATCTGTTTCAGTATTTGCGGTGAGCCGGATATCACCATCGCTTTAGAGAAACGATTGAAGACTGATTATCCTGATGTCAACTGGACAATAAAGAAGACTTATATGACGAATGCAGTTCAATTATCGGCAGAGGAGATGAAAACCACCGATGCCCTGATACAAGGGGTGGCCTGGTGACCAGGCGCTGTATGGGGGCAGTTGCCCTACGTAGCCAAACTTGAGAAAGCCGGTATCCCGACAGTTGTCGTTGATTATGAAGATCAACTTGAACTAGGTAAGGAGACAGCGCTTATTCATGGCGTGCCTAACATACGATTCATACACTCTTCACGTTTGGTTCCCGGGCCGGAGGCTGTTGATGAATTTATCGAGCCGATGATGGAAGCTTTGACCAAACCATTAACCAAAAAGGAGAAAGAGCGCGGACGCTGGGCGCCATCCCAGGAGCGAGTGCTCTTTGAAGGCACCCTTGATGAAGCTGACACTTTTTATCAGCAGACCAGGCACATCCCACCGCCCCTGGATGCTCCCATTGCCATCTATACCGACGGTTTCCCGATAAGAATTCCCACGGAGGAGCGGGTAAAAGAGATGCTGACCGGCACCAGTCATAAACCGGATGAACTGATACCTTACCCATTCGATATAGAAGGACGGAGAGGAGAATCAAGAAAGAAAGGCGACCCGGTGCTCTTCCAGCCTATGGGTCGGACAGCTACTGTGGAAAAAGTAGCCATTAATGCCGTCATGGCCGGCTGCAAGCCTGAGCACTTACCTGTGGTACTTGCCATTGCTCAATCGGAGTGCGCTATCGGCACTGCCGGCGGCAGCAACGGGCAATGGTGCTGTGTCAGTGGTCCCATCGTTAAAGAAATAAAGATGAACTCTGGCATCGGCATGATGGACCCGGGTAATCCGGCTAATACCACCATCGGCCGCAGCTATCAGTTGATGGCGATTAACCTCAGTGGAGCCGTTTCGGGAATAAACCGCCTGAGCAATTTTGGTAACCCATTCAATACCGGCGGCACCTGCTTTGCCGAGAATGTAGATGCCCTGCCGCCTGGCTGGAAGGGACTAAACGAGGAATTTGGCTACGATAAGAATGAAAGCGCCGTCATGGTGGTGAATGGTCCCGGCATGCTGGGGGCTGGCGGGTGGCCTCCGGGTGGATATCGAGCCCTTCAGAAAAGTGGTCACGGTGGTATAGCCAGGCGTCTCGATGTTAAAGGCACCCCTGGCCCACACAATTTCCTGGAGTATATGGTCCCAGAACTCTGGGCTAGCCGGGAGGGGGTCAGGACACTCGTTCTCATGCCACAGATGGCTAAACACCTTTACGAGCTAGGCTTCAAGTCTAAAGAGGATGTCTACGAGTGGCTCTGGAAGAAGAGTTTTGAACCGCTGGGGAAGTTCAGGCTACGCGCCGGGCCTGATTTGAGCACCAATGGCTGGATGGGGATCGAATCAACCTCAGGGAAGCACTGGAAAGAGCTGTCCGATGATTATATGGTGCCAGCTGGAGGGAACGACCCCCTTGGTAACTGCATAATCGTAGGCGGCGGTGAGGATGAGACACTTGTCGTGCTTAACGGTCGGGGCACTGCCTATAGCATAGATGCCTGGAGGTAGATTTAACCTGCTTGGCTCTTGAGTCTTGAGACTTTGCCATGCCAGCACCAATAAGATTCCGTCGATAAGGTTTTCGTGAGGGTACAAAAGCTGGTCTGGCAAGTGGTTTCTTAGTCAGCCACAACAAACGTATAGGAAATAGCCTGGAGAAAAGCACGCAACTGACAAGGCAGGCGGGGCTATTTACACTTTTAAAACATGCGTATTGGATTAATATCAGATACTCATATCCCTAAGGTGGAGGATGCGTTGCCGCGTGAAGTAATCGAGGCATTTCGAGGTGTCGATCTCATTCTGCACGGCGGCGATATTTATGACCTCTCTGTGCTGGATGACCTAGAGCGGGTAGCCCCGGTGCTTGCTGCCAAAGGCGATGATGACAACGGGGCAACAGCAACCGATAAGCGTGTGAAAGAGAAACATATCCTGACGCTAGAAGGAAAAACGTTATGGCTCGTTCATGCCAGACCCTATACTCCCATATCTTCATCGTGGTTCCCTCTATGGTGGGAAAACAGAACTTCTCCAGAGCAAAACAAGTACGGAAAACCTGATATCGTTATTTTCGGGCATGACCATCGCACTATCGTGCAGCATGTTCACGGCGTCCTCTTTATCAATCCCGGAAGCGCTACCTTTCAGAACTACGTACGCGGGCCGGGCACTATCGGCATACTTAATATCGATTCAGACGCAGTGGATGTAAACATTCTGAAATTGTAGAGCTAGCCTGGGAGTTTAGCCGGTTTATCCTCCACCACTGCTTTGACAGTTCTGGTTAAGCGTGACATAAATCTATTCAATTGAAAGGCTCAGATTACTTCTGAAGGGAGACTAAAGTAATGGCAAAGAAACCAGAGGGCATGCTCAGTCCATATCGAGTCTTAGACCTGACCGATGAGAAGGGTCTGCTCTGCGGTAAAATACTGGGAGACCTCGGGGCTGATGTTATCAAGATAGAGAGACCGGGCGGCGACCCGGCGCGGAGCATCGGCCCCTTTTACCATGACGAGCCAGACCCTGAGAAGAGCCTCTTCTGGTTTGCCCTGAACACCAGCAAGAGGGGAATCACGCTTAATATCGAGACAGCCGATGGCCAGAAAATTTTCAAGAAGCTGGTGAAGAACGCCGATTTTGTCATCGAGTCTTTCCCTCCCGGTTACCTGGATAAGCTCGGTCTGGATTATAAGGCTCTGGAGAAGATTAATCCCGGTGTCATCCTGGTTTCAATCACTCCTTTCGGGCAGACAGGCCCATATAAGGATTATAAGACCTCTGATATTGTTGCCTGGGCGCTGGGTGGCTATTTGGCTCCGTTTGGCGATTCTGACAGACCTCCGGTCCGGATAAGTCATCATTCTCAGGCATACCTCCACGCCGGAGCCGATGGGGCAATGGGAGCTTTGACGGCTCTCTACCATCGAGGGAGCGCCGGTGAGGGGCAGCAAGTTGATGTCTCAATTATGGACGCTGTCGCTCAATGTACCGAGAATCTGGCCGGGGTCAGGGGAGT
>ERZ1292640.3879-Hain-H43-02um-R1-3879-length-11548-cov-47_pt1 | contig 11548 bp, 5 predicted proteins | sample MGYA00564404_ERZ1292640 | MGnify/ENA primary metagenome ERZ1292640 (study PRJEB36523, sample SAMEA6512636) | groundwater metagenome | collected 2019-01-08 | study: AquaDiva: Metagenomics assemblies of 32 groundwater samples | reverse complement strand
GGCCTCCTTTCGGAAACAGGATACCACAGAAATGCTCTTAAGTGAACAGTATTGCACTTAACCGGCCAATTCTGTGAGCGACACCCCCCCGTAGATCGCGTCGCGCTGTTGCTGGTTCAACCAACCGGCGATGGAAACCAACAACAGTCGAAACGGGTCGAAGGTCCTGCGCATTGGCACAGGATAGCGGCGAAGGCCGCCGTAACGGGATCTCGAAACCGCACGATCTGAGGCAGACCGAGTTTTTGGACGCTACGGGGATTACGGAAAAGCTCTCCGCGCTCTGCGTCTCGGCGGTGAATCGCTTCTACCAGGTCAGTTGCAGCGTAAGGTCCATGAAGGGCATGCCGCCCCAGCTTGCGGTGCGCGGGTCGTCGCTCACCTTGCCGAAGCGCCTTGGATTCTGGAGGTCCACCGTGGTAGTGGGCGCATTGAAATTGAAGGTCTTCAGCGGGTTGTTCATGTCCCAGCGGAGCTGGAGGTTGAACCGCTCGGTGATCTTGAAGTTCTTCTTGGCCGAGCAGGTGGACCAGACCAGCGGCAAGCCGGTGACGATGTTGCGTCCCGAATTGCCGGGGGTGAAGGCCGCCGGATAACTGAAGGGGCTGATCTCGATCACCGCGTTCGAGTTGTTCGTATTGAAGCGATCCGGGCCGATGTCGCGCCATTGGTCGCGAATCTTCGGCTCGCCGGTGACGTTGGCCCGCTGCGCTCCCACCCAGCCCGGGTAGTAGTTATAGGGGCTGTTCGAGAACCCGAAAGTCAGGGGGTTGCCGCTCTCGAGGCTCTGGATCCAGGCGATCTCCCAGTTGCCCAACACGTAGCCCAGGACGCCGCCCTGGTTCAGCCAGCGGCGGCCTTTGCCCACGGGCAACTCGTAGGTGACATGGGCGGAGTAGCGGTGGCTGCGGTCGTAGCCGGCGCGCGCTTTCTCCAGCCCGCGGTTCTGGAGGGGCGCCACGCCGCCGCCGGCGTTGTCGTCATCCTGGCTGGTAATGGCCTTCGAGAACGAGTAAAAGGTGATGAAGGTCAACCCCGCGGAGTACCGCTTCTCCAGCTTGATGGTCCCCGAATGGTAGGTTGAATGCCCCACGTTGGAGCGGAACCGCACAGTGCCGAAGTTCGGGTACGGCCGGTAGTTCTGCGCCGCGGCGAACACCTTGTCGCGCAGCACCGGGTCGTTGCTGGCGAAATCCACCGGGAAGGTATTGAACTCCCAGCGCTCGATCAGCCCCACGCCCGCTGAGCCCTGGTAGCTGAGCTCCGCCACGTAGTTCGAGGTCAGCTCGTACTGCACGCTCATGTTCCAGTTGAACACGTAAGGGTTGCGGAGCTTGGGGTCCCACCATTCCGCCCCGCGGGAGCCGTAGTTCGTCCCCTGGTAGGGCGATGTTCCGTTCGATCGGATGGCGTAAGGGATGCTCGGCGGTCCGGCGCTGATGCGGAAGATCGCTCTCGGGTCGCCCGGCGGGCTTTGCAGGTTCGCCAGGGCCATGTATTCCTCGAACTGGCCGCGGTCCGAGGGGAACTTCACGTCCACCGTGTTGACGGCGAAACCCCCGCGGAACACCCACTTCTCCAAAGGGTGCCAGGCCACGCCCAGGCGCGGCTGAAAGTTGTTGTTGTCCCGCTGGTTCAAGCCGCTGGCGGGGTGCACAAAGGCCCCCTTGGCGCCCGCCGCCACATCGTCGGTGGCCAGGGGGTCCCAGTTGGTCATCCGGCCGTACTTGGTGTTGAACGGGCTCTCGTTCGAGTAGCGCAAGCCCAGGTTCAGGGTCAAGGTCGGCGAGAACTTCCAGTCGTCTTGGAAGTAGAAGCTGTGGACGGCCGACCGCGGCAGCCAGCTCGTCAGCTCGGATTCGAAAGTGGCCTGGCTCACGTACCCCAACAGGAAGCCGGCGAAGCCGTTCCCGGTGCGGGGCATGGCATTTCCAGTGGGCTGGAGGCCGACGCTGCCGCCGGAGAACTGGAAGTTGCCGCTCGGGTAGCTGGTCGAGGTGGAGTTGATGCGGAACCGCAGCAGCTCGTAGCCAATCTTGAAGGCATGCCGGCCCACGATCCTGGTCAGGTCATCGCGAAACGAGAGCGTCTCCCCGATCCGGCGGTTCGGACCGCTGACCGTCAGGCCAAACACGTTGAACCGCGGCATCAGGTCTTGCGGCACGTTAGGAATGCCCAGCTTCTGCGGCCAGTTCTGCCCCCAGGAGGGCACCCGCTTGTCGTTCCGCCAGCGGAAGTAGCCCACCCGGGCGTCGTTGATGGTTGTGGGGCTGATTACCCAGGTCTTGCCGGTCGAGTAGTTCTGCGAGGTCATCGGCGTTTCGTTTCCGTTGTCGCCGTCGAACTCCTTCAGACGAATGATCGACGGACGGCCGATGCCGTTGCGGTGGTTGTAAGTATAGCTGCCGTAAATCTTGAAGTTGGGGCTGAACTGGTGGTCCAGGCGACCGTTGTAGTCCTCGAAGAAGGTGCGCGACTTCTCGTCGTAGAGCAGGTTGTTGATCGGCCCGTTGGCATCGAAGCTGCCGGAGACGTTCGGCAGGTTCCAGGGATCGTACTTGAGGACGGCCTGCGCCACCGGATCGATGCGGCTCAGCGGCACGCGCCGGTCGGGTAATAGGTCGCGCGTCCAGGCGCCGTCCGCCAGCCGGCGGGTGGTCGCCGGATCGTAGATGGGGTTGCCCAGCCCGCCGAAACTGAAGTCGCCCTGCTTCATCTCCGCACTGGGCGTCGTGGCATAGAACTGGTTGACCTTCTTCTCGATCAGCTTCTGGTAGCCCACGAACCAGAAGCTCTTGTTCCGTCCGTTGTAAATCCCCGGTAGGACGATGGGGCCGCCGCCGGCGCCGTCCGGGAGCATGAACCACGAGTCCTGCGGCACGCACCCCTGGTCGCTCTGAGAGGTCTTGCAGCGGTCGAAATAGCGCCGGTGCGTCATGCTGCGCGTCCGCCCGTAGTCCGAGGCCAGACCGTGGAAGGTGTTGGTGCCGGTCTTCTTGACCACGCTCATGATCCCGCCGGCCGAGTGGCCGTACTCGGCGGGTAGCGCCGTGGTGAGGATCTTCACCTCCTCCAGCGAGTTCTGCACCGTGATGATGTTCTGGGTTCCGCTCTCCTGGTCTTGAGCGTTCACCCCGTCCTCGAAGTAGCCGATCGAGCTGGCGCGCTGACCGGCGATGTGATAGCCGCCCAGGCTCCCGCCCCAGGCGAAGCCGCCCTGGGTCATCCCCGGCACAAGCTGGAACGTCGAGTTGGTCCAGCGCTGGTAGATGGGCAGCTTGTACAAGGTTGTGCCCTCCACCGACGTCCCGGTCGCCGAGGTCTCCGTTTCCAGCAGCGGCGCCCGGCCGGTCACTTCGATCTGTTCGGCCACCGCGCCGACCTCGAGGACCGCGTCCAGCGCCAGCGTGTCGCCGGCCCGCAGGTCGGTGTCCTCCCGCACCACGGTCTTGAACCCGCTGGCCTGGAACGTGACCTTGTAGCTGCCGGGTTGCAGCGACTGCACCCGGAAGATGCCTTGTTCGTTGGTCTCGGTGTTGAACGTGAAGTTAGTGGCCGTGTTAACCACGGTCACTTTCACGCCCGGCACCACCGCGCCCGTCGGGTCGATAATTCGTCCCGTCATGATTCCGACACCTATCTGCGATAGGACCGGAATCGCGATGACCGCCGCCAGGACGCACAGCGCCAGAGCTTTCTGTTTGGACCCCATACTCTTCACCTCTTAACCGGAACTTAGATTCTGGGTTCCGGGCTGCGATACAGTATACACCCAACCGGCTTCGTTCGAGCCGTTTCTCGCATAGTTTCCATCCTGAGCGGCCCGGGCGCCCTGCCACAATGGCGCCCTTGGCTCTTCGGGACACTAGGATACCTGGAACTGCCTGTTTACAAGGGATTGCACCGACACCTCCCCGTCCCCTCCCCCCTTACTCGGCCAGATCTTCACCACCACCCCCAGCCGCTACCCCGCCGACACCGGCAGCGCCGGGGTGCCCTCTGGTCCCCGCCGCAGCATGGCTCCGAACAGCGGCCGCGTCAGATGGCCCTCGGCCCGCGGCGACGATGCCCCAATGCCGGGGGATTCGCGGCCCCCGAACGCATGACGGTCCCAGGGGCAGTGTTCGTCTACCCAGCCGCCGCCGGCTTCACCGATGGCTTGGCCGCCTTCTTTGCGGCCGGCTTTCGGGCCTTCTTCGCCCTGATCTCAGCCCACCGTTTTCTCGTGGCCTGGATAATGTGTCTCCTACCTTCGGCACTCAGCCTGCGCTTCTTGGGCGCGGACTCCTTCTTGGCCTTTTTGAGCGCTGCCCACCTCCGGCGCTGGGCCGCAGCAATGCGCTTCCTGCCGGCAGCGCTGATGGTACGCTTGGGCTTGACGCTAGCCGGAGCCGCGCCTGCTGTCGGTTTGCGGGCCGCCAGCAGGGTGCGGACAGTGGCGATGTTACTCTCAACTTCGAGCCGTTGCTGCTCCAGGCCTTCCAGTGCAGCTTGAAGCACGGTGGCATCCAACAGTGGTTTCCTGGGCATGGGTAGCTCCGAGTATACACCGGCCGGCAGGAAGGACGGCGGACTCCCTGCCACTGTCCCTGCGGTGCCGCGGGGCGGGTTCGCAACCGTCGGGCAAAGGTGGCTGTGGATGGCCATGGGTGATCTGACGCGGCCGCTTTTCGGGGCGATGGTGCGGCGGATCGCAGCGCTCCCGCTCCCGGCGGGCTGGCCGGGGGCTCGGACGGGAGCAAAATTGGGTGGACAACGCGACAGAGGGGGGCGAGGTGTCTCGGAAGTCGCTTGCGGCCGACGCTGTTTTCAGCCTTCGAGGCCCTGGCAGGCGGCAAGATCGACCCATGCAGGCAATGCGGAAGCCCTCCGGTGCCGGAAGCCGTGCTGGGGGTTGCCCCGTGCAGGTGTGGGGTGTATATTCAACTTGGCCGGGAGTCCAAAATGGAAATCCTGGTTAACTCCTGTTGAGGAGGTCGAACATGCTTCAGGGAACAATCGCGAAGTCGATACTGTGCGCCGTTGCCGCCGTGGTTGTGGCGCCGGGCAGCGCATTCGCCCAGGAATCGCGCGGGACGATCGCCGGGCGCGTCGTTGATCCGTCCGGCGCCGTAGTGCCCAACGTCGAAGTCGCTGCCGTCAACCTCGCCACCAACACGAAATCGACAGCCAGCACGAACTACCAAGGCAACTACCTCATCCCCTACCTCCTGCCAGGCGCCTACCGCCTCACTGCCAGCGCGGCGGGGTTCAAAGCCGTGACCCGCGGCAGCCTGGAGGTGCGCATCAACGACCGTCTTCAGGTAGACATCCACCTCGAACTCGGCCAGAGCACCGAAAGCGTTACGGTCACCGCCGAAACGCCACTGCTGCAAACTACGAACGCGAGCGTCGGCCAGATCATCGACCAGCGCCGGCTATCGGACCTGCCGGTCCTGCACAGCAACCCGATGTTGCTGATGCAGCTCTCCCCGGCCGCAGTCAGCGTGGCCACCAACATGGGTTTCCTGGACACGCGCGCCGGCGACAACGCCCGGCTCACCGAGTACTCGATCGCCGGCACGCCCGCCAGCACCCACGAGGTCACCCTTGACGGCGCGTCCAACACGACCACTTCCGGCGGCACCAGCGCCAGGCAGCGGACCATCGCCTTCGTCCCGCCCGGCGAGATCGTGGACGAGTTCCGCATCGAAACGGCCGCCTTCGACGCGAGCGCCGGGGCCACGCCCAGCGGCCTGATCACCATCAATCTCAAGTCCGGAACCAATGTCTTCCACGGCGCCGCCCGGTATTTCAAAACCAACCCCGGCTGGAACGCCAATGACTTCTTCAGCAACCGCTACGGCCGCCCCCGCGCCCAATTGAAGAACTACCACTGGGTCCTCAGCGGCAACGGCCCGATTTTCATCCCGAGGGTCTACGACGGCCGCAACCGCACCTTCTTCCTGTACGGCTTCGAACGCCAGAAGGACGACGCCCCCTGGGCCGGGGGAGTCTACTCCGTGCCCCCGGAAAAACAGCGCGGAGGCGACTTCTCCGACCTCCTCCGCCTGGGCGCCCAGTACCAGATCTACGATCCCGCCACCGCCTCGCTGGTTAGCGGCCGCGTCAATCGCAGGCCCTTTCCCGGCAACATCGTCCCCGCCACCCGCATCAGCGCGGTTGCCCGCAAGATCATGGAGTACTACCCGGCGCCGCGCTCAGCCGGCCTGGCCGACGGCACGCAGAACTATCCCTTCCCCGACCTGCAACTCCACTCGACCATCTGGAGCCAGACCGGACGGATCGACCATAACATCACCTCCAGGCAGCGGATGTTCTTCCGTGCCTACTGGGGCGACAAGAACCAGGTCTACCGCGATTACTTCGAAAACCTGGCTACCGGCCTCGATAACCAGTTCCTCAACCGCGGCGCCACGCTGGACCACGTGTATGCTTTCCGCCCCAGTTTCGTCCTCAACGTCCGCTACAGCTATACGCGCTTCCTGTTCCCCCACGTCCCCAAGAGCCAGGGCATGGACCTCAGCATCCTCGGCTTCCCCGCCTCTTTCGTCAGCCAGATTGACCGCGCCGCCTCCTCCTTCCCGCAGATCTCCGTCAACGGCCTGTCCAACCTCGGCAACGAGAAGCCGGACCTGTACATCACGAACACGCACCACTTCAGCAGCACCGCCAACTGGGTGCGCGGCAGCCATATGCTGCGCTTCGGCATCGATCATCGCGTCTACCAGGAGAACTTCCGCATCTTCAACGAGGCAAGCCCGAGGCTCTCGTTCGGCGCCGCCTGGACGCAAGGCCCGGTAGACAACTCGCCTTCGTCACCGAGTGGCGTCGGGCAGGGTTTCGCCGGCTTTCTGCTGGGACTGCCCACGGGGGGCGCCGTGGGCCGCGAAGCCAACTCCGCCGTCTCCTCCCCACTCACCGGCCTTTTCATCCAGGACGACTGGCGCGTCACCCCGAAGCTCACGCTGAACTTCGGACTGCGATACGAAGTGGAAGGCGCACTCACCGAGCGCTTCAACCGCTCCGTGCGCGATATGGACTTCACCACCGTCAATGCACTCAATGACCGGGCCCGCGCCAACTACGCCAGGAACCCCACGCCGGAGCTCCCGTTGGATCGCTTCCAGGTGAAGGGCGGCCTGCGGTTCTCCGGTGTCGGCGGCGTCCCGCGCGCGCTGTTTGACACCGGCAAGAAGAACTTCGCTCCGCGATTCGGCTTCGCCTACCAGTGGAACGACAAGACCGTGATCCGGGGCGGCTACGGCATCTTCTTCGCCTTTGTGGGCCAGCAGGCCGGCGAGAAAGTGAAGCAATACGGTTTCAGCCGCTCGACACCGTTCCAGGCGTCGCTGGACGGAGGCCTCACCTTCGTCTCCAGTCTCGACAGCCCGTTCCCCGGCGGCATTCAGGGGCCGGTCGGCGCGGCTGACGGCCTGAACACCTACCTTGGCAACTCGGTGGCCTTTTTCAATCCGAACCCTCGCACACCTTACAACCAGCGCTGGTCGCTCACCATCCAGCGGACGCTCCCCGGCGCCTTCCTGTTGGAAGTGGGCTATGTGGGCAACCGCGCCGTGCGGCTGGAGACTGCGGTGGACTTCCGGCCATTCGATCCGGCTTTTCTCAGCCGCTCTCCCGTGCGTGACCAGGCAGTGATCGACTACTGGACACTCCGCCTGCCGAATCCCTTTTACCCGATGCTGCCCGGCACAGACCTGGCGGCTTCGGTGATCACCCGTGAAGCGCTGGTGCGGATGGGCAACTTCCCGCAGTTCACCGGCACGACCAGCATCGAGAACGCCGGTTCCTCCTGGTACCACGGCTTCGAATCCAAACTGGAGCGGCGCTTCAGCGCGGGATACACGGTGCAGTTCGGCTACACCTGGTCGAAGTACATGAACCTCACCGGGCGCCTCAACGGATATCTCTCGCCGCTGGAGAAGGTGATCGCCAGCCAGGACCGGCCCCACCGCTTTACCGCGAGCTGGATCTACGAGCTGCCGTTCGGACCCGGCAAGAAGCTCGCGCCGCGGAACCGGGTATTATCCCGTGTGGCCGGCGGCTGGCAGGTGCAGGGACTGACCGTTTTGCAGAGCGGCCCGCCCCTCGGCTTCGGCAACTCTCTGCTCCTTGGGAGCATCCGGGATATCCCGCTCGAAGAGGGCCAGCGGACGATCGATCGCTGGTTCAACACCGACGTCTTCAACCGCAGAACGGTTGAGCAGCTTTCTTACAACTACCGCGCACTTTCCAGCTTGTTTAACGGCATCCGCGCGGATGGCCGGGCGTTCATCAACGGCTCGCTGATCAAGGCGATTCCGGTCCGCGAGCGCGTAAACCTGCAGTTCCGCGCCGAGCTGTTCAACGCCATCAACCACCCGAACTTCTCCGCGCCGAACACAAGCCCGACGAGCACGGCGTTCGCAACCATCACCGGGACCACTCTCAACGCACGGATCATACAGCTCGGATTAAAGCTGGGCTGGTAACCGGATACAACGATGAAGAGAGTATTTCTCTCGTCGTTCCTGCTGCTGGCGGCGGGACAAGCTCCCGCCGCTGAGAGCGGGCACTGGACCTTCGAGAAGATCTCGAAATACGACCGCTCCCTCGAGCCGGTCGCTCTCGGGATGCCGTTTCCACGCGGCGCGCTGCGCCACGCCGGCCGGTTCGTGTTAAGTGACGATGGCGAGCGCGTGCCTCTGCAAGCGACGGTGACCAGTTCGTGGCCCGACGGCAGCGTCCGCTGGCTCTTCGTCCGCGCACTGGTGAACCTGCCCGGTAATCGGAGCAAGCGAATCGAATGGACCATAGAGGATAATCCCGCGCCGCCGAAGCCGGGTCTGCGACTCTCGCAGGCGGCCGGCGGCGCGGTGGAAGTCGATACGGGCCCCTTGCAGGCGAAGATCCCCGCCGAAGGGTTTCACCCGCTCACCGATGTCCGCCTGAACGGCCGGCCGGTCGGCGCCGGCGCGTGGATGCGAGGCTTTACCATCGCGTCGGGGGGCGCAGCGTGGTCCACCGCCCAGGCCGGGCCGGTCAAGATCGAAATCCTGGAACAGGGACCGGTGGCGGCCGTGGTCCGTGTCTCCGGGCGGCACGGCGGCAATGGTTCCGCGTTCGACTTCTCCGCCATTTTGACGTTCTGGAGCGGCAAGCCGTACGTGTCGCTCGAATACACCGTGCTCGCCGCGCGCGCGGCTGGCGACACCCCGGTGAAGCTCTGGGAGTGGCGCGGCGCACCGGGAGAGGGCGGCCGTGCCCGTCTCTCGCACGGCAGTAGCGCGGGGCAGGTTTCCGAATCCACGGAGAAACTGTCCTACTCGTTCGGCGCGCGCCAGTTCCGGTTCGATTCGGTCGAGCATGCGTTCCAGTCCTATTGGGGCGACTTCTGGTGCGACTGGACCGGCGGGGAAAACGGAGTGGCGGTCACGCTGCGGCACGCGCAGCAGAATTTCCCGAAGGCGATGGAGGCGGGTCCCGAAGGGCTTGTGCTCTCCCTCTACCCCGCTCAGGAGGAGGCGCTCGCGTTCCCGCTCGGAGCCGCGAAGACCCACACTCTGTTGTTTCACTTCCACGCGGCGGACGAAACCCGCGAGCGCATCTCCGCCCGTTCGCTGCAATTCCAGGTTCCGGACCTGCCGAAGCTCGACCCGGCGTGGTTCGCCCGCGCGCGTGTGTGGGAGGACCGCGTCTTCGAAGGCCCGCGCAGCCGACGGGTGGACGCCGCGCTCTCCGACATCCTGGACAATCGTCCCGTAGGCATGGGCATTCTCAACTTTGGGGACGAAATCGAATGGGGCTACACAGCCCAGGGCCGCGGCCAGGATGATGTTGTCTGGTTGAACAACGAATACGACTTCACGCACCAGTGCTTTCTCGCATGGGCGCGCTCCGGCGAGCGGCGGTTTCTCGATTATGCCCGTGTCAACGCGCTGCACTGGCGGGACGTCGATATAGCGCATGTCTCGACGCGGCCGGAACGCCGCCAGGGCCACATCGCTCACTCCGCAAGGCACGTGACCGGAGGTGTCACTCCTTCACACCAGTGGGTGCAGGGCCTGCTCGACGCGTGGCATGTCTTCGGAGATACCGCGGCCAGGGACGCCGCGATCGGCGTTGGCGAGAACATCCTGCGTGTCCTGCCGAAGCACCTCGGGGCGGGCGGCTCCACGCGGGACGCGGGATGGGCGCTGCGGGCGTTGCTGGCGCTATACAACGAGACGGGAGACGCGAAGTACCTGGAGCCGTGCCGCCAGATCGCCGAGCTCTTCAAGACCTGGCACCGGGAGTATCCCGGCCTGCTCTCGCGCTACACGGACCACTCGATGGTGCGGGTCATCTTCATGAACTCGCTGACCCTCGTTTCGCTTGCGCGCTACTATCTACAGTTTCCGGACGAAGAACTGAAGAGGGTCCTCCTCGAAGAGACCGATGACATGATCCGCCATGGACGCAACGCCAACGGCCTGTTCATTTACAAGGAACTGCCTTCGCTCAAGCACCAGGGATCGACGGCGATGATGCTCCAGGCGCTGGCTTATGCGTACCTGATATCGGGCGATCGCCGCTATCTGGAGGCAGGTTTGCCCGAACTGGAGTACCAGATCCTGAACGGCAACCTCCGCTTCATGGTGCACACCGGGGCCGCGGAAAAGTTCGCGACCCCCGTGGGAGGCTACTCACGCCCCCTGTTGTATGTCCAGGGAGGGAAATTCGTCGGGGTCAGCCTGATGCCGATGATCGAGTTTCTGCACATTGCCGGCAGTCCCGAACTGGCCCGCCAACTCGACTTCCAATTGCGGCTGCCGTGATGGGAGCGACGAGACGGCGTTTCGGGGATTGAGGCGGGGGAATTTCGAGGTTGTGTAGACTGTCCCCGAAATCGGATCTTCTCGGCCATTTCGGGATTGCCGGTATCGATGGACCGCAACAACTCCACCAGCTTTTCGATTTCCCCCTTGTCGAGCAGGCGCTTCTGGTGGATCTTCATCCACGCTTTCTGGCTGACTTCGTCGTGGGGGTGCAGCCGGCGAGCCAACTCCCACAGATGCTGGCGCGCGTGGTAGAGGTCGACACTCTGAATCGCGCCAGGGAAGTGTTCTGCGGCAAGATTCCAGATCCATTCGGCGCCGTCCCCCACGACGACTTTCTTCTGCGCCCGGCTCCAGCCGCGTTTCCAGGCCTCCAAATAGATCCGCTTGCCAAACTCTTCGGCGGTCTCGATGGCGCCGGTATAGCAGGACTTGCATCTGCTGGCGGCCGTGATCGAAGGGGGCATCCTGGCCCACCTCGGTCAAGGCGACGGCTGCGCGCAAGGTGGCCGCTACGGCTTCCAGGTCGGTCCGGCCGCTTTTGCGGCGTTGCGCAAAGACACGGCTCAGGAGTTGGTTCACCTCCCGCGCCATCTCCTGATGGATTGCAGCAGCCGTTTTTTTTCCTGTGCGGTCCAGCCGCCCCGTTGCTGCTCTACCGGGCGCAGCTTACAGATTGTTTGGTTGATGGTGACCAGCTCCTGGAGGAGCTTTTGGAAACGATGAAACTC
>ERZ1292640.2271-Hain-H43-02um-R1-2271-length-15435-cov-4_pt2 | contig 11548 bp, 8 predicted proteins | sample MGYA00564404_ERZ1292640 | MGnify/ENA primary metagenome ERZ1292640 (study PRJEB36523, sample SAMEA6512636) | groundwater metagenome | collected 2019-01-08 | study: AquaDiva: Metagenomics assemblies of 32 groundwater samples | reverse complement strand
TGGTTCGAACATGGATTGAATACCTTTTGGAGCACGGTGTGGATTTTCTTTGTATCGTTTCCCGATGCCGATGAAGATAACCAACAATAAAATAGCCGATACCATTAACGATGCTACGTTTTTCGTGATCGAAAAATCATATACTTTTTCGCCGTTCTCCGCGTGAATTTTACCGTGCTCTAATACGAAACCATTGTAAGGGATTTCCTCGTGGTGTTCGTTTTTGAAATTAGCCGATGAAAATACTTGCACGCCTTGTGATGCGGTATAAACGATGCAAGGAAGCGGTAATGTCGCATGGAAATGTCCGAGGGTAAAGAAATGCCAGTCATGCTCATCAGCAATGTGGTGCAAGATTAATTTACCTGGGTCAAATTTAGTTGATTCTGCTTCGTGAGCTGCTGGAGCTTCCGCATGTGCTGCTGTGTCCGTGTGCGCTTGGGTCGTATCGTGTGCAAGCGCCTCTTCATTTGCAAGCAGCGAAAAGCTTGAAAAACTGAATAATAATCCGAGGATTATATTTGAAAAATACATTTTCTTTAAAAAAGTCTTAATCGGCATCGTAATTCTAGCTTTTACTATTTTGTTTTCAAATAATTTGCTAATTCATTGATTAGCGATGTTTTGGGCAGAAAAAAAAAGAAAAATAAATCCAGTCTTTTCTAAAAACGTCGCAAGTTACGAAGCAAGCCAATTATTTCAAAATTTGCGCTACATAAATAGAGTACAAAAAAATTGATTACGAATAAGAATATTTCAGGGGTGTGAGAATAGGCGAAGAAACCGATGAACGAAAGGCTTAAAATAAAGCGTATGGTCAAGTTTATCAGCTGAAACTGGATAAATTTTTCTTTTCCGTCTTTCAAACCTATTTGGGCAATGCTGAATGTTAAGTAGGACTGAAATGCTAAAAATACAAAAATGAAGGCTACGTCAGGGTGAAGTACCTGAGCCCAAGGACTTTCGTGCAAGGCAAATAAAATGACCGCGAAGCCTACATAAAATAGAATTAGTTGTTTCATGGGGCAAATATCAAGAGAATTTTGGAAAATCCTGATTTCCTGTTTTACTTTGTGTCCTCATTCAGTGGCTGTAAAGCATTGAATTATAAAGAAGAAGGGAGAGACTAGGCTCATTGATCTTCTGGCAACCCGTCAAAATTTGACCCCGGTGCTAATTCCTACCCCAGGCGTTTGTCTGTTTAGGGAAATATAAAGCTTTGATGATGCAAGCAGAATTTAGACACTATCACTATCCCCATTCGTTTACATTAGAAAGTGGCGTTTCTCTTCCTTACATTGATTTGGCTTACCAGACTTTGGGTCAAATGAATGCTGCGGGAGATAATGTGATTTGGATTTGCCATGCGTTTACCGGGAGTCAGGATGTCGCCGACTGGTGGCAAGGGCTTGTGGGGCCTGGCAAATTGTTTAATCCCGAGAATAATTTTATCGTTTGTGCGAACATTTTAGGGTCACATTATGGGTCTACGGGTCCATTGTCTGTTAATCCATCGACTGGCAAACCTTATTATCATACCTTCCCAGATGTAACTATTCGGGATGTGGTGAATACCTTCGAATTGCTTCGTGTGGAATTAGGCATTCATTCGATAAAAACCTGTATTGGTGGTTCTATGGGTGGCCAACAGGCGGTGGAATGGGGAATTATAAATCCCGACTTAATTCAGAATTTGATTTTAGTAGCCACGAATGCCGTGCATTCTCCCTGGGGAGTTGCATTTAATGAGTCGCAGCGGATGGCGATCGAATTGGATAAGACATGGGGAGAGTCACAACCGAAAGCGGGAATCGAAGGGATGAAAGCGGCACGATCGATGGCTTTGATTTCATATCGCAATTACGAAACATACCAAATTACACAGGCACGCCAGGATCATTCGTTAGAGAAAACACTGCGAGCTGTATCCTATCAGCGCTACCAAGGAGAGAAGTTGGCCCAACGCTTCAATGCCTATTCCTATTATATTCTTTCCAAAATGATGGATTCGCAAGATGTGGGCCGGAATCGTGGGGGGATTATTCCTGCCTTAAAGCAAATAAAATCCAATACCTTGGTCATTGGCATCAAATCGGATGCCTTATTCCCGATTGTAGAGCAAGAATTTTTAGCCAAACATATTCCAGGCGCATCTTTTCAGGTGATCGATTCCTTATACGGTCACGATGGATTTTTGATTGAAAGCGGCTTGATGACCAAGGCGATTCGTCTCTGGCAGAAATTACAGTTGTTAGAAGTGAATCCGATGGCCGAGTTCTTTCGGGAATTAGAAAGCTTGTAGAGACGCGATGCCTCGCTTCTAGTCCACAGGGAACCTTTCTTATCTTCAGTTAACCTCTCTTACCTTAGGTGTACCTTTTACTTTTGGCATTCCCCCTTACCTTTGGCAAACCTTGGAGGATTGCCAAAGGTAGTGTTTTTGAGGCTTCTTGTTTATTCGATATTTCGATTATTTGACTTTGTTTGTAGAGGCGCGATACTTCGCGTTAAGTCCCCAAGTTAAACCTGGGGTTATCATTTTTCATTATCATTTTTTCGTTTTATAGCCCTAGGCTTCAGCCTAGGGATTCCCCAGGTTAAAACCTGGGGTTATAGGCATTTTATTTGTTTCCATTTTCTCTACCTTTGAAACATGGAATTCAAAAACAAAATCGTTTGGATCACAGGTGCATCTTCTGGAATTGGGGAGGCCTTAGCCTATGAATTTGCCTCGAAAGGAGCAAATTTGGTGTTGTCGGCACGAAGAGAATCGGACTTGCGGCGTGTTGCGCAGGCATGTGAAGTTCATGGGGGAAGTGTCTTGATTCTGCCATTTGATATGGTTGAATTAACCCTTCATCCGAATCAAGTAGAAAAAGTTATTCAAACTTATGGCCGAATTGATGTTTTGGTGTTAAATGCTGGAGTGAGCCAGCGTTCTTTTGTGGTGGATACGCAGTTTGATGTGTATCGTCGTTTGTTTGAAATCAATTTCTTTTCAATTGTACATTTGGTACAGCAGGTTATTCCCATTTTCCAACAACAAAAAGCAGGGATATTTGTGCCGATTGCATCCGTAGCGGGTCGAATTTCAACGCCCCGACGAGCAGCCTATGGTGCATCTAAGCATGCTTTGATTGGTTTTTTTGATTCTGTTCGTGCAGAATTACACGGATATGGAATTCAAGTGTGCACCATTTTGCCAGGTTATATTCGCACAGATATTTCGCTCCACGCATTGAATGAGCATGGAGAAAAATATGGGAAGATGGATCCGAATCAGGCCAAAGGGCTTGATCCCGCGATGGCAGCTCAAAAGATTGTTGACGCCGTTTCACGCGGTAGAAATGAGTTTTTTGTCGGCGGTGCTTTGGAACGCTTTGGCCTTTTGGTCAAACAATTTCTTCCTCAAATCATGCCTTGGATGCTTCGTAAGATAAAGAATACTTAGGCGGGCTGTTTTTTGTCTTGAAAGAATAAGATGAATAAGAGTAGGACTAACAAAGCGATTCCCGCTGGGACCATCCAAACGGATTTCCAATCATGAACCCCTTGAGTGGTGTACATATCCAACACGATTCCCGATAGTTTGGAACCAATGCCCATCCCAATTCCATAGGTGGCTAAGGTAATTAAACCTTGAGCGGAATTTTTGATGTGCGGACCTGCTTTTTGGTCTGTATAAATTTGTCCAGTCACGAAGAAAAAATCGTAGCAAACCCCATGTAAAACAATTCCGATATAGAGAATCCATTCGCTCGATATGCCATCTCCATAGCCAAAACAAAGGAAACGGACGATCCAGGCAATGAGGCCAACGATCAACATCTTTTTCACACCAAGGCGCATGAATGCAAAAGGAATGAGTAGCATGAACACGACTTCGGAAACTTGTCCTAATGACATTTTATTTTCCACATTACTCATGTGAGCATCCGTAAGTGATGGGTTGGCCATGGCGTAATAAAAGGAAAGGGGGATGCAAATGAGGATGGATGAAATGAAGAAAATCAAGAACGAACGATCCTTAAATAATTTCAAGGCGTCCAAGCCTATAATTTGAGCGACAGATGCATTTTTGTCGGCCTTGGGTGGTGTGTCGGGTAAAAAGAAGGAGTAGATTCCTAAGGCAAATGAACTGTACATCGCGATGTTAAAAATTGCCACGTTGTCCCCTAGGGCATAAAAACCAATGATATTTGTGACCACGATCCAGGCAATGGTCCCGGTAACACGGATGTTGGCAAATTCCTTCTCCGGATTCTGCATTTGTTTCATAGCGATGGAATTTGACAAGGCCAAATTAGGGGCGAAACAGAGCGTATAGGCAAGGATATACCAAAAGAAAATTTCAGGATCCGTTGTTTGACTTAATAAATACAACAAGCCACCCCCGATGATATTTAAAACACCCATGACTTTTTGAGCTGCAAAAAATCGATCGGCAATTAATCCGACGAAAAAGGGAGCGACTAGTGATGCAAGGGAAAAGGTTAGATAGGCATTCCCAACTTGGTCTCCTGTAGCGTGCAGGGTACTTAGCAAATATTTACTCATTTGGCCATACCAGGCCCCCCATCCAAAGAACATGAGGAACATCATCGTCATGAGTTGAATTTTGGTCGAATTTTTCATAGATATAGGTTTCTTGCGGGTCAAAAATACAAATTTGAAAGAAATATCAAATTTTAAGAAAATATATTTTTGGGCTTAGTGTCCTGTTTTTGGAAAGTCATTTTCCGAAAATTCTCCTATTTTTTCCAAGAAAGGGTCTAAATGAAATCTTGTTTTTGGGGAATTTGCAAAATTGTCGATTAGGGGCCTCAAAATGCAACTTCGAACTAATTTTGTGCATTAGGCTAAGTATTTGATTTTCAGTATTATTTGTGCGTTTTTTGGTGAAATTTTGAAGGGCAGGTAGTCCGAGCATTTATATTCTCATGAATTTAGTTGGAGTTTTGTTGATTTCAGGGAGACCTACGGGTTCTTTTCAAGGTTCAATAACCTTGTTCTTGGTACTATTTTCATTTATTGCTTTTGCTTTGATTGGTGTAGGTGTAATTCTGTATCAAAAGCGTAAGGAATGGATTGCGCATTCGAAGATGACTTATGGCAAGATTGTGGAAATCTCCAAGCGTTATGCTCGGGATGATCATTCTGGCCGATTCCCCATATATTTCCCAATCGTCTCGTATTATGTGAATGGGAGTGAGTTTAGGCGTGAAGCAGATAAGGGTTTAGCTAAAAATTGTGAGGTAGGGCAGGAGATCCCGGTGCGTTACTTGACTGAAAACCCGTATGAAGCTTCCTTGAACGAATCATCGATTCCAGTTTTGAATCCTACGGTGTTTTTTGTGTTGGGGATCTTAATGTTGTTAAGCTCGATTGCATTGTCTTTTTTGCATAAATAGACGGTGGACGTTAGATGTGGACGTTAGACTATGGTCATTGGTCTGTAGAGATGCGATACCTCGCGTCTTAATCCCCAGGTTAAAACCTGGTGTTATACAATTTTACACGAGGCTTCAGACTAGAACATAGACGCGAAGTATCGCGTCTCTACAAAATAATAAAACGCGAAGTATCGGGTCTCTGAAAAAACAAAAAGACGCGAAGAATGTCGCGTCTCTAAAGTTAATTCTTACCTCTTACCTCTTACCTCTTACCTCTTAATTCTTAGGCTACCACCCATCATCTTTTTTAGGTTTGGTATTTGCTGAATTCCTTTTTACAGGTGCTGCGGCTTTCGGGCTGCTTGAAGCACTCCCTTTGAGGTTGACATCCAATTCGACCCGACTGAAAACGCGGGTAACGATTTTCCATTCTCCATTCACTTGTAATAAACTCAATAGGTCGATGTACTTGAAGTCGGCGAATTGCAATTCTGCTGCTGCCAAACCAGAAATTCCTGCATAAGAATAAGAGATGAGTTTGGTTGTTGCTTTCACTCCGCCAGCGGGAGTCTTGGAAATAAAGGATTTGATGGGAAAATCTTGGATCTTTCCTGTGCTCGCATTGACCGTCCTCAAGATGGCTGATGCATGAAAGGCCTTGCCTAATTTGGCCGTATCACCGGTCGTTAAGCCTTCGAAATAATTCGTTACTGTGGCCTTTATTGCTTCATCTGGACTTTGTCCAAATGCGAATAAACTTGTAAAAACAAGGTAAAAGCTTAATGTAAGTGATTTTTTCATGGCTTTATTGTTTAATTACCCCCTAGGACAAATTCAGTGGGAAGGGGTTCTCCCTTCATGAACCATTTAGCCTTTTCTGGATATAAGATGGATTGAACGATATTGACTCGGGCTAAGGCATGGTTTGCCATATTGCCTAAAATAATAATTGCCGAATTGTCTTTTGGATTATGCAAGTAGTAATTTTTAAATCCATGCCACCAACCTGTGTGGTAGGTTAGCCATTCCCCATTTTCTAGTTGGGCGAGTCGCCAACCGAACCCGTAGTTTTTGGGTAATACATTCGGTGTTGTATGTTGAGGAGTAAATGCTTCCTCCAAGGTTGAGAATTTTACTAATTTCTCTTCATTCAGCGCCATATCCCAATGATATAGGTCCTCAACAGTTGAGTAAATCCCTTTATCCCCCGTTACGCCATCCAAATGGTTGAATTCGGAAACAACCGGACCTCCTCGGCGAGGTACATAGCCCGTTGCAGCTGTCCGCAACATTTCTGGATGCATGGGGTCGTAAATGAATGACTCCGACATGCCTGCGGGTTCGAAAAGGTTCTTTTTGGCATATTCCCTGAAATTCATGCCACTTAATTTCTCTACGATGTAGGCTAGCAACATGTAGTTGGTATTGTTGTAACTGAATTTCGCATTCGGTCGGTAATCGATGTGCGGCTTCAAGCGAATCATCATCTCGACAACTTTTTGATTCGTTAATGGAATTTTTTTGTCATAGACCTTATCCATATTATAGGCATAGTCGGATAATCCAGAACGGTGCGTCAATAAACTACGAATGGTTAAGCTAGAATCATACGGAAATCCAGGGATGTGCTTATAGATGGCATCATCATAATTCAATAATCCTTTTTCGTGCAATTGCATGATGGCAACCGCAGTGAATTGCTTGGAAACAGAGGCTAATTGAAAGTGCGTATGGGTATTGATGTTGCTTTTGGTGAAGTAATTGGCAAAGCCAAATCCTTTTTTGTAAATGATTTTACCGTATTGGGCAACAAGTACAGCGCCGTTAAATCCTGATTTCGCTTGTAGCTTGGAAAAGAAGGTGTCGAGTTTGATCGATTTTTGTTTGGCTATTTCGGGATTGTATAAGTTGGCCAAACTATCATTGCGTTTCTCAATGATAGTCTTGACATGAAAGAAACTTTTCGTCGGGTGCGAGGCGATCAATAAGCCCATGAGGGTACAAATTGTCAGTGCGCCAATAATCTTAGGGCCTTTAGGTAATTTCAACATGTATTCGAGTAAGCGGTTCATTTCAAAGCAATTTAATCTAAATCGGCTTTTTAATCAAGCCTCAATTCATCTTTATTTAGGTTGAATGCTTACATTCGAGTATTCAAATAGAAATTCCTATGAAATATATATTCATCCTGTTGATTCGTGTATACCAAGGACTCATCTCGCCATTTTTGCCCAATGCTTGCAGGTATCAACCTACTTGTTCTGAATATGCCAAACAGGCATTTGTCAAATACGGATTTTTCAAGGGATTTCGCTTGTCCATCAAGCGAATTTCATCCTGCCATCCCTGGGGTGGAAGTGGATACGATCCGCTGCCCTAATTTCAATTGACAGAATAGCACTGTCCAAAATATACAATTAATTGGATTATTCCGTTTTGGGTTGAAATAGTAAGAGGTAATACCTTACCGATAAATAATTTGATTTTTTTCGAAAATAAATTCTATTGAAAAAATACAATCGCTTTTGAGCTGTTTTAGCCACATCCTTTAAGTAAATATGTCGAACGCTTTCCATATAGGACTAAATTAGATTATTTCGTGAACCTGTCCTACACTGTGCTATTTTTCATGAAATTCTGCTTTATGTACAATTTACATGGGCTTAATCCTTGATTCATTAATTAAAATCATTTTTTTATTCAATTTTTTCTTTCTTTTTTTGTCTCGGTTTTGAAATTAGCCAAGGACTCTAAACGTTTACGTCGCCGTTTTTGGTTGAGACAAAATCACAAAGAATCATTAATCATTTTTAACCCTTAATTTTTCACTTATGATTCATTCTTACAAAAGAGTGGGTCGCCTTGTGCGATCAGGTGTAAGTAACCTAGGCTTTAAACAAGCTTTTAGTGTTGCTGTTGCACTATTAATTTCCTTGGGTGCTTTTGCTCAAGATGTGGTAACGGGAAAAGTAACTGATGCTGCTGACGGCTCAGGTATCCCAGGTGTTTCTGTAGCTGTAAAAGGTACTACTCGTGGTGCTCAAACAGATGCAAACGGTACCTATAAGGTTAATGCTGGGTCGAACGCGACGTTAGTATTTTCATTTGTAGGTTATGTAACGAAAGAAGTTGCAGTAGGATCTAAATCTGTTGTTAACATTTCTTTAGCTGCTGACAACAAATCGTTAGAAGAAGTAGTCGTTGTAGGTTACGGTACACAAAAGCGTAAGGAGATTTCAGGAACGGTAACTAGTTTAGGTTCTCGTGATTTCAACGCGGGTGTTGTAACGAACCCTTTAGCTGCTGCTCAAGGTAAAGTTGCTGGTTTGGTTATCACACAGGCTTCTGGTGATCCAAATGCACGTCCAACAGTTCGTTTACGTGGTACAGGTTCTTTGAACGCAGGTTCTGAGCCTTTATACGTAATTGATGGTGTGATTGGTGCTCCGATCGAAAACATTGCTCCAGAAGATATCTTATCGATGGACGTGTTACGTGATGCATCTTCTGCTGCGATCTACGGTTCTCGTGGAGCGAATGGTGTTATCTTGATCAACACAAAACGTGGTAAGTCAGGTACTCCTACAGTAGATTACTCTGCTTATGTAGGTTCTGAGTCGATCTCTCAACGTCCAGAATTGTTGAACGGTGCTGAGTTCCGCGCTGCTGCTGCGAAATACGGTCAAAAATTTGACGATTTAGGAGCTAACACAGATTGGTTAGGTGTTATTACACAAACAGCTTTGTCACAAAACCACAACGTGGGTGTGTCAGGTGGTTCTGAAAATGTATCTTATCGTGCTTCTGTTGGTTACTTAGACCAAACTGGTACATTGAAAGGTTCTGGTAAAGAGCGTTTAACAGGTCGTTTGAACTTAGATGCGAAAGCAATCGATGGTAAATTGGCGATGAAAGTAAATATGTCTGCTTCTCAAACGAACAATCAATTTACTGACAACCGTGCGGTTGGTTTTGCTATGAACATGCGTCCTACGGATCCAGTTTATAACGCTGATGGAACTTATTTCCAGATTCCAGGTACGTTTGCCAACTTTAACCCTTTGGCTACAATTGAAAGCAAATCAAACAAACAACGTTTGCATGATTTCTTATTCAATGCATCTGCTGGTTATACGATCTTAGATGGTTTAGTATTTAACGTATCAGGAACTTTGCGTACGCAAACAGCTGATGGTTCATACTTCGCAAAATCAACTCCAGGTAACTTATTAGCTACTGTAGGTGGTAACGCTGCAAGCCGTAACTTGAACTCGATTACAGATAAGCAATTAGAAACTACTTTGAACTACTCAAAGAAATTGAATGATGTTTCTACATTGAACGTTTTAGCGGGTTACACATACCAAGATGTAGTTGCTGATGGTTTCGGTGCTTCTAACAACAACTTCTTAACAGATGCGTTCGAAGCTAACAATTTAGGTTCTGGTTTAGGTATCCGTACCAACCCTAGCTTATTAGGTTCTTACAAGAATGAATACAAATTGGTATCTTTCTTAGCTCGTGCTCAATATTCATTATTGAACAAATATTTCGCTACTGTTAACGTTCGTCGTGACGGTTCTACGAAATTCGGTGATAACAACAAGTGGGGTGTGTTCCCTTCAGTTTCAGTTGGTTGGGCATTGTCTGAGGAGGCTTTCTTGAAAGGTAACTCTACAATCGATAACTTGAAATTACGTGTTAGCTGGGGACAAACTGGTAACTCGGAAGGTATCCGTCCATTGTTATCTAAGTCATTCTACGGAGCTTCAGGTTCTTACTTTGATGGTGCTGCAAACGATTTCTTGCCTGCATACTCAATCCAATCTAACCCGAACCCTAACTTGAAGTGGGAGATTAACGAAAACTACGGTGGTGGTTTAGACTTCTCTTTATTCAAAGGTAAATTGACTGGTAACGTGGATATCTATACTCGTACAACAAAAGATTTGTTATACACAGTAAACGTTCCTCAAGAGAAAGGTTATGTTTATCCAACCATGTTGGCTAACATCGGTTCAATGAAAAACTCAGGTGCTGAGATTTCATTAACTTACCAAATCGTAGAAAACCAAGATTGGAACATCGCTACTACGTTAGCTGCTTCATTCAACAAAAACGAAATCGTTTCGTTGAAGAATGATTCATTCGCTGCTCCAGACCAAGTATTCTTGTCTACTTCTTTAGGTTCATTCATCCGTGGAACATCGGCTGTTAACTTCTCAGTATTACAAGCAGGTCACCCAGTAGGTGAATTCTATGGTGCTAAGATCGCGTCTATCTCGAATGGAAAATATGTATTCCAAGACTTGAACGGAGATGGTGTTGTAGATCCTAATGCTGCTGACCGTACGTATATTGGAAATCCAAACCCAACTTTTGTTGGTGGTTTGACTACAACTATCCGTTACAAAGCATTTGATATGCAATTCCAATTGACTAGCCAATTAGGTGCTAAGATCGTTAACACAAACAACTTGTTGTTAGGTCGTCAAGATGGTCGTTTAGCTGAATCAGGAGCATTGAAATCTGCATTGACTTCAATCATCAACGATGAGCGTACAATCCCAATGGATTACTATGTTGAGTCTGGAGATTTCTTACGTATCAACAACGCATCGATTGGTTATACATTGCCAGTTAAAGGCGTGTTCAAGCGTGCTCGTATCTACGTAGCAGGAAACAACTTAGCTGTATTTACAAAATACACAGGTGTTGATCCAGAGATTAGCCAAAACTTAGCCATTGGTTCTGCTGCTCCAGGTATTGACGTTCGTGAGACTTACTACAAAACTCGTGCGATTACAGCGGGTGTAAATCTTTCGTTCTAATCAAACAAAACCGTATTCAATTAGTTAAATAATCGAATAAATAAATTATTAATAAAATGAAAAAATATATCTATAAAGTACTTTCAGTAGGTGTTTTCGCTTCGTTAGCCCTATCGTCTTGTACAGATTTAACTGAGCCAGTTTACGATGCGATTCCAGCGGATCAATTCTTGAAAACGGACGCTCAAATTGCTGCGGCATTAGGACCTGCTTACGGTGGTCTTCGTGGTATCACTTGGGATTGGTTTAATCCAAGTGAAGCATCTTCGGATGAGTTGATCGTTCCTACGCGTGGTGGTGACTGGTATGATGGTGGTGACTGGT
>ERZ1292640.3878-Hain-H43-02um-R1-3878-length-11550-cov-5_pt1 | contig 11550 bp, 11 predicted proteins | sample MGYA00564404_ERZ1292640 | MGnify/ENA primary metagenome ERZ1292640 (study PRJEB36523, sample SAMEA6512636) | groundwater metagenome | collected 2019-01-08 | study: AquaDiva: Metagenomics assemblies of 32 groundwater samples | reverse complement strand
GATTGCCGCTGCAGCCGTCTACCTCGCGTCAGAGGAAGCAAGCTATACCACGGGTACGACTCTCTACATCGACGGCGGCTGGCTCGCAAATTAACAAGTTCCCATGCAAATTCTTCTTGTATACGCCACTAATTCCGGAGGAACAGCACAAACGGCACAGATCATTGCAGACATACTCACGAGCAAGGGGCACGTCGTAACCGTCAAAGATGCAAAAAATGCGGAGCCAGCTGATATAACAGCCGCACCGTTTGTTCTTTTGGGCTCACCGAGCTGGGACTATAACGGGTTGGAGGGGCAACCATTGCCGGAGATGGCAGAACTCATTGAACGTTGTAAAGATATTCAACTGGAAGGAAAACCTTTTGCCGTATTTGGCCTCGGAGACAGCTCTTACACATACTTTTGTGGTGCAGTGACCTATCTGGAGGCATTCGTCAAACGAGCGAAAGGAACACTTGTATTGCCGTCACTGAAAGTGGATGGATTTTACATGAAACCTGACGTGGGAGATACGATTACAAAATGGACGAATGAATTGTTGGATAAACTTAATTAACTATTTTTTTATTGCTTTTCCTCCGTATTTCATGATACAGTATCTCCAGAGAAATGTTATGAATACTACCGCAATAGACATCAAGAATCTCCTAGATCAACAGACACGATACCTTCAAAACGTCTATAACGTAAAAACTATTGGCATATTTGGTTCGATAGCTAATAATCAATCGACTAAAAAAAGCGATGTCGACATTCTTGTGGAGCTGTCAGAACCAATCAGTCTTTTTCAATTCATCGACATGGAAGACTTTCTCAGTAAAATTCTAAAAAGAAAAGTTGATTTGACAACAAAAAATGCCCTCAAGCCAGCAATAAAAGAAGCCGTACTCCACGAAACAATCTATGTCTGAACGAAGTATTTCCCTGTATCTGGACGACATACTATCTTCTATTGAACACATAGAAGAGTACGTAAAGGGTTTATCGTTTGACAATTTCAAAAACGACGCAAAAACGATTGATGCGGTCGTAAGAAATATCGAGATCATCGGCGAGGCTGCTGCAAAGATACCGCCGGAAACAAGGCTACACCATCCTGAAACACCGTGGAAAAAGATCATTGGCGCAAGAAATAAGGTCATCCACGAATACTTTGGCATTGACGTGGAAATACTTTGGAAAACTATCCAGGAAGATATTCCCTTACTCAAAGAAAAGGTCTCAACAATCACTAAGGCAGATCCGACTAAAATGACGAGCTAAAGATAAAATATGCCAAAAGAAGGCACCGATGAAGCGGCGGCACAGGGAAACCTCGCTGATATCGCAAAAAGAATTGTGACAGAGGAGTCGTACGTCCTGGGGGGGGTGCTTGGAGACGAGGTAAAGCGTCTGGGGAAAAAACCGAAATATATCCTTCCTTTTAGCGAAGCAGCTAAGTTAGTTCCCCACCTTGATATAGTTGAGTTATTACCATTCCAGTCACCCGCATTTCGCTTAACTCGGAGAGGTGATGATTTCAGCTGCCAAGCACAATATACGAGTTCATCTGCCATTACGGATGTTTTTCCTCGTTTCGGTCCAGAAAATCTATTTAACAGCTCCACGAGCGACCTTAGAAGCCGATATCTTTTGGCTATGGCCCGGATACACGCTCCCCAGCTGCAGAATGAGGGCAATATTAACAATTTCTTAATAGGAACACATGATGGTACGAATACTAGACCAGGAATCATGCTCCTTCGCATACCTACACGCAACAAGGCTGTGATAGGATTTCCTTCCGGGGAATTTGCCACCGCACGAGCGAAAGGCGCTCCTCTCATTATTACCACCGACACGCCCGAGGTGGTTGATGACATAGCTACGTACATCGGTGAATATCGGGCGAACGGCCTCAATGCGTTGCTGGCTATCCTTCTCTCAAAGCAATTAACACCAAAGATAGAAGATCTTCGAGAAAACCAAAATTCAACAGCAGTAGGCGGTCGATACAATCTTTTTTATTGTTACGGACAGAATTTTGATGCGCTTCGAGGAAACGGCAGCGTCCTGGATGCGACGGTTGATTTAGTCCCAGTTAATACAGGCGGCTTCAAATTCGAAAAGGCGTAAAGTTAAACTTCTAAAAATACTTACAATTCTAAACTTTTCCAAAGAATGCGGGCAGCGTACGTGCGGTAGGGCTTCCACTTGTTGACGATTTTCTCCATTTGTTTAATTGTCGGGTCTTTTTTGAAACCATAGAGCTTCTTTATGGCATTCCGTAGTCCTAAATCCCCATAGGAAAACACATCTTCCCGACCCAAAGTAAACATGAGAAACATTTCTGCTGTCCAGGGACCGATGCCTTTTACTTTGGTGAGCTCCTTTATAACATCTTGATCGGATAATTTGGCTAATTGGTCTAATTGGATTGATTTGGTGAGCACGTGTTGGGCGAGATCTCTAATGAATCGCGTTTTGGACCAACTCATCCCTGTCCCGCGAAGCGTTTCTTCAGAAAGGGCGAGAACCGCGCGAGGAGTGATACGATTTCCGGGAAAAAGCTTATGAAATCTTACGATTAATACGTCAGCGACCTTACTCGATAACTGTTGGCCAATGATGTCATCGCAGAGATCCACAAAATAATGACAAGTCGAACGTATTGGACTTGAATCTAGAATAATATTTTGTATAAGAAAGTATAATTTAGAATCGATACTTTTAAAGTGTGACACTACTGTATGGTTCATTTTTGTTTTATTGGCTGAATAAAAAACTCGCCCTCACAGTGAACACAGGTAACTACCATAGCCACATTCTTCTCATTTAATACATCATGTGTTAGCCGAGTATATCCAGTGGGAGTTGTATTATGACAAATTGGACAATCAACGCTTTGTATAGACTCATCATCGGGAAAAACTTTGTAGGATTTAACAAGATGCTCAACATCTGATCCCATACCTTACCACTTGAAGTGTGCAAATGCACGGTTGGCCTCGGCCATGCGATGCATGCCGTCTCTTTTTTTGATGGCTTCGCCTACTCCTTTTGATGCATCGATAAGCTCGGCTGCGAGCTTTTCCGCGAATGTCTTAAATTCTCGGTTGGAGCGTTTCTTGGCAAATGCAACCAACCACCGGAGAGCAAGAGAGACCCGACGATCCCCACGGACTTCCATGGGAACCTGATACGATGCCCCACCGACCCGACGGGGACGTACTTCCATTTTGGGACCGATATTGGTGATTGCCATCTCAAACACTTTCACCGGATCCTCGCCTTTCTCGGCAATAAGGGCAAAAGATTTATAGACTTGTGCTTCCGCGACGCTTTTTTTACCACGAAGCATCACACGATTGACAAACCGTGTGATGAGACGATTTCCGTAAATCGGATCCGCTGCAAGTAATATTCGTTTTGCTCGATGTCCTCTCATAGTTAGCTAGCCTTCGCCGCCTGCGGTCCGGGAGATCCTGCTTTAGTACCGTATCGACTCCGGCCCTGTTTTCGGCCCACGACACCGGTCATATCAAACTTTCCGCGCACGATATGATATTTAACACCGGGAAGATCCGGGACGCGGCCTCCACGAACGAGGACAATGGCGTGTTCGGTAAGTTCATGACCAATGCCCGGAATATACGCGGTCACTTCCTGCTTGTTGGATAATCGGACACGCGCAACTTTACGAAGCGCGGAGTTGGGTTTTTTTGGCGTCATGGTTTTGACGAGTGTCACGACCCCTCGCTTAAATGGAGCGGACAACTGCGAAACGACGCGGTCCTTCGCGTTAAAAAACTTCCGTAGCGCCGTAGCTTTTATCTTTTTTGACTTATGGCGTCTTCCAAACCGTACCAGTTGATTAATTGTAGGCATATGACTAAATTACAATCCTCGCTCTCTCTTCCGTCACCGGAATGAGTCTGCCGATTATAACGTTTTCTTTAAGTCCCAGCAATTTGTCTTCTTTACCTGCCAAGGCGGCATCGGTAAGAACATTTGTTGTTTCCTGAAACGACGCTGCAGAGAGCCAACTTTCCGTAAATAGTGACCCGCGGGTGATCCCCAAAACTAACACCTGGGCGGTGGCCGGCTCGCCACCTTGGGCCAGAACCCGCGCGTTTTCATCTTGGAATCTTGTACGGTCTACGAGTTCACCGGGGAGAAGCGTGGTATCACCGGAACTGTCCACTCTGACTTTATCGCTCATCTTCCGAACAATTACCTCAAAGTGTTTATCAGCAATCCCAATTCCCTGTGATTCATATACACGCTGGATTTCTATAATAAGATATCTCTGCGCACCACGGAGACCGCGTACCTGCAGCACCTCCTTGACATCTAAGCTTCCACCCGCAAGTTGATCTCCAACTGCAACGAAGTCCCCGTCCTTAACCTTTAGCTCAGCCGTAAGCGGCACCATGTACTCGCGCTCTTCGGCAGGTTTCACTTTGGTGTTCCGTACGCGGACTTTGTAGCCGGAATCCGTCTCCACAACCTCCACTTTCCCTGCAATTTCCGTAATAGGGGATAATGCACGGGGAATTCTAATCTCAAAAAGCTCCTCTACTCTCGGTAGTCCTTGGGTCACGTCAAGACCAACAATGCCTCCGGCGTGCTTGACCCGCATAGTGAGCTGCGTCCCAGGTTCACCAATAGACTGGGCGGCAATAACACCCACGGGAGCACCCATTTCTACCTCGCTATTCGTTGCATAATCTTTCCCGTAACACGTGCGGCATAATCCGATTGGCGCCTGACAGGAAATCGCTGAGCGCACAGATACTGTTTGGACGTTGTGTTTATCGATCAAATGAACATTCTCTTCGGTAATTTCTTCTCCCTTGGCAATAAGGACCTTTTTAGTGCCGGGGGTCATGATATCTACCGCGGTACGCCGACCAATTAAACGCGATATAAATGACGCCTGTCGATCTTCATTTCTCCCAATCTCCCACCCTTCTTCGGTCCCGCAATCTTCTATACGGATAATGGCATCGTGGGAAACATCCACGAGCCGGCGCGTGAGATACCCGGCATCTGCAGTCTTAAGCGCCGAATCGGTCAATCCTTTTCTCGAACCCCTCGTACTTGTGACGTATTCAAATATGGATAGTCCTTCGCGGTAATTACTTTTCGTCGGGAGTTCCACTATTTTCCCTAACGGGTCTACGACTAAGCCTTTAATTGCCGACAGCTGTTTGAGGTAGTCTTTCGAGGCCCGCGCGCTTCCGGATTCGATGATCATTTTCATCGGATTGTCTGGGGGGAGCTGATCCCATGTAAGATCGGCAAGCCGCTCTGTCACATCTATCCAAACTTCATTGGAAAGCCTCTTTTTTTCCTCGAGTGTAATGAGACCCTGTTGAAAATTCCGATCATTCTCCGCAACTTTCGCTTCCGCTCCCGCGACTAACTCTCTTTTTTCGGGAACAATGATTCCGTCAAACACCGATACAGAAAGACCGCTACAGATGGTTGCGCCCCAAAATCCGAGATTTTTAATTGCATCGATCGTCGTCACCACCTCTTCTTTAGAGTAATGGAGAAGCGCTTTGGTAATAATCTGTTTGATCGTTACCGCTTTGACGGGAGTATTAATGTAACGAAGCTGTGCAGGAAGCACTTCGTTAAAAAGAATCTTCCCGACCGTTGTCGCCAATGCCTCCCCGTCAATAGTTACTTTAATAGGTACGCGAAGGCCTAAAACTCCCGTCTGATACGCATATATGACGCTCTTTACGTCAGAGTAAGAGGCAGGTTCTTCGCCCGGGCTTCTCACTATGCGTGAATCGACGGTCGTGATGTAGTAACATCCGAGAACCATTTCTTTATTAGGAACGGTAATAGGTGACCCGTCGGCGGGTTTGAGGAGATTATTTGTCGGAAGCATGAGATGAATCGCTTCTTCCTGACTTTGCTTAGATAGCGGAATGTGGACTGCCATCTGATCTCCGTCAAAATCTGCGTTATACCCGGCGCAAACGCAGGGATGGATGCGGATTGCTGATCCTTCAATCAAAATAGGATAGAATGCCTGTATTCCCAGCTTGTGTAACGTGGGCGCGCGGTTAAGGAGCACAGGATGATTTTTGGTGATTTCTTCAAGAATATCAAACACTTCGGGCGTCCGACGCTCAAGAACTGTTTTTGCATTCTTTACGTTCGGGGCAATCCCACGGACGATAAGTTCGCGAAGGACAAAGGGCTTAAACATTTCAAGGGCCATTTCTTTGGGAATACCGCACTGGGTGAGTTTAAGTTCCGGTCCGACGACAATGACGGAACGCCCGGAATAATCAACGCGTTTCCCGAGGAGGTTCTGGCGGAACCGGCCCTGCTTTCCCCGAAGCATATCAGATAAAGATCGCAGAGGCGCAATGACCGCACGCGATGATGGCCGCTGGGTCGCATCAATCAGACTGTCAACAGCTTCCTGAAGCATACGTTTTTCATTGCGGAGAATAATCTCCGGAGCGCCAAGATCCATAAGATGCTTTAGGCGATTATTGCGGTTAATCACCCGTCGATAGAGATCGTTAAGATCGCTTGTGGCAAACCGTCCACCGGTTAGCTGAACCATGGGACGCAAATCCGGCGGAATCACCGGAAGAGTCCGTAAAATCATCCATGCCGGATCAAGATTTGCTTTCCGTATTCCGTCGATAACACGAAGCCTTTTCGTCGCTTTTATATGACGCTGCCCGGTGGTTTTGGCAATTTCATCACGAAGATCAGCGGCAAGCTTATCAAGCTCAAGATGCTTCACGACGGATAGAACTGCCTCAGCCCCCATTTCCACGGTGAAACACGACACGGCATCATACTCCAAAAGTCGCAAATACTCATCTTCCGTAAGTGTCGTCAACGCTTTTATATTTTTTACTGTCCCTAAGAGGGAATCAATGATCTCGATAATTTTTCCTGCCTCTTCCTTTTTTTGATCTTCCAAAGACGCCAGCTCCTGCCGCTCTTTCAGGCCGATCTCGCTGAGAGCAAGATCTACGGCTTCCCGCGCAAGTCCCCTCTGTTTCACCGCATCACGATCGACGACAAACTGGGCTTTACGCTTCTCTATTTCTTTTTCATGCTGCGCGGTAGCCTCTGCTATCCGCTTCTCTCCGGTTTCATCCAAAGCCTGAATCACTTCTTTCTTTTTTTCATCATCGACCTCTGTCACTAAATATTGAGCAAAGTAAATAACTCCCTCAAGCGCCCGTGGGCTAATGTCTAAAAGGAGAGAAAGCTTGGATGGCGCACCTTTGAAAAACCATACGTGTGCAACGGGCACGGCAAGAGCAATGTGCCCCATACGTTCGCGGCGTACCTTGCTTTGGGTAACCTCGACTCCGCACTTATCACAGACTATCCCACGATAACGGATCCGCTTGTACTTACCGCAGTAACACTCCCAATCCTTGGTTGGCCCAAAAATCCGCTCGTCAAAAAGCCCGTCTTTTTCCGGCTTGAGGGTCCGGTAATTTATTGTCTCCGGCTTTGTCACCTCTCCGTGAGACCAATTTTTGATCTCGTCGGGTGAGGCAAGGGTCACCTTTAACCCGGAAAAATCTACTAAATTAGAAAACATGCCTTTTGTATCCATACGTTTAATTTTTAACTTCTTTTACCGTTTCCTCCGCCGCTACGGCTTTCGCCAGTTCCTTTGCCTGAATCACCACCTGATCATCCAATGGATTTTTTTGACTCGGATCGGGAGAGATCACTTGCGGTTTAACGGTCACAACTCCCGTCGGAATGACGTTAAGCCCCAATGCTTGAAGTTCCTTTACGAGCACTTTAAACGATTCTGGTACCGTCGATGCCGGGATATCCAAGCCTTTAACAATCGCTTCAAACGCTTTGGCACGACCGACGACATCATCTGACTTAATTGTTAACATTTCCTGAAGGATGTGGGCTGCGCGATGAGATTCAAGTGCCCAGACTTCCATCTCTCCCAACCGTTGTCCACCCATCTGGGCTTTCCCGCCGAGCGGCTGTTGGGTAACCAATGAGTACGGTCCGGTCGAACGAGCGTGTGTCTTATCCTCGACCATGTGGATGAGCTTCATGATATATCCTATCCCCACCACGACCTGCTCCTTAAAAGACTCACCGCTTCTGCCGTCAAAAAGTGTCGTTTTCCCGGTAGTGGAAAGATGAGCTTCTTCAAGCCTTTTGATGATTCGATCTTCTTTAATGGTTTCGAAAACCGGAAGGGCCACAGGCGTCATGAGTTTTTGAGCTGCACGACCTAAATGTGCTTCAAGTAGTTGACCTAAATTCATACGGGACAATACCGATAACGGCGAGATAATAAGATCTACTGTTGTACCATCATCAAGGTAGGGCATGTCTGCCTGAGGGACAATTTTACTGATTACTCCCTTATTTCCGTGTCGACCGGCAAGCTTGTCTCCCACAACGACTTTTCGAACCTGCGCGACTTTGACGATAATCTTTCGGTTAGACCCCGGCTCGAGTTCGTCACCCGCTTCTTTATCGAGAATTTGGACCGCTATGACCGTTCCCCGCTCGCCATGAGGAATACGAAGACTTGTATCACGAACTTCCCGTGCTTTTTCACCAAATATTGCCCGAAGTAACCGCTCTTCTGCGGTAAGTTCTGTTTCCCCTTTCGGTGCGATTTTACCAACTAAAATATCATTCGGACCCACTTCAGCGCCCACAACGACGATGCCGTCTTCATCCAGATTTCGAAGCGCTTCTTCTCCCACATTTGGAATATCTCTGGTGGTTTCTTCCGGACCGAGTTTGGTATCAACCACGCTTGCTTCATATTCTTCAATATTGATAGAGGTCAAAAGATCTTCCTTGACCAGACGATCGGAGATGACGATAGCATCCTCATACCCTAGCCCGTCAAAACTCATATACGCAACCACGACATTGGTTCCAAGCGCTAACTCTCCATTTTCGCTAGATGGTCCATCGATAAGAATCATTCCTTTTTTCAATTTATCCCCTGCCCGAACTACCACACGCTGGTTATAACAGGTCGACTGTGCCGTACGCTTAAATTTCTCAACCGTATACGTTTCTTCATGTCCATCTTTGGTTTTAATAACAACTTGAGTAGCATCAGCATAGATGACAACTGCATCTTCCGGTGCAAGAATAACTCTCCCCATAGATTCGGAAATTGACGCCTCCATCCCTGTTCCCACAACCGGAGATTGAGGTACGACAAGAGGTACTGCCTGACATTGCATGTGAGTTCCCATGAGTGCACGATTTGCTTCATCGTGGGCGAGAAACGGAATGAGTGATGCCGGTGCGCCCACGATCTGACGGGGAACAACATCGATAAATTCGATAAGTTTGGCGTCTGTTTCTAAAAATTCTCCTTTGTACCGGACCGGTACACGCTCATCGGTAAGATACCCTTCATCATCAATACCGACACTTGCGTGGGTAATGTAATGATACTGCTCGTCATCAGCAGAGAGATAAACAATTTTATCAGTAACGCGTACTCGTGTTTGTTGTCCGCTGGTCTTTTTTTCGACCGTACGGTAGGGCGTTTCCAAAAATCCATATTCATTAACCCGCGCGTACAACGCCATATAGGTAACGAGCCCGATGTTTGGTCCCTCAGGGCTTCTGACCGGACAAATACGGCCGTACTGGCTTGCATTGATATCACGAATCGAAAAGGATGCGCGTTCACGGCTGATACCGCCAATTCCCATGACGGTCAACCGACGGAGGTTGTCGATTTCAGCCAATGGGTTAGTCTGATCAAGAATCGTGGAAAGCTGACTCGTGCGGAAAAAATCATTGACTGCCGCGATAATGGGACGGGCGTTCACGAGTTGCGACGGAGTTAGCTCAGTGGCTGCCGCACCGGCGAGGCTCATCTTTTCCCTCACCGACCGCTCCAGACGAAGAAGGCCGACCCGAAAAGCACTCGTTGCGACAAGCTCTCCCACACGCCGAACTCTCCGATTTCCCAAATGATCAATATCATCAACATCCCCTTCGCCGTTTGCGAGTTTAATCAGATATCGCAGGCTTCCGATAATATCATCCTTTGTCAAAACCCAATGTTCACGACTCATGGAAACATTGACTCCTAATTTTTTATTCATCTTATACCGGCCGACCCGCTCAAGAGAGTATCTGCGGTAATCAAAAAACATCGTCCGAAGAAGCTCCTGTGCGTTATCCAATACTACCGGCTCTCCAGGTCGAAGCTTTTTATACAATTCGAGCACCGCTTCCCCATGCGAACCTGTGGTGTCTTTGGTCAGGGTTGCGTCTATATAGTGATGATCGGGATGTATGTCCACATCGCTAAATATTTTTTTAATCTCCTCGTCACTTGACACGCCAATCGCCCGAAGAAACGTCGTCGCAGGAAACTTCCTCCGTCGGTCTATCCGGACCATCAAGACATCATTTCTTGTCATGGCAAACTCCAGCCAACTTCCGTGAAGCGGCCGGATTTCAGCGGTATAGAGCATTCGACCGGTCGACGGATCCATCTGTCCGGTAAAATAAATACCCGGAGAACGAACAAGTTGATTGACAACACACCGTTCGATCCCATTTATGATAAACGTTCCGTTGGCGGTCATTGCCGGAATGTCCCCTAAAAACACTTCTTGTGTTGCTCGGTGGCCGGTCTGTTTATTAGTAAGTGTCGCCGTGACTTTCAGCGGCATGTCAAACGTGAGGCCTTTTTCCCGGGCAAGTTCAGACGTCAGTCGGGGTTTACCGAAGAAGTAATCACCAAATGCAAGTTCCCAATTTTTTCCGGTGAAGTCATTGATCGGAGTGACTTCTTCAAGGAGTTCACGAATTCCCGTCTCCAAAAACCATTGATACGATTCCCGTTGCACGAGAACAAGATCAAGTGGCGGAAGATTTAAATACTCTTTCCCCCAGTACGCACGCTGATTCACAATGCCATCTTTCGCCATCTCGATAAATCCTCTCTTAAATCTCTATTTATTGAACGACAAAAAGAAGCGAACAATGAACGTTCGCCTCATTCAGGCTATTGAAGCTTCCTTATTATAGCTATCTTCCCCCTCTTGTCAATACCCCCTTAAGGTAACACGACATTTGTTACACTAGTAACAAATGCATGCGTGTACCAATCAGAGCGATCATCCTCACATACAAACGACTGGGCAATATTGCCCAAACAGCTCGTCTTTTAGACATATCACGTCCCACGGTGTATCGTTGGATTCTCAGAGGAACATCATACCGAGGTTACCTCAAATGGAAAGGTGTGCAAAGAAAAGCTACGACTCCCAAAACCCGTCATCTTGGACTCACCACAACAGAACGGGAAGATATTGTTTCCCTCAAACACCAGAAGCACTATGGTGCCAGAAAGATTCAGAGAGTCCTCAAGCTGTCTGTCTCACCGTTGACGGTGCATCGATTCCTCAAAAGGAAACACCTCGTAGCAAAGCAGATCAACTTCCGAAGACCACGATTTCAAAATGGCACAGCTATGCGACCTATGTTAATAATAGTGTTAAATTGTGCATGGTAATAGTGTAATTTTGTGCATGTTTT
>ERZ1292640.3874-Hain-H43-02um-R1-3874-length-11555-cov-13_pt1 | contig 11555 bp, 11 predicted proteins | sample MGYA00564404_ERZ1292640 | MGnify/ENA primary metagenome ERZ1292640 (study PRJEB36523, sample SAMEA6512636) | groundwater metagenome | collected 2019-01-08 | study: AquaDiva: Metagenomics assemblies of 32 groundwater samples | reverse complement strand
TTGGCCTCGCGTGGACCCCAACCATCTCCTCGCCGTCCTGATGGGTGATTTTCAAATGTCCTCCGGCCACCACTTTAAGCCATCGCCCTTCATTAATGGAAATTGAACTGGTCGGCGGCGAGCAAAAAAGCTGGAATGGCAACCGATAATGCTTAATTTCGGTTTCATCTTTTCCCGGAACGGCAAGCATCAATTCAAAAAAACTGTCGCTATCGTCACTGGGGAAAAGAGCCGCTATCTGATATTGGCCCTCCTCCGGCGGTTCGTCCGAGAAATGCTTCTCCACCTCTCTTAGACGAATAAAATGAAAAAGGCACACGGCCAACATTCCAAAAGAAGAAAAAGTCATCATCGCGATGACAAAATCTCCTTCTCCCCTTTCAGAAAAAGGAACGAACCCTACACCAATTATTAAACAACAAACTGACAATGGAAAAACCCAACGTGCCACTACTTCCTTCTTCTTCATCTCTCATTCTCCTTTTTTGTTGTTACCTTTCACCTTTTACTTTTTAACTTTCAACTTTTTACTTATTAATGTACTTCCCTCCACCTTACTACGAATAATAAAAATTGTCAACCGTCCGTATTTTTATATTTTTATAACCGCCTTCACCCCATAATTCGCCAAACTGACCAAAGCAAAAATTATCGCGAAGAGAAGGAGCACCAGCGAAGCCCGGCCGAGCCACAAAGCGTCAAACGCCAAAAAAAGAAAAATCGCGATCATCCCCGCGGACTGGAATACCATTTTTCCTTTGCCCCAGAAGTCAGCCGGCGGCAGATTTTTTTTCGGCCGGAAAATGGCCAAAGCGACGCCGCCCAAAATCATCAGGAAATCCAAAAGCACGATGGCGATTAAAACATTCGGCCAAGGATAATAAATCGCCAAAAAAAGCGAGGCTAAAATTATTAATAATTTATCGGCAATCGGATCCAAAATCAAGCCCCAGGCGGTCACCATTTTTCGCTCTCTCGCCAAAGCGCCGTCAATGGAATCGCATAAAGCCGCCAAAACAAACAAAGAAAGAGAAAAAATAAAGGCCTTGGCCGAGATAAGCGCCAAGACGAGCGGAATCAAAGCCAGCCGGACAAAAGTAAAATGATTTGGCGAGACCCAATGAGGCAAAAACTGAAAAATGGCGTTCTGCCAGAACCGGTCAATTTGTTTTTGCGCCTTATTTGACATTTTTACAAAAAATAATTATAATGGCTTATACTTATATTATAATTTAAATTCCCACAAATCTACAAATTTTATTGCAAATCTACTAATCGAACGAATATTTCAACTTATGTTTAATTTAATATTTGTAGATTCGTAATAGATTCGTAGATTCGTGGGAAAAACAAGCCACGAATTTAAAGTAAACAACAATAGTAAAATAAAAAACGATAATTAAATTAACATCTTTAATAAATGAAAAATCTGACTAAAAATATAATTATCGCGGTGGTGATTTTCTTGACCATCGCCGCTTTGTTCAGCTTGTATAACTTCCCGACCGAAAAACCGCAGCCAATCGACATCACCACTCTGGTCTCGCAGATAGAAGGCGAACAAATCAAATCCATCAATATCCAAGACAGCCAATTGGAAGTGACTTTATCGGACGGCAAAAAAGAAACCGTCCAAAAGGAAACGAGCGAGAGCTTGAGTACCTTGCTTAAAAATTACAACGTCAATCCGGACAAAATCAAAAAAATCGCCATCGCCGTCAAGACGGAAAGCGAGCTTAAATTCTGGCTCACCGCCATTCTGCCGTTTCTGATTCCGTTTATTTTTATCGTCGGCTTTTTCTGGTTTATGATGCGCCAAGCCCAAGGCGCCAACAACCGCGCCATGAGCTTCGGCCAGAGCCAAGCGCGCGAATTCAACCCCAATAAAGACGAAAAAACCACCTTCAAGGATGTCGCCGGCGTCAAAGAGGCCAAACAAGAACTGTTGGAAGTCGTTGACTTTTTAAAAAATCCGAAAAAATTCCTGGCCCTCGGCGCGCGCATCCCCAGGGGCGTTTTACTCTTAGGCGCGCCCGGCACCGGCAAAACACTCTTAGCTAAAGCCGTGGCTGGCGAGGCCAATGTGCCATTTTTTAACATTTCGGGTTCGGAATTCGTGGAGATGTTTGTCGGCGTCGGCGCTTCCCGGGTCCGCGACCTTTTCCGCCGCGCCAAAAAGAACGCCCCCTGCATCGTCTTTATTGACGAAATTGACGCCGTCGGTCGGCAACGGGGCGCCGGACTGGGCGGCTCGCACGATGAAAGAGAGCAAACGCTCAATCAGATTTTAGTGGAAATGGACGGCTTTGACCCCAACGCCAATGTTATTATCATGGCCGCGACCAACCGGCCCGATGTCTTAGACAGCGCCCTCTTGCGGCCCGGCCGCTTTGACCGCCGCGTCACTTTGGATATGCCCGACATCAACGACCGCGACGAAATTCTTAAAGTCCACGCCCGCAAAAAACCGCTGGCCAAAAATATCACCTTAAGAAGCGTGGCTGAACGCACCCCTGGCTTTTCCGGCGCGGATTTGTCCAACCTGCTTAATGAAGCGGCAATTTTGGCGGCGTTGGAAAATAAAAAAGAGGTTGGTCTTGACCATATCCTTAAATCAATTGACAAAGTTTTACTCGGCCCAGAGCGCAAGAGCCACATCCTCTCCGAGCAGGAGAAAAAAATCACCGCCTATCACGAAGCCGGCCACGCTTTGGTCGCTCACGAGCTCCCCCTCACCGACCCGGTCAGAAAAATTTCCATCATCGCTCGCGGGATGGCCGCCGGCTATACCCTGAAACTGCCGACCGAGGATAAAAAACTCCACAGTAAAAATGAATTTTTGGCGGAGCTCGCGGTGCTCTTGGCCGGCCGGATCGCCGAAGAAGAGATTTTTGGCGATGTGACGACCGGCGCCCAGAGCGATTTAAGGGAATCAACGAAGCTGGCCAGAAAAATCGTCGGCGAATACGGGATGAGCGAAAAGCTGGGACTTCGCACTTTCGGCGAAAAGGAAGAATTGATTTTTTTGGGACGCGAACTCCATGAACAACGCGACTATTCGGAAAAGACCGCCGAAGAGATTGATCATGAAATCCACCGGCTCACTGAAGACGCGGCCAAACTCGCCCGAAAAATCATCACCGACAAAAAACCGTACTTGGAAAAAATCGTCGCCGCCTTGATCGAAAAAGAAACGCTGGAAGCCGAGGAATTCGCGGCGCTGTTTGAAGATGAAAAGAAACTGGCAGAAGTAGAAATTAAAAAATAAAATACCAAAAAAAGTCCCCGAATAAAATCGGGGATTTTCTATTTTAATCTCTTTATGGATTTGCTATAATATATGATATAATAATAAAAACAAAAACTTTCAACTTTATAACTTTATAAACTAACAACTATATGGAGGACACTCAACTTTATCGGCCAATCTTGAAAAAAGGCTGGCAAATCGTCAAAAAATTCAAAAATCTTTGGTTCTTCGGCCTTTTTGCCGCGCTCTTGGGCGCCGGCGGCGAGTACGAAATTTTTTCCCGCGCCGTCTCCAATCCCTACAATGAGGCCGGCGTCATCAGGACTATCTGGCAGACCTTCAAACTCGGCTGGCAAAACGGGTCCATTTTGGGCGGCAATATTTTCTTGAATATCTGGCAGGTAATCGCCAAAAATCCCCTTGATCTTATCTTTCCGCTTTTAATCCTGGCCCTGGCCATAATTATCGCCCTTTTTGTCGTCTGGCTCGCTATTGTTTCGCAAATCGGTTTGATTAAAAACGTGGGCTTGATCACCAAAGGAAAAAGTCCGACCATCAACGAGGGCATCGACGGCGCCGTCAGAGTTTTCTGGCCGGTCTTTCTGGCCAACGCCGCCCTGCGAGTCATCTTGGCTTTATTGTTTTTTATCTTGGGACGAGCGGTAGTGATGCTCGGCGCCCCAACTTGGGTCAATTTAATTGTCTACCTAATTTTATTTGTCATCTTTGTCATTTTAACCTTTGTTTTTTCTTTCTTAGTCAAATACCAAATTTTCTACTTGATTTTAAAAAACCAAAAATTTACCAGCGCGCTCAAATCCGGCTGGCGGTTGTTTGTTAAAAATTGGCTGATCTCCATTGAGATGGCGCTCGTGATGTTTGTGATTTATCTCATCGCGGTCATTGTCACTACTTTTCTCGCCGGGCTTTTCGTCGCCTCGCCGATTATCTTGCCTCTTTATGTCGCTCTGCCTTTCTGGCTGGCCGCTTTGATCGCCTTGGGCTCCATTTTCCTGGTCATTGTTGTCGCCATCTTAATCAACGCGATTTTAAACGCCTATCAATGGACCGCTTGGACGCTTTTGTTTATGCGCCTTGACGGCGGTGAAGTTTTGAGTAAAATCGTCAGAGCCGCCCAATGGCTGCCGACGCCTTTTAATCGGAAATAGAATATTAAAAATCCCCCGTGAGGGGGATTTTTTTAATGACAATTTCCAATATTTTTCCTATAATTAAATCAAGACAAATAAACCATAAAATATGCCAATTGGACCATCTTTGGAGGATCTCTTGCCCAAAAAGAACAAAACCGACGAGGACGAAGATTCCCCAACCGGTGAACTCGCTGAAAAAATGGAGGAAATCAAACTTAAAGAAAAAGAGGAGGAAGTGGAGCGCCACGCCAAAGGGCAGGGGCTCTCTTACATCAACCTGGCCGGCTTTGCGATTTCTCCCGACACCTTGACGACGATTGCTGAAGAAAAATCGCGCGCCTTGAAAGTACTCTGTTTTTTAAACAACGGCAAAGAAATCCGACTGGGCGCGGTAATTTACAGCGACGAGGTGAAAAAATTGGAGCAAGAACTGAAAGAAAACCTGTACGCTGACGTGGCCACCTATCTCATTTCCGAGCACAGCTTTGAAATCGCCGTCCGGCTCTACGCCAATTTGCCCCGCGTCAGAAAATTCATCGCCGGCATTGAAATCAAAGAAGAAGAGCTCCAAAAATTCGAAAAAGAAATCAAAAGTTTCCGCGATCTGGACGAAGCGATAAGACGCACCTCCATCACCGAGTTGGTGACGCTTCTTATCGCCGGCGCCATCAAATCGCGCGCTTCCGACATTCATATTGAAGCCGAAGAAAAAGGCATTAAAGTGAGATACCGCATTGACGGCGTCTTAAATGACGTCGCGGAAATGGAAAAAAATAAATGGCAAAAGGTGGACTCGCGCATCAAACAGCTGGCTAAATTGAAAATCAATGTCAGCGACCGGCCGCAAGATGGCAGATTTTCCATTTATCTCAAAAAAGAAAGAATCGATGTCCGCGTGTCGGCGCTGCCGACCGCTTTCGGCGAAAGCATCGTCATGCGCCTCTTAATGTCCTCGGCGGCGCAATTATCATTTGAAGATCTGGGACTGCGCGGCCAGGCCTTTACCGTTTTGGAAAGAGAAATTCTCCGTCCCAACGGCATGATCGTAACGACCGGACCGACCGGCTCCGGCAAAACCACTTCTCTTTACGCGGTTTTGAAAAAATTAAACAAGCCCGATACTAAAATCATCACTATCGAAGATCCGATTGAATATGAGTTGGAAGGCATCAACCAAAGCCAAATAACTGATAGCTACACTTTTGCCAAAGGCCTGCGCTCCATCGTCCGCCAAGACCCGGATATCATCATGGTTGGTGAAATCCGCGATTTGGACACGGCGGAAATCGCCATCCAAGCGGCGCTCACCGGACACTTAGTCTTATCCACCATCCACACCAACGACGCTTTCGGCGCCATTCCCCGATTTCTCGCCTTGGGCGCCCAGCCGTTTCTCTTGGCGCCGGCGCTCAATGTCTCCATCGGCCAGAGATTGGTGCGTCGCGTTTGCGACCAGTGTAAAAAAGAAACCAAACTTGATGAGACAACGATGGCCAAAGTGAAAAAACTCTTAGCAGAAATCCCAAAAAATTCCGGCTATGAAGTAAAACTGGAAAAATTAAAATTCTACCAAGGCGAGGGCTGCGACGGTTGCCAAGGACTGGGCTACAAAGGCCGCATCGGCATCTTTGAAATTATTGCCGCTACGCCAAAAATGAAAGATTTCATCACCAAAGGCAACCTCTCCGAATACGACATTAAAAATATGGCCCGAGACGAGGGCGTCATCACCATGGCCCAGGACGGCATCCTCAAAGCGCTTGACGGCATCACGACGGTGGAGGAAGTGTTCAGGGTGGCGGAATAGCTTGAAAAAACCAGAAAACGGCGGTTAATCGCCGTTTTTTTATTATGACATTTCGTTTAAATTTCAATCTTTTTATAATATTTACAAATAAAACTGTCAAACGACTATTGACAGGAATCGCCTGGCTTGATAAGATTAGCTGTTAGGTGGTTCTTTGAAACCGAGTAAGGATGCGTTCCTTATAAAGGAGGTGAAAGAAATGTCAAACGACGATTTTATAAAACGGAAGGATGGATGGGGCATTCAACCCATCGAGCGGTTGCCCAATAGCGGCGACCTCCATGATACTTTCCGTGTTGATGAATCCGGTCAAGTCAGTAGTGGCCATACCACCGTTCGTCTGCCTGGCGGTCAGACAGTTCATATGCCATGGGAACGATGGTAAGTACCATGTATCCAAATCGCAAAGCCCGCGAGGTTACACTCCGCGGGCTCTTTTATTTTATCTCAATTTTTCTTTTATCCCCTTCTAAAATTTTAAAATTTATTTTAATCACTCCGGCTGGCAGAATATCCTTTACTCTATCTGCCCATTCAATGGCGACGATGGTATTTTTATCGCTGAAATATTCGGTGGCGCCGATATCTTCTAACTCCTTGCCGCTGGACAATCTATAGGCGTCTATATGAATTAATTGTTTTTTTGCTTTTTTGTTTTTTTGTTTTTGTGCCGTATATCCTTTCATCAGCACAAAAGTCGGGCTGGTAATGATATTTTTCACGCCTAAACCTTCGGCCAAGCCCTTAACAAACGCGGTCTTGCCGGCGCCCAAATCGCCAATTAATGCCAACACTTCGCCACCGCGCAACTTAGTGGCGAATTTTTGAGCTAGCTTGAAAGTTTCTTTTTCAGATTTGGTAATTATTTTCATATTTAACTGTCATTGCGAGTCCCTCGGCTACGCTCGGGATGACATTTCATGTCAGTTCCCAATTCGGATCAGCTTTAACTCTTTTCCACTCATCAAGCCGTGGCTTTGATTTCAAAGACAGATAATATCCGGCGATCGCCGCCATCGCCGCGTTGTCCGTGCAAAGCTTGAATTCAGGCACGGAAAATTCAAACCCTCCGCGGCGAGCCGCTTCTTCCAGTTTTTCACGAAGCCGGCGATTAGCCGCCACGCCGCCGGAAAGCATTACCGTCTTGGCGCCGAATTTTTTCGCCGCCCTGATGGTCTTGGCTGTCAAAACCTCCACGACCGCCTCCTGGAATTCAAAACAAATTTCCGGCACTCGTTTTTTTACTTCTTTCGCTTCCATTTTTTTTACCGCGTACAAAACCGCCGTCTTCAAACCGGAAAAACTAAAATTAAAATCATCGCTTTTTATCATCGGCCGGGGAAAAATAATAGAACAACCCCCTCCCCTTGTTTCAAGGGGAGGGTTGGGGTGGGGTCTTAAATTTTTAGACCTCCCCTTTATCCCCTCCTTAAAACAAGGAGGGGAAATTTTTAATGTTAAAAATTTTTCCGCTTCAGCGGAAACGGCTGGTCCCCCCGGATACCCCAAATTTAAAAGTTTGGCTACTTTATCAAACGCTTCTCCGGCCGCGTCATCAACCGTCTGGCCGATTTTTTTGTATTCAAAATAATTTTTCAGATAAACCAATTCCGTATGTCCGCCGGAAACTACTAAACAGACGGCAGGAAAAACAATCTCGGTAAAAAAATTCGCCGCGATATGCGCGTACATGTGATTGACCGAAATGAGCGGTTTTTGCCAAGCGAAAGCCAAAGATTTTGCCGTCTCCACGCCGACCATCAATGAAGTGACGAGTCCCGGCCCGGAAATCACCGCCATTGCGTTGATTTGTGTGGGCTTTATTTTCGCCGAGTTAAGTGCTTCATCAATCACCGATAAAATATTTTCCAAGTGATGGCGCGCCGCCACCTCCGGCACCACTCCGCCGAATTTTCTATGAATATCTATTTGTGAGGAAACTATATTAGATAATAATTCCAAACCTCCCCCTAACCCCCTCCTTCGTAAGGAGGGGGAGGTGTCGGGTGTTTTCAAAACCGCGGCGGAAGTCTCATCACAAGATGTTTCCAAAGCAAAAATTATCATATTTAAATTATTATAAACCATCTCCAATAAATTTTCAAGCAATCAAAAAACCGCCAGATAGCGGTTTTTTGTATTTCAGTTAAGAAAATTTAGACTTTTGAAACTTTCACCGCTGACGGGCCTTTGGGGGTGTCGGCGATTTCGAAAGAGACGGCGTCGCCTTCCCTTAAATCGCTGAAACTGATTCCAACCAGCTCGTTAGCATGAAAAAACAAATCTTTGTCTTGACCTTCTTGAGAAATAAAACCGAAATTTTTATCGGTCAATCTCTTGATTGTTCCTTGCATAGAAATGTAGAAATAAAGTGAATTAAATTCGCGATAGTTAGTAGAAATTCGACTCTATTTCCAGGGTAACTATGTGAGGCAAACAGCAGACAAATCGCCTACTATTTACTATATTCAGCATAGCACACTTAGATTAATCTGTCCAGTGGGGATTTTTTCCTCTTTTTTTGATTATTTGACAAATTTTTATTTATGGAATATAATACATTATTCTTTAAACAGCAGAAAAGGCACGAGTCCAAACCAAGAAAGGAGGACAAAATGGAGAACAGCATCTTGGAATTTCTAACAAATGGCGGTGACTTAGTTTCTAAGGAGGGGCAAAAAGTCATCGCCGACGCCACCACCGAAGAGATTAAGGAAGCGGCAACAGACCAGCAATATGGTAGAGAAATTCTTTCGGTATTTGACAAATCAACCGATGTTTTTGCCAGGAGAAACCTTCTATTGGCGCTTGGTGAGTATATCCACACCTGACCCAATCAAACCGTTAAGTCCACAAGGACCTCTGGCGGTTTTTATTTTATTTAAAAGCACCCCCCGATTGGAGTGCTTTTAAATTATCTAGTACCCGATAATTAAGATAGTTCGAACGCATTTTCGGGCCGCCGCAGGCGGCCAAGGAAAGCCCACCAATAATTACCCATCAATACATTCTAAATGACAAATTTTGGGTTGCTTTTTTTCAAAATCCCAAAGGTGTATAGATCCGCCCAAGCATTCTTCCCAATATTGACACTCCCAGCATTTATTACAAGAAGTCCGATTTTTATCGCGAAAAAAATCAAACTTGTTATTCCACACTTCTGAAAAATTATTATTTCGTACATTGCCCTGGATTAATTCCGGCTTCCGTGGCACGTTGGGGCAGACAAAAATGTCGCCATTATATAGAATGCTGGCGGTGGTAATTCCCGTATTGCAGAAAAAATAGTGGCCTCTGACTTCCCTTTCCAAATCATAACCCAAAAACCCGGCACAACCGTATTTTATTTCAATTTTTTTATTATTTTTCCTCTTTACTTTAATAAATTCCAATAATTTTTTTAACTGATCCGGTTTTAAAAGCATATTCTCATTGTTTTCCGCCCGGCCGATTGGATCAACATTTATTACTCGCCAAGAATCAATACCCAGAGGCAAAAAAGCGTCATACATTTCTTCCAGTTGAAAAAAATTACCTTGATGAATTGAGGTAGTGATCTGTAAATCCTTTAGAAACCCCGCCTTTTTTAGTAGCTTGACAGCGTTTATCGCCCGATCATAAGCGCCGGGCATATGGCGAAAATTATCATGCGTATTGCCTATCCCATCAATGCTGACCACCACCGTGGACATCCCCGATTTTTTCATTTTCTCTATAATATCTTCATTAACGAAATAACCGTTGGTAACCAGGCCCCAATTAAATCCCAACCCATGCGCGTATTCCATCACTTCGAAAATATCGGATCGCAATAGTGGTTCACCGCCGGTAATGGCCAGCATGATTTTACTTGGATCAAAATCATTAGCAATTCCTTTAAAAGCAGTTTTAATTTCTTCGGTGGAAAGCTGATTAGACGAATAATCCGCCTGACCGGCCCTGCTGCCGCAATGGTCGCACAAAAAATTACAATTTAAGGTGCATTCCCAAAACAAATAATAGAGGGGATGTTCTCCCCTCAATTTTTCCTTGGTTTGAGACCATAATCTAAGCTCTCCGGTTTTGAGAATTTTTTTTAGCATCTGCTTTCTTTTTATTTTTGCGCCACTTACTGATAGCGACTATCAGGCCGATGATAAAAATAATCGGCACCAATATTATTGCCCATACTATCGGATTGTCTGCCGGGTTTTTCAATGAGAGTATTATTTTTTCATAAAAAGTCATCAGCGCAAAATTGGGATTGACTATCTGGGCGCCATACAATGCTTGGGCGGCATACTCCGCCTGGATATTGGGTGGCCCGTATTTCAACTGCATGGCTTGAGCCAATCCTGAATTAGCGACTGCGGCCACGGCTCGTTCAGTAAAAAGAAAAATTGCTGAACCTATGCCGATAAAATAAGCGAGGAGTTTTTTCATACTTTTCAGGTTAAAAATCTTCTATAACTTGATTATATACAAAAAAAGAGCCTGGCGCAAGCCAAGTTCTCTTTTACCCGAATGTACCCGATAATTAAGATAGTTCGAACACATTTTAGGCCGCCTTTGGCGGCCAAGGACAGCCCCCCAAATAATTAATTCGCCCGCCTCTGGCGGGGGCAAAGCCCGCGATCTTTGACAATTTCCAGTTTTTCTAATTCGCTCCTGGCGAATTACTCGGCCCAGCCGGGTCTGGCGGCAAATTATTAATGGCTTTATTTTTTTTGATTGAATAAATTAGAAATGATACAAAAACTAAAATTCCAATTAATATGCCAACTACATACCACAAAAAATTAAATTTATTTGCTGATTTATTTTCCGGAGTAGTCGGCGGAATATTATTTTTTGTTTGTTCAATAATAGAACCCAATCCAAAGACTGATGTATATTCTTGATATTTAGCATTTAAATCTTCATTAGCGGAACCACTAAAATAAAGGTTGGAAGAAAGCATAGTTGCTAACTGATCAGGAATACCATCTTTATTAATATCTCCAGCAAGATCATAAATAACCGGAATCGTAGTAGTGCTTTGATTTGGCTGGGGAAGTTGGTAATCAACTGTCTTTAACGCGTATTGCTGGCTTTGTTGCGAATTACCAGACATATCTACTGGCTCAAAAGTATAATAGTATGTTTTTCCTGATTCTAAATACACTTTGGGCACGGTATTATTCTCCCATGTGTCATAAGCATAAAAATAAACGCCACCATATGATTCATCATTATCAAAGGGAGCGGCATTTCCAATCCATTCGCCCAAGTTGCCTGCTACATCTGAACGATAAACCTTTAAACTTTCTATGTCTTCATCTTTGATATTGTCCCATCGAATATAATGGGCAGGATATTGACCATT
>ERZ1292640.3872-Hain-H43-02um-R1-3872-length-11557-cov-8_pt1 | contig 11557 bp, 15 predicted proteins | sample MGYA00564404_ERZ1292640 | MGnify/ENA primary metagenome ERZ1292640 (study PRJEB36523, sample SAMEA6512636) | groundwater metagenome | collected 2019-01-08 | study: AquaDiva: Metagenomics assemblies of 32 groundwater samples | reverse complement strand
TCGCCGCTCAAAATGGCGGCTTTGGCTTTTTCCCAGCCCTGGCGCGCCAGCTGGGCCGAATGCTCCAGGTCCTGGCTTTTCCAGCTGAAGCCGTCACCCAGGCCTTCGATCGGAATGCCGAGCTGCTCGAACATGCGGTGTTCACCAAACCGTGCGCTCGGCACCTTCATGAACTGGAAAATCTTGACGGTTTTGCCGTGCACATGGTGGCGGCCGTGGGCGCGCAGGGCCAAACCAAAGGCCGCCGTGCTTTTGCCTTTGCCGTCGCCGGTGTTGACGATGAGCAGGCCCCGGCGTTCGCCCTCGGGCTTGTCGTAGGGTTTGTCGACTGGGGGAGTTTCAATTTGCATGGGTCGTCACTGAAGGGTTGAAGTCGGGGCTGAGTTGTACCGTCTCGCCAATGATGAGCAAGCCGGGCTGGGGGCCATAAGCCGGTGCGCGCGCCACCAAATCACGCAGTCCGGTGGCGATAACGCTCTGGCTGGAACGGGTTCCGTCGCGCACGATGGCGGCTGGGGTATCGGGCGTCAGGCCGTGGGTGATGAGCTGATGGGCAATCTGAGCCAAACGGTGTACGCCCATGTAAAAAACACGGGTCTGGCCTGGCCGCGCCAAAGCCTGCCAGTCGTGCGAGGCATCGTCATCGGCCAGGTGACCGGGCAGAAAAACACAGCTGCCCGCCAGATCGCGGTGGGTTAACGGAATACCCGCCGCTGCCGAACAGCCACTGGCCGCCGTCACGCCCGGCACGACCTCAAAGGCAATGGCCGCGGCCTGCAAAGCCTGCACCTCTTCGCCCCCGCGTCCAAACACATAAGGGTCACCGCCCTTGAGGCGAACCACGCGTCGCCCCAGGCGCGCATGCTGAACCAGCAGCGCATGGATGCCTTCTTGCGGCACCGAGTGATTGCCCAGCGCCTTGCCCACATACACGCGCTGCGCGGCCTCGGGTATCAGCGCCAGCACCTCTGCCGTGATGAGGCGATCGTGCACCACCACCTCGGCACGCTGAAGCCGGTCGAGTGCCCGCAGGGTCATCAAATCAACCGGGCCCGGGCCTGCTCCCACGATGGACACAAACCCGCTGCTGGTTTGCCCCTGTGCCTCAGGCGTCATGACGGCCACCCGGTCCTTGGTGAAACACCAGATCAGCCACGGGCGCACCGCCCACCAGGTGCTGCTCGATGATGCGGTCCATGTTGGCGGAGGTGACGTTGTAGTACCAGGTGCCATCAGGCTGCACGCACATCACAGGCCCGCCCTTGCAGGCGGCAAAACAACTGACGCGGCTGCGCTTGACGCGCAGATCACCCTCATGCACGCCGGCGGCCTTGAACTTGTCGCCCAGGCTGTCGAACAGTTCCTGGGCCGCCCCGTCCTGTGTGCAGCGCGGGCCAGTGCAAATCAGGATGTGGCGTTTGTAGCTGCCGATTTTTGGCTTGGCGACCTCGCTCATTCTTCGGACTCATCCGCGGTAACGGCTGCATCCTCTACGGGTGCGTTTAACACCATTTCGATGTAGTCCGCAGGCAAGCTGTGACGCTGTGCCAGCGCGGCAATGCTCTCGCCCTCGGCGTGGTCGATGCGGAGGTTTTCCGTCCAGCCCAGCAGACCGGTGGACAGCGAACGCCCGCGTTTTTCGCCTGCATGGGCGCTGCCGTCGCCGTCCAGCGCGTACTTGTTGGCGTAGCCGCGCGGCGTGACCATCAGGCCATGGCGCACAAAGGTGTGGCTGTTGCCAATCAGCACGGTGCTCAACATGCCGATATCGCACTCGCTCATCTTGTCCAGCGTGGTGAACTCAATGTGCTCGCGGCGCCGGTAAGCCGACTTGACCACCACCACCGGGGTGTCAGGGCGACGATGGCGCAAAAACAGCTGTTGCGCCTGCACGATCTGCTGGGTGCGCCGACCACTTTTGGGGTTGTACAGCGCGACCACAAAGTCAGCAGCGGCCACGGCGTCCAGGCGGCGTGCAATCACAGGCCAGGGTGTCAGCAGGTCGGACAGAGAGATCGAGCAAAAGTCGTGCGTGAGGGGCGCACCCACCAGCGCCGCGCAGGCGTTGATGGCCGAGGCACCGGGGATCACCTCCACTTCGACGTCAGTCTCTGGCGTCCAGCCCGCCTGGAACAGCACCTCGTAGGTCGGCCCCGCCATGCCATACACGCCAGCGTCGCCGCTTGAGATCAGCGCCACCTTCTTGCCCTCACGGGCCCGTTCCAGCGCATGGACGGCGCGATCGAGCTCCTCGGTCATGCCCTTGCGGATCACTTCCTTGCCTTCCAGCAAATCGGCCACCAGCTTGATGTAGGTGACGTAGCCGACCACCACGTCAGCTTCGGCAATGGCCTCGCAGGCACGGTGTGTCATGTGAGAGTAGTTGCCGGGGCCGATGCCCACCAGCAGGATTTTTCCGCCGCTCATGATGCAGTTCCTTCCAGGCGTATGGCAGGCGCCACAGGATTCGGCAAAGGGCTTAGCCAGCGGGCCACGGCCAACGCAGACAAAGTACCCAACAACAGCCATTGCAGGGCGCTGGCGACAGCGGTTGCAACAACAAAACGCGCAACCAGCTGCTGCATTTGCAACGCAACGTCAGCCTCCATTCCCGCAAAAGGACTGCCCGCATGTGGCGGCGCTCCGATGACAAAAGGCAGCGCCAACAGGCCCAGACCCAGCACCCGCCATTTGGCTTGTACCAGACACAGCATGGCCAGCCCTCCGGCACCGCAGGCGACGGTCAGGGTCCACCACACCTGGCGCGCCTGCAAAGCAGCAGCCTGCATGCCCGGCAGTTCGGGGGGCTGCCCCAGTGCAGGTAACCCAAACAGACAAACCCAGCCCGCCGCCCCCCACAGCAAGCCATAGCGCACGGATGCGCCGTAGCCTTTGTGCAGCGCCAGGGGTTGGCCCGCTCGCTGGCGGTTCCAGAAGGCCAGCAAAGGTATCAGCAGCAATGCCGAGCCAATAGCATTGAGCACATTGGCCAGCACGGTGTAGGCGGTGCGTTCCAGGCCGTCTTGCGGCGCCCAGGCTTGCGGCCCGTGACTGTGCGCGGCGCCATCGGCGTGCGCATGCTCAGCCTTTGGCGGTGTAGCGGCCTCTTCAAATACCTCGGCCGCCAGAATCAGCGGCACCACCTGCCAGCGCTGGACGGCGCTGTCAAAAAGCCCCGTCAGCAAGCCTGCAAACAGGGCGCATAAAAATAACCGTCGAAACAACATGGGTGTGGTCTGTCTCAATGGCAGGGGCGGCCCGTGGCATGGCGCACGTCGTGGGCGGCGTTATGCGCCACCGAGGCTTCGCTGAAACCCACGGCATAAAGCATCACCAGGCCGAGCAACAGCGCGGCGACCAGTTGTGCCGTCACCGAAGCCGAAGCGGTGATTGGGTTGACGGTGACGAGGGATGTGGAAGCATTCATAAAAACTCCTAGAGTAAAAAAACGATTGAGGAAACGATTGAGGAAATGGGTGTGAAGAGGGTCAGACCAGCGGGGACGAGTATGTGGCGATGGAGACGGTGGCGTTGCGGCCATCGGCGCCCTGGTGCTTGAATTTTTCCACGAGCAGCTGCGCCGCCGTGGCCTGGCCCGCCAGCAAGGCGGCGGCCTCCGACACCGAGGGCGTGCCCATGTGGCGCAGCACGGTGGCAGAGGGATTGGGCACGGGCACGGCGGCGAGCTCGGCGGCGCTGAAAAAACGCAGCGGCCAGCCGCCCTGCGCCGCCAGCTCCATGAAAGCCGGCTCGCCCTGCTTGGCCTCGATGCTGGCCAGCACGACCACCTGCGCACGCGCCAGCCCGGCTTGCGCCAGCGCGGCATCGAGCGTCTGAGCCACGGTCGCCAGCGGCGTGCCGCGGTCGCAACCCAGGCCAACGGCCACGTGCATCAAGGCAGCGGTCATTGGATCACCTCCGCCCTGCGGGCTGCGGTATTCGCCTTGGGAGCGGCCCGGCGGCTCATGCACCCTCCTCTTGCGGTGGGCGGTACACCACCAGGCGCTCGTTCAATTGCTGCCAGCGTTCGGCAGGCACCTCGGCGTGGGTGATCCACAACACGGCCTTGAACCGGTTCAGGTCCACGTCGTCGAAGCGCTCGAATTTGTGAATGCTGGCGGGCAGCGGCGTGGGCCGGGTCCACCAGTGCGGGCTGCCCGCCTCCTGCACCACGGCAATCGGCTCGCCGTTGACCACATGGGCCGACACGCGGGTGATGTTGATCTTGGGCGCCTCGACCTTCCAGCCCAGCTCGCGGCCCAGAATGTCCACCGCAATGGTCTTGCCCACGTCGGAGGCGGTGGTCAGCACGGGCGTGGCACCCAGCAGCGCGGCAAGCTGTTCCGCCATGGCATTGGCACCGCCCACGTGGCCCGACAGCACGGGGATGACAAACTGCCCGGCGTCATCGACCACCAGCACGCCGGGGTCTTCGTCTTTGGTTTTCAGGTGCGGGGCAATCAGGCGTACCACGGCGCCCAGCGAGACGAAGAAAACGACCTGGTCAAAGTCGGCGAACAGCTTGCCGATCTCGTCGCGGAAAGCCCCGCCATAGGCGCGCACCGGGTTGGGCAAGCCGGCCATCAGTGGCGCGAACTTGTCGGCCACGCAGACGCTGGCCTGGGGCAACTGGCGCGCCAGATCGGCGGTTTGCTGCGCGCCGTGTTTGGTGATGGCGACCAGCACCACGCGCACCGCTTGTTCGGTAGGCAGAGCGATGTCTGGCAGGGTGATGGTGGTGGTAGTCATGCCTGATTTTCTTCTTCAAGTTCGGTGGTGGTTTTTTTGCGGCAGCCGCGAATCATCTCGCCGCGCTCGCGATTCGGGTTTTTCACCAGCATGAGCGACAAATAATTGACCTTGCTGCCCTTGAGCCCGGCCACGTCATGCACGATGCGCTCCACCGGCGAGCCGGCTTTCTCGATAAAGCGGCTGTGCGCCAGCAGGCCGCGACGCGCCAGCAGGTCAATCAAGTCATCGAGCAGCGGCTTGACCTTCATCAGCACCAGGGTGTCGAAGTCGTCCAGCATCTTCTCCATCGCCGCAATGCCATAGGCGGCGGGCACGATGGCAATGGTGTCGTCCTGCTCGGACAGCGGCATCTGCAGCCGGGCGCAGGCTGCGTTGAACGAGGTGACGCCGGGCACGATCTCGATCTGCGCCCCGGCATCCAACTCCCGCAGCACGCGGGCAAGGTAACAAAAACTGGCGTAGGTGGAGGCGTCGCCTTCGACCAGAAACAACACGTCCTGCCCCGTCGCCAGCAGATCCCGCACCGTCTCGGCCGCCTTGAGCCAGTGGCGCGCCAACTTTTCCACGTCATGCGTCATGGGGAACAGCAGCGCCTGGTGTTGCGGGGGCAGCACCAGCCCGGCGCGCAGGGCGATGTCGAGCGCGTAGCTCTCCTTGCGCAGGCTGCGCACCGGGTAGGTCCAGACCGCATCGCGGCGTTCCAGCAGCGCCCACGCGCGGCGCGTGATCAGGCCGGGGTCGCCCGGCCCCAGGGACACGCCATGGAGTGTGCCGGGCTTACGCATGTTCGACTCCTGCTGGCGTTGCGCCTGCCGCTTGAGCACAAACAATCCAGACCGGGTTTTCAGCGGCCATGCGGTTCATGTGCAGAATGGGTTTGCTGCGCGCAGCCTGCAGTTGCAGCACGTCCCACGCGGCGCCCAGGGTTTTGAGTGCCTCCACGGCGGTTCCCAGGTTTTCCAGTGTCACAAAGTTCATCACCAGCCAGCCGCCGGGCTTGAGCCGCTGCAAGATCAGGGCGATCAAGCCGGCCAGTTCCCCGCCCGAGCCACCGATGAAGACTGCGTCCGGGTCGGCCCACGCGGCCAGGCCTTCCGGGGCCTTGCCATGCACCAGTGTGTGGTTGCTGATGCCCATCGCCCTGCGGTTGCGCTGCACGATGGCACTGTCATCCGCATTCTTCTCGATCGCGTAGACATGGCCCTGCCGGCACAGCCGTGCCGCCTCCAGCCCGACCGAGCCCGAGCCCGCGCCGATGTCCCACACCACGCTGTCCAGACGCAGCTGCATGCGCGCCAGCGAGACGGCGCGCACCTCGTTTTTGGTAATCAGGCCCTTGTCGGGGTGGCGCTGCTCGAAGCTGGCGTCGGGCAGGCCAAACAGCACCTGCGGCGCGCGCAAGGTGGTGCGCCACAGCAGCACTACATTGGGGTCGGCAAACGGAATGCTGGCCGCCGCCGCGATGGAGATGCCGCTGACGATGCGCTCCTCGGGTTGGCACAGGCGCTCGGCCACGGCCATCTCGAAATCATCAGCCAGGCCTTCCGTCACCAGCATGCGGGCGATGCGGTCGGGGGTGTTGTCCGGGCTGGTCAGAATCGCCAAACGGTCATGCTGGCGAATGTCCCTTAACAGCGCGTACAGGCCGTGGCCGGGGTCAGACCCGGCCACCCAGTCGCCCGCATCCTTGCTGTGGACGGATGAAAATTTCATGTCCTGCCACGGCAGGCCCAGCCGGGCGCAGGCCAGTTGCAGCGTCGAGACATTGGGCAGCACCTCAATCGCCTCAATACACAGGCGCGAGGCCAGGTAGGCGGCAATGCCGTGGCACAAAGGGTCGCCTGTGGCCAGCAGCACCACACGCTGGCCCGCAGCCTGCGCGGCGCGAATCCACTCGGGTACTTGCGACAGCGCACCGGTCAGGTCGCGTTGCCGGGCTGCCGGGTCAATATGTTTGGCAAACAATTGCTAGGTGCGCGTGCCGCCAATCACCAGTTGCGCCTGCTGCAGGTGCGCCAGCGCCGTGCGGCCCAGGCTGGCGACGCCGTCGTCGAGCACGCCGATGATTCGGCATTTTTCAATCAGGTTTATCGTTTCAGAATTCAAGGGGCCTCCGCTATTTTGCGACCATCAAAGTCGCAGACCAGCACTTTCAAATCAAATTGATCGGGGTAACGCGTGCGCAGGGTTTGAATCACGCGCTGCGCCAGTGCCGTGTGAAAAGCCGGGCCCAGACCCAGCGCATCCATGCGTTCACCGGCATAACGCGCGGTTTCGTTCTGGCGAATGGCATCGCAGACATCTTGCGCAGCGCCCAGGCTGGCCGCAATGTCGGCCAGCAAGCCGGTGTTCACATCGGCGCGACCGGCGTGGGTGATGGTCTCGCCCTGCGCGATCTTGGTGAGCTTGCCCACCATGCCGCCAATCACGACCTGCTTCAAACCCGCCTTCACCGCTGCGCCCATGGCGTAGCGTAAAAAGTCGCCCATCTGTACAAAAGCCGGTTCGGGTAGATGGGACATTTCCTGCATGACAAATTTTTCGGTGCGCCCACCGGTGGTGAGCACCACCACGCCATGGCCCAGCGTGCCCGCCACCTGCACGCCCTGCACCACGCTGGCGCGGTAGGCGGCCGTTGAGTACGGCTTGACGATGCCGGTGGTGCCCAGAATGGAGATGCCGCCCAGAATGCCGAGCCGGGCGTTCAGGGTTTTCTTGGCCATCTCCACACCTTGCGGCACCGAAATGCAGACTTCAAAACCGGTTTCTTCCAGCAGTTCAGCCGCAGCGGCCTGCACGTTGGCCGTGATGTTGCGGCGCGGCACCGGGTTGATCGCCGGGCCTCCCACCACCAAGCCCAAGCCAGGCATGGTGACCGTGCCCACACCAAAACCGCCGGTCAGCAACACCTGGCCGGGCAGATCGCGACGCAGCGTCACGTCAGCCGTAAGGTGCGCCTTGTCGGTGCAGTCGGGGTCGTCGCCGGCGTCCTTGATGACCATGGCATGCGCCGTGTGGCCGTCTACCGCACCGTCCAGCACCGCAAAGGTGACCAGATCGCCGTTGGGCAGCAGGCATTCAATGCTGTCCGGCACCTGCCCGGTGACCAGCCCCAGCGTGGCAGCCCGCGCCGCCGCAGCCGAACACGCGCCGGTGGTGAAACCGGTGCGTGTGCCGCGTGGCGCATTTTTCTCCATCATGCTGACGTTTTCTCCGTGAGCTCTTGTGCCTCCGCCAGACCCAGCAGGGCGTGAATGGCCGCCACCACCAGCGTGGAGCCGCCCTTGCGGCCTCTGATCACCACCCAGGGCACTTCGTTTTCCAGCGCCATCAGGTCCTTGGACTCGGCCGCCGACACAAAACCGACCGGCATGCCCACGACCAAAGCCGGACGCGCGCCTTCTTCATGAATCAGCCGCACCAGCTCAATCAATGCGGTAGGTGCGTTGCCGATACCGACGATGGCGCCGTTGATCAGTCCCAGGCGGTGCGCCTTGCGCATGGCCTGCACCGCGCGGGTGGTACCTTCGGCTTTGGCGGTTTCAATCACGTCAGCGTCCGAGATGAACTGGTGCGTGGCCATGCCGAAATGTCCCAGCCGCGGCGCTGACAGGCCCACGCAGATCATTTCCACATCGGCCACCACGCGGGTGCTGCGCGACAGGATGGCGGCCACGCCGGCCTCAACCGCCCGTGGATGAAAGTCGGTCAGGCCGTTGAAGTCGAAGTCGGCATTGGCGTGAATCATGCGGCGCACGATGGGCCACTGGGCCGGTGTGTAGGCATGCGATGCCACCTCGCGGTCAATCACGGCAAAGGAATCGTGTTCAATGGCCCGGCCCGCAGCGGTGAGCTGTTCGGTAATGACGTTGGCGGTGCTCATGGGTGGGCGTGCTCGTGCGCATGAGGGTGCGGATGAATTTGAACGATGACCGGTGCATGCGGGTGTGGATGTTCATGCGCATGGTCATGATGGTGCGCAATGGCATCGTCATGGTGGTGACCCCCCATGCCGTTTTCGACGCCAAACTCACGGTACTTGCAGCCATCACAGGGCATGAGCGACTCGGGCGCGCCGCGTTTCAGGTCATTCACCCGTTGTTCCAGCAGTTCAAAAATTTCGTGCTCAAAACCAAAGTAGGCCGTTGAGGTGAAGCGGATGGCGGGGTACTGGGTTTTCAGGTTAGCCACTTGTTTGGTGATGCGTTCGACCAGCGTGCCGTTAAACAGGTAATACGGCAGTACGACCACTTGCGTCATGCCCAGCAGGCTTTGCCGCTGCACGGCTTTTTCAAGGCGCGGCCAGGTGATGCCGGTAAACGCCAGGTCCACCAACTCATGGTCGGTTTCTTCCATCAGCCAGCGCGCCATCTTGGCCATCTCGCCGTTGGCCTGGCGATCCGACGAGCCGCGCCCCAAAATCACCACGCCGGTGGTGGTAGGGTCCGGCATGTCCAGCGCCTGCATCGCGCCTTTCAGGCGGCGCTTGACGATGGCCAAAATAGGGTCGCATGCCGTGAGGTGCGGCGCGTACAGAAACTGCACCCCCGGAAACTTCAGCCGAGCGCCGTCAATGGCCTGCGGAATGTCCATCTTCACGTGGCCTGCCGCATTCAAAATGAGCGGAACCACCATCACGCGCTGTGCGCCTGCAGCAGCGTGGTGCAGGCCTTCGCTCATGGTGATCTCGGAAAACTCGATGAAGCAGACTTCGATGCGCCAGCCGGGCTGGCGTTCGCGCCACTGCTGCGCAAAGGCTTCAATTTCGTCGTTGCCTGATTTTTCGCGTGAGCCGTGGCCCACCAAAAGAATGGTGTCTGATGTCATGTTGTCTCCGGGAGGTCCGTGGGGGTATCGGTATTCGCATGAACGCTGGCACGCCGGAACTTGTGCGTAAAGCTCGCGTCGTACAGTCTGGATTTGGCCAGCGTGGTCCACTGCCGCGCGCCCAGCGTAGGACTGGCAATAATCATGGACTGGCTGACGATTTTTGCCTCGCGGCACAGACCCTGAATCGTGGCCACCGTACCGCGGATAATTTTTTCCTCGCCCGGCCAGCTGGCCTTGTGCACCACCACCACCGGCGCCTCCGGCGACCAGCCTGCAGCAGTCAAAGCCGCAGTGACGCGACCCATCAGCGTGATGCTCAGGAAGATGCACAAGGTACTGTGGTGCGCCGCCAAAACCTCCAGCGACTCGCCTTCCGGCATCGGGGTGCGCCCTTCCATGCGGGTGAAAATCACGGTTTGGGTCACCTCGGGCAGCGTCAGGCTTTCCACCGCAGCCGCTGCAGAGGCCATGGCGGACGACACCCCCGGAACCACCTCGATGGCAACTCCAGCCGCATCGAGGGGTTGCACCAGTTCTATTAACGCGCCGTACAAACAGGGATCGCCGGTTTGCAGGCGCACCACGGTCGCGCAGCGACCAGCCTGCTCAATCAACCAGGCAGACATCTGCTCTAGCGTCATGTCCTTGCTGTCAGCAATCACGCAGCCCGCAGGTGCCCAGCGCATGGCGGCCTCACTCACAAGGGAACCCGCGAACAGAATTGCACCAGAGCGTTCAATCAGCGCCCGGCCTTTCACGGTGATCAGCTCCGGGTCGCCCGGGCCTGCGCCGACGAACCAGACGGTGCCTGGCGTGCAAGCGCGGCCTGGGTCCATGAGCGGAGTGTCAGGCTGCATGCTTTTTATCGGTTTGAAATTCATAATAGAAAGTTAGATTCTGGGCAACGCCACCCACTGGCCGGCGAGGTGGTGTACGGCAATGCGCTGGTCAAATACCTGCTCCAGCGCGCGGTGGGTGGCCGCGTCGCCGCAGGCGCCCTGGTGAACGATGCGACCCTGGTCCATGAGCACCAGCTCATCGGCCTGCAGCGCAAACGAGATTTCATGCAGCACACTGACGACGGTTTTTCCGCCGCCCACCAGCGCACGCACCATCAGCAGCCAGTCGGTCTGGTGCGGCGGATCGAGGTTGGCCAGCGGTTCGTCCATCAGCAGCACCTGGGCCTCCACCGCCAGCGCACGCGCGAGCAACACGCGCTGGCGCTCGCCGCCCGAAAGCTGGCCGAGGGCGCGGGCGCGCCAGTCCCAGGCCTGCGTGGCGCGCAGGGCTCGCTCGACGGCGGCATGGTCGGCGGCGCTGGGTGGCGCCAGCCAGGCCTGGTGCGGCAGGCGGCCCAGCATGGCCACGTCGTAAGCCGTCAGGTCGTCGGCCGAACTTTCGTTCTGGCCCAGCCAGGACAGTTGCTGCGCACGCTGGCGACCCCGCAGGCGGGCCAGCGGCTGGCCCAGCAGGGCCACCTCGCCGTGGTGCGGCAGCAGGCCCGCGAGCACCTTGAGCAGGGTGGACTTGCCGGCGCCGTTGGGGCCGACGATGCTGGTCCAGCGCGCGGCCGGCAGCGCCAGCGAGATGTCGTGCAGGACCTCGACATGTCCGAGGCTGGCCCTGATGGCGCGGGCGTTTATAGCTACTGAATCCATAGCAACTGAAGAGCTGTTTGGCATCACAGCCCCGCCCCCCGTCCGGTGTGCCGGTGCATCAGCCAGAGCAGGTAGCCGCCGCCCAGCACCGCCGTCAGCACGCCCACCGGCAGTTCCTGCGGCGCCACCAGCCAGCGCGCCAGGATGTCGGCGGCCGTCAGCAGCACAGCACCCATCAGGGCGGCCAGCACGGTCAGGCGGCCGTGTGTGGTCTTGACGACGGAGCGCACCAGGTGCGGTGCGGCCAGACCGACAAACGCAATCAGCCCGGTCTGTGCCACGGCGGTGCCGGTGGCCAGCGCCAGCACCGCCACCAG
>ERZ1292640.3871-Hain-H43-02um-R1-3871-length-11560-cov-5_pt1 | contig 11560 bp, 14 predicted proteins | sample MGYA00564404_ERZ1292640 | MGnify/ENA primary metagenome ERZ1292640 (study PRJEB36523, sample SAMEA6512636) | groundwater metagenome | collected 2019-01-08 | study: AquaDiva: Metagenomics assemblies of 32 groundwater samples | reverse complement strand
GATTACCTTTATCATCGTTGCCGCCGGAGCCGACGGCCATCACTTGGCCCATTTGAGGTTTTTCTTTTGCACTGTCAGGGAGAATAATGCCAGAGGGAAGTTTTTCCTCCGCTTGAAGCGGTTTAATGAGAACGTTGTCAAATAAGGGCTGAATATTCATTTTTACCATACGATTGCCTCCTTTAGAAAAAATTCACGAGTGACTGACTATTTGAGTAGTACGAATTTTTTGGCAGTCTTTAGAAGTGACTGCTATCTTACCGCCCATAGAAAATCTTGTCAAGGGGGACATTAAAACGCATCAATCTCTCTCCCAGATCCCGTTTAATCCAAACGCGTGCATCCCTCGGGTGGAAACGGATGACTTTATCACTTACTACTTCTGAAGTCTGACGTTTGCGCATATATCGCAACTGTATGAAACGGGCAATCGGCTCAAAAATGCTGAATGCTTTATATGACTTTTGACTTTTGACTTTTGACTTTTGTCCCGCGGAGCGAGATCCCGCTTCGCGGGAACTTTTGACTTTTTCCTCCCACGCATTTGGCAAAAACTTCCTCACCCATGTATTGGCTCGAAGGAACATGCTATAGGTATTATCCCGCTCCCACAGTGGCGTCATAAGGAGGACTTCATGGGCAGTAAACAAATCCCTCTCTTTTTGCGGTATTGCAAGACCATTTACACTCATAAACATATTGAGGCATACTAGGTCCCGAACGTTGGTGTCGCCTGGACGGCGCCGGAGGTGTAAAATATCAAGAAGAATCGTTGAAAGTGCCCGCGTCATCCACATCGTCTTTGACGCAGTAATTATAAAAAAGTCTATATCATCAGAAGCTCTTACGTTTGATCGGGTCAATCCTCCGGTCACACCAATGAGCATAATGGTAGGAATATGTTTTAGTAGATTTGCAATCCATTGTGCGCGGGTCCATTTATCAATCGACCACGCTTCCCGTTTCTTTCTTATTTCAAACAGACGTCTAGTGGGATGAAAAGAGGAGTAAATTTTTTTTAAAGACTGCCTTGGGTAATTACGTACATACGGAAGCCACGTTCTCACTTCTTCCTCCGTCAGTGGGTAATCAAAAATATTTGCGTAACAGAGTGCCGCGATGATGGCGTCATGAAGCGTTAGGTTCATGAAATTACTGGGAGGCAGGCGGGGCACTATTACTCGTCAGTCCATATTGGCTAAGTACTTGCCGGAAACCGCTTGCGGCGGTTGTGAGCGCGGCGCTTGGGGCAGACCCTGCAGAAACGCTATTGACGGCGTCTTCCAAGTATTTAATGAGTTTATCGTTAAGACCGTTATCAAACGTACGCGATGCCAGTGGAAATGATTTGGCGGTCTTCCCTTGTTTAGCATAGGCCCCGGCAAAGGAATCCGCCTCAATCGTCGCGCCAAGATCACTCCTTGCGTATACCTCACCGAACAGTCGTGTTTTGGCTGCTTCGGAATAAAGTTTGGTCACCACCTCGCGGCTCGTCATATATTTCAGGAAGGTGAATGCCTGCGGCTGCAGCTTGCTTTTATTGGAAACTCCCTCTACCCAGTAGGAAGCCCAACTCACCGTGTTACCCGGCAGTTGCGGCACCGGCACAATTTTGAAACGAAGCTCAGGGCTTAATTGACCAACATCAAACGCACGCCATGATGGGGCGAGGATCATTGCTACTTTGCCTATGGCAAATGCGTAAATACTGTTGTCGAGTGTCTCATTCCAAGTGTACATAGGATCCACCGGATCGGCAAACTTTCTGTAAAATAATAATGTTTCTTCTGCTTCCTTGCCGTTTAGGCCCACGAGATTGGCACCATTCTGAAGCATCATAAGACCCAAAATGTCGCTCCAATTTTCCACATTACCGGTGGCACCCAAAGCAATTGCTGAAGTCATAATCGTCGTTCCGTCTTTTACGGTAAGTTTAGGAACAATTGCAAGCACATCCTCCCATGTAACGGGGGTAGATACCCCCGCTTTAGCAAAAAGATCTTCATTAATGTAAAGCCCCAAGCCATCGATCATCATGGGAATGCCGTAGATAGCCGTCCCTGCAACCAAATCATTACTCGCGACCGGATAAAAGGCAGAAGAAAACTCGGCAGGCGTCATGACAGTTTTGGGCACGGGAGCCAAATCAGAGCCGAGCATGGCGACCCATGTATTATGGAAACGAAATAGATCCGGCCCTTCACCACGAGCAATTGCCGCAGAGAGTCGCTCCCGATATTGTCGCGGGGATTGTTTGATATAAGAAACTTTTATTTTGGGATTTTTTGCCTCAAAATCGGCAATTGTCGAAGCAACGGTAGCGTCGTTCTCCCATAACCCCCAATACGTGATGGTCACCTGCTTTGAACTCGTCATGAGTCCTAATACAAATCGTCCTCCAACAGCCAATCCAAAAAAAACAAATACAAACACCAAAATCATAAACATCCTCTTTTTCATATTTCCCCCACCAACTGACGGATGATTATCTCGCTGAGGGACCGCGACTTGTGGAATAAATGGATTAACCGAAGGTCCCACGGCCGGCGGAACAGACGACGGCACATCGGAATTCAACGTTTGCGGATCAAACATAATACCCCCTTGGGGATTCATCGAGGGAATAACAATGGTTTCCTGGGCAGATGTTTCTGCAGGTTCAGGAGGTACAAATGTACCACTCGGGGGAATTGATGGTTGTGGCTCCTGCTTCTGGTCGTCCATACTCTTTTTCCTGTACAATTATCATATCATGCACTGGTCAAAGCACAAGACAACACGTTTCCTCCATAATGACGTTATCATCGCCCTCTTCGTAAGCGCAATTATTTCCGGTATCAGCGCTATTGCAATAGTTAAAAGTTACGATTCCATTTACAAAGGACGGATCTATCCATCAGTTATGATCAGTGGCGCGTCTGTTGGCGGCAAAACACCGACGGAGGTTGAATCATACTGGACGGGCAGAAATGAACCATTCCAAAAAGCCTCGTTTACCTTTACCTTCGAAAATAATGTCGCAACCGTTTCCGGCATGGATCTGGGTTTGGGTTTTGATGCCACGCTTTCGGCTACCCAAGCGTACCTCGTCGGCAGATCCGGTAATTTTACAAGCGACCTCTTAGCAAAATTCTATCCTGCTCCGACCTTACTTACCTCCTATTTTCGCTATCAGGAGGATATCCTCAACGAAACTTTACAAGATCTTTCAGATCGCATCAACATCCCGGTTGTTGACGCACTCTTTGATTTCCGCGGGGGGAAAGTTACGGCATTTCGTCTATCAAAAGATGGTCGGGAAGTTGATCTCGCAGAGGCGAAAGCGCGTTTTGACGTTGCGGTAAATAATATTTCCGATTCCACTGACCCACATATTGTGGTAGCGCTCCCGATTCGGACCGTCAAACCAACACTCACGACGGACCGCGTGAATGCGTTTGGCATTAAAGAACGTATTGGCCGCGGGTACTCGGAGTTTGCCCACTCGATCCCCGGCCGCGTGCATAATGTAGCGCTCGCTGCTGCTAAACTCCACGGACTTCTCATCAAACCCGGAGATACATTTTCATTTAATGAAGCGCTCGGAGACGTATCAGCCACCACCGGATTCCAGCCGGCATACGTGATTAAAGACGGCCGGACCGTCTTGGGAGATGGTGGTGGTGTTTGCCAAGTATCAACAACACTGTTTCGGGCTGCCCTGGCGGCCGGTCTTCCCATCGTTGACCGGCGTGCACACGCCTATCGGGTAGCATATTATGAACAGGCGGGATATAAAGCAGGATTAGATGCAACGGTCTTTTCCCCTTCCGTCGACCTTAAAATAAAAAACGACACGCCCGGCTACATACTCATCCAGACAAAAACAGATCCACAAAATACGACACTCACATTCGAGCTCTTCGGTACAAGTGACGGAAGAAAAGCAGAAATCTATAATCATGTCGTGGGAGGCATCACTCCGCCCCCGCCGGATCTTTACCAGGATGATCCGACTCTCCCGGTTGGTGTCGTCAAGCAGGTGGATTTTGCCGCCTGGGGAGCTAAAGCAAGTTTTCAATATAAAGTCACACGCGGAACTGAAATACTCCAGGATACGAGTTTCGCTTCCAACTTCCGCCCGTGGCAGGCCGTGTACCTACGCGGGACGAAACAGTAATTATGACCAGGTAGTAGAATTTCGACACGCGATTTTTTCTTTGCCGCATGACCAAATGACTACCTAAAAGCATTATGTACTATGGATATACAGAAAGGAGGTTGAAGTTTTGACCGCGTAAGGCAAAGGTCGAAATTTCACTACCTGGATGAAAAAAGTTCTCGTCGGAGGATGTTTTGACCTCCTTCACTACGGTCATACTAAATTCTTACAAAAATCCAAAACAATGGGTGATTATCTTGTGATAGCGCTTGAATCCGACGAAAACGTGCGCAAAATGAAAGGTGATGGCCGACCGATCCACTCCCAAGAGCAACGGAAAACCATGCTTGAGGCGCTTTCCTGTGTGGATGAAGTCATTTCCCTTCCCCCTATGAACAGCCACCAAGAATACTATGACCTCGTCACCCGCGTCCACCCGCAGGTTATCGCCATCACCGAAGGTGATCCATTAGAAAAAAACAAACGTGAACAGACAATCAAAGCCGGCGCGGAGCTTATCGTCATCCCCAAAATCCCCACCCCCTCCACCTCCCAACTCGCCAAACTTCTTGGCCTCGAGTAAAATGAGGGCATGAAAATACTCTCTATCGAGACCTCTTGTGATGAGACGGCGGCGGCGGTCGTTGAGGATGGAGTTAAAATCATATGCAATATCATCGCCTCTTCTACAAAGATGCATGAAAAATACGGCGGCATTGTGCCGGAGGTTGCCGCCCGCGAACAACTAAAATGCATCATCCCCGTCATCACGGAATCACTCCAACCGTTCTTTCAAACAAATTCTACACTTCTACATAGGAGTGTAGAATTACAATCTCTACGGATGAAAGAAACGATAATAAAATCGATAGATGCTATAGCGGTGACGGTCGGGCCGGGACTTATTGGGAGTCTTCTCGTCGGTGTGGAAACCGCCAAAACCATCGCCTTCGTCACCGGCAAACCCATCATCCCCGTCAATCATGTCATCGCCCATATGTATGCGAATTTAGTTGATTCCTCGTTTGTCATTCCGGGCTTGACCCGGAATCCATCTTCTTTCTCAACTGGATCCCGGCTCGGAGGCCGGGATGACAATAGGAAAATACAATTCCCTGCAATCTCTCTCGTCGTCTCCGGTGGTCACACCGAACTCTATTTAATGAAGTCATCCAAGGATTTAACGTGGCTCGGGGGGACACTGGATGATGCAGCAGGAGAATGTTTTGACAAAACCGCGAGACTTCTGGGCTTCGGCCACGGCGGCGGCGCATCCATACAATCAGCCGCCGAAAAGTTTAAAGTTTCAAGTTTAAAGTTTAAAATATCTCTCCCTCGTCCGATGATGCACGACACAACGCTCAATTTTTCATTCAGTGGATTAAAAACTGCAGTCATGCGGGAGTGGAAAAAGTGTCATCCCGGGCTTGACCCGGGATCCAGCTTAAAAATAGATTCCGGCTCTACGGCCGGAATGACAAATGCATTTGCCTACAAAATCCAGGAGGCCATCACTGACGTTCTTGTAAAAAAAACCCTTCGCGCAGCAAACCAATTTGGAGCAAAATCAATTCTTCTCTCCGGCGGTGTCGCAGCCAACACGCGCCTTCGCGAAAAATTCTCAATTCTCAATTCTCAATTCTCAATTCACGCGCCAGATGCCGCGTTATGTACTGACAACGCCGTCATGATCGGAGCCGCCGCCTTATTCAACGGTACACCCACAGATTGGCACTCCATCACCGCACAGCCCGATCTAAGCGTCGAAATATAAACTGCTTCTTCTCTAGAGCATTACAGTAGGATATTCAAGGACCGTCCCTAAATTCACAGTTACTGTCTCACCTAACTGACTAACTTCCATTTTCCCCAAATCTACTGTAACACCAGTCAATTCAACACCAGACAGTCCTATTGTTGGAAGTTCTTCGTATCCGGCTTCTCTCATTGCTTTGAGCATTACTACGCTATCATTATCAGGTGAGTCTCCACCAAAGACAAAATCTCCAAGGTTTCCCCCTAGAATTACTACATTAATATTTTTCTCTCGAAATGTAGGTATTTGTCGAATTGCTTCCTCTCGTGTGGTTGCTTCACCTGCATAACTATGCCCTGCTGCCTCTAATTTATCTTTTATAAGTTCAAGCCACTTTGGATCATCTTCAGCTACAAAAACATTAGCATGTGGAGCCATAATTATTTCACCTCCTCTTGAGCAGAAGATAAAAAGGAGGTTACTCTCTCTCTCTCTGCAAAAGTCAAGAAAATGGGATATACTGGGGATATATGGCCCATCCGCCCACATCACTTCAAGCAGTACTAAAATCAGCAGCAGTAGAAGATCTTGATTTGGAAAAAAATAAAGCCTATGTCGTTCACCAAGTATTGGCACTTGGTACGTGGGAACAAATAAGATGGTTATTAAATTATTACGGAGTCGATATGGTGCGGGAAGTCTTTCAAAAACAGCCGATGAAACTCTATTCACCTGCAGCATTCCATTTTACTCAACTCATTCTCAATGCACCAGACACATTGGTACACACCAATCTCTATGACCAAACTTTACCTCGACACATTGGATGACCAGCGGCAATTGACGTTTTTCAAGCTCATTGCATTTGCAAAAAGCGCGGTGCTTGCTGGAGGAACTGCTCTTGCACTCCAAATTGGCCATCGGAAGTCATTTGATTTTGACCTGTTCCTGCCAAATCCAATCCCCAGAACGCTCTATAAATCCGTGCAGGAAGTTTTTAGTGAGTCACCACTCAAGCATGTAGACACGGGGAACCAATTAACCATTGAGCTAACTTCCGGCATTGAAATAACGTTTCTGTATTACTGGCATAAACCACTCTACACCACCATTCCTACTCACTCGCTTGCCCTGTGTGACAAACGCGATATTGCTACGGATAAAGCGATGACCCTCGGGAAACGCAATGCATGGCGGGATTATGTTGATTTCTTTTTTCTCTTGAGAGACCACCACGTCTCACTTGCTCAAATTGTTGCCGATGCGGAAAAACGGTTCGGAAATGAATTTTCAACCAAATTGTTTCTCCAACAGCTTTCCTATACCGGGGACATAAAAGATTTTTCCATTACTTACGTAGGTCATCAGTACACACCACAGGAGATTTCAAAATTTTTAGAACAGCAAGCAAAAAATTACGCAAAAACATCATTACCTCTGTAGCCGCCTACTTCCGAGGCGTCCCCACCACCTGGCACGAGGTTACTGCAATTCCAGATCTTACCGTTGAAAGCAATTATTAAAGGCTATTGATATATGTCTGAAGTTCAAATATATTAACATCTTTTTTCCCAAAATTTCTTGTGACGCCTGGCATAGGATCTGGATCTCCAGAAAAACCTATTGTTGGGATAGAAATCTCTAGATCTCGCATTTGTTCGAGTATCCTCTGACTGTCGTTCTCAGGAGAATCCATTGGTTTTTTCGGACCATCTATGTTACCACCAAGAATGATCGCACGGAATTTTCTTTTACCTTCTGATAGTTGTAATAGTATATCCCTAGCCTCTGCTACTGTAGTAACAACTTGCACTTCGAAAGTATTCGATAGTCCCATCGGAAGCATGGAAATCCAATTAGAATTATGTTTACCTTCAACGTAAAGAATATGTTCTTGCTCTAGTGTCATACACTTTCCGCCTCCACCGGAGCTGCCTTACGGCAGGAGGCATATAGTAAGCTGGAATTTACTCTCTCTCTCTGGCTAAAAGTCAATGTTGACAAGTATGACCAGAAGTATTACTATAGTTCATATCTAAGATATGAACACACAACGCATTACCATTAGCGTTCCGACAGAAGTTTATACACTCCTCACTCAACAGGTGGTTTCCGGAAACGTGAGTCAGTACATATCCGAAACCATCCACAGCCGTCTCGTTGAAAACAAGTTAACGCAAAAGCTCAAAAAGGACCCGATAGAAGAATTCTTCGCTCTACGAAAATACACAACGAAGATCCCGACCAAAAAAATCCTTCGCGCAATACACAAAGGCCGTCAGGGTGGTCTATGAACAAGATCGTTATTATAGACGCTTCCGTACTCCTCACGGAAATAATCGGGAAGAGTGAACAGATCGAAAGAAAATTACGGCATATCCTTCGCGATACACCGCCCGCGGCATACATACTCCCATTTACGCTCGCGGAATTTGCCAATGGGATACGCTTTTCCACTCATGATATCTCTGTCGCCAGGCAAGCTCTCGACCGGTTTACCGCGCTTGCACTTCCGGTGATGCCGATTGTCCCCGGTGACATGCGTGCTATTGTCGAGCTTTCCTATCGCCTCAACACTACCGTCTATGACACGGCATATCACTATTGGGCACTCATGCACGAAGGAATGTTCATTACGTGTGATAAAGACTACTTTAAAAAAGCCTCATCGCTTGGGCACATTGAACTGTGGGAATAACAAATCACGCCAACAACGCCTTCTTCCTCGGCTCCCGCTCCGCCGCCTGGCACAGGATTTTTGCCATCCCTGATTTATCTATAGAAAACATTGCCAATTCGTTCACTTAAATCTCTCTATGGTATATTACCGCATACCTTTCCATAGCTCTTTCTTTCATAGGTTTTTGTTCTATTGATAGAACAACCTCACCATCCTCAATGTTTGTCAGGTCTAAAGGAATATTGACAAGTACTTCAAGTGCTGGATCATCAAGACTGACAACTCCAAAATCATGGAGTAAATCGGATCCTGCTCTATAAAGATATCCGCTTGACCCTTTGTGATTTATCACCACTCCTGTCGTTGTCACTTCTATTGGTATTGTTACCTCTCCATACTCGATGGTAACCGGGCCTTGATCGAGGTTCCCTAAATTTCGCCATGTTTTCCATACACCGTCCGGTGTAACAGACTCATCAAATTCTTGTTCAACTGCAATTAAGATCATACCTTCTACCTCCTCAGGGCAGATAGATAAGCAGGAAGGTACTCTCTCTCTCTGGCCAAAAGTCAAATTAAAGAATGTGCAGTCCCGTATTGACATACGTTAAAAAATATGTTATACATAATTTTATATGTTATACCCTCGGGTACAAATGGTTTCTGTCAAAGGTCAGGTGGTGCTTCCTGCAGAGGCACGGGCTGCGTTTGGCATGCTGCCGGGAACGGCGGTGACCGTGATACCGGACCTTATCCGCAAGCAGGTGGTCATTGTTCCTCTCGATGAAGAGAACTCGGTGAACCGTGGCTACGGCCTGTTGGCTGGAAAGGCGTCATCTTTAACCCGGCAGCTCATGAAAGAAAAAATCCGTGAAGCGGCCCTCGAAAAGAAAAAATATGAAGTCGTACGTTCTCGATAGTTTTGCGCTTCTGGTTTTTTTACAAAAAGAGCCAGGAAGCGGTCACATACACGACATCCTGCAAAAAGCGAGGAAAAAACAAGCGACCGTATTTTTTTCGGAAATCAGTCTCGGAGAGGTGTATTATATCCTGATCCGCTCAATGGGATTAGGAGACGCAAAAATCGCGCTTGCACATATTCTTGCATTGCCCATGACGGTTATCCCGGCAGAACTCAAAGACGTACTTGCGGCAGCAGAATATAAATCGCGCGGCGCCATTTCGTATGCGGACTGCTTTGTGGTTGCGTTGGGAGAAACCATGCACGCGACGGTGGTTACCGGAGACCGGGAATTTGCAGCATTTGAAAAAGATGTTGAAGTCTCGTGGATAATTGAAAAATAAATTATAATTTTATGGAGAAAACGTACAATCCACAAGTTGTCGAAGGACCAATCTACAAGATGTGGGAAGAGGGTGGATACTTCACGCCAAAAATAGATAAATCCAAACAAGCTTTTTCAATTCTTTTACCACCGCCGAACGCTAACGCAGATCTCCATGTGGGCCACGCGATGTATGTGGTCGAGGACATCATGATTCGCTACCACCGGATGAAGGGCGACCCCACGCTCTGGCTCCCCGGAGCTGACCACGCAGGTTTTGAGACGCAGTACGTCTATGAAAAACATTTGGCCAAACAGGATAAAAGTAGATTTGATTTTGACCGCGAGACGCTCTACCGGGACATCTGGAACTTCGTCGCCGAAAACCGCGGTAAAATGGAAAATCAACTGCGCCGCCTCGGGTTTTCCCTGGACTGGAGCCGGAATGTATTCACCCTTGACCCAAACGTCATCACTACGGTATATGCTTCATTCAAACAACTTTTCGATGAGGGCCTCGTATACCGGGATAAACGTCTCGTGAACTATTGTACCAAAGACGGCACAGGATTTTCCGATCTCGAGGTTCTGTACGTCGAGCGCAATGACCCGCTCTACTATATAAAGTACGGCCCTTTTACGATAGCCACCGCACGGCCGGAGACGAAGTTCAGAGACACGGCTCTCGCCGTCAACCCCAAAGACCCGCGGTACAAAAAGTACATAGGACAAACCTTGAAAATTATGGGCCTCTTGGGACCGATTACCATGACGGTCATCCCCGATCCTCATGTCGACCCAAAATTCGGAACGGGAATTATGAAAGTGACCCCGGCGCATGATCCGCATGATTTTGAATTAGGAAGGCAATTCAATCTGGCCGTATCCCCTATCATCGATTTCCGGGGAAAAATGGATTTCTCGTGGTTTCTCTCCCGAAAAGATATCGACCCAAAGTACCGCACGAGAGCAGAGAGTTATCATGGTAAAAAGGTTGCCATTGTGCGGCCACTTATGGTTGAAGATCTCAAAGCCGATGGTTTGCTCATCAAAGTGAACGAGGCGTATACTCACAGGATCGGAACCTGCTGGAAATGCGGCACCGTCATAGAACCGCTTCCGCTTGAGCAGTGGTATGTAAAAGTCCAGCCACTTGCAAAAAAAACGACTGACGCGATCAACAAGAAACAAGTGACATTCGTCCCGAAACGGTTTGAAAAAACAGCCAAACAGTGGCTGACCAACTTCCATGACTGGAACATCAGCCGCCAAAACGTCTGGGGCATCCGCATCCCTGCTTGGAGATGCGATACGTGTTTAGCGTGGACTGTCACATCCGGCGAGACGCCATCATCATGTAAATCCTGCAGCTCCACCAAACTTACGCAGGACACTGATACATTTGATACGTGGTTTAGTTCGGGACAGTGGCCCTTCGCGACACTTCAATCAAAAAGTGACTTTGACTATTTTTATCCGACGAGTGTTATGGAAACAGGGTACGACATTCTCCCCTGGTGGATCTGCCGGATGCTTATGTTGGGCATCCATTTAACCAATGATGTACCGTTTAAAACTGTTTATCTCCATGGACTTGTACGCGATAGTAAAGGCCAAAAGATGAGTAAGAGCAAAGGCAATGTCATCAATCCTCTGGCGATGGTGGACCAGTACGGAGCCGATGCTCTCCGTATGGC
>ERZ1292640.3870-Hain-H43-02um-R1-3870-length-11560-cov-8_pt1 | contig 11560 bp, 8 predicted proteins | sample MGYA00564404_ERZ1292640 | MGnify/ENA primary metagenome ERZ1292640 (study PRJEB36523, sample SAMEA6512636) | groundwater metagenome | collected 2019-01-08 | study: AquaDiva: Metagenomics assemblies of 32 groundwater samples | reverse complement strand
CAGGGCCCGGCGAAGAAGCGGCCGCTGGGACCCGCGGTCAACACCACGACCCATCGCGAGTTGCTGCCCGTGGTCAGTCCGGACGGCCAGACCTTGTGGTTCATCCGCGAAGGCGTCGACAGCGCGATGGGCGATCGCGTGAACACCGAACTCGAGGCCAACCTGAAGGTGCTCGAAGCGCAGCTCGAGTTCCGGCGTGGTGACCGCGCTGCCCGACGGCAACACGCTGCTGGTAGGCACGTGGAAGGCGGGCGATCCCTTCGGTGATTTCGCGAAGAACTTCGATCCGAACGCCAACCTGTTCGACATCCTGAAGCAGGGCGCGCCCGGCTGCCCGATAACCAGACCATCTACTTCTCCAGCGGCCGCGCCGGCGGGCTCGGCGAGAACGACATCTGGCTGTCGCGCCGCCTCGACGACAGCTGGCTGAAGTGGTCGCCGCCGCAGAACCTGGGCGCCGAGATCAACACCAAGCCGGCCGACATGAACCTGGCGGTCGATGCGACCGGCCGCATGGCGTTCATGTCGCTCGGCGAGCGCGGCAAGGAAGACATCTACGAATTCGAGTTGCCGGCGTCGATGCGGCCGCTGCCGGTGGCCTTCGTCCGCGGCACCGTGACCGATCCATACGGCAAAGACCGAGTTGCTGCCGGAGTCGCGGGCCGAACTCGACCGCCTCGCCACGCCGCTCCGCGAGATGCCCACCATGCGCATCGAGATTCGCGGGCACACCGATTCGGTGGATGACGATGCGACGAACCAGAAGCTGTCGGATGGCCGCGCGGCGGCCGTCGTCGCCTACCTGGCCAAGGCCGGCATTGCCGCCGGCCGCCTGCAGTCGAAGGGCTTCGGCGAGTCGCAGCCGGTTGCCGCCAACGACACCGAGAAGAACCGGTTGCAGAATCGCCGCGTCGAGTTCGTGATCCTGTCGCGGTAGCCTGGGCACCGGCGGCGGTAGAGTGAAGGCATGACCACGCGCGCCGCCACGCTGCTGTCCCGTACCGCGGTCCACAAGGGCCGCATCTTCCGCCTGGAGATCGACCGCGTCACGCTGCCGGGCGGCCACACCATCGACATGGAGATCGTCCGCCATCCGGGCTCGGTGGTGTTGTTGCCGGTGCCGTCACCAGGGTCGATCATCCTGATCCGGCAATACCGTTATGCGATCGATCGCTGGATCTGGGAACTGCCGGCCGGCACCCTGAAGCCCGGTGAAGATCCGGTGGCCGCGGCGGCGCGTGAGTGCGAGGAAGAGATCGGCCTGGCGCCGGGCCGAGTCACCCGCCTGCGCGGCTACTTCCCCACGCCGGGCTTCTGCGACGAAGAGATGGTCTATTGCCGGTGCGAAGACCTGCAGCCGCCCGCACCTGACTCCACTGTGCAGAAGGACGAAGACGAGGACATCGAACCGCGTACGTTCACCATCGGCGAGGCGCGCGCCCTGGTTGCGTCAGGAGAGATCGTCGACCTCAAGACCCTGGCCGGACTAACCCTCTTGGAATGACTCTCTAATGCTGAACGTTCCAAGACGAGAATAAATGTCCTATTCTTAGTCATTTTGATGTAACTGATTTAAATACATATATTTAACTGCAAGTATTGATGTCAAATACTGCTAATTTGTTCTATTTTAAGAACACACGCAGCATTGTCATATCGATCACAGTTTCGTGATCGCAGATATACCTAGAATAATGGCCATAATTCGCGTTTTGCGAGCATTTGGCGGCGATCCCGTCAACTGTCCAAAGTGGCAGTTCAATTGCTCTGTGGTTGGGCATGAGCAACCACACGAACCGCCTCACCGGCTGGCTGATCAAGATGACGTTCGCCGGAATTCTGGCGATTGCCGCGTCTCCCTCGCTGGCACATGCTCAATCCGCTGACGCGAACCGCGGGATCTGGATGGCGACCTCGGCCGACGAGACCGTGCTGTCCGGCCGCGGGTTCGGCCGGCTCTCCATGGCCGATGGCGTCCTGGCCTACCAGTCGACGACCTTCGAATGGCGTCTGCCGCTTTCCGAGATCAAGCGCATCGGCGCCAGCAAGCAGGTGTCGCACGCGCTCGAGGTCGAGAGCGTCACCGGCCAGGTCTACTTCGTCGCCATCCTGAACGGGCAATTGACGATGACCTCGCCCGGGAAGGCCGTGCAGGCCATCCAGCGGGCGGTTCGTTCCGCTCCCGCACCCGTGCCGGCGCGCACCGCCATCCTCGCGGCCGGCGGCGACGACCGCTAGCCGGCTCTGCCGGCTGGCTCCGATGCCGGCTTGATTCGCCGGCGCTGAGCCACCACAATCGGGCATCCAGTGGAGCGTCCTTGCGACGCTCCACTAACAGGGAGATGCCCGATGATCACGACCCGCCGTTCCGTCCTCCTCAGCACCACCGCCGTACTGGCCATGGTGAGCGTCAGCCTCATCGGCCAGGCGCCGCAAGCGCCGGCGGCGCCGCCGCGCGGCTCGTCTGCTCCGCCCGAGCACGCCGTGGTCACGCCCATCAACAATCTTCCGAATCCCTACGAAACCGTGCGCAACTTCGGCACGCTGCCTGACGGTCGCAAGTGGGGATCGGTCAGCGCCATCAACGTCGATCCGGACGGCAAGCACATCTGGGCGGGCGATCGCTGCGGCGCCAATTCCTGCGCCGGTTCGACCGTCAACCCGATCGTCAAGCTCGATCCCAGCGGCAAGGTCGTGCAGAGCTTCGGCGCGGGTGTCATCCTCTGGCCGCACGGCATGGACGTCGACAAGCAGGGCAACGTGTGGGTCGTCGACGCGCGCTCGGCGACCGCCGCGGAGTTGAAGCAGTTCCCCGACGCCAAGGGCAAGGGCCACACGGTCGTCAAGTTCAGCCCGCAAGGCAAGGTGCTGATGACGCTGGGCACACCGGGTGAGGCCGGCAGCCCGCCGACCCATTTCACCGAGCCCAACGACGTGCTGATTGCGCCTGACGGCAGCATCTTCGTGGCTGAAGCGCACAACGCGCAGTTCCTCGACGCCGACGGTCCTGGCGCGATCGGCCGCATCTCGAAGTTCTCGGCCGACGGCAAGTTCCTCAAGTCGTTCGGGACCTACGGCTACGGCGCCGGCCAGTTCCGTGGCGCACACTCGCTGGCCATCGATTCGAAGGGCCGGCTGTTCGTCGCCGATCGCGGCAACCGCCGCATCCAGATCTTCGACCAGGAGGGCAAGCACCTCGATACCTGGTACCAGTTCAGCCGCATCAGCGGGCTCTACATCGATCGCAACGACACCCTCTACGCCATCGATTCGGAGTCGGACGACAACTACAACCCGGGCTGGCGCAAGGGCCTGCGGGTCGGCAGCGCGCGCACCGGCGAGGTGTGGTACTTCGTGCCCGAGCATGTGTCGCGGCAGGCGTCGGGCATGGGCGGCTACGGCTCGATGGGCGAAGGCGTGGCGGTGGACGCCGCGGGCAACGTGTATGCGGGCGAAGTCGGGCCCGTACAAGGCGTGACGAAGTTCATCCCGCGGCTGAAGCGCTGAGGTTCACATCATGGTCCGACGACTCATTGGCGGCACGGCGGCGTTCCTGATCGCGCTGGTGGCGCTCGTTTCGGCGCAGCAGGCGCCGGCGCCCCTTGCGGTCGACGACAAGGCGCTGGCGCGCGTGGAATCCCGCCCGGGCGACTGGCTGTCGTATGGCCGCGACTACTACGAGCAGCGGTTCAGCCCGCTCGATCAGATCAACGACGCCAACGCCGCCAAGCTGGGGTTGGCGTGGTCGTTCGAGACGGCCACCGATCGCGGCCTCGAGGCGACGCCGCTCGTGGTCGACGGCGTGATGTACACCACGGCTTCGTGGAGCGTCGTCTACGCCGTCGATGCCAGGACCGGGCAGCAGCTGTGGAAGTTCGATCCGGAAGTGCATCGCAAATACGACCAGCTCGCCTGCTGTGACGTCGTCAACCGCGGCGCCGCGTTCTACAAGGGCCGCGTCTACGTCGGCGCGCTGGATGGGCGCCTGATCGCGATCGATGCCAAGAGCGGCAAGCCGGCGTGGTCGGTGACCACGGTCGACCAGACGCAGGCGTATACCAGCACCGGCGCGCCGCGCATTGCCAACGGCAAGGTGATCATCGGCAACGGCGGCGCCGAGTACGGCGTCCGCGGCTACGTCTCGGCCTACGACGCGGAGACCGGCAAGCTGGCGTGGCGGTTCTATACCGTGCCGGGCGATCCGTCGAAGCCGCAGGAGAACAAGGCCCTCGACAAGGCCCTGCCCACGTGGACGGGCGACAACTGGTGGAAGTTCGGCGGCGGCGGCACGGTGTGGGACTCGATCGTCTACGACCCGGAGATCAACCTGCTCTACGTCGGCACCGGCAACGGCGCGACGTGGAACCGTCACCTGCGGAGCCCGGGCGGCGGCGACAACTTGTACCTGGCGTCGATCCTCGCGATCAACCCCGACAACGGCGAGCTGGTCTGGCACTACCAGACCGTGCCCGGCGACACCTGGGACTACACCGCGGTGCAGCCGATGATGCTCGCCGACCTGCAGATTGGCGGCCGCTTGCGCAAGGTCATCATGCAGGCGCCGAAGAACGGCTTCTTCTACGTGCTGGATCGCGCGACCGGCGAGCTGCTGGCGGCGGATCCGTACGTGACCGTCAATTGGGCGTCACATGTCGACATCAAGACCGGCCGGCCGGTGGAGATCCCGGGCGCCGATTACGCCGAAAAGGGCACCTACATCCGCCCCGGCCCGCTCGGCGGGCACAACTGGCAGGCCATGTCGTTCAGCCCGAAGACCGGCCTGGTCTACATTCCGGCGCAGGACAACGGCCGCTACTACGAGAAGCAGGAAGGCTTCGAGTACAAGCCGCTCGAATACAACCTGGGCCTCGCGCCGATCGGCCGCAACCTGGACCGCTACGACATCCCTTACGCGGGCCGGCTGCTCGCGTGGGATCCGGTGGCCCGCAAGCCGCGGTGGACGGTGGAGTACGGCTCCTATTGGAACGGCGGCACGCTGGCGACCGCCGGCAACCTCGTGTTCCAGGGCACCGCGCTCGGGGACTTCATCGCCTACAACGCCACTACCGGCGAGAAGCTGTGGTCGTCGTGGGCCACCACCGGCATTGTCGCGCCGCCGATCACCTACATGATCGACGGCAAGCAGTACGTGTCGGTAATGGCGGGCTGGGGCGGCGCGTTCCCGAAGAAGACGCGCAGCTACGGGCGCCTGCTGACGTTCGCGATCGGCGGCACCGCGGCCCTGCCGGCGCGGCCGCGGCCGCGCACGGTGACGGCCATCGCCAGCAACGCCACGCCTGAAACGATCGCGGCCGGCGGAAAGATCTTCAACACCTACTGCGCGCGCTGCCACGGCGGCGCGACGATCCTGCCGGACCTGCGGCGGTCATCGCCGGGCGTCTACACGGGCCTGGAGAAGATTCTCGACGGATCGTTGGTCGAGCGCGGCATGCCGCGCTTCGCGGAACTCGACAAGGCGGCAGTGGCGGCGCTGCGGGCCTACCTGTTGGACGAGCGGAAAAAACTCGTGCCGTGACGCGGCTCACCGTACGGAGCGGCGCCTGCTAATGAGTCGCCGCTCCGCCGGGCAGCCCGACTTCAATCGTGGTCCCCGGTGAAGGCACATCGACCACCCTGATGGTGCCCTTGAACAGCTGGATGATTTCCCGGGAGATTGCCAGCCCCAGGCCGGCGCCGCCGGTGCGGCGCGACCTCGATGAATCGATTCGATAGAACCGCTCGAAGACCCGTTCGCGTTCGGCCGGCGGAATGCCGGGGCACGAATCGCTCACGCCGATCACCACCTGATCGGAGACCCATTCGCCGCTGCCAGGCTGCACGCGGGCAGTGATCGTCACGGTCCCGCCTTCGCGGTTGTACTGGATGCCGTTGCGCACGAGGTTGTCGAACACCCGCTCGAGGAGGCCGGCATCGCCGTAGGCGACGAGCCCGGGCGGGACCTCGGCGGTGACCGTGACACCGGCGGCGACGGCGGCATCCGCCGTCCGCTCGATCACTCGCTGCAGCAGTTGACCGACCGCCACCTCGCCGACGACCAAGGGGTGGTTCTCCTGCGCCCTGACCAACAGCATCAGGTCGTCGGTGAGCGCGGTCATCACCCGCAGGCGCTCCCGCAGGCGGGCGAGGGCCTCGCGGTATTCCGCCGGCTCGCGGTCACGCTTCAGGGTCACGTCGATCTCGCCAAGCACCGCCGTCAGGGGTCCACGCAGTTCGTGCGAGGCGTCGGCGGCAAACCGGCGGTTGGCTTCGATCGCTCCGTGCAGCCGGTCCAGCATCCGGTTCAGCAGGCGCGTCATCTGGCCAATCTCATCATCCTGCGGCGGCGGGTCGAGCCGCTTCGAGAACTTCCCGTCGGCGATCGCCGCGGCCTGCAGAGTGATGCGCCGGATCGGGACCAGCGCACGCGATGCCAGCGTGAAACCGATGATTGCGGTCAGGCCGAGCGAGCCGAACCAGATGCCGATCAGGAGGTTGCCCAGGCGCACCAGCGTCGCGTCCAGGGAATCGGTGAACACGCCGACGGCCACGACATAGCGTTCCGGGCCCGGCGTCACGAGGCCAATCATCCGGCCGTGACGGCCGCCGACCCCGACGTCGATCAGTGGCGCAGCGCCGGACAGCGCACGAATCAGGACCGGCTTGTCGATCAGCGCCGCGGCCGAGCCCAGGCGCGGGGACTGCATCAGGACCCGCCCGCCCGAATCGATCAACTGGACGAACTTGTCGGCGAAATCCTGCGCGCCGTGGGCCCCGACGGGAAACTCGTGCAGGTGCACGCCCAGGCCTGGCTCGTCGACCGCCGACGCCAGCTCGGTGCTGGCCAGCGTCCGCAGTTGCGCGTCGAGGTCCCGCCACAGGAATGCCTGCACCCCGAGGAACACCGCCAGGTTGGCCGCGGCCAGCACCAGTCCGAAGGAAGTCACCCAGCGCAGGGTCAGCCGCGACCGGAACGACAGCGTCATGGCCGGTCTCCGCCCGAACGCGCCTTCAGCATGTAGCCCATGCCGCGAATGGTGTGGATCAACGGCTGGTCGAGGCCCGCCGCGCGCAGCTTCCGGCGGAGGTATCCGATGTAGACGTCGGCGACATTGGAGAACGGATCGTAGTCACCGCCCCAGACGTGCTCGGCCAGCTGATCGCGCGAGACAATCACCTCCGGGTGCCGCAGCAGGTGCTCGATCAGCCGATACTCGGTGGCACTCAACTCGAGCGGCTGGCCGGCGGCCGCGACCATGTGCGTGGCGCTGTGCAGGACAATCGGCCCGTACGACAACGACTCGTCGAGCTGGTGGGTCCGGCCGCGTCGCGTCAGCGCCCGCAGCCGGGCCAGCAGTTCGTCGAACGCAAACGGCTTGACCAGGTAGTCGTCGGCCCCGGCATCGAGTCCCTGAATCCGATCGGACACGGCATCGCGCGCGGTGAGCATCAGCACCGGCGTGTCCACCCGGTCGCGGCGCAGGCGGCGGCACAACGCGAAGCCATCCAGGCCTGGCAACAGGACGTCCAGGATGATCGCGTCGTACGACTCGCCGGCGCACATCCGTTCGGCGGCCAGGCCGTCCTCGGCCAGATCGACACGGTAGTTTTCCTCTCGCAACCCGCGCACCACGAAATGGCTGATGGCCGGATCATCTTCGACGACAAGCACGCGCACGTCCGTATTCTAGGTTCAGTCGTCGTCCCCCTGACGCAGAAGACGTTTCTCGACCACCTCGTACAGCGTCGGCAGCACCATCAGGGTCAGCAGGGTCGAGGTGATGACGCCGCCAATCACGACACTGGCCAACGGCCGCTGGATCTCGGCGCCGGCGCCGTGCGACAGGGCCATCGGCACAAATCCCAGCGCCGCCACCAGGGCGGTCATCAGCACCGGTCGCAGCCGGGTCGCCGCGCCGGCAACCACGGCATCGCGCAGGGCCAGGCCGTCGTCGCGGAGCTTGTTGACGGCGGTCACCAGCACCACGCCGTTCAGCACGGCGACGCCGAACAGGGCGATGAAGCCGACCGAGGCCGACAGGTTCAAGGTCAGCCCCCTCAGCCAGAGGGCGGCGACCCCGCCGACCAGGGCGAACGGCACGTTGAGCAGCACCAGGCCCGCCTGCCGCAGGCGGCCGAACGTCACGAACAGGAGCAGGAAGATGATCGCCACCGACAGCGGCACGACCAGCGCGAGGCGTGCCGTCGCCCGCGCCTGGTTCTCGAACTGACCACCCCACGCCAGCCGGTACCCGGGTGGCAGGGTCAACGCCGCGGCGACGCGCGACTGCGCCTCGGCCACGAAGCTGCCGACGTCGCGGCCGCGGACGTTGGTCTGCACGACCAGCCGGCGTTCGGCATTCTCGTGGTTGATGGCCTCGGGCGCCTGGGTTTCGGAAATGCGGGCCACGCGCGACAACGGCACCCGCTCGCCGCGCCGGCCGGTGAGCAGCACGGAACCGACGGCATCGGCGTTGGCGCGCATCGCGTCGGGCAGCCGGACCATGACGGGGAATCGCCGCGGGCCGTCCAGCAGTTCAGTGACCACGGACCCGCCGACGACCGACTCGACCACTTCGCGCACGTCGGCGACGTTCAGGCCGTAGCGAGCGATCTCGGCCCGGTCGATCTCGATCTGGAGCTGGGCCGCGCCGAACAGCACCTCGGCCTGCAGGTCGCTGGCGCCACGCACCTGGCCGAGGGCCGTCACCACCACCGCGCCCAGGCGTTCCAGCGTTGCCGGGTCCTGGCCGAAGATCTTCACCGCCACGTCGGCCTTGACGCCGGAGATCACTTCGTCCAGGCGCATGGCCATCGGCTGCGTGAAGTTGAAGTTCACCCCGGGCATGGCGGCGAGGGCGCCGGCGAGCGCGTCGATCAGCGCCGCCTTGTCGCGTCCACTGGTCCACGACTCGATGGGATGGAGCGCCACGTACACGTCACCCTGGTAGATTCCCATCGCCTCGGTCGCCAGGTCGGGTCGCCCGAGCTTGGTGACGACCTGGCTGACCTCCGGAAACGTCTTGACGATCCGCTCGACGCGCGACGAGATCTCGACCGATTCCTGCAGCGAGACGGACGGCAGCTTGCGCGTCTCGATCAGGATCGACCCTTCATCGAGCTTCGGCATGAACTCGGTGCCGAGAAACGGCAGCGAGCCCACGGCCAGCGACACCGCCGCCAGCGCGAGCAGCATGGTCCGGCCGGGATGGTTCATCGCCCACTGAAGATCGTGGAGGTACTTCTCGCGCAGCCGCACGAACCAGCGTTCCTCGTGGTGGGCCTGCGCCACCTTCAACAGGTAGGAGGAGACCACCGGCACCACGGTCAACGACAGCAGCAGCGATCCCAGGATCGCCGAGCAGACCGTGATCGCCATCGGCCGGAACATCTTTCCCTCCAGGCCTTCGAGCGTGAAGATTGGCAGATAGACCGCGACGATGATCAGCACGCCGAACAGGATGGGCCGCGCCACCTCGGTGGCGGCGCCGGTGAACAGCGCCAGCCGGCTGCCGTGCGGGTCGTGATGCTCCTGGGTATGGCCGGCCTCGCCGCGCCGGCGGATGAAGTTCTCCATCATCACCACGGCGCCGTCGACAATCAGCCCGAAGTCGATCGCGCCGAGCGACATCAGGTTCGCCGAGACCCCGAAGAACCGCATGCCGATGAAGCCGGCCAGCATCGAGACGGGAATTACCGCCGCCACGATCAGCGCGGCCCGCACGTCGCGCAGGAACACGAACAACACCACGACCACGAGCAGCGATCCTTCGAGCAGGTTGCGCCGCACGGTGGCCGCCGTGCGCTCGATGACCTCGGTCTGATCGTAGAACGGCACCAGCCGCAACTCGCCCGGCAGCGTGCCGACGACTTCGGCCATCCGCGCCTTGACGCGGGCGCCGACGTCCTTGCCGTTCTCGCCCTTGAGCATGATCACCATGCCGGCCACCGACTCGCCGGCCCCATCGTGCGTCACCGCGCCCTGCCGCGGCATGGCGCCGATGCGCACCTCCGCCACGTCGGACACCAGCACCGGGACGCCGTCGACTTCGTCGACGACGATCGCGCGCAGATCGTCTTCGCCGGTCACCAGGCCCGTGCCGCGTACCGAGTAGCGTTCCGAGCGATGCTCGATGAAGCCGCCGCTGAACGACGCGTTGTTCTCGGCGATGGCGGCGAAGACCTCGCGCAGTGAAATCTTGAAACGCTCGAGCCGGGACGGGTCGACGATCACGTGGTACTGGCGGGTGAGCCCGCCCCAGGAGTTGATCTCGCTGACGCCCTTCACCGAGCGCAACTGCGTTCGCAGGTCCCAATCGTGGATGGTCTTCCGCTCCATCAGGTTGGCGCCGTCACTCTCGACCAGGTACTGATAGATCTCACCGAACGCGGTCGCGACCGGGCCAAGCGTCGGGCTCAGGCCGGCGGGCAAGCGGCCCTTCGCTTCCAGCACCCGCTCGTTGACCAGTTGCCGCGCCAGGTAAATCGGGACCGCGTCCTCGAAGACCACGGTCACCAGCGACAATCCCGACTTCGAGACCGAGCGCACCTGTTCGGCGCCGGGCACGCCCATCAGGGCCGTCTCGATCGGATACGACACCCGCTGCTCAACCTCGACCGCGGCCAGCCCGGCGGCCTCGGTCACGACCGTCACCTGGTTGTTGGTCAGGTCCGGAAAGGCCTCGACCGGCAGGTCGCGGTAGGCCACCACGCCGGTCACGATCAAGGCGGCCAGGCAGATCAGCACGAACATCCGCTGGCGCAGGCTGGTCGCGACGAAGCGTTCGATCGCCATCTCAGTTGCCGCCCTCAGCGGCCGGCTTGAGCAGCTCCGACTTCAACACGAAGCTGCCCGCCGTCACGATGCGATCGCTCGCGGTCAGTCCGGACTTGACCTCGACCAGGCCATCCTCGTCGGCGCCGAGCGTCACGATCCGCAGCGAGAAGCGGCCGCCCGGGCCGGCGACGAACACGGCGCTACGCCCGTCGATCATCTGAATCGCACCTTTCGGCACCACGACCATTGGCCGCGGTTCGCCCTCGCCAAGCGCCACCGTGGCGAACATCTCCGGCTTCAAGCGGCCGTCGGGGTTGGGCACCGTCGACCGCACCGTGATGCGGCGGGTCTTGGGATTGACGATGTCGGCAATGAACGTGATGGTGCCGGCAAAGCGTTCGTTCGGGTAGGCCGCGACCTGCACCTCGACCGGCCGGCCCGTCCGCACCCGCGAGAGCAACGACTCATCAATCTCGGCGACGGCCCACAACGTCGACAGCTCGCTGACCACGAACAGCGGGGTGCCGGGCGTGACGGTCGTTCCCTGCGTGACCAGGCGCTCGAGGACGACGCCCCCGATCGGGCTGCGGACAGGAATCTGCTCGTTGGCCTCTTCGACGGCGGTCTGCGGCTCGCGCTCCGCCGCCTCGGCGACCGAGACGCCAACGTGTTCGAGTTCTTCGATCGAGCGACTGACCTCCGCCTTGGCCATGTCGAGCAGCTCGGTGGCCGAGACGCGCTCGACCTCCGCGCGCTGCCGCTCCTGCAAGGAGATCGCCTTGTCGG
>ERZ1292640.3869-Hain-H43-02um-R1-3869-length-11561-cov-7_pt1 | contig 11561 bp, 7 predicted proteins | sample MGYA00564404_ERZ1292640 | MGnify/ENA primary metagenome ERZ1292640 (study PRJEB36523, sample SAMEA6512636) | groundwater metagenome | collected 2019-01-08 | study: AquaDiva: Metagenomics assemblies of 32 groundwater samples | reverse complement strand
AACATAGAGCCATTTGCCCATCTATTAATTGGATTTATTTCCAATAATGTCTACTGATTTGGACGGATTTACACTGATTAAAATCCGCGAAAATCCGTCTTATCCGCGCCAATCCGTGTGCTATTTTTTAATGATTGCTATCTACGGATATACAAGTCACCGAAACGAGTATAAACATATTTTTCCTTAATATAATCCTGAGTCTTTTGGGGCAAAGCCTTCATATCGCCGTCATAAATGACTATCTTCGTATTATTTTTTTCTGCGCTTTTAATAAGGTCATCAGTTTTTTCTTTTTCGCTGAGCATTGCCCGCATTTCGCCATGAAGAAAATAATAATAGTAAGCATGAGGTCTTAAAAATCCAAATCCCTGCCAACCATCAAGAACAGCTTCATCAGGCGTCGTATTGTCCATTATATATTGTATGTTTGCTATCTGATAGTCATTTCTCTGGGAAAACTGGTTTATCATTTGATCTAGCGGATGAGCGATTATTCCGACAGCTATAAGCATAAACGCATATTTTTGTCTTTTAAGAATAAACGCAATAATGGCTGATATTATAAATGGTATCCATAAAATTATATAGATTATATTTGCCTTCAAATGCGCAAACTTTAAGAAATTTGCAAGATTCGGCATAGAAGGTTTAGCAAATCGTATAGCAAATATTAGACTGACAACAATAATCAAAAAGATGAATATTCCAAAAGCAATAACAAATATCCTGCGAGAACGCATATCAGAGGTAAATTTGGAAACGCTAAAATCAGCACATTGTTTGATTATAAAAGCGGAATATATGGCTAATAAAGGCAAGAATAGCTGATAATATTGCCTATAAGGAACAGGCATTATAAAAAGCCCAGCAATAGCCGAAAGCGTGCAAAATATGGGAACATAAGCGCCCTTTATTATTTCCTCTCGCCTATACATCCAAACGATATTAATAATTAATCCAGAAAGACCCAAAATCGGCAAAAATGGGTTTTGGCTGATCAACTGCTTTATGTATCCTATTGGGGAGAACCTCGACTTCCAGTGTGAGTTCATTATAAAATTGCAGTTGATAAATTGCCATAATCCATGATTGACGAGAAAGTAAAAGCACGTCAATGCTATCGGAATTGCCATCCCGCCAAAGAATATCAACGAAAGTCTCAAATTTTGCTTCCAGGATATACCCATACGGCGATCGATAAATGGATATAGCACAGCAATAAATATCCCCGGCAATCCAAAAATACTCTTTTGTGTGAACATTATTGCAGTTCCCATCGCCATGCCTGACAGCAAATGCCACCGAAGACGTGATTTTTCCTGAACGCCTTTAATCATAAATATCATAGAAGCCAGCCAAAACGTCACAGAACCGAGATCGGGTCTTATCTCGAGGGTTTTTTCAAGAAAAATCAGAGTATAGCTGAGGAAGAGCGCTGCAAACAATCCCGTATCAACATCATATAATTTTTTTGCCAAGATATAGGTCAAGCATAGTATAATCGCAGTAAATACAAGCATCAGGCTTCGTGCAACAAATAATATCTGGACATTCTCGCCGACTATATAATAAAAGCCGGTTAGGATAAAATGAATGAATGGCGTATGGTGATCGAAATAGTCACGATATGGTATTTCACCATGATAAATTTGCCTAGCGCCGTGAAGATGCTGAAATTCATCCGGATCAAAATATCGTATCTGTAATAATGGGATCCTAAGGCAAAAGGCAATTAAAATAAAAATTATGATAACTACTCGATATGGATGTAATATACCTTTGATATAATTTGTATAATTCATAAATAGCAATTGTAGCACCGCCCACCATAATATATTTGGATTGATGGGCAATGCCCATCCTACTTTTCTATCAAAACACACCCCCAACCCTCTCAAGAGGAGAGTTTTATTTCCCCCTTTGGAAAAGGGGGATAAAGGGGGATTTAAAAACCTTCTTGCTGGATTACCCGATTAATTATTTAGTGTTCATAAGAGGGGAATTCGCTCAACTCCCCTCTTGAGAGGGGTCCGGGGGTGTGTTGATTATTTCATTATTGAGCAAACTATTTTCTCATGTCTTACGTTTTGTTGATGACAGACCAACGATTATGGATGTTAAGGCAGCAATAAAATCCAAAATTGCAGAAAAAGGCTCTTCGCCGTTTGGTATATACCAATACGGGTGTCTTTTCAACACATTGGCGGAGCGTTCAATCCAATCTTTTTCCATATCAAACAGGATTGCATAAGGCAAGTAAGCGAGAAATAGTCTAGCGTCTGCCTGATCATCTGATTTTGACTCATCAATCAGAAACTTCCTGAATCCAAGTCCTTGCAGTCTCATTTTTCTGCCTTTGGATGTTATTGGAAAAATTCTACGGCCAAACATAACAATAATAAAACCTGTCAAAACAAGCGCTAATCCTATTGGCTTATATAATAACGCGCTAATTCCCCCAAGAGTAAAAATTATCACACCAATAATTGTGCATTTTCTTTTTAAGTCTCTTGGATTGGTGCTGATATATTTTCCCCTTACCAATTCGCCCCAAATAGCGTTATTTATTTTTGAAACACTGCGGTAAAGTCCATTTTTGAGTTTATCCAAAGTGACTGTTTTTTCAGATTTAAATAGCTGTTTCAATAATTCAAGCTCATAATCTTTTAGCGTCCCTCTATTTTCATAATCATCCTGTATCCTGATACTATAATTGTTATATAGTGATTGCGCATCTTTTTTGCCTTCGTTAATAATTTTTATGTAGTTTCTATTAGCCAATTCAATTAGTATTGCTATAATTGACCAAAGTGATTGCTCTCCATATATTAAAGCATATAGATTGATTGGAGAAATACCTTCAGGAGATTGAAAGCTCGGAAGAACATGGTTTTTGATGGCGGGCTTGCGATTTCCTGACCACCATTTCCAAAAAAATCCAATTAGAGTTAAAAGTGGTATCAGCGAACATATATAGAAGTTTATCAAATTCAATTTGACAAAAATGTCTTCCGGCATTTCAACTTGGATTGTGAAATTCTCATAAGCTCCGATATCCGTTCCCCAGAATCTTAACGTTTGTGAATTTCCAATTTCATAATCAGATGACGACGATTCATAACCTTTTATACCGATAGATAACCTTTGTTTCAATTTATCATTTTGAATTGCCTGAGGAAGGTTTATAATTGCTTCAATCTTATCAATCGTGGCTTGTCTATCTGATGATACTATATCCCATCTAAGTCTGGCAATATCTTTAGGTTTTTTGGAATCATCTTTGGGTTGTTCAGAAATGACTTTAGGCTGTTTAGAAGCATTTTTAGATTGTTTGTTAGTATCATCAAAAGGCTTTCCAAAATCTATTGCACCATAAACATTATATTCAATTATCCATGTCTTCTTCTCATTTTGGGGTTTTGCAATTATCTTTATTCTAACTTTGTCAGTGTCATACAATATATTTGCCTCATCCTCTCCTAATTCTCCTTGAGATTCATCATATACTTTAACATCCTTTATCTTTTGGGAGCTCTTGATGTCTATATTTCTTCTTATAAAGCCTATCGCAGGAACAAAGTCAACTGTAAAATTTTCATGCACTATGATGGATGTATCGCTGTTAATAGTGATGTCGGTTGCCCATTCTGTAAAATGCCACGATCTCGCATAAGACAGATTTACTGCAATAAAGACAAAGATTATAGGTATTGCTATTTTAAGGATATTTTTTCCGCTCATTTATCTTAATATTTTCTTTGTAGATCATGCTGATAGCTTGTTAAATAAAAAGCAACAAGCTGTCAGCATGATCTACTTATAAACCTCTAAAAATTCACCTTTGAAATCTGAACTTGAAGATATTATATATGGCTGAAACACCGTCTTTCCAGTTTATTTTTTTGCCTTCTTCACGACCTCTGCCAAAAAATGTTATAGGCACCTCAACTAATTTAACCTTTTTCTTGGCTAGTTTTGCGGTTATTTCCGGTTCAATACCAAACCGTTCGGATTCAAACTTCATCTCTTTAAGTATAGATGATTTCATAACTTTGTAGCACGTCTCCATATCAGTGATATGAAATCCCGTCAGTATATTGGATATAATTGTCAAAAATTTGTTTGCCCAAAAATTGCCAAAAGCCATACCTTCCGGGCGTTTGCGCCCAAGAAAGCGCGAACCATAAACGACGTCAGCTTTTCCATCAATAATGGGTTTTACTAAGTTAGGGTATTCAGATGGATCATACTCCAAATCCGCATCTTGAATTATGGTTATATCGCCTGAAACATGCTGGAATCCGGTGCGCAAAGCAGAACCTTTTCCGCCATTTTTTTCATGGAATACAACCTTAACTCCGCTAAGACCCTTATTACTTAACTCTTTTAATATTTCACGAGTTCCGTCTTTTGAGTAATCATCAACCATTATAATCTCTTTTTCTAGCCCAACGTCAACGTTACGAACTCTTTCAAATATTTCGTTTATAGTATCTTTTTCGTTATAAACTGGCATCACTATTGATAGTTTTGAATATCCCAAATTCGTACCTTCCTTCATTTTGCAGTTTAACTTTATTATCGCCAAAGGCAGTTTTTCAAGATGACTAAACAAATTTCAGAGAATATGCCAACGTTTTCATTTGCTAAAAATCTTTTATTCACAAGGATTTTCATAACTGAAAACTGGAAACTCAAAACTGAAAACTGCTTAATTGCTATGATTATACATTATATATATCATCAGATCAAGGCTTACAATCATATTATGGTCACGCAAACTGTTGATTTTATTATAAGTTTTTGATAAAATTATGTGTCAACAATTAAAAACCTTAAATATCGTGATTATTCCATTAATAACTAAAAATGAATCATAACATACCAACAGATAATACACAACAAAAGATAAGATGGCGAGTTATAATTATAGGACTCATTTTGGCTATCCCTTATGGATATTTCTCAATCCAGACTCCCACACCAAGCACCGTTTCGCTCATATATCCTGTTATAATAATCTTAACACTATTTGTATTTCTTAACCTCTCCCTAAAAAAATGGCTTCCCAAATTCTCTTTCTCTCAGGGCGAGTTGTTGACTTTATACACAATGGCTTCATTGGCGATTGCCATTGCGGGGCATGACGTAATGCAGGTTCTTGCCCCGATACTCGGTCATGCCTTTTGGTTTGCCACGCCAGAAAATGAATGGGAATCGTTGTTTTTTCGCTACCTACCGCAATGGCTTGTTGTAGATGATATGAAGATTCTGAGAGGGCTTTACGAAGGGCAATCCAGTATATATAATTTGCATTATATAAAAATTTGGCTAACTCCAGTCTTTTGGTGGTCAATGTTTCTATTCGCATTGTTTGTCGTTATGATTGGAATGAATACTCTTATACGCAAGCAATGGATGGAAAACGAGAAGCTATCATATCCAATAATCCAGCTTCCTTTGGCAATGACGAAAGACGGCGGAAATCTAAGTTTTTTCCGTAATAAAATGCTATGGATTGGTATATCAATAGGCGCTTTTGTAAACCTTATCAATGGCTTACACGCCTTCATTCCATCAATACCTGAGTTGCCTATACGCACAGTTGAGATCGGGCATTATTTCACAGAAAAGCCATTATCTGCAATAGGGTGGACGCCTGTTTGTTTTTTCCCTTTCGTGATCGGTTTGGCTTATTTTATGCCTCTTGATCTGGCTTTTTCATGTTGGTTTTTCTATCTTTTTTGGAAGCTGGAGTATATTCTAGGCGATTCGCTTGGACTCAGAAGCCTTCCCGAATTTCCTTATATCAAACCACAATGCTCTGCCGCATACCTTGCGATTGCTGTTCTTGCGATATGGAGTGGGCGAAAACACATCAGCTATGTTTTCCGTAGCTTGTTTAACAGGTCATTTTCTGATGATATTAATGAACCGATGCGCCATAGATCTGCTGTTTTATGTATAATTGCAGGAATAATATTTTTGGGATTCTTTTGTCTAAAAGCTGGAATGTCTTTATGGGTATTTGTTCTCTTTTTTATATTTTACTTTTTGCTTGTCTTTGCGCTTGCCAGATTGCGCGCAGAACTTGGACCTCCTGTTAATGAGCTTTATAACATGGGACCAGACCAAATACTACCGAGAATATTCGGTGCAAGAAATCTAGGCGCTTCTAATTTATCCATTTTCGCTATGTTTTGGGGATTTAACAGAGCGCATCGGTGCAATCCAATGCCGTATCAGTTGGAAGCCTTTAAGTTGGCAGAGGAATCCAAAACATCCTCAAAACGCATTGTCATCGCTATAATGCTAGTCTCATTCTTGGGAATATGGGTTGCTTTTTGGGGGTTCCTTGATGTCTACTATCGGCAAGGATTTGGCGGCGGATTCGGCTGGGAGGCTTATACTAACCTTGAAAGATGGTTATTTTACATGCCCGGTCGTGATAATCCCGCAATTGGATTTATGGGAGGCGGATTTTCCTTAGTGTTGATATTGAGCTTTTTGCGGCGCAGGCTGTTATGGTGGCCTTTACATCCTGTTGCATATCCCTTTGCCAGCAGTTGGACTATGAATTGGATGTGGTTCCCAATATTCATTAGTTGGATTATAAAGCGTTCGCTTCTTAGACAGGGCGGAATATCAGCGTATCGCAAAGCGACTCCACTTTTCTTCGGATTAATCCTCGGCGAATATTTTGTTGGTGGAATATGGAATATATATGGTGTTTTGAATCATCAATATATATATAGTTTTTGGCATTAAGGATCCATAATTAAATAACTTCCCTATTAAGCAAGTTATTTAATCATGGATCCTAAATCAATATTTATAGCCAATTTGTATAAACTTGAAAATGCTTCGCCCCTACAATTCATTCCCCACACATTACCAAAGAGCCAAAACATTATTGAAACTTGCTTAAAACAATTCTCCTGCTATTTGTTTTAATTGGGTTTTCCCCTTTATATTTGATATGACTTTATTATATTATCATATTTACATTTATAAAATCAATAAAATTCATTTATCTATTTTCCTACTCAAAAACCTTGACATTATCTAAGTTATATAATAATATAAATGGTGCAAACCGATCAAAGCAGTTTTATATAAAGTAATCGTTAGAAAATGCTATTTTAACACGGTTAAATTATTAAATTTAAGAATAGCACACAGATAAACATAGATTTATACGGATTTACGCTGATCAAATCCGTGAAAATCCGTCTTATCCGTGCCGATCCGTGTGCTATTTTTAACGATTACATAAACAGTTTTTAGCTCTCAGCAGATCAAGAACAGGAAAGGATTAAAAAAATTGAAAAGACCATTTCAACCGCATCTAAGGAAAAGAAAAAATAAACACGGATTCCGAAAAAGAATGAGCACAAAGAATGGAAGAAAAGTGCTTAGCAGAAGGCGAGCAAGAGGGCGTAGAGTTCTATCAGCCTAGTGGTTCACCGAATTAATTATTTAGTTTAATATGGAATGCTGAAGCGTCAGCTTCAGCATGCGAAAGCTGGCGCTTTCTCCAAAATAACTATAAAAACTAATTCGGTTGACCACTAGGTGGTTAAAAATTGAAGGTTGGGAATCCAAGATTCACAATTCTGGACGTATGTTTTTTGTCTAGAAATTTATCTGGATTCACTTAGATAGTTTTTTAGTTTTACTAATAGATTAAAGATTCTAAAATTACAGCCTGTGCTAATTCTTTTTGTAGCCCAAGATTCTATCTTGGTTTTATATAAAAGCCAACTTTGGAACGTTGGGCTACAATTGCATTATTATTACATTTTTTGTAACTAGCATAAGTCGTAAAATTAGAATCTTTTAACCTTTATGAATTGGGGGTGTGTTTGTTGAGATCACCATTATTAATCTTAATTATTGCATTTTTATCAATATTATCATCTAAACACTCTATGGGCGCCATAGAAATACAATTTCCGGGGGAAGCGGGATTCTTTATTGGAAAACCTATGATCTACGTGATCAAAGCCACCGCAGGCGACCCAAATGTCGTTGGCTCCGAAGGGATTTATCAGTTTGGTCCAAATAAAGTTACACTTGATGGCGTTGAATATTACGATTCAGCGTTTTCAAACGTATCAAGTAGTTCGCATTTTTACTTAGGGATTGACAGCGCAAAAGCTCTCGTTACTCAGAAAGGTATCACTTTTCTTGAAACAGAAATAAGCATTACCCCTGCTATTGTATCCCTAAAATATCCGCTTATAAGCGGAAAAAGTTGGGATGATAAAACCAAGCTTGTTGCAAAGAATATTGAGATTCCCAATCTTGCGAAATTACCAGAACTAATTATTGATAACGTAAACGTGCAAACAACCGTTACATCCGAGACATTAATAATTCCATCCGGAACATTTGATTGCCTGCTAGTCAAAACCACATTTAACGGCTTGTTAAAGATTTCGGGATTATCTTTGCCTGCAACTCTTATTCAAAGAACATGGATGAGCGAGGATAACGTCCCTATTAAGCGTAAGTTTGAATTCATAACAATGAATATGACGCTTTATGATATGGAATTATCTGAGCCTAATCCTGATCCTTATGATCTAAATTGGGACGGCGTAGCCAATATATTAGACCTGATGATTATAACCAAGTATTATGGCACGCAAATGAAAAGCACACGCATACCAAATCCCGATATTGACGGGAATGGTGTTGTTGATATGAAAGACTTAAATTTAGCGATTTCTCATTTCGGAGAGATATATAAGAAGAAATAGTGATTAGTAATCAGTGATCAGTAATAAAAAAAAACTGAAAACTGAAAACTGAAAACTGAAAACTGAAAACTTTTTACACAATGATTGAAGATAGAAAAAAGGTCTGGAGAATAAAGGAACCCGATCAAAAACTGAGCCAAAATCTTGCGGAACAGCTTAAAATTCCTCTCCTTATTGCTCAGCTTTTGGTAAACCGTAATATTACTGATGAAAAATCAGCTTATGAGTTCCTATATCCAGATATATCACACCTTCATTCTCCATATAAACTAAAAGGCATTCCAGAAGCGGTTGAGCGCATCAAAAAGGCAATATCAAACAAAGAGAAGATCATCATTTACGGGGATTATGACGTAGATGGCATAACATCTGTTTGTCTAATGTTTCTATGCCTAAATAATCTTGGCGCTGATGTTAATTATTATATTCCCAAGCGATATGAAGAAGGCTATGGGCTTAACTGCGAAAGCCTATCCGAACTCAAAAAAAATGGGTGTGATCTTCTGCTTACCGTTGACTGCGGAATAAGCACTGTTAATGAAGTAAATTTTGCCAATGAGAACGGCATGGACGTTATTATTACCGATCATCACGAACCTTCCAAAAAAATTCCTCCTGCGTTTGCAGTAATAAACCCCAAATTAGATGACTCAGGCTACCCGTATAGCTCTCTTGCAGGCGTTGGCGTAGCATTCAAATTAGCACAAGCTCTCATGGAAGATTATGGCGTAGAAGAAGATTCATTCATTGAGAATAATCTTGATCTGGTCGCTTTGGGGACAATAGCGGATATGGCTCCACTTACCGGGGAAAATAGGCCCATTGCGGCGCTTGGCTTAAAAGCATTAAATAAATTGCAGAGAAAAGGTATCCGTGCTTTATGCGAAATTGCTAACGTTAAGCAGGGAGCAATAGACAGCTATATGGTAGGATTCAGATTGAGTCCTAGAATTAACGCCGCAGGACGTATGGATACGACAGCTTACAATGCAGTTAAACTTTTGCTGACAGAATCAGACGATGAAGCGATTGAACTTGCCCAAAAACTTGACAACTCAAATAAAGAACGTCAAAGCTATGAAAAATTTATAGTGGAAAGTGCGAAAAAACAGGTTCAGGAACAAAATCTCGCAAGAGAAAAGGCTATTATTCTTGCAGGAAAAGGATGGCATTTTGGGGCAGTGGGTATTGCCGCATCAAAGATTAAGGATTTTTTCTTTAGACCAACGGTGCTTATCTCCATTGAAGGTGATATGGGACGAGGTTCTGCCAGAAGCATACCCGAATTTGATATTCATGATGCTGTATCCAAATGCTCTCAGCTTCTTGATAAATTTGGCGGACATAAATCAGCAGTGGGATTTTCTATCCCTAAAGATAACATTGAAAAGTTTCGCAAGGATTTTTTGGCGATTGCTTCCAATACTATTTCAAAGGATGATCTTCTGGCGAAAATTGATATAGATGCTGTCGTTTCCTTGTCAGACTTATCTATGGACACTGTTGAAAGCCTTTCATTGCTTGAACCTTATGGACAAGAGAACCCACAACCATTAATTGCAATTAAAGGATTATCTTTAAAGTATCCCCCCGGAATAATGGGAAAAGCCAATGAGCATTTACAGGTTACAGTAACAGATGGAAAAGGGGTAATGCGTGCAGTAGCGTTCAATATGTCTAAACTTGAGCGTGAATTAAGCGCCGAAAAAGTTAAAGTTGACATTGCCGGACGACCTAGCATAAATGCTTGGAATGATAATAAATCCGTTGAATTAAAGGTAGAGGAATTCCTTATTTATCACAAAAGCGGAGAAGAGGAATATGTTGTCGCTTCTGATGAGATCGTTGAACCGATGCAGATTAAAATTATAGATCGGAGGAATTTGCCCGACAAAAAGCAATATCTGAAAAAGCTTATAACTGTTAAAGAAAAGTCGCTCATGTATGTTAGAGACGATTCTGCTGTTGACCAGCTTCATAAAATAATTTCATCGTCTACACTAAAAGATAAATTTGGCTTATGTTATAGCACAACATCAGCGGATGAAGCTGATAGTATGAAGTCAATGCTGATAGCAGATGAACTTCTAGCCATTGTCTCATCCATTCCTTTTGAGGAGCCTTTAGAAGGGCTAAAACACCTTGTCTTTTGCCATCCGGTTCCAACAAAAGATATTTTTATCAGTTCATGTTCGCCTGCGCTGGAATCTCAAGACGCTGTTAATATCCATCTGATTTTTAACAATAACGATATAGAATTGTTGACAAGCCAATTAAAGAAACAATACCCGGATAGGAATTTGTTGACGAATGTATATAAAAAAATTAGGGATTTGCATAAGGAGAAGAATAGCGACCCTGTTTTAATAGAGGAAATAATATCTGGCATGATCCTTGATGAGCCGAAAGATTATGTCTTATCAAGGTGTATAGATATATTTGAGGAGCTAAACCTTATCAAGCGCAATCAGATTGATGGCAAGACAACAGTTCTAATTCCGCCTGAGTCGCCCAAACATCGTGACCTTTATGACTCAAAACTATATTCTAGTGGCGACAGAATAAAGAATGAGTGGGCTAATTTCTCCAGGATTATACTTAGTAAAACTGACGAGGAAGTCCGCAGAATGATATTGGAGTATTTCTGAAAAGATGCTGGATTCCAGATGTTAGATGCTAACCTTTGATGTGAAATTACCGTAAACCAAATAAACATGAGTTTTCACGAGATATTGATCATAAAATCCCTCTAAATCTCCCTTTTCCAAAGGGAGACTTTTGAGGATCATTTCA
>ERZ1292640.3867-Hain-H43-02um-R1-3867-length-11562-cov-9_pt1 | contig 11562 bp, 13 predicted proteins | sample MGYA00564404_ERZ1292640 | MGnify/ENA primary metagenome ERZ1292640 (study PRJEB36523, sample SAMEA6512636) | groundwater metagenome | collected 2019-01-08 | study: AquaDiva: Metagenomics assemblies of 32 groundwater samples | reverse complement strand
CCCCATGTTCGGCAAGCTGCAGGAGGTGCTGCAGAAGTGGCTGGTGGAAAGCCTGATCCCCGACAACATCGCGCGCCAGGTGCTGGGTTACCTGACGCAGTTCGCCGGCAAGGCCAGCCGTCTGGGGGCGGTCGGTCTGGCAGTGCTGTTTGCCACCGCGCTGAGTCTGGTGTTTACCATCGACCGCACGCTCAACGGCATCTGGCGCGTGCGCCGGCCGCGCCCGCTGGGGCAGCGCCTGCTGATCTACTGGGCGGCCATCACGCTCGGGCCGCGGCTGCTGGCGGGCAGTCTGGCCATCACCTCCTACCTGCTGTCGGCGTCGCGCGGCCTGGTCGGGGGGATGCCGGGCGGCGTGCGTTTCCTGCTCGACCTGCTGGAATTCTTCATGGTCGCCGGCGGCATGGCGGCCACCTACTACTACGTGCCCAACACCCAGGTGAAGTGGGGCCACGCCTGGACCGGCGGCATCTTTGCCGCTGCCGGCATTGAAATTGCCAAAAAGCTGCTGGCCCTCTACGTCAAGGCGGTTCCCACCTATTCGGCTGTCTATGGCGCCTTTGCCACCGTGCCCATCCTGCTGGTCTGGGTCTACGTGGTCTGGGTCATCGTGCTGCTGGGCGCGGTCATCACGGCCTACCTGCCCAGCCTGCTCATGGGCGTGTCGCGGCGCGGCGGCATGCCGGGCTGGGAATTCACGCTGGCGCTGGACACCCTGTCGCAGTTGCTGGCCAGCAGCCAAGCCGGGCGCCACGGCCTGTCGGCCGGTGCCCTGGCCGAGGCGCTGCGTGTCGACCCGGTGCAGCTTGAGTCGGTGCTCGGCACCTTGGTGGCGCTGGACTGGGTCGGCCGGCTGGAAGATGGCGATGGCCGTTACGTGCTGCTGGTCGACCCGGAAGGGACCTCCATAGGCCCCTTGGTCGACAGATTGTTGCTGACGCCGTCGCCGCGCACCGCGTTCATGACCATTAATGGCATGAAGTCCTCGTCGATGTTGCGTGAGGCGCTATAAAAAATATAGCATCTTGTCGTGCCGGCTAGAACGGAATCTTGCCGGTCCAGATGTCCTTGTACATCACCCAGTCACCCATGAAGCTGTAGAGCGGGCGCTTGAAGCTGGCGGGCTTGTTCTTCTCGAAGCCGAAGTGGCCGAGCCAGGCAAAGCCGTAGCCGCACAACAGACCGTACAGAAAGTACTGTGGCTTGCCCGTGACGAGCAGCATGACCAGACAGGCGAGTGCCAGCGAACTGCCGACAAAGTGCAGACGGCGGCAGGTGCGGTTGCTGTGCTCGCCCAGGTAGAAAGGGTAGAACTCGGCAAAGCTGCTGAAAGCCTTGGGGTCGGTGGATGCGGCGGTGGTGTTCAAGCGGGTCTCCTGATTTTGTAATGGCCGCAGTTTAGGCGCTGGTGCAGCTTGTGTGCAACAGGCGGCACAGGCCTGCGGGCTCGGATGCCAAGTTATAGTGCCAAAAGCTGGGATCAGGAAGGAAGTGCATGGGATGACCTCTGCCGCAATTCGCCATCTGCGCATGCTCACGCGCTACACGGCCTGGGCCAATGTGCGCCTGTTCGATGCCTTGGTCCAGCTGCCGGTCGGCGAGGCCACGGCCTGGCGCAGCACCGGCTTCGGCAACATGATCGGCACGCTCAGCCATGCCATGGTGGTGGACCGGATCTGGCAGGCCCATCTCGAAGGCCGTCCGCACGGCTACACCAGCCGCAACACGGCGACCGAGCCGGCGCTGCAGGCCCTGTGTGCCGACCAGACGGCACTGGACCAGTGGTACATCGCCTATGCCGACGGCCTGACGGACGTGGCGCACGACGAGGTGGTCAATTTCCGCTTCGTCGACGGCGGTGCCGGTGCCATGAGGCGTGGCGACATCCTGCTGCACATCGTCAACCACAAAACCTACCACCGTGGCTACGTCGCCGATATGCTTTACCAGGCTGGCAGCCATCCCCCGGTGATGGACCTGCCGGTCTTTCTACGTGATGAACCGCTCAATCTCTAAGCCATGCTCAAAACCATCTTGATGTCGTTGTTCCTGCTGGCGGCAAGCGGCCAGGTGATGGCTGAATGGGTGAGGCTCTCCCACAACGAGCAGTCGGTTTTCTACATCGACACACCGATCCCCAAAAAGGGCGGTGGCCATGTGATGATCTGGATCCTGCGCGACCACTCCGGCTTGCGGCATGGTCCCGCCGGTCCCTTCCTGTCGTCCAAGGACCAGATCGAGGTGGATTGCGCGGGAAGACGGATCCGGCGGATCTATTCCTCGGACCATCCGCAAGCCATGGGTGCGGGCAAGCAGGTGCACTCCGAGCATGGCCCGATGAGCTGGAACTACGCCTCACCCAACACCATCGCTGGCCGGATGGTGGATGTCGCCTGCCGGTGATGCGCCATGGCCCGAGCCGCTAGAGGCCGACAACGGGGCGCTCATTTCCGTCGAAGGGAGTTTTCATGTTCATAGGTCACTTCGCCCTGGGCTTTGGCGCCAAAGTGGTCACACCGCGCGTGTCACTCGGCGCGCTGTTCCTTGCCGCCCAGTTCATCGATCTGCTGTGGCCGACCTTCCTGCTGTTCGGCATCGAGCGCGTGCGCATCGAGCCGGGCGCCACGGTGGTGACGCCGCTGGTGTTCGAACATTACCCGTACTCCCACAGTCTGCTGGCCGTACTGGGTTGGGCGGTGATGCTGGGGGTGGTCTACGGGCTGCGCAAGCGCGACCGGGGCGGTGCCGTCATGATGGGGGCTCTGGTGCTGAGCCACTGGTTGCTGGACCTCATGGTGCATCGGCCGGATCTGCCGCTGTCGCCTTGGGGCGATGCCGTGTCTGGCCTGCATCTCTGGGCATCCTTGCCGCTGACGCTGGCGCTGGAAATTCCGATGTTTGCCCTCGGCGTGTGGGTCTACGTGCGCAACACCATCGCCCTGGACGAGGTTGGCCGTTGGGGGCTGCTGGGCCTGGTGCTCTTCCTGTTCGTCATCTACGCCGGCAACCTGTTCGGCCCACCGCCACCGAACACGCAGGCCATTGCCTGGCTCGGGCAACTGCAATGGCTGCTGGTGCTGTGGGGCTACTGGGTGGACCGGCACCGCCGCCCTCTGGTGCCGGCCTGAGCGTCAGCGGGCCAGGAAATCGCGGAGCGCGAACAGCGTTTCGTCCGGCGTCTCGCTCATCTGGTGGTGACCGACCGGCAGTTTCACCACCTGCACCGTCTTGCCGGCTTCGCGCGCCTTGGTCATCAGCCCCTGTGCGGCTTTCGGCATCGTCATCTGGTCTTGTGCGCCGAGCAGGAACAGCACCGGGCAGGTGATCGCCTGCACCGCGTTCTCGCCATTGGCATAGCTGTCGCAGGCCTTGAAGCCGCGGTGGAACACGTTGACCTGGCGGTTGCTGGCCAGCACGCGCCGGCCCAGCGCCATGCCGGCGCCATAGACCCAGGTGCCGGGGCCGAGCACCGAGGGCGGCGCGGCCAGCGTGCTGCGTGAAAAGACGTTGATCATGGTCAGCGCCTTCATCGGCTCGTTGAGCGAGGCATCGAGCAGGGCCGGCGACACCTTCATCGGGAAGGCGGTGCCCACCAGCACCAGGTGGCTGATGCGCTCCTTGAGCCGGGCGGCCGCCTCCAGCGCGATCAGCGAGCCCCAGCTGTGGCCCACCAGCGCGGCGCGTGGCACGTTGGCCGCATCGAGCAGGGCGGCGATGAAGTCCGCGGCCTGTTCCACTGTTTCCGGTGCCTCGCCGGCGCTGCGGCAGTGGCCGGGCAGATCCACCGCCAGCACGTTCCAGCCGTGATTGGCCAGGTAGCGGCTCTGCAGAATCCAGACGCTGTGGTCGTTGAGCACGCCGTGGATGAAGACGACAGTGGGTTTGGCCGGGTCGAAGGCCTTGCCGCCGGTGTAGCAATAGGTCTTGGCACCGTTGACGATCAATTCCATCATGCACCTGCCTTTTCTGCGGCCTTCAGGGCGCGCTTCAGGTCGTCGATCAGATCGTCCGGGTCTTCCAGGCCGATCGACAGGCGGATGGTGCCCTGGCTGATGCCGGCACCGGCCAGTGCCTCGTCGCTCATGCGGAAGTGGGTGGTGGACGCCGGGTGGATCACCAGGCTGCGGCAGTCGCCCACGTTGGCCAGGTGGCTGAAGACCTTGAGCGTCTCGATGAAGGCCTTGCCCTGCTCGCGGTTGCCCTTGATGTCGAAGCTGAACACCGAGCCGGCACCGCGCGGCAACAGCTGCTTCGCCAGCGCGTGGCTGGGGTGGCTTTCCAGCAGCGGGTGGCCGACGCGCGAGACGAAGGGCTGGCTGGCGAGGAATTCCACCACGCGCTCGGTGTTGCTCATGTGACGCGCCATGCGCAGCGGCAGCGTCTCGATGCCCTGCAGGATCAGCCAAGCGGTGTGCGGGCTCATGCAGGCGCCGAAATCGCGCAGGCCCTCGCGCCGTGCGCGCAGCAGGAAGGCACCGATGGTCGATTCCTCGGTGAACACCATGTTGTGGAAGCCGTCGTAGGCCTGGCTCAGTTCGGCAAACTTGCCCGAGGCGTCCCAGTCGAAGCTGCCGCCGTCCACCACCACGCCGCCGATCACGGTGCCGTGGCCGCTCAGGAACTTGGTGGCCGAGTGGTAGACCAGGTCGGCACCGTGCTCGAACGGCTTGATCAGCCAGGGCGAGGTGAGGGTGGAGTCCACCAGCAGCGGCACGCCGGCCTCATGGGCGATGGCGCTGACGGTCGGGATGTCCAGCACGTCCAGACCCGGGTTGCCCACGGTTTCGCCGAAGAACAGTTTGGTGTTGGGCCGTACCGCCTGGCGCCAGCCGTCGATGTCGCCCGGTTTGACGAAGGTGGTCTCGATGCCGAAGCGGCGCAGCGTGTAGTGCAACAGGTTCTGCGAGCCGCCGTACAGCGCCGTGCTGGCCACGATGTGCGAGCCGGCGCCCATCAGTGTGGCCACGCTCAGGTGCAGCGCCGCCTGGCCGCTGGCGACCGCAATGGCACCGATGCCGCCTTCCAGCGCCGCCATGCGCTGTTCGAACACGGCATTGGTCGGGTTGCTGATGCGGCTGTAGACGTGGCCGGCGCGCTCCAGGTTGAACAGGGCGGCGGCGTGGTCGCTCGATTCGAAGACGAAGGAGGTGGTCAGGTGAATCGGCACGGCGCGTGCGCCGGTGGCGGGGTCGGGCGCGGCGCCGGCGTGCAGCGCCAGGGTGTCGAAGCCGGGATCGGAGTAACCGGGCATGAAAGTCTCCGCAGTTTTGTGGTTCAGACGACAGTAGGCGGCCCGGGCTTGTCGCGCGCCGGCTTGACCTGCTGTTCCGTTCAGGGTTGAATGATGCCATTGTGGGCTATATTCCATGCCCTTGAGAGTCACGAGGAGCACATCATGAAAGTCAGCGACATCCTGCGCGTCAAGGGCAACACCCTGTATACCGTCACCCCCGACGAGCCGCTGGCCCGTGCCACCGAGGTGATGGCGGAAAAAGACATCGGTTCGCTGGTGGTCATGGAGCATGGTGACCTGGTGGGCATGCTGACCTTCCGCGAGGTCATCCAGCAGACCGTCAAGAACGGTGGCGCCATCGGCACGACGCTGGTGCGCACCGCCATGGACGACGCGCCCCTGACCTGCACCATGGAAACCGACATGGACGAGGTGCGCCGCATGATGCTGGACCGCCACGCCCGCTACATGCCGGTGATGGACAAGAAGATGCTCATGGGTGTCGTCAGCTTCTACGACGTGGCCAAGGCCGTGGTGGATGCCCAGAACTTCGAGAACAAGATGCTCAAGGCCTACATCCGCGACTGGCCGGAAGAAGAAGGGCAGCCGGCTGCCAAAGACGCCTGAGCGAGCGAGTCCTGGCCGCTCCAAGGCCAGGGCGACCGCAACCCCACGCACAAGCGGCGCGCAGCAAGCGAAGTGAGCCAATGCAGAGGGGTGAATACTCTCTGGGATAATCCCTCCCATGAGCGGCAATACCTTCGGAAACCTCTTCGCAGTCACCAACTTCGGTGAATCCCACGGCCCGGCCATCGGCTGCGTGATCGACGGCTGCCCGCCGGGCATGGAACTGAGCGAGGCCGACATCCAGCCCGACCTGGATCGCCGCCGCCCCGGCACTTCCAAGTTCGTCACCCAGCGCAACGAGCCCGATGCGGTGGAAATCCTCTCCGGCGTCTATGAGGGCAAGACCACCGGCACGCCGATCTGCCTGCTCATCCGAAACACCGACCAGCGCAGCAAGGACTACGGCAACATCCTGCAGACCTTCCGCCCCGGTCATGCCGACTACACCTACTGGCACAAGTACGGCATCCGCGATCCGCGTGGCGGTGGCCGCTCCTCGGCCCGCCTGACGGCGCCCATGGTGGCCGCCGGCGCGGTGGCCAAGAAGTGGCTGCGCGCCCAGTACGGCACCGAGTTCCGCGGCTGCATGACGCAGATCGGCGAGATCGCCATTCCCTTCGAGTCCTGGGAGCACGTGCCCGCCAACCCCTTCTTCGCCCCGGTGGCCGATGTGTCGGCGCTGGAGGCCTACATGGAAGCCCTGCGCAAGGCGGGCGACTCCTGCGGCGCGCGCCTGCGCGTCACGGCCAGCAAGATGCCGGTCGGCCTGGGCGAGCCGCTGTTCGACAAGCTCGACGCCGACATTGCCTTCGCCATGATGGGTATCAACGCCGTCAAGGGCGTGGAGATCGGCGCCGGCTTCGCGGCCGTGGCCGACAAGGGCAGCAGCCATGGCGATGCGCTCAGCCCGCAAGGCTTCAAGGCCAACAAGGCCGGCGGCGTGCTGGGCGGCATCAGCACCGGCCAGGATCTGGAGGTGTCGATCGCCATCAAGCCGACCAGTTCCATCCTCACGCCGCGCGAGTCGATCGACGTCGAAGGCCATAGCACCGAGGTGGTGACCAAGGGCCGGCACGACCCCTGCGTCGGCATCCGCGCCACCCCGATCGCCGAGGCCATGCTGGCCCTGGTGGTGATGGAGCACGCACTGCGTCACCGTGCCCAATGCGGCGACGTCAAGCTGGCGGTCGGCCCCATTCCGGGCGCCATCTAGTCGCACGGTGCGACCGTCCACCCTCCAATTTCCCGGGAATCCCACCATGCCTACCATCCGCGTCGATATGTTCGAAGGCCGTACGCCCGAGCAGAAGAGTGAATTCGTCAAGGCCCTCACCGAAGCCACCTCGCGCACGCTGGGCGTCTCGCCCGAGGCGGTCGAAGTGGTGCTGAACGAGATCAAGAAGTCCAACTGGGCCGTCGGCGGCGTGCTCTGGAGCGAGAAAAAGTAGCTGGGACGAAAGTGCCCAATACCCAACGCCATCTCGCGCCGTTCGCGGCCCTGTCGGCCACCTACTTCGCGCACATCGGGTTCTTCAACCCCTACCTGCCACTGTGGCTCAAGGACCTGGGCCTGGGCATCGTTGCCATCAGCCTGCTCACCGCCGTGCAGTCGGCCACGCGACTGGTCGCCCCCTACGGCTGGGGCTGGCTGAGCGACCACACCGGCGAGCGTGTCAAGCTGCTGCGCTATGGCGCCACGGTGGCGTTGGTGGTGTCGTGCGGCTTGTGGATCGAGGGCGGCTTCTGGTGGCTGGCGGCGGTGCTGGGGCTGATGTTCCTGCACACCAGCGCCATGATGCCGATGAGCGAAGCCGCCATGGCCCATCTGGTCAGCAGCGGCGGCGCGTTCGACGCCAAACGCTACGGCCGTGTGCGCCTGTGGGGTTCGCTCGGTTTCCTGGTCACGGTGTTTGCCGCCGGCGCCTGGTTCGAGCATTTCGGCATGGGGCATTTCCCGGCCTGGACCGTGCTGTCGCTGCTGGCGGTGGTGGCCAGCGTCTGGTGGCTGCCCGACCTGAAGGAGGCGGTGCCGGAGCATGAGAAGAAGCAGCCGGTGCTGCCGATCCTGCGCAAGCGTGCGGTGCAGTGGTTTTTTGCCACGGCGTTTTTCCATGTGCTGTCACACATGGGCATCTACATCTTCTTCTCGCTCTACCTCGACGCCTTGGGTTACAGCAAGACCGTGATCGGCCTGTTGTGGGCAGTCTCGGTCATCGTGGAAATTGCCTGGTTCTTCACGCAAAGCCGCTGGCTGCCGCGCTTCAGCCTCACGGCCTGGCTGGTGTTGTGTGCGGCGGCGGCGGTGCTGCGCATGGGGATCACCGCTTCCAGCGCGGCCATCTGGCCCTTGCTGCTGCTGGCACAGGCGCTGCACGGGCTGACGTTTGCCGCGCATCACTCGGTCTGCATTGCGTTGCTGTCACACCATTTTCCCGGCACCTTGCGTGGCCGTGGCCAGGCCTTGTATGCCGTGCTGGGCTACGGCTTGCCGGGCGTGCTGACCGGTCTGGCCGGTGGCCTCTTGAGCGCGCGCTTCGGCCTGGTCAGCGTGTTCTGGGCGGCGTTGGTCAGCAGCGTGCTGGCCACGGTGTGCGCCTGGCAGGTCTGGCGCTTGCGCCACCGCTAGGGTCTGTTCACCCTAATTTCTCAAGATGCGTTGCGGAACAAAAAGGTCATGCGGTAGGCGCGCGGACGCCGCCGGGGCATTCCCCGGCCAGTCCACGCAACACCCCGCATGGCCTTTTTGGCCGCAACCCGAAGGGAACGGGGTGAAAACAGCGCCACTCGTTGTTGCACTCCTAGCCCAGGCGGCCAGCCTTGGCGTCGTCGTGCGCCTAGATTGGCACTGTTTTCACCCTGTTCGCACTTGAGAAATTAGGGTGAACAGACCCTGGCCCTAGCCAGCAGTCCACGGCGACAGCAGCGGGCGTGGGTCGTCCGGCTCGCGGGGTTCCAGCTCGCGCGTGGGCGTGCCGATGCAGACGAAGCCCACCAGCAATTCGCCGGCTTGGCAGAAGGCCTGCACCAGTGCCGGATGCTGGCACTTGCGGCCGCTCAGGATCTTGGCGCCAAACCCCATGAAGTGCAGCGCGTTCATGAAGTTGCTCAAGGCTCCGCCCACACAGATCCATTGTTCGTGCGGCGGCACCTTGGCCACGCCGCTGTCGATGCGTGCCACCCAGGCCACCAGCACCGGCCCGTTGTAGGCGCGCTCGCGTTCGATCGCCACGTCCTCCGCGCTTTTGCCAGAGTCGCGGGCGAACTGCTCGAACAGTGCGGCCAGGGCGGGGCGTTGCGCCTCGCTCACCGTGACCACGCGCCAGGGCTTCATGCGTCCATGGTTGGGCGCTCGCAAGGCGGCCTGCACCGCTTGGGTCAGTTGTGCATCACCGGGGCCGGGGGCGACCATCCAGCGCGGACCGATCGAGTGGCGGCCGAGCAGGGCAGCCAGGGCCGCGTCTGGCGTTGTGTTCTGTAGGTCAGTCATGTCATGTGGTGTCTTCAGCGTGTCAGTCGCTCGTGCACCCAGTGCGCGGCGGCCAGCAGCTTGTGGTCTTCGCCGAAGCGGCCCACCAGCTGCAGGCCCATGGGCAGGTCCAGGGCGCCGGTGGCAAAGGGCAGGTGCACGCTGGGCAGGCCCAGCAGCGACCAGCTGCGGCAAAACAGCGGGTCGCCAGTGGCTTCCAGCCCTTTCGGTGCTTCGCCCATGGTGCTGGGGGTCAGCAGCACGTCGTGGCGTTCGAACAGCGAATCGATGCGCAGGCGCCAGTCGGCGGTGCGCTGCAGGTTGGCGTCGTGGGTGGCGCCATCGATCGCCATGCCGGCATCGAGCAGGGCCACCAGTTGTGCGCTCAGGGCCTCGCGGTGGCGCAACCGTTCATGGCTGAGCGAGCGCGCCATCTCGAAGGTCATCACGTCCTTCTGCAACTGGATCAGGTCGCCGAAGTTCTGCGGCATGGTCACGTCCTGGCAGGCGTCGGTGTGCGCGGTCAGCGCCTGGGTCGCCAGCGACCAGACGTTCTGCGTGTCGACGTCGGCCTGCGGCCAGGCCGGGGTCTGGAACAGGCCGATGCGCGGCGCCCCGTGCTCGCCCCATTCGCATTCGAACAGGCGCCGGTCGCCGGTGAGCACGGCGCCCAGCAGGGCGACGTCGCGCACGCTGCGGCCGAAGCCGCCGATCACGTCCAGCGTGGGCGACAGGCTTTTCACGCCGGCCCCGACCACGCGGCCGTGGCTGGGCTTGTAGCCGACCACACCGCAGTAGGCGGCTGGGCGGATGATGGAGCCGGCGGTCTGGGTGCCCAGCGCCAGCGGCACCATGCGGTCGGCCACCGCCGCGGCCGAGCCGCTGGACGAGCCGCCCGGCGTGTGCCGCGGGTTGTGCGGGTTGCAGGTGGGGCCCGGCTGGAAGTAGGCGAACTCGGTGGTCACGGTCTTGCCCAGCACCACGGCACCGGCCTCGCGGCACAGGGCCACGGTGGCGGCGTCGGCCACTGGGCGGTGGTGGGCGTAGAGCGCCGAGCCGTAGCCGGTGGGCAGGTCGGTGGTGTCGAACAGGTCTTTGACGCCGATGGGCAGGCCGTGCAGCAGGCCGCGCACCGGCCCGGCGTCGAGCGCCCGGGCCTGCGCCAGGGCATTGACGGCATCGAGGTGGGCGAAGGCGTGGATGTCGGCCTCGCGCTCGGCCACGCGCTCCAGGCAGGCAATCACCAGGTCTTCGGCCTTGATCTCGCGTCGTGCCAGCAGCACGGCCGTCTGGGCGGCATCGAGTTCATTGAGCTTGGGCGTGGCCATGTCGGTCATCCTCAGGGGTTGTCATGAACCGATGGTAGCCCAGTGGCACAATTGGCCATCTGCTGATCTGCACCCCTTTGGCTAGGGAATTCCCCATGAAAACCGTTCTCGTCCTCAATGGCCCCAACCTCAACCTGCTCGGCTCGCGCGAGCCGCACGTCTACGGCTCGCAAACGCTGGCCGACGTGCAGGCCCTGTGCGAGCGCGCCTGTGCCGCCAACGGCTTGGCGCTGGACTTCCGCCAGAGCAACCACGAGGGCGAACTGGTGGACTGGCTCCACGAGGCCGGCCGCCTGCAGGCCGCGGGCCAACTGGCCGGTGTCATTCTCAATGCCGGCGCTTTCACGCACACCAGCATTGCGTTGCACGACGCCATCAAGGGCACCGGCGTGACGCTGATCGAGCTGCACATCAGTAATGTCCACGCGCGCGAGGAATTCCGCCACCACTCCTTCATTTCGCCGGTGGCCCGGGCCGTGATGGCCGGTTTCGGCGTCAACGGTTACGCGCTGGCCATTGCCGGCCTGGCCCAATTGGCGGAAACGAAATGAAGCGCAAGGCGCCCGAACTGCTGGCCCCGGCCGGCTCGCTGGCCATGCTGGAGACGGCCTTCGCCTTTGGGGCGGACGCCATCTACGCCGGCCAGCCGCGCTATTCGCTGCGCGTACGCAACAACGACTTTGGCGACCTGGCGGTGCTGAAGCAGGGCATCGACCGCGCGCACGAACTCGGGCGCAAGTTTTTCCTGGTCTCCAACATCTTTCCGCACGGCAACAAGATCAAGAACTACGTGGCCAACATGGCACCGGTGATTGCCTTGAAGCCCGACGCCGTGATCATGTCCGACCCTGGCCTGATCATGATGGTGCGCGAGACCTGGCCCGAGATGGAGATCCACCTCTCGGTGC
>ERZ1292640.3866-Hain-H43-02um-R1-3866-length-11566-cov-6_pt1 | contig 11566 bp, 6 predicted proteins | sample MGYA00564404_ERZ1292640 | MGnify/ENA primary metagenome ERZ1292640 (study PRJEB36523, sample SAMEA6512636) | groundwater metagenome | collected 2019-01-08 | study: AquaDiva: Metagenomics assemblies of 32 groundwater samples | reverse complement strand
CCTTGTTGCAGGCCTTGGCCAGCGGCTTGTCCTCAGGTTGGCCGACCTCGATCCACAGCCGGGTCTGGCCGGTGAAATCGCGCAGCCAGACATCGGGTTCGTCCGGGTCGGACAAGCCGGCACCGAAGGCCAGCGTGCCGTCGCCTTGGCACACCGTCTGCAACCGGTGCGCCTGCAGGGCCAGGGCCGCCAGCCGGATCATCATGCGTTCGTCGGTCTCGCTCGGGTGGCGTGCCAGCGTCAGCGCATGGTCGGCGTAGTAGCCGTGGTCAATGTCGGCGACCGACAGACTGGCCTTGTAGATGGTGGATTTGAGGGCCATGAAGCGTTGTGGTGTTGCGGGAAACGCCGCGGAACCGGCTGTGCCGGGCCGCTGGCGTTGTCCCCCTCTCAGGGGGAAGCGGCGTCAGCCGCTCAGGGGGTGTTAAATCCGCTTTGCCAATTCAGCGGCCTTGCCGGTGTAATTGGCCGGTGTCATGGCCAGCAGGCGTTGCTTCTCCGCCTCGGGGATGTCGAGCTTCATGATGAAGCCCTGCATCAGCTCGCGCGTCATGGCTTCACCGCGCGTGAACTTCTTGAGCTGCTCATAGGGCTGAGGCAGGCCGTAGCGGCGCATCACGGTCTGGATCGGCTCGGCCAGCACTTCCCAGGAGGCGTCCAGATCGGCGGCCAAGGCCGTTTCATTGATTTCCAGCTTGCCCAGGCCGGTGGCCAGCGACTGGTAGGCCAGCACGGCATAGCCGATGGCAACGCCCATGTTGCGCAGCACGGTGGAGTCGGTCAGGTCGCGCTGCCAGCGCGAGATCGGCAGCTTCTCGCTCATGTGGCGCAACAGGGCGTTGGCCAGGCCGAGATTGCCCTCGGCGTTTTCGAAGTCGATCGGGTTGACTTTGTGCGGCATGGTGGAGGAGCCCACTTCGCCTTCACGCAGCCGCTGTTTGAAGTAGCCCAGCGAGACATAACCCCAGACGTCACGCGACCAGTCGACCAGGATGGTGTTGGCCCGGGCGATGGCATCGAACAGCTCAGCCATGTAGTCGTGCGGCTCGATCTGGATGCTGTAGGGCTGGAAGGTCAGGCCCAGGCCCAGTGGCTCGGGGGTTTCGATGACCTTCTTGCTGAAGGCTTCCCAGTCAAAGTCGGGCCAGGCGGACAGGTGGGCGTTGTAGTTGCCGACGGCGCCGTTCATCTTGCCCAGGATCTTGACCGCGGCGATGCGGTCGCAGGCGGTCTGCAGGCGCACCACCACGTTGGCGATTTCCTTGCCCACCGTGGTCGGGCTGGCGGTCTGGCCATGGGTGCGGCTCAGCATCGGCACGTCGGCATAGGTGCGGGCCATGTCGCGCAGTTTCAGCAGCAGCTTGTCCAGCGCCGGCAACAGCACCACGTCGCGTGCGGCACGCAACTGCAGGGCGTGGCTGGTGTTGTTGATGTCCTCGCTGGTGCAGGCAAAGTGCACGAACTCGCTGGCTTTTTCCAGTTCGGGCCGGGCTTCGAACTTGGATTTGATCCAGTACTCGACCGCCTTCACATCATGGTTGGTCGTCTTCTCGATTTCCTTGATGGCGTTGCCATCGGCTTCCGAGAAATTCTTGACCAGGCCGAGCAAGTAAGTGCGCGCTCCGGGAGACAGGGGCTTGAATTCAGCGAAACCGGCATCGCTCAGGGTGATGAACCAGGCCACTTCGACCTGGACGCGGCGGTGCATATAGCCCTGCTCGCTCATCAGCGGACGCAGGCTGGCTAGTTTGTTGGCGTAGCGGCCGTCCAACGGAGAAAGGGCCGAAATGGTGGAGAAACTCATACCCGAATTGTAGTTGGCCTGCCCCGGAATGGGTGTTGCGGCCTCCAGGGCAACCCCAATCGCTAGAATCAGGCTCCTGGCGAAAGTTAAAGACCCATGAAACTGATCGGATCCAACACCAGCCCTTACGTGCGCAAAGTGCGCGTCGTGATGGCTGAAAAAAAGCTTGACTACGACTTCGTGCTCGAAGATGTGTGGTCGGAGCAGACCACCATCAAAGAGTCCAACCCGCTGGGCAAAATCCCCTGCCTCATCATGGAAGGCGGCGAGGCGCTGTTCGACTCGCGCGTGATCGTTGAATACCTTGACACCCTGTCGCCAGTGGGTAAGCTGATTCCGCCGGTGGGGCGGGAGCGGGCCGAAGTCAAGACCTGGGAGGCGCTGGCCGACGGCGTGATGGACGCCGCCTTGCTGGCGCGCATGGAAGCCGTGTGGGACAAGCGTACCGAAGCACAGCGCAGCCAGGCCTGGATCGACCGTCAGCTCGGCAAGATCAAGGCCAGCCTGGAGGCCATGAGCAAGGGCCTGGGCGACAAGCCGTTTTGTACCGGCATTCACATGAGCCTGGCCGACATCGCTGTTGGTTGCGCGCTGGCTTATCTGGATTTCCGCTTTCCGCAGGTGGGCTGGCGCAATGACCACCCGAATCTGGTGCGCTTGCTGGAGAAGCTGGAGCTGCGCCCGAGTTTTGCCGAGACCCGGGCGCAATAACAAGCAGAGGGGCGGCCGGCGGACGGGCCGCGCACTGTCAGACCCTTGTCACAGAGGGCGAGCAGAATGACGGGACGCCCTGAAAGGTCGTCCATGCTCTATCCTGAACTGTTCAAGCAACTGGAGGCGGTCCGCTGGGACATGGACCAGGACATCCCCTGGGACCAGTTCGACGCTCGCCAGCTCAGCGACGAGCAGGCGCAGACCGTCAAGATGAACGCGATCACCGAGTGGGCGGCGCTGCCGGCCACCGAGATGTTCCTGCGCGACAACCGCGACGACAGCGATTTCTCGGCCTTCATGTCGATCTGGTTTTTCGAGGAGCAGAAGCACTCGCTGGTGCTGATGGAATACCTGCGGCGCTTCCGGCCGGATCTCGTACCGACCGAACAGGAGCTGCACGACATCCGTTTCGAATTCGATCCCGCCCCGGCGCTGGAGACCCTGATGCTGCATTTCTGCGGCGAAATCCGTCTCAACCACTGGTACCGGCGCGCCGCCGAGTGGCACACCGAGCCGGTGATCAGGCACATCTACACCACGCTGAGCCAGGACGAGGCGCGCCACGGCGGCGCCTACCTCAAGTACATGAAGCGTGCCATTGCCAAGTCCGGCGCCGAGGCCCGGGCGGCCTTTGCCAAGGTCGGGGTACTTATGGCCAGCGCACGTCGTACGTCGCAGGCGCTGCACCCGACCAATTTGCACGTCAGCAAGGCGCTCTTTCCGCGCGACACCATCCAAAGCCGCCTGCCCAACCCCGAGTGGCTGGAGCGCTGGCTGGACACGCAGATCAACTTTGATGCGGTGTGGGAACACAAGGTGGTCGAGCGTATCCTGCACAACATGAGCCTGCTCATGGGGCGCAGCTTCCAGACCGTGCAGGAACTCAACCGCTACCGCAAGGAGCTGGCGGCCGCGCTGGTGCCGGCCACCTCCTCACCAGGGGCGGTCTGAGCTGCCAGTGACCGTCAGCGGCAGCAGCCGCTGCAGATTGATCTGCACCTTGACATCACGGTGCGGGACGCTGGCCACAATGCGGAATTCGCGCAGGCTGGTGTCACGGATGATGGGCTCCATGGTCGGGATGCCCTCACGGTTGATCAGTACCGCCACCTTGGGCGTGGTGGTATTGGTGCCGCGCTGGATCACGATGGCCACCTCGTTGGTGGTGAGGCGCACGAAGGAACCCGGCGAATAAATGCCGACGGCCTTGATCAGGGCGGCGCCGGCTTCATCGACCTGGCGATTTTCATCGAAGTAGCTGGCCTGCATGGCAGCGGCCGGCGAGGTCGGCACACGTGAGGCGCGCGGCGCCAGGCGGGCAGCGAACATATCGGCGCGCTGGATCAAGCGGGCCATGCGCCGCCCTTCGGACATGCCGGCCAGCCGGCCAGGCGGTACGCTGTGATGGTCGCGTACCGCTTCCAGCCAGCCTTGGTCGCGGATGCCGGTCTGCTCCAGCAGCTGAACCGAGCGCAGGGTGTGCTGGTCGATCTGCTTGCGTTGTTCCAGCGTTGGCGGCGTCAGCTGCATGGCCAGTTTGTCCTGCAAGTCAGTCATGCCGGTGTTCATGGTCAGGGCGGCCCGGCACAGGGTCAGTTCGGTTTCCGCCGGCCAGTTGAGTACTTCGCGGGCGGCCAGGCCACACATGACGCTCACCAGCATGGCATGGGTGGCGCTGTACAGGCGGATTTCGCTGGCTGACAGGTGAAACAGGGCAAACAGGGCCCCGTTCGGGTTGCGTTGCGAGTAACGCTGCAGCTGGTTGTGCAGGCGATCGAGCCGGGCGAGAAAGTGGGGCGACGACGTGTCGCGCAGCAGAGTGTTGGCCTGGACCTGCAGATCCAGCCAGTCGGGCAAGCCTTCGTCCAGACCCGTGCGTTTGGCGTCGACGGCAGCTGCAATCTGGGTGCCGGCGATAACACCCAGTGCCTTGTTCTCGGTTACCAAGTGATGCAGCCGGTTCACATAGGCCCGGCGATAGTTTTCCTCATCGACAACATCGATGAAGAGCTCAAATCCCTTACCGACAATGTCCTGCAACTCGGCCTTGGTCTGGATCACGTAGCCTTTGTTGGCCAGCAGCGTGCCATCGGCATCCCGCAGCGCAAAAGGCAAGGGCTCGCCGAGGCGGATCGAATCAATACTGACCGTGACAAGACGCATAGAGTGGGAATTATGCCGCGGACGGGCGGCGCGGATGGCGCGGGATTATGCGGTAAATCACCTGTGTTTCCTCGGATTGGCGGACTGGCGCTGCCTGGCGATCTCCCTGGGCCGGCCTGTTAGGATGCCGGCCATGACCAGCCGCCCAACCGTTGATCTTCCCGAATTCCTCCATAAACTGTGCCGGCGCGAGGCGATGGCGGCGCGCTTGGCGGCCTTGCCGCGGCCGCTGGTGTTCACCAATGGCGTGTTCGATGTCATGCACCGCGGCCATGCCATTTACCTGGCGCAGGCCCGGGCGCTGGGTGCCAGTCTGGTCGTCGCCCTCAATACCGATGCCTCGGCGCGGCGGCTGGGCAAGGGGCCGGACCGTCCGCTCAACAATGAGCAGGACCGGGCCATCCTGGTGGCGGCACTGGGAGCAGTCGATCTGGTGACCTGGTTCGACGAGGACACGCCAGAGCAGCTGATCTCGGAAATCCGCCCCGACATCCTGGTCAAGGGCGGTGACTACGACATGCGCAAGTTGCCGGAAACTGCCCTGGTGGAGTCTTGGGGCGGGCGGGCGCTGGCACTGCCTTTTGTCGAAGGCTATTCGACCACGGCGCTGGTGCGCAGGATTCGCAGCGCGTCCTGAACCGGCAGGGGCGTTTTCAGTGGGCGCTAAAAACCGCTGCCCACAGTGCCGATATCGCCTCGCGCTCGACCTTCAATTCCTGCGGCTCGACCTGGGTCGGTTCCTCGTTGAGTCGTGCGCGATGCTGGACATGGCGCAGCTCGCGGTAGGCATCGGCGGCTGCCTCGCCAATACCGGCGGGCAGCAGCCCGGCGGCCTGGGCGGCCCGCAGCAGCGCGATATTGCCGGCATTGGCCGCCAGTTCCGGGTGGCTGGCGGCCTGCGACAACACCAGGTATTGCACGGCAAACTCCGCATCCACCATGCCGCCCGGACTGTGTTTGACGTCAAATTGCGCGCCATGGGCCGGATGCGCGGCGCGCACCTTCTCGCGCATGGCAACAATCTCCTGGCGTAGCGCCTGCGCATCGCGCGGCGCGCAGATCACCGCCTGGCGCACGGCATCAAAGCGTTGACGCAGGTCATCGCTGCCGAGCACGAAGCGCGCCCGCGTCATGGCCTGGTGCTCCCAGGTCCAGGCGGTGTTGCTGCCGCGCTGCTGCTGGTAGTTGGCATAGGCCTCGAAGGTGGTGATCAGCAGGCCGGAGTTGCCATTGGGGCGCAGCGCAGTGTCGATCTCGTACAGGTCGCCCTCGCCGGTCTTGACCGTCAGCCAGTTGATCAGCTTGCGCACCAGGCTGGCGTAGACCTCGGGGGCCTGCTCATCTTCATCCTCGTAGACGAACACGATATCCAGGTCGCTGCCATAACCCAGTTCCTTGCCGCCCAGCTTGCCGTAGGCGATGATGGCGAACTGGTGCTGCTCGCGGTGCTTTTTCTTCAGCCGCTCCCAGCACCAGCGCGTGGTGATGCGCAAGACGGCATCGGCCAAGGCACTGAGGTCATCGGCCACCTGCTCGACCGTCAGCGCATCCTCGACGTCGCGCGCCAGAGTGCGGAACACCTCGGCATGGTGGGCGCGGCGCAGCAGGTTGAGCAGCGATTCCTCGTCGTCATCGCCGGCGGCCTGCAGGGCCTGCCGACGCACCTCCAGTTCGGTCTCGAAGGCCGCCGGGTCGAAGCGGTCGCTCAGGATGGTGCGGCTGGCCAGCTCGTCGATCACGCCGGGGTGCAACAGCAGGTAGCGCGCCGGCCAGCGGGCGGCGCCCAGCAGGCGCACCAGCCGTTCGTGTACTGCCGGTCGCTCCAGCAACATGGCGAGATAGCTCTCGCGCCGCAGCAGCGGCTCCATCCAGTCCACCAGCCGAACGGCGGCCTCTTCGCTGGCACGGCCCTCGCGCAGCCACTCGGCAGTGCGCGCCACCAGCCGCACCAGCCGCGCCCGTGACTCTTCGCGCAGCGCCAGCACGCGTGGATGGTTGCGCCAGGCGGCGACCCGCTCGCGCAGCAGCGGCGGCAATTGCTCCAGCAATTCATCAAAATCGGGCGCAGCAGCGCGGCCAGGCTGGCCATTCTTGCCATTGCTGCAGCCCTTGCATTCCTTGCTGCCCTGGCCGCCGAGCAGGGTATCGAACTCCTGCGCCACGATTTCCCGATGGGCATCGAGTTGGGTCAGGAACGGGCCGGTGTCGGCGTAGCCCATGGTGCGGGCGATCCAGTGCAGGTCGTCGTCGCGTGTCGGCAGCACATGGGTCTGCTGGTCGTCCAGGTACTGGATGCGGTGCTCGACCTGGCGCAGGAACACATAGGCCTGGGCCAAGGCGTCGGCCGTGGCCTGCGGCATGAGCCCGGCGCGCACCAGGCGCTGCAGCGCGTCGAGCGTCGGCCGTGTGCGTAGCTCGGGGAACTGGCCGCCGCGCACCACCTGCAGCAGCTGGACGGTGAATTCGATCTCACGGATGCCGCCGCGCGAGAGCTTGACATCGTTACTGCGCTCCGGGCGGCCGGCGCTGCGGCGCGCCGAGTGCTCGCGGATCTGGCGGTGCAGCACACGCAAGGAATCGAAGACGTTGTAGTCGAGGTAGCGCCGGAACACGAAAGGGATCACCATGCCACGCAAGACCATGATCGAACCATCTTGCATGTGACGCTGCGGCGCCACCACCCGGCTCTTGAGCCAGGCAAAACGTTCCCATTCGCGGCCCTGGACATGGAAATACTCTTCCAGCGCGCCCAGCGAAACGGCCGGCGGGCCAGAATTGCCGTTGGGGCGCAGGGCCAGGTCGACGCGGAAGACGAACCCGTGTTCGGTGGTGTCGCCGATCAGGCTGTAGATCGCGCGCACCGCCTTGGCGAAGTACTCGTGGTTGGAGATGCGCCCGCGCCCCTCGGCGCTGCCGGCGGTTTCGCCGTCCTGGTCGTAGACGTAGATCAGGTCGATGTCGCTGGAGACATTGAGTTCGCGCGCGCCGAGCTTGCCCATGCCGATGATCCACATCAGCGCCCGCTCGCCTTGCGGTGTGACGGGCCTCCCGTGGGTCTCGTCCAGCATTTGCAGTGTCTGGGTGGTGGCAATATCCAGGGCAAATTCAGCCAGATCGGTCATGACGCGGGTGATGTCATGCAGCCCGGCCTGCTGGTCGCAGTCCAGGGTGACCAGGCGTTCCACCACCAGGTGGCGCAAGGTGCGCAAGGCGGTGGCGACATCGGCGCCGCCCTGCTGCAGGGCTTCGAACACCTGCCGCAGGGTGGCCTGATCGGGTGGGCCCGGTGGCAACAACTGCAACTGGGATTCGTAACGCCGGCGTACCCGCTGGGCGAAGCGGGAGTGATCCGAGAGTGCAGAGGTGCCGGATGGCACTGTTGCGTCCACTTGCGTCAAGCCGCTCGCGCCGTTGCGGGTCATAATTCCTGTCACGTTTCCGATGTTCAAAATGGATGACCTGCCGCGCCGCCCTTCATCACTGCTGAAAATTCTGGCGATCGCTGCACGCGTATCGCTCTGGCTGCTGCTGGGGGCCTGGCTGGTCATGATCAGCGCCTGGGGCGCGCTGCACCTTTTCATTGTGCCGCGAATCGGCGAACTGCGCCCGCAGCTGGAAACCCGAGCCAGCCAGATCCTGGGCGTGACGGTGCGCATCGGTGCCATCCAGGCCCGTCCGGACGGGCTGATTCCCTCGTTCGAGTTGAGCCGTGTGAGTCTGGTCGACATCGACGGCCGGGAGGCATTGCAGCTGCCCCGGGTGCTGGCGGCCCTGTCGCCGCGCTCGCTCTGGAATTTCGGGTTCGAACAGATCTACATCGAACAGCCCCAGCTCGACATCCGGCGCGCGGCCGATGGCCGCCTATTCGTGGCCGGGCTGGATCTGTCGAAAACCCAAGGCCCCGACAGCCCGGCGCTCGACTGGTTTTTTTCGCAGACCGAGTTTGTCATTCGCGGCGGTACCCTGCGCTGGAGCGATGAGCGGCGCAATGTCCCGCCTCTGGCCTTGGAGCAGGTCGATCTGGTGGTACGCAATACCGTGCGCAGCCATGCCGTGCGGATCGATGCCACGCCGCCGGCCGAGTGGGGACAGCGCTTCACGCTGATGGGCAATTTCCGCCAGCCCTTGCTGTCGGGGGATGCCGGGCAGTGGCGCCAATGGGAAGGGCAGGTCTTTGCCCAGTTCGGGCATATCGATGTTTCGCAACTGCGGCGCTATGCCCATCTGGGGGTGGACGTGGCGCGGGGCAGCGGCGCCCTGCGAGCCTGGGTCGATGTCAGCCGCGGCCAGGTGATCGGGGCGACGGCTGACGTCGCCTTGTCCCATGTTCAGGTCACCTTGACACCGCAGCTGGGCGCCTTGTCCCTGCCTGTGTTGACAGGCCGGCTGGGAGGCCGCCTGCTGCAAGGTGGTTTCGAACTCTCGACCCAGGCGTTGCAGTTCGAAATGGACGATGGCTTGCGCTGGCCCGGCGGCAATGTGCGCATCGTGCATGTGGCGGCCGAAGGCCGCGCGCCGGCGCGCGGCGAACTGCAAGGCGACCAGCTCGATCTGGCGGCTTTGGCGCGGATTGCCGACCGCCTGCCGCTGGACGAACGCGTGCGTGCGGCTGTGGCGGCCTACGCGCCCAAAGGACTGGTCGAGCGCATTCAGGCCAACTGGCAGGGGCCGCTGGAGGCGCCGACCCGCTTTGATGCCAAGGGACGGGTGGTGCGGCTGGAGGTCGCGGCCGGGTCGCCGGCGCTGGGCACGCCCGGCGTGCGCGGCGCGACCATCGATTTCGATTTGAACCAATCCGGCGGACGCGCCGCGCTGGCCTTGCAGGAGGGACAGCTGGAGCTGCCCGGTCTGTTCGAAGTGCCGGCGCTGGATTTTGCCCAGCTGACCACCGATCTGCAGTGGCAGATCGAGGGCCAGCACATCAGCGTGCAACTGCCCAACCTCAAGTTCAGCAATGCCGATGCGCAGGGCGAGGCCCAGCTCAAGTGGCAGACCGGTGAGGCGGCCGCAGCCACCCGGGGTCGTGGCCGTTTTCCGGGTGTCCTCGACCTGCAGGGCAGCTTCAGCCGGGCCGATGCCTCCCGGGTGCACCGCTATCTGCCGCTGGCCATCGAGCGCGAAGTGCGCGACTACCTGCGCGATGCCATACCGCAGGGGCGGGTCAGTGGTGTGCGTTTCCGCGTCAAGGGGGATTTGCATGATTTCCCGTTTGCGGACCCGAAACTGGGCGAGTTCCGCATTTCGGCCAGCGTGCGCGATGCGACTTACCTCTATGTGCCGCGCAGCCTGCAGCCTGCAGGGGCCCTGCCCTGGCCGGCGTTGACCCAGTTGAGCGGCGAGTTCCTGATGGATCACGCCAGCCTGCAGCTCAAGGAGGTGAGCGGGCGTCTGGCGGGTGCCCCGGGGGTGCGCATCAGCCAGGCGGAAGCGCAAATCCCGAATCTGCTGCAGGGGGCGACAGTCAACGTCAATGCCGAGGCCAAGGGGCCGCTGGGCGAGGTGCTGAGCGTCATGGTGAACGGCTCGCCGCTGGGCGAGATGACCGGCCATGTGCTCAAGCAGGCCAGTGCCAGCGGCAATGCCGATCTGCAGCTCAAGCTCAAGCTGCCGTTGCGGGAACTGCACAAGACTGGCGTGCAGGGCAAGATCACGCTGGCGGGCAATGAACTGCAGATTGAGCCCACCCTTCCCCGCCTGAGCCGTGCGCGCGGCGTCGTGCATTTCAGCGAAGCCGGTTTTGCCATCAGCGGCGGCCAGGCGCGGGCGCTGGGGGGCGACTTGCGCGCCGAGGGTGGCACCATCCCGGTGCCGGGGACCAGTGCCCGTGCGAGCGGGCCAGCCCTGTTGCGCGTGCAGGGCAATGTGACGGCCGAGGGCCTGCGTCAGGCGCGCGAGCTGGGCATCGTGAGCCGGCTGGCGCAGCAGGCCACGGGGGGCACGAACTATTCCCTCACGCTTGGCTTTCGCCGTGGGGTACCTGAACTCCAGCTCTCCAGCAATCTGCAGGGGCTGGCACTGAACCTGCCGGCACCGCTGAGCAAAAGCGCCGAGGCGCTCCTGCCCCTGCGGCTGGAAACCGCGCTCACGCGTGAATCGCTGTCAACCGGTGCTGGCGCAACGGCACCCTTGCAGGATCAGCTGACATTCGAGCTCGGGCGCCTTGCCTCGGCGGTGTACGTGCGGGACGTGTCGGGCGCCGAGGCGCGAGTGCTGCGCGGCGCCGTAGGTGTCGGGCTGGCGCCGGGCGAGCAAGTGCCTTTGCCGACCGAAGGGGTCGTGGCCAACATCGTCATGCAGAACGTGGATGTCGATGCCTGGAACGCGATGGTGTCCACGCCCGCCGCTGCCGCAGGAACGGCTACCCGTACCACGGGCGTCGGCCTGGCAGCCGGCTACATGCCCACCAGCCTGGCGATTCGGGCCAAGGAGCTGACGGCCGTCGGACGCAAGCTCAACCAGGTGGTGGTCGGCGGCTCGCGCGACGGCCAGACCTGGCGTGCCAATCTGGATGCGCAGGAGCTCAGTGGCTATCTCGAATACCGCCAGTCCTCCGGCAGCAGTGCCGGGCGGCTGTACGCCCGTCTGGCCCGCCTGGTGCTGGCGCCGTCGTCGGCCAAGGATGTGGAGACCTTGCTCGATGAGCAGCCGGTCAGCATCCCGGCGCTGGACGTCGTGGTTGACGACATGGAGTTGCGTGGCAAGAAGCTCGGCCGGGTGGAGATCGAAGCCGTTAACCGCGGTGTCGGCACCGTGCCGCGCGATGGCGGTTCGCGCGAGTGGCGACTCAACCGCTTCAACATCATCATGCCGGAGGCGGTCTTCACGGCCACCGGCAATTGGGCTTTGCTCAACGAGTCGGCGGCCCGCCCGCCCGCCGCGGGCCCC
>ERZ1292640.3865-Hain-H43-02um-R1-3865-length-11569-cov-5_pt1 | contig 11569 bp, 7 predicted proteins | sample MGYA00564404_ERZ1292640 | MGnify/ENA primary metagenome ERZ1292640 (study PRJEB36523, sample SAMEA6512636) | groundwater metagenome | collected 2019-01-08 | study: AquaDiva: Metagenomics assemblies of 32 groundwater samples | reverse complement strand
GCACCAACATTTGTGGATGCTTGTCCATTTCCTTCTTCGGACTCATGAGACCATCGCTTTGATATATGGGAGCATGACCGTCTTGACCCGGCAAACGATGGCGAATTCATTAAGCTTCTTTATGTTCGAGTCTTTGCGTCGGAGGTAATTTCTTAGCGCTTCGAGTGCAAGGTTTTCACCGATCTTGTTCCGGTATCGGAACATGTCGCAGATCGTCTTTTCCTTGTTATACATGCGAACTGTACCAGCAGAGGTTTTGATTTCTTCGATGCCCACACCGTAGAATTGTCTCGGGTAGTAGAAGAAACGGATAGGCGGGAATTCGATTTTGGGAGGCTTGTCCCAAAGCGGAATAGCGACATAGATCTCCGATGGCACAAATGTGGTGAGGCCATAATGGGCCAGGGCCGACGCAAGCGCGATTACCCCCTTGGGGACTGCGTGGGAGACTTCCACGAGACTGGCATTAATGTTGGTGGACACGTCAATCTGTGGCAGTCTGTAAAGACCAGACTTCACTTTTTCGATCTTTCCTTCCTGGACCAGCTTGGCGATGTCCCTCGTCTGGAAAGACGCGGCTCTTAGCTCATTCATTCGGGCAAAGCCGCCCTTTCGCTTGAGATATCTCAGAATATTGTTCATTTGTGTGCCTGAATCGTTTATTCTGTTGGTGTGATGTACTTACAGAAGATTCGATTCAAATGCAATATGCAAAAGTCCTAAGAAGTGAGCTTTCCCATTCGCAGCAAGGGCGAGGGTTGGCGCGCAATGGGATGATAGGCCATTCGGGCCAGCGCCCCCTTGGAGATTACGGGTTCCGACAGTAATCTGAGCTCTTTCAATCCGGGAGTACAGAGCAAATCTGCCGGTACTGGGCTCAGATTTTACAGGACTACCACCGATACAGGGATGTTTGGTTAGTGGGCCCGCTATTCCAATGCCATTTCGAAGGTGCGATACAAGGTTGCAACTGCCGTAACTAGCTGGCCCCCGTCCTTCGATCCTTCGGCTCGCGCAGGGGTATTGCGTTGCGGTTCGCTCAGGATCGAACCTTGAGCTTGCCGAAAGGTTCGGCTCGTCGCATCAGGAAGCGATGCGACTCGCTCAGGACAGGCTACTCTGGAAATGCCGATTGACCAATGTTGATCGGCATTTTCTTTTCAGGACATGTAGCCGGGTAGTAGCTGTTCGAGCTCCGATGGTATGTTCTCGTCCAGGCAGAATTCCGCGTTTCCTTCCTCCTCAGCCTTTAAAAAAACATCGCACTTGCTTCACGTGGGCATCCCAGACCAATATTCTAGGTGGGACTGTGCTCGTTGAGTTTGAAAGGAGAGTGTGTTTGCCTACGACTAACGCCTCTACAGCACCGGATTCAACCATCCGCCTTGTGTTCCGCCCACTCGAGCCACTGCTCCAAGTCACTGCTTGCAGGTACTCTCCCACCTCTTCATTCCGCAACTCTCAGACCCATGTCCCAGGATCCTTGTCCGTACTTCACGCTACACGCATTTTGACCGTTGTCCATTTTCCCTTAGTTTCCTGCATTGCGTTTCATTGTTGACTGTGGTAGCTTGGTAGTAATCTCCTCACTATGTCCCCGCCTGAGGATAATTCGATAGAGAAGAAGTCAGTCTCTGGCGAGTTGCGACAGGGCGTGGGAATTCTGCCCATTTCTGGTCGGACAGGCACGAGACAAGGGCAATCTTGACAATTTCTGACAAATTCTGACGGTTTCCTGACAATACACTCGACAGGATTCGCTATCTTTCCCACGAATGAATTGAAAACTTGCCCATGATCGGTGGAGTGCTGAAGCCCAGGTTGCAAAAGCGCGTCGTGACGATATTCGTCATCGCCGTTCTGTTTCCCTGTGTGTTTCTCGGTTACTTGGGGCTCAAGTCCATCAAGCAAGAAAAGCAATGGCAACAACAGCTTTTGCTGGAAAACCTCAAGAGATCTCTTTCGCTGGCGGTTGACCACATTGAATCTGCTTTGGATGATCAGGTCCGCGCCTCATTCCGCCAACTCTCGCCTCCTCGTCAACTGACTGCGAGCCACATCACTTCTCTCCGAACCTTCAGTACGCAATCTTCTCTCGTGCAAGGTGTCTTCTTCCTCGACAACAACTTACGCGTGGTTTTTCCCAAGACATTTCGGGACGTGGACGCCGATGAGATGAGAGACCGGGGCACGTTGCGTCTCCAGGAAAGTGAGCATCTCCGTGCCGGCGATCTTTTTGAGGTTCAGGGGAAACTTGATGAAGCTCTGACAGAATATCAAAGAGGCTTTTCTTCCAAGCTGTCAAAACCCCTTCAAGCCGCATTTCTCTCACGCATTGCCCGGTGCCAGTTCAAAAAAACCGATTATGGGAACGCCCAAAGGACTTATCAGAGAATAATCGACGAGGATCACAATCAGTTCTACGGTGAGGGAATGCCGTACGTTCTGGTGGCACATCTGCAGCTTCTCGAGATAGCGGAAAAGATTGGTTCCTCCTCGGCAACGGGCAATGAGCTGCTCGACTTCTACAGGATGCTCGTTGGGCGTTCCGATAAATTGGAACATGCGCAATACAGTTTCTGCCTTGATCATGTTAAATCGCGGTTGCAGCGTCAACAGCAGTTTCTGTCCCAATCTCAGCGGGCCGCACTGGATTCGATCGCAACGCTCGAGAAAGAGATTGGGAATGAGCAACGCTTCCGTGAGCTGCTTCAGGCAACGATCGTTCAGAAGATCAGGCAAGACATTGACTCCCGAGGAGAGGGAAATCCCCGATTCAGTGATCTCCGGGAGAAAGAAGAGATTCGATATTTCTCCGCGAAGGTTGACAGTACTCTTTGGACGACTGCAGTGCGTGCTAACGATGATGAGCAATCCTTCGTCAGGTTTGTTGGTTTCAAGATGCGGCAGAATGCGCTGACGGAGGCTGCTCTGCCGGCGCTGAAACAATCCCAGCCAAGCGAAGATGTTCGCATCGCTTTGATTGATGCGGCGAACAACATTCTCGCTCCATCGGAATTGGGAACAGCATCAGTCGTGTTGACACAACCGTTTACCCGGTTTGAACAGCTCGCTTCAGGAACCAAGCTGGCATTGGTTGCAATGGGAGAGAATCCTCTTGAAGCGATCTCATCGAAAAGCTTGCTCATCTATTATGTCCTTCTCGGGTCGGTCATCGTGCTCATTGCGCTTGGGATAGTCTTCATCCTGCGGGACATCTCACGTGAGGAGCGGATTGCGGTGATGAAATCCGAGTTCATTGCCAACGTTTCCCACGAGATTAAGACTCCTATCGCCACAATTAGAACACTTGCGGAGAACCTGAACGAGGGTTGGGTCACGGGCCAGGAACAACAGCAGGAGTACTTTCATTTGATCGAACGTGAAGCCGCGCGCCTCACCCATCTGGTTGAGAACATTCTCGATTTCTCGCGAATCGACAGAGCGAAGAAAACATACCGGACGGAAGTCACCTCAATTCGCGATGCAACGAAGAAGGCGATTGAGCGCTTCCGTTTGCTCGTCGATGGGCAAGGAGTCGTCATCAAAGAGAACATCGAGGACAATTTGCCACCGTGTGATCTGGATGTGGAGGCGTATGAACAGGCGTTGCTGAATCTCCTGGACAATGCCGTTAAGTATTCTCGCGATGAAAAAGTCGTTGAGGTTTCTGCCAGACTTCAAAAGGATTCTATCGTCGTCACGGTGGCTGATCGCGGTATCGGATTAGGCAAAAAGGATAGCGAGAGGATCTTTGACAAGTTTTTCCGCAGTCCGCTGCCGGATGGGAGAAAAATCCCGGGGAGCGGTATAGGCCTGACCCTGGTGAAGGAGATCATCGAGGCGCACGCAGGTACAATCAAGGTGGAAAGCGAAGTCGGCAAGGGAAGCACGTTTACGCTTTCGTTTCCGCTCCCGAATGATAAGACTAAAGAGACCTCTCAATAACAAAGGAGCCATCCCCGAGCAGGAGCGTTATGCCTACAATTCTACTTGTTGAAGACGAAGAAGCAATGCTCAAAGGTCTGCGCGACGCTTTCGAGCACAACGGCTATACTGTTCTGGCGGCGAAGGACGGTGAAACTGGTCTGCAACTCGCTCACGACCATGAGCCGGACGTGATCATTTTGGACGTGATGCTGCCACGGACTGATGGTTTTGACGTTTGCCGCACGCTACGGAAGCGGGGTGTCGGTGTTCCCATAATCATGTTGACTGCTCGTGCTGAGGAGGTTGACAAGGTGGTGGGGCTTGAGATCGGGGCAGACGATTACGTCACCAAGCCATTCAGCACGCGTGAGCTCCTGGCGCGTGTCAAAGCGCATCTGCGGCGGATAACGGAGAAGGTGACATCACTCGAGCAGTACGAATTTGGCAATGTCAAATTGGATTTTGCCGCATTCAAAGCTTTCAAAAACAAGAAGCAAGTTGACTTAACTTCCACAGAGTTCTCTCTCCTTCAAGTTCTGATCAAACATCGGAATGAGGTCGTTCCTCGTGAAAAGATTCTGAACGAAGTATGGGGATATGAGGCGTATCCGAGCTCCCGCACAGTGGATAACCATATTCTCAACTTGCGCCAGAAGCTCGAAGACGATCCGCAGAAGCCGGAGTACATACTTACGGTTCATGGACTGGGATACAAGTTTGTGGGAAGGTAAGGACTAGAAAGTAAGACGGGAGACGTTAGTCGGTATGAAGTAGGCGGTAAGGAGTAAGCAGTAGGCAGTAAGCAGTCAAACAGTGAACACTTGGCAGCGTTCTCTTCTTTCGATATTCCTGCCTGCCGGTTTACCCGCCCAAGGAGGGCAGGTCACGCGGTCTGGCTGGAAGAACTCAAGAAGTTTGCTGGACTTCATTCAAAAACATAATGGCCAACTCTCTTGGCGCTCTTTGCGACCTTGGCGGTTGTTTTTTCAACAGTCTTCCAGACATCTCCTGACAAGAGACTGACAATCATTTACATCGATCCGACAATGGCAGATAAGCCAGAGAGTATACTGTAGTGAACCTAATTCACTACACACGAACCGTTTGAGGAGATACGCCATGAAAAGAATCGCGGGAATCTTTCTGCTGGCACTTGCGCTGTGTGCTCTGACAGCAATTGCTACTGCACAGCAAAACAAGGCCGAGCAAATGTACCAACAAGCGTTGTATGAAATGGAAGGGAAGGGGGACTACGCAAAGGCCATCGAAATCTACAAAAGCGTTGTACGGAAGTATCCGACGAACAATCCGCTGGCCGCAAAGTCACTCCTCCGCATGGGCCGATGCTACGAGAAATTGGGGAAGGACGAAGCAAAGAAGGCATATGAGAGAATCATAAAAGAATATGCGAGTCAGTCCGATGCTGTTGCCGAGGCGCGAGCCCGACTTGCCGTGCTGACGGACGGGACGAAGTTGGGCGGTTCGCCGATCGCGCGTAGGCTGATATCGGGCGCTGTCCAGCCCGTGATCCGCAACCCGCGGACCATAACCCCGTCACCGGACGGCCGTTGGGTGGCATATGCCCAGGGGGGAGTGTACATACGCAATCTCGAGTCCGGTGATGTGAAGGAGATAGCCCCCGGCCAGCCGACGGCAAACGACTGGTCGGTGGTCTGGTCGGCGGACGGGAGACGATTGGCCTTCCGGCAGGTCGACATGAAAACCAACGTCGGTGCCATCAAGATCCATGACCTCACCTCCGGCGAGACAGTAGCAGTACCCGGTTTGGACGCATCTAAGCTCTACATCCTCGACTGGTCGCACGATGGGCGTTATCTCCTCTGCAACCATGAACGGAATACACTCGAGTTGGTAACAATCAAGGACGGCACAATGAGGACGCTGTCAGACAGCGTCTGGCAGGGCCAGCGCGCGTCGTTCTCGCCTGACAGTCGGTTCGTCACATTCGCCAGTGGCAAATACGGCAGCGAAAGCGCGTATACTCAGTCCATCGCAGGCGGTCCGCGTCACCGGGTCGCCGACACACAGAAAGGACAGGTGGGTTATCTCCACCCGCTGTGGTCTCCCGATGGGCGCGCGATCGCTTATCAACAATCCAGCGGGATATGGGTGGTGCCGGTGACCAACGGTGTGGCGAGCGGTCCGGGGCGCTTAGCCTTCAAGACAGACATTCCCAGATGGCCCGTGACGTGGACAGAGGCGGGCGGGTTCTACGTCACGTACAACGCGGAAAATTTCCAAGCGTATAAGGTTACGGTAGATCCGACAACAGGACAGCCGGGGAATGCTGAGCCCCAAAAAATTCCTGACGCCCCGGGGGGTGACCTGTCTAGCTTCGCCTGGGCACCAGACGCACAGCATATCACCTACACCGGCTGGGGCAGCAAGATCAGGCTCTATACAACCGACACCAAAACGATGACGTCTTACGACGTTGGACCCGGGATGACTTACCTACCGTCGCGCTCGAGCAACGGGCGGGAGGTTCTCTTCGTTACCGGTGATCTCACCAGCTGGAAGTCAGTCGTGAGGGCTCTCGACCCGGTCAGTGGCCAAATACGGGATCTCTTCCCGCAGATAACGGGTATGTTCATCTCGTTAAGTGCGGACGGTCAGCAGATGGCGTTCGTGCGGCGTGGTGCAAATTCGGGTTCTGGCGAAGTCATCGTTGCTGCTACCGGTCATCCTGACGGACGGGTCGTGGCGGCTGGACAGATGACGGCGCTCCCGGGAATGTCTCCACAGGGCAATCAGGTGCTCTTTGTCCGGAAAGGTGACGCAAGCCCTCAAGACGGTGGCCCGAACGGTGCCTCTCTCTGGGTGGTGGCAGCCGATGGCAGCGGCGCCCGGCGGCTGGCCTCAGCCCGGAGGATCAGCAATGCAGTGTGGGACCCAAGTGGCCGCTTCATCGCCTACATCGCGCAGCCAGACAGTGGAGCACAAGCACGTGTGATCCGGATTGTGGAGGTGGCGACAGGCGTCCAGCGTGGGAACGTCCCTCTGGCCGAATTGCGTGGGGAGTATAGCATGTTATGCGACTGGTCGGGGGATGGAAGGTCCATCGGATTCTGGACGAGTAATCCCTGGTGGGAGTACTGGGTAGTGCAGGGGCTGCAGGATGGCGTGCGGTAGCGTCAGCACACAGCGGCGGCGGTTCTGGTGAGGTACCATCGACTGGCCGCTCGAGAAGGCGTAAGGCAGTGAGAGAAGCCCTGCAGCGTCTGCAAAAGAAGAATCCTCATCGGTGAAGATCCCGTTTCGCCTTCGGCTCACGGGACAAGTCGGTGGGGATTCTTTGTTTTACTCGGGGATTCTTTGATCATACCCCGTCTTTTACCTCAAAACCTCGCAGAAGAACTCTGCCGTTTGCCTTTCAGTCTGAACTGCAGTAGTATTGTAGCGTAGAATTTACCCGCCGTTCCCGTGGAAGGGAGGTCTTTCCAGCGGTCTATTACAACTTGTGACATTTCGTGACAAAAAATTGACTCAACGGCATTGATTTCTTGCTATATTGGCCCTCACTAAGGCCCACGTGGACGATATGGGTTCGCCACGAACAATAAGAGTATTCCTGCACCGTCGGATCTTTCTCGTTTTTCTTTTCTCTATTGCCCTCCCAGGAGTGTACATAGGCTACGTCGGCTTGCGCTCTCTTGTTCAGGAACAAGAATTGCAGCGCGGCGTTCTCGTGCAAAGCCTGGAGCGGACCTTAGAATTCGAGATCGACAAACTTGAACGAAAACTGGAACAATCGGAAGAGGGCGTTGCAAGAAGTCTCGTTGCTTCAAAGTCCCCCCTCCATCTGCCGGCTCTTGCCAACTTCGCTGCATCCCATACATGGATCGAAGAAGTCTTCGTATTTGACTCTCTCTTGAATCTTCGCGGGCCTCTCCCGTTTGCCTCTGAACGGCTTCTAGGCTGGACTCCACTTATCAGAGAAAAATCCCTCCTAGATAAGGTAGCCGCGGCCGCACAGTTTGAACTGCAAGGGGACTACAACGCTGCGTTTTTTTCCTACCAGCAGCTTCTGCGCGAAGATCTATCGCTTAAGAGCAAGATTGTGTTGAACACCTATCTTGCCCGCGCTGCTGCGGCGATTGGAGATCAGGAGGTTGCCCGAAGAGCTTACACTGCAATCATCCAAGCGGACTCGACATTCACCACTACTCAACCAATACCATACGCGGCGTTCGCCTGGCTTGAAATCGTCGAAGACCTGGTAAGGCAGAAAAAGACAAATGAAGCTTTGCAGAAGTCACTCCAATTCTATCGACGTCTGCTCGAATTCTATTCTCATTTTTCTTCGGACCAGCACCGCTATTTTCTCCAAAAGCTTCATTCTGACATTTCCTCGCTCACAACGTCTACGATGCTCACCGACGACGTCAGGGGCGCTCTCAGTGCGCTTGAAGAAAGAGAGCGCTTGTTGACAAGGGTATTTTCCCGAGCAGGAAGGATCGAATCATGGCTTCAGACACAGCAAGCAATGCTCTACGCCGAGGATTCCCTGAGCAAGATCCACCATCATTCCTTGACCATCGAGGGGGAATTCACTCCAGTGTCATTGGTCTTCATCAACAACCCTGCCAGCGCGGAACGATGCGTGGTTTTTGTAGTTCGCCCGGAAGAACTTGAAAATAAGTTCTTTCTGCCTGCACTACAGTCGGGCGACTGGGCTAAGGATTTCATCATTGCTGTGCGAAGAGATTCTTTAGGCGCGGTCAGCCAACAGGAGTTGATCAGCTCAAAAATGCACAAAACGGCTGTCTTGTTTCCCTCTTGGGAAATTACCGTTTCATCCCAAAAAGCATCGACGGTCGAAATCCTCGGCATGCGCGCTCCTCTTGTTTCGATCGGGTTCGCGTCCCTGGTCATAGGCATCATTACGCTGGGAATTTTCATCATCTATCGTGATATTCGCCGCGAAGAAGAGCTCTCGAAGATGAAATCTGAGTTCATTTCCAACGTCTCCCACGAACTGAAAACACCTATTGCCGCCATTCGGATGCTTGCCGACAACTTGCGCGAAAGCCGGATTGAGAGTGAGGCCAGACGGATGGAGTACTACCAATTGATTTCCAAAGAAGGCGCTCGTTTGAGTCATCTTATCGAGAATATCCTGGACTTCTCGCGTATTGAAGAAAGGAGAAAAGCATTTCGACTGGAGAGACATGATCTATCGCAAATCGTGAGCGATACGGTCTGCCAGTTCAAATCGCTGGTGGAGGAAAGGGCTCAGACAATCAGTATCGATGTTACGGAGGCTCTTCCAGAAGTTCTGGTTGATCCGGATGCCATAGCCCTCGCAGTGTTCAACCTCCTGGATAACGCTGTGAAATACTCGGAACGAGACACTCCGATCTGTGTAAGAGTACGCCGGAGCGACAACTCTCTCTGCATTGAAGTCGAAGATCACGGCGTGGGAATCTCGAAGGTGGATCGAGAGAAGATCTTCGAGAAATTCTATCGGGTTCATGATAATGAAGGGAAGAAAATCCCTGGAAGTGGAATCGGCCTGACTCTTGTCAGAGAAATTGCCCAAGCCCACAACGGCCAGGCCAGTGTGCATAGCCAGTTGGGAGTGGGGAGTACATTCCAAATATTGCTGCCCATAGGTGGATAAAAGGATGGGTCAATAGGCATTTTTGAATCGTGAGGCTAGGTTCTGTGGAACAATTTTCAGGCTATTTCGTTTGACTCTGACGCCCTACCGTTCCTGATCGGATCTAACTCATCCGCCTTCCGTTCAGCCCACCCGAGCCATTTCTTCAGCGCTGCGGATGTTTCGGAATCCAATTCATTCTCGGAGACACTCTTGCGGACGGCCTCAATGTAGGAACGGAGCATCTGACTTGTCTGCCAATCCGTGGCATCTTTGAGTAGCTTATCGAACTGAGCTTTCTCCTGTTTTTGCCGTTCGACCTCAACTTCTTTCCGCTCTTGGTCTTCGTTCCGTTTCCGGTCGGCCTCCTCACGCTCCAATCGGTCGATTCTTCGACGAAGCGCTATCTCAATCAAACCGTTGCTGATTTCCTGAAGCTTGTCTTCCAGTTTAGATGACTGTGTGTCTTCCCAGGTATGTTGCAACCCTGGTGCATAGTAATGCTCGGTTTCAAAGAAGAGCAATCCGAGTGGATGGAATTCATACTTGTTGTCGTACGGCGAAGTCTGAACCTTCTCACTACGCTTCACTTTCTCCTTCAGAGAAATCTGTAGGCCTTCACCAAGAATCTGCACGTAGGTACCAACATATCCTTCTTCGCGAATCCAAACCGAGAGCCCTTGGGATTCCAACAGTCGAATCAGAGCGTGCATGATTCTCAGGGCACGATTTACAGCTTCCGGTGATACGCGAATGTCAACACAGCCTTGTCTGCAAGGTCTCAGTCTGCTGTCGTTGTCTGGTTTTGCTGTCTTGAAGTACTTCTGAGTCTGCCTCAGGAGCGGATGAAGGTCTTTCATTGACTCTGGAAACTCGATCTGCAGCCCTTCACGTTTGATTGCCTCAAACTCCTTCAGCACATCGGGGTACTTTTCTCTGTCGAAGGTCTCAGGTTGCCTAGGAATTATCTCGATGACTTCTGATTGGCCTTGTTCAGCCGGCGGTAGGGGAGGTTTCCTTGGAGTATAGCCGTGGGCGACCTTGACCCAGTGTCCAGCAGGGGGTAAGGGGACATTATTGCGCCGACAGATCTTGGCGAGTCCGACATCAGAGAGGCCGTACTCCTTCGCCAGTTGTCTAAGCGGATTTGACCAGACCTGGTCGTATAGTTCTTGGCGGGTGAGGCGGATGGTTTTGTTGTTCATTGGGGGCAATCCTTTCCGGCGTGACAACTCGGAGCGAAAAATACGTGACCAATTCTGGCCAGTCCAGTCCTTCGGATGGCATAGTTACGACACAAAAGTCTCTCCACTTCTCGTGGCGAGTGCGGCGGCTTTGCCTGGTAACCACGGGAATCCTCTTCACTGTCTTGCATACAATGGGCCTTATGATGACCGTCGGTATAAGTCATTAAAATACAATCGAATAATAGGTTGTTCTACGTTGTTCCAGAATTATCTTGACAAAAGGGCACAGAGAACTTATATTGGAACAACAGTGAACAACAAAGAGGAGGCACAGATGAAAGATCAGAGCTATAAGGCGACTCTGAGCAGAAGTCAAGGGCGTTCTGGTTGGTGCATCATCTTCAGACATCCACTCAGAAGCGATAGGAATGGGAAACCCGGCCTACGAGTAAGAAGGGGGTTGGGTACCACCGATCAGTCAAAGGCTCAGGTCCTCGTCCAGGAGATGAATGAGCTCTTAGCTGATGAGACCATGTGGAATCTTGCCGCAAAAGATGTTGCGGCTCTTAGATTTGATGAGAAGGTTGTGAAGGCTTTCTATGACGATCTTACGCCTGAGTTCAAAGAGTCGGCGCAAACGAGGGAAGCAGTAATTCCGCTTCCTTCGGCTGACCAAAGTTATGCCAAAGTCTTGTTCGTAGGAGCCACCGGTGCGGGCAAGACAACTCTTGTTCGTCAGATCATTGGCACAGATCCGCGAACGGAAAGGTTCCCGTCCACATCAACGGCAAAGACGACCGACTTTGATATGGAGATCCTCACAGCGGAC
>ERZ1292640.3863-Hain-H43-02um-R1-3863-length-11571-cov-5_pt1 | contig 11571 bp, 9 predicted proteins | sample MGYA00564404_ERZ1292640 | MGnify/ENA primary metagenome ERZ1292640 (study PRJEB36523, sample SAMEA6512636) | groundwater metagenome | collected 2019-01-08 | study: AquaDiva: Metagenomics assemblies of 32 groundwater samples | reverse complement strand
CATTAAGAGCTCAAAGAACCGCCCCATAGAGCAGATTGCTCCTAACGTTGCCATACGCGCCTCGGTAAATACCCCTGTTCAGACCGGCATCAAGGCAATTGACAGTATGATACCCATCGGCCGGGGACAGCGAGAGCTGATTATCGGCGACCGCTCGACAGGAAAATCGGCAATCACCCTGGATGCCATCATTAATCAAAAGGGCGGCGATTTAATCTGTGTTTATGTTGCCATTGGTCAGAAGGCATCGAAGGTAGCCCGGATTGTGGCTACCCTGGAAGAATACGGGGCTATGGAGCATACCATCGTGGTGGCTGCTGACGCCTCTGATTCGGCTGCTCTGCAATATCTTGCTCCCTATGCCGGTTGCGCCATCGGGGAGGAATTTATGGAGCAGGGCAAGGATGCTATGGTTGTCTATGATGACCTCTCCAAGCATGCCTGGGCATACCGCCAGCTTTCACTGCTGCTGCGCCGCCCGCCGGGACGGGAAGCATACCCCGGTGATGTCTTTTATCTTCACAGCCGCTTGCTGGAGAGGGCTGCCAAGTTAGACAGAGCTCATGGCGGCGGTTCCCTGACTGCCCTGCCGATTATCGAGACGCAGGCAGGGGATGTTTCTGCCTATATCCCGACTAATGTCATCTCTATTACCGATGGTCAGATTTATCTGGAGGCAGACCTCTTTAATGCCGGTCAGAGGCCGGCCCTGAATGTGGGCTTGTCGGTCTCCCGGGTAGGCAGCTCGGCTCAGACCAGAGCCATGAGGAAGGTAGCCGGCAGCCTCAGGCTGGAGCTAGCTCAGTATCGCTCATTGGCTGCTTTTGCCCAATTTGGCACCTCTGAATTGGACCAGGCAACCCGAGACCAGCTTGAGCGAGGGCGACGGAGCACTGAAGTGTTGAAACAGGGGCAGTACAGTCCTATGTCACTTGAGAAGCAGGTAATGATTCTGTTTGCCGCTATTAACGGCTATCTCGATGATGTAGCTATAGACAGGCTGGCGGCTTTTGAATCCGACCTGTATAAATTTATGGATGCGAGTCACCCGGAGATAGGCAAAGCAATTGCTCAGGAAAAGGATATTAGCGCTACTACCGAAGCGGCCTTTAGAGCTGCCATTGTTGCCTTTAAGCAGGGTAGAAAGTAGCCGAGTGAGGTTAGAGATTGGCTGATATTCGGTTAATCCGGAGTCGAGTAAAGGGCGTTCAGAGCATTGCCAAGATTACCCGGGCAATGGAGATGATCGCTACTTCGAAGATGAGGCGTGCCCAGGAGCGGGGCTTGGCAGGGCGGCCTTACTCAGAAAAAATCAGGCAAGTAATAGCTGACCTGGCCTCCTTATCCCAGGCTGATGAAGCAATTCACCCCCTGCTGCAACGGCGACCGGTAACCAGGATAGCTATTGTTCATATTACTCCTGACCGGGGCTTGTGCGGCGGGCTAATTGGCAATATCAACCGTAATACGGGCAGTTTTATTGAAGAAAAAAATTTACCTACCAGTCTTATTTGTGTCGGTCGTAAGGGAGTGGACTATATGAAACGCTTCGGCCGTGATGTTCGGGCTGAGTTCACCTGGCTGGGCGACCGCCCCAGTTATCTTGATACTCTGCCCATATCCCGGATTATCATCGATGATTATACTAATGGCGCCATAGATGCCGTCTATCTGGCTTATTCTCGGTTTGTATCCGTCCTGGTGCAGAGACCGGTGGTAGAGCCGATACTGCCAGCCGAACCGGCAGATTCAACTCAGGGCGCTAACACAGATTTTCTTTATGAAGCGGATGCGAAGTCGGTACTTAGTGGACTCTTGCCCAGATTTGTCGAGATGCAGATTTATCACGCTATTCTGGAGGCGATTGCCAGTGAGCAATCAGCCAGAATGGTAGCCATGCGGAATGCTACGGACAATGCCGGTGAACTAATTGACGAATTAACACTAATGTATAATAAAGCTCGCCAGGAATCTATTACCAAGGAACTGCTCGATATTATCGGCGGCGTTGAGGCGATGAACAAGTAAGAAAGTTTAAGAAGTCCGTATGCGGGTTTAAGAACCGCTCTAAATAAGAAAAGCTTGCGAGGTGAAAAATGGCCACAGGTAAAGTGGTTCAGGTAATCGGAACGGTAGTTGATATCGAGTTTCCCCCCGGTCAACTGCCCGGGCTTCTTAACGCTATTGAGATTACCGTTGGTTCCGAAAAGATTGTCTTTGAAGTTCAGCAGCACGTTGGCAATAACTGGGTGCGCTGCCTGGCGATGGCCCCGACAGATGGGCTGGCCAGGGGAGCTGAAGCCGTAGATACCGGAGCGCCTCTCAAGGTGCCTGTAGGTAGGGCCTGTCTGGGCCGGTTATTTAATGTCCTGGGCGAACCCCTGGATGACCTCGGTGCAGTTAAGGTTGAAGAGAGGTGGTCAATCCACCGGGCTCCACCCGGCCTCGAGGAACAGGCGACGACAACCGAGGTGCTGGAGACAGGCTTAAAGGTTATCGACCTGATTACTCCTTTCACTAAGGGTGGCAAGATAGGCTGCTACGGTGGTGCCGGAGTTGGTAAAACAGTTATAATCCAGGAGCTTATCCGCAATATTGCTACCGAGCATGGCGGTTTCTCAGTCTTTGCCGGGGTAGGTGAAAGGTCTCGCGAGGGTAATGACCTGTGGCATGAAATGAAGGAGTCAGGCGTCCTAGCTAAGACCGCCCTTGTCTTTGGTCAGATGAATGAACCCCCGGCGGTTCGCCTGCGCATCGGCTTTACCGGACTGACGATGGCGGAATATTTCCGTGATGTCGAGCATCAGGATGTCCTGCTTTTCATCGATAATATTTATCGCTATACCTTGGCCGGTATGGAAGTATCGGCTCTACTGGGACGGATGCCTTCTGCGGTAGGTTATCAGCCCACTCTGGCTACTGAGGTTGGCGAACTGGAGGAAAGAATTACCTCTACCAATAAGGGTTCGATAACCTCCTTCCAGGCGGTATATGTCCCGGCTGATGATTATACCGACCCGGGTATAGTTACCACCGTCGGTCACTTCGATGGGGTTGTTGCCCTGGACAGGTCTATTATGGAACAAGGCTTGTACCCGGCGGTTGACCCACTGACTTCAACCTCTCGTATCCTTGACCCCAACATCGTGGGTAAGGAACATCATGACGTAGCCCGCGAAGTTCAGCGGGTCTTACAGCGCTATAAAGACCTCCAGGATGTAATTGCCATCCTCGGTATCGAAGAGCTCAGTGATGAAGATAAGCTCATCGTTGCCCGTGCCCGTAGAATACAGAGATTTCTTTCTCAACCGATGTTTGTTGCCGAGGGTTTCACAGGGCGACCGGGCAAGTATGTTCCGGTAGCTGAGACGGTGCGGGGTTTTAAAGAAATCCTAGAAGGTAAGCATGATGCTTTGCCGGAGCAGGCTTTCTATATGGTGGGAACCATTGATGAAGCAGTTGAGCAGGCTAAGAAATTGGGGAGCGCAGGGTAATGCCCGATACAATTAAGCTGGATATAGTTACTGCCGAGCGGGTAGTGTATTCAGAGGATGTAGATATTGTTGTTGTCCCCGGTATCGACGGGGAACTGGGCATTTTGCCTCATCATACCAACCTGATGACTACACTACAGGCGGGCGAATTGCGGGCCAGGCGAGCTGGTGAAGAGGTTTGTATGGCTATTTCAGGCGGTTTTCTTGAGGTGCGGCCGGACAGGGTCATCGTCCTGGCTGATTCTGCTGAGAGGGACACCGAAATCGATTTAGCCAGAGCCGAGGAAGCAAAACGCCGGGCCCAGGAAAGGCTCGCCCACCGTGTTCCCGGGATTGATGCGGCTCGAGCCGAGGCAGCCCTGGCTCGCTCACTGGCTCGCGTTAAAGTGGCGCAGAGGAGAAGAAGAAGAACTCTGGGAACGTAGCGGCCAGTTGAAGTGGACTGGTTCTCGTAAAGCGGAAGCCTATTTAGCCGCTTTCTTGTTTAGCCCCAGTAGTCCCTTGACAGGTTCTATAATAATGACACCTCTATCCAGGTCAATCGATTTTACTATCTCATCCGTGGCTGGAATCAAAATTTCTCCATCGTCTCCGCTGACTACATAGATGTCATTATTTGATGTAGGCAGAATATCGGAAATCTCTCCCACTAACTCTTCTTGTTTAGTTCTTACCTCGAGGCCGATGAGCTGAAACTGGTAGTATTGCCCTTCAGGCAGGGCTTGAAGCTGGCTATGGTGTATCTCCACCAGTTGCCCGCGCAGCTTCTCGGCATCCTTTTCACAATCGATAGTAGCGAGCTTGATAATTGCCTTCCCTTTATGCCATTCAACGCTATCGATAGTCATAGGCCGCTGATTAATATAGACAGTCGAAGCCTCAGTAAAGCGTTCGGGAAAGTCGGTAAGCACCTCTACCTTTATTTGACCCTGGAAATCCCACGGAGCCAGGATTCTACCGATGGTGATAAATTGCGGTTCGGTTGGTTTCATTTCTTGAAGTCAGGGGCTTATTTTATGGCGTAGAAACTGCCATCGTCTGAGCCGACGTAAACAACACCATTAGCCACGGCCGGGGAAGAGCTGATTGGGCCGCCGGTGAGAAAGTCCCAGAGCTTTTTACCGCTGGTGGCATCTACGGCGTAGAGCCGCCCATCGTCACTGCCGACATAAATAATGTTATCTACCAGAGCGGGAGATGACCTTATCGTGCCTCCGGTGGTGAATGACCAGAGAGGTTTTTTCAGGTTCTTCAGGTTAAAAGCTACCAGCTTCTTCTCAATTCCGATATAGATAGTGTTACCCGCGACTACAGGAGAAGAGTTAACCGCTCCGCGTAGATTTTGCGCAAACAAGAAACCAGATTGGTCAGATGGTTGCGGCATTCCGGGTACGCCCATAGCATACAATTGAACCCAGAATGGTTTTATTTCATGCTCCCAGAGCCAGGTGCGCGCCGTACCATCAAAGGAGAATAAGACACCGTTAGTAGTAATGACATAGACAGTGCTATCGATAACAATCGGAGCCCCATAAACCGCATAGTGAGACTGGAAGCGAAGCCGGCGCTGGCCGTTCAAGGCATTAAAAGCGTATGAGTAACCATCCGCCGCCCCGATATAGAGGATGCCCTTGGAAATCACCGGGGGAGACACCGCCGGGCTGCTGGTGTCATAGTCCCAGAGTTTCTTACCTGTAGCAGTATCCAAAGCGTAAAGATTATAATCGTCGGAGCCGAAATAGACGATGTTGCCGGCTATTGCCGGAGCCGACCTGACGGGAAAGGCAGTTTTGAAATCCCAGACCTTTTCACCGCTCTGAGTGTTGAGAGCATATAACTTGCCGTCATTGGAGCCGAAGTACACCACGTCTTTGTCTATTGACGGTGATGAATCAACCCAACTGCCCGTCTCGTATGTCCAGTTTTTCGTACCGGTATCCGCATTCAGGGCATAAAAATTGGAATCTTGCGAACCGAAGAAGACGGTGCCCCCGGCTACTGCCGGCGACGAATGAATTGGGGCGGCCGTGGCAAAAACCCATTTCAGAGTACCTTGAGGAATGATTCCGGTACTTCCGGTGCTGCCAGAACCGTCATACCGGAACATTGACCACTCATTGATGAGGGAGTTGGAATTCAAGGTCTGAGACGGCTTGGATATCAGGTCAGTAAAAGAGGAGAGAAAGAGGAAGATGACGAACAGGGTGCCCAGGATACCAGCGCCAATGACGCCTATTTTAATTCTCTCTCTGCGTTTCAGATAGGCTGCTCGGTGCTGTGTAGCTTCTTCCAGCTCCTGTGTGGTTAACGGAGTTTCAGAATGAATTACGGCGCCCCAGCAGTGTTGACAGAAGCGCGCTCCGGCCGGATTGGCTTTGTGGCAAACCGGACATATAACCCATAGCTTATCTTCAGTTTCAATAACAGAACTCATGAACCTCTTCGTCTCTTTCGTAAATGAGTGGTTTCGCCTGGCTGGTTGGCCCGGATTCGTAGTGGCTTACTTGCCGCCGGAAGACTCCCTTGAGAGTACTTCCTAGAGCAGGCAATGAATGACTTTTATGGCTTGTTTCGGTTTATCTTTCTTTATGTAATTTCAAGAATGACCCGGGTGCCCGCTTTTGCTGCCTTAACCCTGACCAGAGTGCGCATAGCTTCAGCTATTCTGCCTTGTTTACCAATAACCCTGCCTTTATCATCATCGGCGACCGTCAGTTTGAGAGTTATGCCCTGCTCGGTCGTCTCCTCGGTTACCACTACGGCATCAGGTGCGTTGACAATTGATTTTGCGATGTACTCTACAAGCTCTTTCATGTTATCTCCTTGACTGTCTTGAACTTTTCCATTATGCCCGCTTTGGCAAGCAGTCTGGCAACAGTGGATGTTGGCTGGGCGCCTTGCCTCAGCCACTTTAGAGCCTCTTCTTCATTTATGACTACTGTTGCTGGATCGGTTAGAGGATTATAATGCCCGATAATGTTAATAAACGCCCCATCGCGAGGCGCCCGGGAATCCGCTATTACCACACGGTAACTCGGTCTGTTCTTGGCTCCCATCCGTCTTAATCTGATTTTTACCATTCTTCCTCACCCTTTATAGTATAGAATATTATGCTCTATATGTAACTGGCTGTCAATAGCGGGTATCGGCTTTGCCAAATGAACTGCCTAATCACATCAATAATCCTAAGCACGGATTCTGCGTCACTTCGTCACGATGAAATCGAGATGACATTTGAGGCAAGCTCTTGTTAGGGCAGGGGATACAAAAAAAAGAGAGGCAATCACCCTCTCAGAAACTGGCTTCTTCACATTCAGTCCGGTTCAACAATTAAGCAAAACGACCTGGGTCGTGATTGGCAGGTTGGCTCTGGTTACGGTTAGCTTGGGCTGAGGAGTGACTTCCTTTACCCCCATCTCGGTCAGGAACTTATCCACCGGTTCGAGTTCCCGTTTCAGCATCAGGGTCTTGTAGTGCATCGGGATAACAATTTTAGGCTCAAGCTGCCGCACTATCTCGGCTGCCGCGGAAGCAGTAATCGTCGATACCCCGCCGACCGGAACCAGCAGCACATCGATGTTGCCTAGCTCTTCTGCCTGCTCGGCAGTCAGCGTATGCCCTAAATCGCCAAGGTGGCAGACTGAAATATCGTCTATCTCAATGAGATAAATGGTGTTCTTGCCTTTTGTTTTACCCTTTTCGCCATCGTGGAAGGTGGGCATGCCTATAATCATCACCCCGCCGATTTCATACTCGCCCGGCCCCTTAACCTGCCGCGGTTCACCGGCAATACCTGAAACGTAAGAATGCTCCGGGTGCTGATGGCTCACGGTGACGATACGTGCGGTTTGCTTACCTAATGAATAGCCGGAATTGGGGGAGTAAGGGTCGGTGATGACTGTAGTATGAGCGCCTTTGATTCTGAAGCAGGAGTGGCCCAACCAGTTAATTTCCATTTTTCAAGATTAAATATAGCATAAGTTATCCTTCAGGGTCAATTGAGAGCATGGTTTGATAAACGATGGCTAAACTAGCCATTGACTTATCGATGTCACGTAGATATAATTGCCTCACTTAAGAGTCATGCACTTACTCTGAGGGGTAAAGAGTGATCGTAACACCTGGAAGGTGGGCCAAAGCAATCCGATATGCAAAGATTTCATAATTACTCACGATTCTTTCCCCGTTATTGCTGAGGGGTTGTGAGGTGATGTGAAAGGTGGTGAAATATGTGGCAGACGAAGTTAACTTGCGCGAAGTCAGAAAAACTATTTCGGAATTCATTGATGCCGGAACTCTAGACTCTCGCGTGATCACAGCCCTAAGATATGGCGACAAGCTTGTGCCTAAGGAATGTGAATTGTGGGACTACAAAGAACAGGCTGGTGACGACAAAGTTTCACTCGCAGAGGCAGTCCTGGCAATCGTAAGCTTATACAATGCATATGGTGGCTATCTAGTTTATGGCGTTAAGGAAACGCAAGACGATATGGAATTTGTTCCGGTGGGAATTCGACAAGGCAACCTAAACGCAGGCCAGTTAAGGCAGATGGTCAAGAACTACACAGGCAGAGATATCGATGTTACTTATTCTGAGTTATCCGCGGACTTTGCGGGTAACGATTTCTTGATCGGATTACTCTACGTCCCGAAAAGGCCACATTCGCAGGCACCAGTTAAGTTCGAGAAGAATGGCCCAGACAAGACGCCAGGTCATTCAATATTCAAGCAAAACTCAATGTATGTTAGGGAGCAAGATAAATGCCTTCCTGCCGAAACTATAAGTGAGTGGGAGTTCCTGTGTAGCGAGAGGAACAATCCTTTCTTGCTTACGTCTCACCTTGGGGTATCTGGAGACCTGAATCTTCGCGCTATGGTCGACCACAATCTGCCAGATAGGAACTTCATCTGTCCGAACTTCTTTGGGCGTAGTGAAGAGATGAGGGAGTTGTGGCGATGGCTTGCAGATGATCTCAGTTACACCAAGGTTCTGGTAGGGGAAGGTGGTAAGGGGAAAACTTCGATTGCTTACAAATTCGCCGAAGATGTGTGCCGGACTGGGCCCTACGGGATAGAGAAGGTCGTGTGGTTGACTGCCAAGAAACTGCAGTTCAGGGGAGAGAGGAATGATTTTGTTTCAGTTCCGCGTACCGATTTCTCCGACACCGAATCGATGCTAAAGGCATTGTGCTCTGAGTTGGCAGTGTTGGATACTGAGACCGATGGAGCCAGTATACCTTTACTGAAAAGGCTACTTAAAGATGCCCTGCTGAATATCTCGTGCCTGATAGTTGTCGATGATATCGACTCAGTAAAGCCGGACGAACAGCGAATGATCCTTGAGACTGGCATGCAGTACGCAAGTCCGCGAGGTCGTTTCCTCCTCACGACTAGGATGAACACAGCCTTCTCGAATGCCATATGTATAGACGTGCAAGGCTTGTCAACTGAAGATTACCCTAGACTTTTGAACCACTTGTGGTCAGAGATGATGCAAGAGTCAAAAACCTCACCGCTTAAGAAAAAACAGATAGATCGCATGTGGGAAGTTACTGACGGATCACCTCTCTTCACGGAATCGTTATTGCGACTTTGCCGTCTAGGTTTGCCGTTGAATACTGCTATGAACGACTGGAAAGGTAAGCTGGGTGAAGATGTAAGGCAAGCTGCGCTTCAGAAAGAGATCGGTCGTCTTCTAATAGAAAGCAAGAGGGTTTTGCTTGCTTGCGCTTTGATGGGTGAGGCTTCCGTCACCGAATTGAAGAAGGCGACTGGCTATGACAGCCAGAGAATGACCCAGTGCTTAGAGGAATTGAACTCATACTTCTTGGTTCATGCCAATGCGTTCATCAAACAGGAGCCACGTTTCGCCATATCAAACAATACGGCTCGGTTAGTTCTCGAGAACAAGGCGATCCTTGTTGCTGATTCCTTGGCGCTTGAAGAGGCCGTTTCTATACTTAGAGGGGGACGAGTTGGCAAGGGAGCTATGTTCCTTCGGCTGTCCGTAGGATCTGCTATTTCCCAGGCAGGGGCGTTGCTCCGAGATGATAAAAGCAAGGATGCGCTAGATACCATAGACGCTGCTTTGAAGGAATACAAAGACAATCCAGACTTACTGCTTTCACGCGCTCGATGCCTCTTGTCACTCTTCGAATCCGGCAAGGAGTCTATGCACTTGACAATGGCGAGAAGAGCTTTCGACAAAGCGCACAACTCTGGGCAACGTAAAGAGACGCTCTACCAGCTTTGGTACCAAGCAGAGATGGCAGCAAAGCACCCGCAGGGTGCAACAGAGGTATGCACTTTAGCTTTGGAGGATGGAATTCCATCGGAGCCCACATGGTTGCAGCGAAGAGCAATGGCGTATGGAGAATCGGCAATAGATATGCAACAAAGTTTTAACGCTACTGGAGCGGTCATGTACATGCGAAGCTGTGTCAGCGACCTAGGCCGTGCTTTGAACGGTGTTCCTGCCCTAGAGAAGACGCAGGTGAGTGAGCTCCTTTTTCAAGCAAGCGATGACCTTTGGAAAATGACGAACAGTATGGCTCATGATCTAGCCGGCTTTCGTGAACTGTTTCAGGACATAAGAACCTGTATTAGGGCCGGAGATTCAAGAGTGGTAGCTCTAGAGAGGCTCGTCAGTGCGGCTGAGAAAGTTTGTCAAGCTGGGCTACGCTCTAATACAGTCAAGGGGTCGCTGGCAAATCTGATTCGACAGACCGTGAGGGAGACCAGGGAGACAATGGCTGCGCACGTTCAAGAACGCTTCGAAGAAGAGAGACTTAAAAGCCTTTCAAATAGGCTACAAACCATTGATTCCGCGACTGCGAATCTGGACAAGTAGTCTCGGGCTGGCGAGTCCATTGTGTTATCTACCTGGAAGCCGCTTAACCCTTTCTGATGGATTGCTACTTACCACCGTCAGATGTGACCTCTAACCTGAATGTTATTTGTGCATTGTTGGTGTGAATTTTCTCTTGACAAGAGGGGTTAAAAAGGTGTTAAATAATAGTTAGCAGTCTAATGGTTAGATTGCTAATCGAGGTTGAGATGCTATCACCCAGGACAGAAGCGATACTTAAATCTATCGTGGGACAGTACATAATTAAAGCGGCGCCAGTGCCGTCTCACAGCATCACCAATGATAATGAGTTGGGGGTCAGTTCAGCTACCATCCGCAATGAGATGGTTCATCTGGAGCATGAGGGCTATATTACCCGCCCTCATTCTTCGGCGGGAGGCATCCCGCTGGATAAGGGCTATCGCTGTTATGTGGCGTCTCTGGGTGATGTCAAGTTCCCTCCGGCTGAACAGCGCCTGGTAAGTCACATGTTTCATCAGGTGGAGATGGAACTGGAAGCTTGGCTTGACCTGGCAGCCAGCCTGACTGCCCAGAAGGTCCAGAATATGGCTCTGATTTCCACGCCTAAGCCCGAGGCCTGCCAGTTTAAGCGTCTGGAACTGGTCAGCTTGCAAGAGTCTCTGGCTCTGGTTGTGGTGGTTCTCCGCGGCGCTAAGGTGAGACAGCAACTCGTTACTTTTGACCAGGCTGTCTCTCAACAGGAACTAACCGTCATAGCAAATAAACTGAGCGATACCTATTCTGGTGTAACCGGCTCGCAAATTTTAACTAAGAAAAGCGGACTTTCTATCACTGAGCAACAGGTAACCGATTGTGTTGTGAAGTTAATGGAAGCTGAGGATAACCAGGAGCACGATGATTCTTATATCGATGGCTTACATTTTACACTTAACCAGCCCGAATTTGCCCACAATCGCTTTCTGGCGCAGACTTTGACGGAATTAATCGAGCAAAGGAATCTGTTGAAAAGTATCGTCCCCTCCCTGCCAACCGGCAAAGGGGTACATGTAATTATCGGTAAGGAGAATGGGGCGGAGTCCCTCCATAATTACAGCGTGGTTATCAGCCGGTACGGACTGCCTGATGAGGCTGAAGGCACTATTTGCGTCATCGGGCCTACCCGCATGCACTACGCTCGCACTATCGCCACTGTCGGCTATCTCTCCCTGGTGTTGAGCGGACTGGTGGCTAAGCTTTATGGGGGCGAAA
>ERZ1292640.3861-Hain-H43-02um-R1-3861-length-11577-cov-4_pt1 | contig 11577 bp, 10 predicted proteins | sample MGYA00564404_ERZ1292640 | MGnify/ENA primary metagenome ERZ1292640 (study PRJEB36523, sample SAMEA6512636) | groundwater metagenome | collected 2019-01-08 | study: AquaDiva: Metagenomics assemblies of 32 groundwater samples | reverse complement strand
GGTCTCCGGCGACGTGGGTGTAGATCTGGGTGGTCGAGATGTCGGCGTGCCCCAGCAGCTTCTGAACGACCCGCAGGTCGGCCCCGCCTTCCAGCAGGTGGGTGGCGAAAGCGTGGCGCAGGACATGGGGGCTGACCCGCGCTGGATCGATCCCGGCGTCGGCGGCCGCTTCATCCAGCAGCTGCGCGAAACGGCGCGGCGTCAGCCGCCCGGCCTTGCTGCGCGAGGGGAACAGCCACGGATTGGCCGCGTCGCCCTTGGGCAGGAAGACCTTGCGGACCTCCAGATAGGCCTTCACCGCCGCGCGGGCCGCCGTGTTCAGCGGGGCGAGCCGCTCCTTGCCGCCCTTGCCCTTGACGATCAGATAGGCCGGGTCCCGCGCCAGGATCGCCAGCGGCAGGGCCGTCAGCTCCGAGATCCGCAGGCCCGACGCATAGGCCAGCTCGACCATGCAGCCCAGCCGCAGGCCCTGGCCGCCGTCGCGGGCCGAGGCCGCGGCGATGATCTTGTCCACCTCCTCGCGGCTCAGCACCTTGGGCAGGGGGCGGCCTTTCTTGGGCGCCTCGACCCGGCGCGAAGGATCATCGGCGCGCCAGCCCTCGCCCAGCACGAAGCGGTAGAACTGACGGACCGCGGCCCGGCGCCGCGCGGCGGTGGCCGGCGACAAGCCCCGGTCGCTGAGGGCGTTGAAATAGGCCTCGATATCTTCAGCGCTCGCCTGGGCCAGGCTGTTCTTGCGGGCGCGAAGAAAGGCCTGGGCGTCGACGAGATCCTTGCCATAGGCGGTCAGGGTGTTCTTGGCCGAGGCCCGCTCCACCGCCATCATCTCGAGGAAGGCCTCGACCCAGCCGGCGCCGCTCATCGCTGGGCCAGCAGGCCTTCGACCGCAAAGGCGCGCGCGTCGTCTTCCAGGCCGGCGGCCTTCAGCGCGCGGATGATCCGGGCCCTGTCGCCCACCGGTGGACCGGCGGCTCCGGCGTCGGCGGACATCCACAGGGCCAGCAGCGCCGTCTCGCCAGGAACCCGCTCGGCGCCGGCCAGATCCAGCGCCAATCCCCGGGCGACCGTGGCCTTACCGGGCTCGGCGGCGGTGAACTTCGCGAACTCGCCGCGCGCCTGCGGCGTCATCGGCGCGCCCAGCGCCGCGAGCAGGATGGCGGCGTTCTGCATCTTGCCGCGCGTCTTGGCCTCGCCGGCCCCGCCCCGTTCGACCAACCGGTCGAGCGTTGGACCGTCCGGCTTGCCCGACGCCGCGCCGATCAGGGCGTCCAGCAAGGCCAGATCGTTCACCGCGACGGTGTCGGCGGTGAGGCTGGCGCGCTGCGTCTGGGCCCCAGCCAGATCGCCGACCGCAACCGCCGCCATGGCCGTGTGAACCTGATCCGAGCCCTCGACCGTCCAGACGGCGGGACCAGGATCGGTCGGTTGCAACGCGGCGGCCATCGCCGGCGAAGGCTTGGCGGAGGCGACATCGAGGCCGAGCCCCCGCGACAATGCATAGTCGAGACCGTTGCGCAGCGACGGCGCGCCAGGATCGCCGCCACCGGCGAGCTTGGCGCCCATCAACCGGCCATAGACGGCGTCGCGCGCCACCCCTTGCGCCAGATCGAAGGTCAGTTGAGCCGGGCCGGCCTGCCCGGCGCGAAGCTGGCAATAGGCGCGCAGCCGCAGCCAGTAGATCTCTTCCCGGCCGGCCGTGAGCCCCTCAGCGAGGTCGCAGGCGCGCTCGTCGTCGCCAGCCAGCAGGGCGGCCTCGGCCCCGGCCTGGGCCAAGGTCGGGCTGCGATCCAGGTTCGCGGTCCGCGACAGGATCGCCGCGGCGTCCTTCACCGCGCCCTGGGCGATCAAGGCGTTGATCCGCGCGCCGGCCAGTTCCGGGTCCTGGCCGGCGGTTTCGGGACCGCTCGCGCCGGTGGCCAGCACGCGCCGCGCCAGGGCCTGGGCGGCCGGCGACAGCGGCTTGGCGCCAAGCATCGGGATCACCGTCCGGGCGGTTTGCGCCGACGCGCCCCTCCAGAGATCTGGTCCCAGCCCGGTATCGCGCGCGCCGTTCGAGAAGAAGTCCGGGGCGCTCAGCGTCGCCACTTCCACCGGTTGCGCGAGCGCGGCGGTGGAGACCGCCAGGGCGCCGAGCGCCACACTGAGAAGTCTCCGGCCCATCATCACCTCGTCTTGCCCCATCCACGAAATTGGCGCGAATGACTTTGCTCGTGTAGACCTTCGCCGTTCATGGACCGTTACACACCGCTACGCGCCCGCACCATCACCCTTGTCGGCCTGATGGGGGTCGGCAAATCGAGCGTCGGCCGCCGCCTGGCCAACGCGCTTGAGCTTCCTTTCAAGGACGCCGACGTCGAGATCGAGGCCGCCGCTGGGCGCTCGATCAAGGAAATCTTCGCCAGCCTGGGCGAGCCTGCCTTCCGCGAAGGTGAGCGCCGAGTGATCACCCGGCTGCTGGAAGATCCGCCCCACGTCCTGGCCACCGGCGGCGGCGCCTTCATCACCCCCGAGACCCGCGCCCTGATCAAGGAACGCTCGATCTCGGTCTGGCTGAAGGCCGACCTCGAGGTCCTGGTCCGCCGGGTCGGTCGCAAGGACAACCGCCCGCTGATCACCGGCAAGGACCCGCTGGAGGTCCTGACCGAACTGGCCGCCGTCCGCTATCCGATCTACGCCGAGGCCGCCGTCGTGGTGGAAACCGGCGACACCGCCCACCCCGTCACGGTCGACCAGGTGATCCAGGCGCTGACCGCCCACCTGCAGGGACAGAACCCATGAGCCGCACCGTCCGCGTCGGATTGGCCGAGCGCGCCTATGACGTCGTGGTCGGCGAGGGCCTGCTGGACCGGGCCGGAACGATCCTCGCCCCGTTCTTCAAGAACATGCGCACCGCCATCGTCAGCGACGCCACGGTCTGGGCGCTGCACGGGCAGCGGCTGACCGCGGCGTTGAGCGCCGCCGGCATCGCCTCGGACGCCATCGTGGTGCCGCCGGGCGAGCCGTCGAAGAGCTGGGAAGGCCTGGCCGACGTCTCCGATCGGCTGCTGGAGCTGGAACTCGACCGCGGCGACATCATCATCGCCTTCGGCGGCGGCGTGGTCGGCGACCTCGCCGGCTTCGCGGCGGCGATCTACAAGCGCGGGATCGACTTCATCCAGATCCCGACCACCCTGCTAGCCCAGGTCGACTCCTCGGTCGGCGGCAAGACCGCCATCGACACCGCCCGCGGCAAGAACCTGATCGGCGCCTTCCATCAGCCCAAGCTGGTCCTAGCCGATCTGGATGTGCTGGCCACCCTGCCTGACCGCGAGATGCGCGCCGGCTACGCCGAGATCATCAAGTACGGCCTGCTGGGCGACTTCGCCTTCTTCGAGTGGCTGGAGGCCAACGGCCCCGCCGTCCTGGCCCGCGAGCCGGACGCCCTGGCCTACGCCGTCGCCCGGTCCATCGAGATGAAGGCCGAGATCGTCGTCGAGGACGAGAAGGAAGCCGGCCGCCGCGCCCTGCTGAACCTCGGCCACACCTTCGGCCACGCCCTGGAAGCCGAGACCGGCTATGGCGAAGCCCTGCTGCATGGCGAGGCCGTGGCCGCCGGCTCGGCCATCGCCTTCCGGTTCTCGGCCGCCCAAGGTCTCTGCGACAGCCAGGACGCCCAGCGCGCCGAGGCCGCCATCGCCGCGGTCGGCCTGCCCACCCGCCTGACGCAGGTTTCTTCCGGCCAGTTCGGGGCCGACCAGCTGGTTCGCCACATGGGCCAGGACAAGAAGGCTGAGGGCGGCAAGCTGACCTTCATCCTCGCCCGCGCGCTGGGCGACGCCTTTGTCGCCAAGGACGTGAACGCCCAGGCCGTGCGTGACTTCCTGGTCTCCGAAGGGGCGCTCCCGTGACGATCGTCGCCGTCCTCGCCGGCCTGGCGCCGGCGCTGGTCGTCCTCCTCAGTCTCTCAGGCCTGATCTCGGCGGCCGAAACCTCGATGACCGCCGCCAGCCGCGGCCGGATGCACCAGCTCGAACGCGAAGGCGACCGGGCCGCCAAGCGCATCAACAAGATGATGGCCGATCAGGAGAAGATGATCGGCGCCATCCTGCTGTCGAACAACGTCATCAACATCGGCGCCTCGGCCCTGACCACCGTGGCGCTGTCGGCCGTCTTCCCCGGCCCGGTCGGCGCGCTGCTGGCGACCGCGGTGATGACCGTGCTGATCGTCATCTTCAGCGAGATCCTGCCCAAGACCCTGGCCATCGCCCGCGCCGACGACGTGGCCCGCGCCCTGTCGATCCCGACCTATTGGGTGGTGCGGATCTTCGGCCCCCTGGCCAACGGCGCCCAGTGGGTGGTGCGCCAGACCCTGCGCCCGTTCGGCATCAAGCTGTCGATGGAGACCGACGTGCTGGCCGCGCACGAGGAAATTCGCGGCGCGGTGGAGTACCACCACTCCGAAGGCCTGGTGGAAAGCCGCGACCGTCACATGCTGGGCGGGGTGCTGGACCTGGCCGAGATGGACGTCACCCAGGTGATGGTCCACCGCCGGTCGATCTCAATGCTCGACGCCGGCCAATCGGCCCGCGAACTGGTCGCCGAGATGCTGGAGACCGGCCACAGCCGCGTGCCGCTCTATCGTGACGAGCCCGAGAACGTCGTCGGCATCCTCCACGCCAAGGACCTGCTGGCGGCCATGGCCGCGTCGGGCGGCTCACTGGACAAGCTCGACATCCCCGGCATCGCCCGCGAGCCGTGGTTCATCCCCGAGACAACCAGTCTGAAGGACCAGCTGGGCGCCTTCCTGAAGCGCCAGATCCACTTCGCCCTGGTCGTGGACGAGTATGGCGCGTTGCAGGGCCTATCACCCTGGAGGACATCCTCGAGGAGATCGTCGGCGAAATCGAAGACGAGCACGACAGGGCCCTGGAAGGCGTTCGTCGGCAGGCGGACGGTTCGGTGATGGTTGACGGCTGGGTCGCCATCCGCGATCTGAACCGGGCGCTCGACTGGGATCTGCCCGACGATGACGCCGTCACGGTGGCCGGCCTGGTGATCCACGAGGCCCAGACTATCCCCAAGGTCGGGCAGACCTGGACCTTCCACGGCCACAGATTTCAGGTGGTCAAACGCGAGCGAAATCAGATCACCGCCCTGCGCGTTTCGCCACGTCAGGAAGCCGCCGAGACCTAGTTTTGGTTTCTAAGGTCTTGACCTAGATGCAAAAACGACTTTCGGTTGTGAACTCTTCCCAGGGAGCGCCCATACAGGTGACCGTTTCCGACACCTCGACTGTCGACCTCAAGATGCTTGAGGCCCGCCTCGCAGACGCGCGCGCCGCGCTCGCTGAGGAAACCGTGCGGGCCGACGCCTTGAACCGGATCGCCGCGGCCATCGGCGCCGGCGGGGCCTTGGAGCAGGTGGTGCAGACCGTGGTCGACGGCGGGGTCGAACTGACCGGCGCCGCCTTCGGAGCGTTTTTCTATACCGACCAGATCGGGGAAGACGAGGCGCTGTCCCTCTACACCCTCTCAGGCGCGCCGCGTTCGGCCTTCGACCACTTCCCCATGGTCCGCAAGACGGCGATCTTCGCGCCAACCTTCAACGGCGAAGGGATTTTGCGGTCCGACGACATCACCCAGGACCCGCGATACGGCCATAGCGCGCCCTATCATGGTATGCCGCACGGCCATCTTCCGGTGCGCAGCTATCTCGGCGTGCCGGTGGTTTCGCGATCCGGCAAGGTCCTCGGCGCGCTGCTGTTCGGGCACCCCGAGCCTGGCCGCTTCAGCGAGCGGCTCGAGCACCTGATGGCCGGCGTCGGGGCTCAGGCGGCCGTGGCGATCGAGAATGTCCGGCTCCATCAGGCGGCCCGCCAGGAGGTCGAGGAGCGGCGACTGGCGGCCGAACGCCAGCGGATGTTGCTCAACGAACTCAACCACCGGGTGAAAAATACGCTTGCATCGGTACAGTCGATCGCGCGCCAGAGCCTGATCAACGCCGACAATGTCGAAGGCTTCCGCGACGCCTTCGAGGCCCGCCTCATGGCGCTGTCCCAGACCCACAACCTGCTGACCGCCGAAAACTGGCAGGGCGCCAGCCTGCACGACATCTTCGCCGCCGAGCTGCGCCCGCACGGCGGCGGCCGTCAGGGCGGCGGCCCGCGCTTCACCCTGGAGGGCGACCGGAACCTGCGCCTCAATCCAAAGGCCGCGGTGGCGCTCGGCATGGCGATCCACGAGCTGGCCACCAACGCGCTGAAATACGGCGCGCTCTCGACGCCGTCGGGCCATGTCGCCCTGAGTTCGCGGCTGGAAGGCCAGGAAGCTGATCGACACCTGGTGATCGAATGGGTGGAGTCCGGCGGCCCAAGCGTCTCGAAGCCGGTGCGTCGCGGTTTCGGCAGCCGGTTGCTCGAACGGGGCCTCGCCGGCGAACTCGCTGGACGCGTCCAACTGGACTATGATCCATCGGGCGTGTCCTGTCGTATGGAGCTGCCCTTGCAGGACTTGGAGTCTTCAGAATGACGGGACTACCTGATCTCGCCGGTCTCCGTGTCCTTGTCGTCGAGGACGAGATGATGGTCTCGATGCTGATCGAGGACATGTTGGAGGATCTGGGCTGCAAGGTTATCGGGCCGGCCTCGCGGCTGGACGAGGCGATCGAGCTCGCCAACACCGTTGAACTCGACTGCGCGGTCCTGGATGTGAACCTCGGCGGCCAGCCGATCTTTCCGCTCGCCGACCTGCTGCGGGCCAAGGGCGCGCCGTTCGCCTTCGCCACCGGTTATGGCGACGCCGGCCTCCGGGAAGCCGACAAGGGCTCCCCGGTCCTGCAGAAACCGTTCCGCGAAGGCGACCTCGCCCGCATCCTCGGCGAGCTGCGGCTGAAGGTCGGCTAGAGCCCGACCGCCAGCATCCCCGCCAGCACCTTCTCCGGCGTCATCGGATAGTCCCGCAGGCGCACCCCGGTGGCGTTGTAGATCGCGTTGGCCACCGCCGCGCCCGCCCCGCAGATCCCCAGTTCACCGACGCCCTTGATGCCCATGGGGTTGGCCTTGTCGTCGGCCTCGTCAAGGAAGACGGCGTCCAGGTCGACGATGTCGGCATGGGCCGGCACCAGGTAGCCGGCCATGTCCTGGTTGATGAACGAGCCGTAGCGCGGGTCCACGACATTGCTCTCGGTCAGGGCCGCGCCGACGCCCCAGATCATTCCGCCGGTGATTTGGCTCTTGGCTGTCTTGGCGTTGAGGATGCGGCCGGCGGCGAAGACGCCGAACATCTTCCGCATGCGGACTTCACCGGTGACGACGTCGACCCCGACCTCGGCGAAGTGAGCGCCGTACGTATGCTGGGAATAGTCGCGAGCGTCGGCGGCGGGCGAGATCGAGCCCTCCACATAGACCCCCTCCGGCGCGGCGCGGGCGACCAGGGCCGCCAGGGTCTCGCTGCGGTTCTCGATGGCGATGTTGCCGTTCTCGAAGGTCACGTACTCAGCCGGCCCGCCATAGAGCGGCGAATTCGGGTCGCCGACCGCAAGCTCGGTCAGCGCCTTGCGCAGGTTCATGCCGGCGTCATAGGCGGCCGACCCGGCCGTCGCCGCGCCGAACTGCCCGCCTGAGCCGGGGGCCGGCGGGAAATCGGAATCCCCCATCTCGACCTTCACCTGCTCCATCGGCACGCCCATGGTCTCGGCGGCGATCTGGGCCAGGATCGTATAGGTGCCGGTGCCGATGTCGGTCATGCCCTGGCGCAGGGTGATGATCCCGTCGGCGTCGATGCGCACGCCCGCCTTGGCCGGCAGCAGGAAGTTGCCGCGGATCGCCGCGGCCATTCCCATCCCGACCAGCCAGCGACCGTCGCGAACCTGGCGCGGCTGCGCCTTGCGCCGCTCCCAGCCAAAGTGCGCCGCGCCCTCGCGCATGCACCGGACCAGTTGGCGGACCGAGAACGGCTTGCCGGTCTCAGGGTCGACCTCCGGCTCGTTGCGGATGCGCAGCTCAATGGGATCGAGGCCCAGCTTCTCGGCCAGTTCGTCCATCGCGCACTCCAGGCTGAGCATGCCCGGCGCCTCGCCCGGCGCCCGCATGGGCCCTGCCCCCGGCAGATCCATCTTCACCAGCCGGTGGCCAGTCAGACGGTTAGGGGCGGCGTAGAGGTTGCGCGAGAAATTGGCCGCGTGCTCGGTGAAGATGGCGTTGCGGGCGCAATGGGTCGTGGCCTCGACTGCGAAGGCCGTCAGCCGCCCGTCGGGCTGTGCGCCCAGCCGCACCCGCATGCTCACCGCCGGGCGGTGGATGGTGCCGTGGAACATCTGCTGACGGGTGTAGGCGAGCTTCACCGGCCGCCCCAGCGCCCGCGCGCCGAGCGCCGCCAGGATCAGGTCGTCATAGGCCTGGCCCTTCCCGCCGAAGCCGCCGCCGATGTAGCGGGTCAGCAGGTGCACATCGGCCGACGGGATCGCCAGGGTCTCGGCCAGGGCGTGCTGGCCGCCCTTCACCATCTGGATCGAGGTGTGAACCGTGACCTTGTCGCCATCCCACCAGGCGGTGGTGGCGCAGGGCTCCATCTGGACGTGGTTCTGGATCGGGCTTTCATAAGTTTCGTCGACGCTCACCGGCGCCGCAGCGTAGGCGGCCGGGAAGTCGCCGATATGGACGTCCTCCTCGCCGGGCGGCTGATCGGCCTGGTCCAGGCTGGCGACGAAATCGACCACGCCCGGTTCGGCGGCGTACTCGATCTCGACCAGGTTCGCGGCGGCCCGCGCGTTTTCGAAGGTGTCGGCGACCACGAAGGCCACGGTCTGGCCGAAGTTCTCGATTCGGTCGCTGGCCAGCACCGGATTGGACGGCCGCTGGCTGCGCGGATTGGCCCGCGTCCCGCGCGGCGCCTGGGCCGGCGCGTTCAGGTGACTCCAGACCAGCAGCACGCCGGGCGAAGCCTCGGCGGCCTTGGTGTCGATGCGGGCGATCCTGCCCTTGGCGATGGCGGCGGTGGCCATGTAACCGATGGCCGGCCGCGAGGGCGCGTCGACTTCATAGGCGTAGGGCGCCGAGCCGGTGACCTTAAGCCGGCCCTCATATCGATCGACGCCCTTGCCGATCAGCCCGCCGCGATTTTCGGTGATGGGGTTGGGCGCGGCCCAATCCTTGACGGAGCTCATGCGGTCCTCCGGGTCTTGGACTCTTCGATGGCCGCGGCGGCCAGGCGGCCGACCAGGGAGATCTTCAGGGCGTTGCGGTCGCTGCGGTCGGCCTTGGAAAGCTCGGCCTCGGCCGCCTCGACGGCCGATGCGCCGGCCGCCAAAGCATCCTCGATATGCGCCGCGCGCCAAGGCTTGTGCGCCACGGCGCCCAGCGCGACCCGGCCGCCCGCCACCGCCACGCTGGCGATGCCGTGGGCGTAGGAGGCGCGGCCCCGAACCTTGCGATAGACCTGCCCGCCTTCCGGCGGCGGCGGCAGCAGGACGGCGGTGATCAGCTCCCCGGGCGCCAGATCGGTCTCCACCTGCGGGGTGTCGCCGGGCAGGCGGTGCAGATCCTGGACCGCCAGGGTTCGCGAAGCGCCGCTTGGCGTCAGGGTCTCGACGCTGGCGCCGAGCGCCGTCAGGGCCACGGCCATGTCCGAGGGGTGGCTGGCGATGCAGGCCTTGCTGGCGCCGAAGATGGCGTCATGCGAACCGTGCACGCCCTCCAGGGCGCTGCAGCCCGAGCCAGGCTGGCGTTTATTGCAGGGCTTGGTGGTGTCGTAGAAATAGGCGCAGCGGGTCCGCTGCAGCAGGTTTCCCGCCGTCGTCGCCTTGTTGCGAAGCTGGCCCGAGGCGCCGGAGACCAGCGCCCGCACCAGCACCGGATACAGCTCCCGCACCCGCGGATGGGCCGCCAGCTTGCTGTTGACCATGGCCCCGCCGACCCGCAGGCCGCCATTGACCTCCTCGACCCCGGCGAAAGGCAGCCGGCCGACATCGACCAGGTGGGTGGGCCGTTCGATGTCGAGCTTCATCAGGTCCAGCAGGTTGGTGCCGCCGGCCAGGAACTTGGCCCCGGGGTTCTCGGCCACCGCCTTGACCGCCGACAGGGCGTCGGCGGCGCGCTCATAGGTGAAGGGCCTCATGCGGCGTCTCCCGCGACGCTGCGGATCGCGGCCACGATCTGGGGATATGCCGAGCAGCGGCAGATGTTGCCGCTCATCCGCTCGCGAATCTCGGCCTCGGTCAGGTCGACCAGGGCGGCGACGTCCTCCATCACCTGGCTCGGCCAACCGTCGGCCGCCTCCTGCAACATGCCGACCGCCGAGCAAATTTGACCGGGCGTGCAGTAGCCGCATTGGAAGGCGTCGTTTTCCAGGAACGCCTGCTGAACCGGATGCAGGTTCTCGGCCGTGCCCAGCCCCTCGATGGTCGTCACCTGGTCGCCGTCATGCATGACCAGCAGGGAGAGGCAGGAATTGATCCGCGCGCCGTTCACCAGCACCGTGCAGGCGCCGCACTGGCCGTGATCGCATCCCTTCTTCGAGCCGATCAGCCCGAGATGCTCGCGCAGGGCGTCCAACAAGGTTGTGCGCGAATCGACGTCGAGCGTCCGCGCCTGTCCATTGACCGTGATCGTCGTCTTCAAATCTCGCCTCCCCAGGCGTGAGCGCTCACACACTTGTCGTTCGATATTGGGCGGAACGGATGCGTCTGTCATCCGATCCGCCGGATCATAATTTTCTTAAGCGCCCTCGCCGGGGGCCAGCGCCTTGACCGACAGCGCGTGGACGGGTCCGGCGAGTTCGGTCGCAAGCGCCTTGTAGACCATGCGTTGGCGCATCACCTTGGATGTTCCGGCGAAGGCCTCGGCCTCAATAGTCACGTTGAAATGGCTCTCTCCCCCCGGCGTCGCGCCCGCATGACCGGCATGCCGATCAGAGTCGTCCTGGACCTCCAGGCGGGTCGGCGAGAACGCCGCAGTGAGCTTGTCGTGGATGGTCTCAAATATGGCGCCCATCGGCTTCATGTTCAATTCTAGAAAAGCGAACTCAGGACCCTCATAATCAGGCCATGGCCGGTGCGTTTCAATACAAGCCTAAGTTCGTCGATATCCGGGTGCGTCCCCCCTCCTCGGAGGAAGCGACGCGAACCGACGACGTCTATGCGCTCAAGCCCGGAGAACGGGCCTGCGATCATCCGGGATGCCGGGTGGCGGCGACGGCGCGTGCGCCGAAATCCCGAGACATGCTGAACGAGCACTACTGGTTCTGCCAGCCGCACGCGGCGGAATATAACAAGCAGTGGAACTTCTTCGCCGGCATGAGCGAAGGCGAGGTCCGCCAGCGCCAGGCCCAGAGCGCATCCGGCGACCGGCCGACCTGGCAGTTCAAGGCCAGCAAGTTTTCCCGCGAGGCGGCAGCCGCCGCGCACGGCTTCGGCAAGGGCCAGGGCTATAGCGACCCGTTCAGCCTGTTCGGCGGCGGCCAGCGCCCCAAGGCGAGCCCGGAGGCGGCCAACACGCGCCGCATCGGCAAGATCGAACGCAACGCCCTGGCCGACCTGGATCTGGACGATGACGCCGACGGCCCCGCGATCCGCGCCCGCTATATCGAGCTGGTGAAACGCTGC
>ERZ1292640.1943-Hain-H43-02um-R1-1943-length-16861-cov-6_pt1 | contig 11579 bp, 11 predicted proteins | sample MGYA00564404_ERZ1292640 | MGnify/ENA primary metagenome ERZ1292640 (study PRJEB36523, sample SAMEA6512636) | groundwater metagenome | collected 2019-01-08 | study: AquaDiva: Metagenomics assemblies of 32 groundwater samples | reverse complement strand
AGGCGGCTGGAACATGGCCGTCCGCCAGGAACACCAGCGACTGGTGACTGGGCACCTCGAAGCGTCTCCGGCAAGTGGCGCACACCACGACGTCGTCGGTCCGAACCATGTAGTTCCGGAGTTTCGGAAACTGGGCGCGGTCCCGCTCGTCGGCGCCAGCAGGCAGGCGGTCCTTCTTGGTGCGTGTGATCCACCGGACCTGGTACTCGTTGCGGCGTTTGCAGTGGGGACACGCGTAGGTCGCGGGCTTGGTTTCGGGCTTCTCGTGGTAGAAGTCCCGTTCTTGTAGCGCCATCCGCTTATCATAGACCATGCTTCGCATCGGCATCGACCTGGGCGGCACCAAAATCGAGGGCGTGGCGCTCGATCCGGCAGGCCACGCCGTGGCCCGACGACGCATCCCGACGCCGCGGGATGACTACCAAGGCACGATTCGAGCCATATCCGATCTCACCGGTGCGCTCGAGCACGAGGCTGGCGAGCGGGGCTGCGTGGGTGTGGGGATGCCGGGCACGGTGTCACCAGCAACGGGACTGGTCAAGAACGCCAACTCGACCTGGTTGATTGGACATGCGTTCCAGCACGATTTGTCCGAGGCTCTGCAGCGGCCCGTTCGGCTGGCCAACGACGCGAACTGCTTTGCCTTGTCGGAGGCCAGCGACGGGGCTGGCGCAGGCAAGCAGGTTGTGTTCGGCGTCATCATCGGCACCGGGACCGGGGGCGGCGTCGTCGTGCGGGGCCACGTGCTGACGGGCCCCAACGCGGTGGCTGGAGAGTGGGGGCACAACCCGCTGCCATGGCCCAGGGCCGATGAATGGCCTGGCCCCCTGTGCTATTGCGGTCGGCTGGGCTGCATCGAGAGTTTTCTTTCCGGTCCGGGGCTGTCTCGCGACCATGCCGCGGTCAACGGCCAGGCGCTGTCCAGCGAGGCCATCGTCGCGCAAGCCGCTGCCGGGGTTCCGTCGGCCAATGCGTCGCTCGCGCGCTACGAGGAGCGGATGGCGCGAGCCCTGGCCAGCATTATCAACGTCCTGGATCCCGACGTCATCGTGCTGGGTGGCGGCTTGTCGAAGCTGACGCGACTGTATACAAACGTGCCGCTTCTCTGGGGGAAGTGGGTGTTCAGCGATCGCGTCGACACCCGGCTGCTCCCACCCGTGCACGGTGACGCCAGCGGTGTGCGTGGCGCCGCGTGGCTGTGGCAGCCCGGCGAGGCATGTTATATGCTTACATGATGCCGTCCCGGGTTGTGGGCCCCGCGCTCCACCCGGATCCGCGCCACTGACCTCCGCGCATCGCCCCCGTGCGTTCTCTCTATCGTGGCCTTCGGGAACCGCCATCACTTCAAGGATTCCTATGATCACGGATCTCGTTATTGGCATGGCCGGCTCGGGTGGAGACGGCATCGTCGCCGCCGGCGAATCCCTGCTGACGGCTGCCGCCCTCAACGGTTACCACGGTGTAATGACGAAGAGCTTCGGTCCCCAGATCCGCGGAGGCGAATCGAGCTTCAAGCTTCGGCTGTCAACCAGGAAAGTGCTGAACCCTGGCGGTACGCTCGACATCGCCGTCGCGCTGAACTGGGACGACTACCTCAAGTTCGGGGGTGAACTGCCAGTGGGCGGCAACACCACCGTCATCTACGACACGAAGAGCGGGGTCGCGGCCGACAGGATTCCGCTCGTCGGGGTGACACCGGCTGAAGTCATCGCGGTCCCGATCGAGCAGATGGCCAGGGACACGGGAGGGACCGAGCGGGCCAAGAACACCGTGGTGCTCGGACTGATGTCAGGCTGGATCGGCATCGGCCGCGATCATGTCATCGCCGGCATCCGGAAACGCCTGGCGAAGAAGGGCGCGGATCTGGTGGAGCGCGCAGAGAAGGCGTTCCAGGCGGGTCTCGAGTGGGCCACAGCCCACCCGTTGTCGGCCACTCGCGCGATCGCGGCGCCCGAACAGAGCGGGGCGAAGTTCGTCGTCGATGGCAACGACTTGTGTGCCGCCGCGGCCATCGCGGCAGGCTGCAACTTCTTCAGCGGCTACCCGATTACGCCATCCACCGAGATCATGCAGTTTCTCGGGCGCGAAATCTGGAAGTACGGCGGCACGATGATGCAGGCCGAGGACGAAATCGCGGGGGTGGGCGCCGTGGTCGGGGCATCGTTCGCCGGCAAGAAGGCCATGACGGCCACCTCGGGCCCCGGCATGTCGCTGAAGACCGAAATACTCGGTCTGGCCAGCATTGCCGAGCTGCCGCTGGTGTGCGTCAACGTGCAGCGGGGCGGCCCGTCGACCGGCATTCCGACCAAGGCCGAGCAATCCGATCTGTTGCAGGCGGCGTTCTCGGCGCACGGCGATGTGATTCGCCCCGTGCTGGCGCCGGTCAGCGCCGAGGACATGTTCGGCATCACCATCGAGGCCTTCAACATGGCCGAGCACTATCAGACGCCGGTCATCATTCTCTCGGACCAGGAGATTGGGCAGCGTAAGGAAACCGCCGAACCGATCGACGCCAGCCGCCTGTCGTTGATTGAGCGCCGCAAGCCGGGCGACAAGGAACTCGAACACTATGTCCGATTCCGGCTGAGCGAGTCGGGCATCAGCCCCATCAGCCACCCGGGCATGAAGGGGGGCAACTACCTCGCCTCCGGCATCGAGCACAACGAAGCCGGCGCGCCGACGGCCAGCGGCGAGATGCACGCGAAGATGAACGAGAAGCGTCTGCGCAAGTTCCTGCCGCTCAAGGCGCGCCGCGACTTGTTTCTGATGGACGGTTCGCCCGACGCGCCGGTGGCGCTGATCAGTTGGGGCAGCGTGGCGGGCGCCGCCATCGAGGCGCTCCAGATCGCGCAGCGGAAGGGTCTGCGAGTCAAGCTGCTCGTGCCTCGGCTCCTGTACCCCGTGTCGGAGGAGGTCTACCAGGACTTTTTCCTGTCGGTCAAACGCGGCCTGGTCGTCGAGCAGAATCACCAGGCGCAGCTGTACCGGCTGATCCGGATGTTCGTGGATGTACCGCGCGGGATCGAGACGCTGGCGAAGAGCGGTTCGAATCCGATTACGCCCTTGGAGATCGTGGATCGTCTGCGGCAGATCACGATGGCCCTTCAACAGGCCAAGCATCAGGAACCCACCCTCGGATAGCCGTGACGGTGGAGACGTAGAGAGGACCAGAGGTCATGAGCACGCTGGCGACGCGACCCATCGAGGACTACACCGCAAAGGACTTCAAGAGCGACCTGAAACCGATCTGGTGCCCGGGTTGCGGCGACTTCGGCGTGGTCCAGGCCATCTACCGGGCGCTGGCCAACGTGGGACGACCCCCGCACGAGATCGCCTTCGTGTCGGGCATCGGCTGTTCGAGCCGGATCCCGGGCTACACCACCGCGTACGGTTTCAACACCGTGCACGGCCGCGCGCTGCCGGTCGCAAGGCATCAAGCTGGCGAGCCCGGAACTGCTCGTGCTGGTGGCCGGAGGCGATGGTGACGGCTTCTCGATTGGGGGAGGCCACATCGCTCACGCGATCCGCCGCAATATCGACCTCACCTACATCGTGATGGACAACCAGATTTACGGCCTGACCAAGGGACAGTTGTCGCCCACCTCGCGCCGTGGGTTGCAGACCGTCACGTCGGCGCACGGCGCCATGGAAGGCCCCGTCAATCCCCTGCTCTACGTGTTGGGATACGGTGGCGAGTTCGTCGCGCAGGGCACACCAGCCGACATGAATGGCCTTGCTACCATCATCGAAGCCGGCATCCGATTCCCCGGTTTCGCCTTCATCAACGTGCAGTCGCCCTGCGTGACCTACGGACAGGAAGATCAGCAGCTGAAAGCGCAGAAAGCCCTAATGCAGAGCCTGGACGCCCTCAAGCACGACCCCGCCGACCGCCTGGCGGCCATGGCGCTGGCACAGCAGTACGGCGAGAAGCTCTACACCGGCGTGTTCTACCGGAACCCTGCCCCAACACCTACCTTCGAGTCGAGCGCCAAGGCGCGCCACCAGGCCATGGGCGCCGCCACCCGGTCTCGGGCAGATGTGATGGACGTCTTCAGGCTGATCAAGAAGTAGCGGACGCTACATGACCTTCTTCAGCCATATCGAGTAATGCCGCACGCGCCGGGGGGCGTGCGAGCCCACCGACGCGACGGCCAGCACCCCCAGCAGGATCCACACGCGCTCTTCCCAGAACACCAGGATCAGGCAGAGCAGCGCGAGCTTCACGTACACGAACAGCGCGCAGACTTGATGTGCCCAGTGCGCCGACGGGTAAACCTCGAGGAACACCAGCGCCGCTCCCGTGGCGATGGCCACCCATAACAGGGCATAGAGTTGCTCGGCAGGCACAGTGAACACGTGTCCACCGAGCAGCACACCGGTGGCGGCAAGGTGAACCGTACGCGCGGCAATGTTCCACCACCGGCTGTGGGGCAGACGCCGGGGCGGCTCCGGGAACAGCATCGACTGGACCGATGACATCACGGCTCCTGTTCGTGCGACGCCACGGTCTACCGCGAAAGACTTCCAGACGGCAGACAATCACGCTGTGCGATTATAGTTGACAGCCATGAAGCCTCCACGAGCAGTGATACTGGCCCGCGGCCTGGGTAGCCGCATGCGACGGACCGATGCCGCCGCCGCCGCCGGCGACGATCAGGCCCGCGTGGCCGACACCGGCGTCAAGGCGATGATCCCGATTGGCCGGCCGTTTCTGGATTACGTGCTCAGTGCGCTGGCCGATGCAGGGGTGCGGGAAGTATGTCTGGTCATCGGGCCCGAGCACGATGTCGTGCGCGACTACTATACCCGCACGATGCCGCCCAAACGGGTGCGGGTGGACTTCGCCATTCAGATCCAACCGCTCGGCACCGCCGACGCCGTCGTCGCGGCGGCGCCGGTGGTCGGCGGCGATGACTTCCTGGTGTTGAACTCGGACAACTATTACCCGGTTGACGCATTCCGCGCGCTGGTGGCCATGACGGGAGCGGGCCTGGTGGCCTTCGACTGGCGCGCGATGATTCGCGAGAGCAACGTGCCGCCGGACCGGATCCGCCAGTATGCACTCGTTCGTATTGGCGAGGGCGATCGTCTGATCGACATTGTGGAGAAACCCGACGAAGACACGGTGGCGTCGTGTGGAGACGACGTGTTCATCAGCATGAATTGCTGGCGCTTCACGGCTAGCGTGCTCGAGGCCTGCCGCCGGGTCACGCCATCGCCGCGGGGTGAACTCGAACTCCCAGACGCGGTACGTCTGGCCCAGCGTGAGGATGGCACCACCTTCTCGGTGGCGCGGCTGATGGCTGGCGTGCTTGACCTGTCGAGCCGGGGCGACATCAGTCAGGTTGCGGCATGGCTGGCCGGTGTGCAGGTCGACCTCTGATGCTGGTGCCGGAGGCCTCCATGGGCGATCTCGGGCTGAGCCCGACGCGGGTCGCGTCGCGGCAGACGGCGTTTGGGTTCGCCCTGGCGGCGCTTCGTGGCACCGGCGTTCACCCCGGCGAGATGCTGGCATTCTTCGTCCCGGGGCGAATCGAGGTGCTCGGCAAGCACACCGACTACGCCGGTGGCTGCAGCCTGCTCTGCACGACGGAGCAGGGGTTCTGCGTGGTGGCCCGGCCGCGCCGCGACGCCACCGTCACGGTGATGGACGCGGCCACATTGGAGGTGGTCCAGACGTCGCTGGCAGCGCCCGTGGAACCGACGCGTGGGCACTGGGGCAACTATCCCCAGACCGTGGTCCGTCGGGTAGCCCGTAATTTTCCAGATGCCCGGGTGGGTGCCGACATCGCGTTTGGCAGCGATCTGCCGCCGGCAGCGGGCCTGTCCACGTCGAGCGCCTTCATGATCGGCGTATTCCTGGTCGTGGCGCACCTCAACCGGCTCGACACCACCCCGCGTTTCACAACCGCGATTTCCAACCCGGAAGCGCTCGCCGGGTACCTGGCCACCGTGGAAAACGGCCGGAGCTTCGGAACGCTCGGCGGCGATCGTGGTGTGGGGACGTTTGGCGGCAGCGAAGATCACACCGCGATTCTCTGCTGCCGCCGGGGCGCGTTCAGTCAGTACCGGTTTGGGCCGGCGGTGTTCGAGCGCAACGTCATGATGCCGGCGGGCCACACCCTGGTGGTGGCCGCCAGTGGCATCGTCGCCGAGAAGACAGGATCGGCGCTCGAGGCCTACAATCGTGCGGCGCGATCGGCGGCGCGTGCGCTCGACCTCTGGTGCCAGCAGACCGGACGGGAGGATCCGACCCTGTCAGCCGCCGTCACCAGTGGGCCTGATGCGCGGCTCCGGATGCACCGCTTGCTCGAAGCCGCCGACCTGGAACAGTCTGGCGAGACCGCGCTCTGGGCGCGGGTCGAGCAGTTCTGCGTCGAGAGCCTCGATGTGATTCCCGCGGCTGGCGATGCCCTCGCTGCAGGTGATCTCACCCGGTTTGGCGTCCTCGTCGACCGGTCGCAGGATGCCGTTGAGCGCTGGCTTGGAAACCAGGTGCCAGAAACCATCACGCTGGCCCGGACCGCTCGGGACGGCGGGGCCGTGGCCGCGTCGGCCTTTGGCGCCGGCTTCGGCGGCAGCGTGTGGGCGATGGTGCGGTCTGATTGCGTGGAGGGCTTCCGGCAATGGTGGCCCCGACGCTATCACACGATGCACCCGGCGGCGGCGGCGCGGGCGTCGTTTTTCGAGACCCATCCCGGGTCGCCCGCTGTGCGCCTCGATCCCGCCGAGCTGGGCATCTGCTAGGACACGGGTGGGGCGTAGGACGACTTGAGGGTGCGATAGTCGGTCTTGCCCGTGCCGAGCACCGGGATCTGCTCCACGTCGATGACCTGTCGCACATTGTGCAGTGGGCTCAGACCCGCCTCTTTGATGAAGGCGTTCACCTGAGACCGGTCGGTGTGTTTGCGCGTGAACAGCACGATGTCAGGGCTGTCGGGATTCCCAATCGCTTCCACCGCAATCACCGGCCCGTCGTCGGCCTCCCCGAAATGACGTTGCAGCACGGATTCGATGGCGGGCAGCGAGATCATCTCGCCTCCGAGCTTGATGAATCGCTTCAGGCGGCCCTTGAAGTAGATCGTGCCGTCCGTCGTAACGCTGACCAGGTCGCCGGTGCGGTACCAAGACCTGCCCTCAAACTCCACGAAGGGCGACTCGCCCGAGTACTTGAGATAGCCCGCGAAGATGCTTGGCCCCCGCACCAGCAGCATACCGGTGTCGCCGGGCGGAATCCGCCGTCCACCTTCGATGTCGACGATCACGCCCTCGACGTGTGGCAGCAGGCGCCCAATGCTGCCGCGCACAGGCGCGTCCATGGGGGTGACCGACACAACGGGGGAGCACTCGGTAATCCCATAGCCTTCCAACACGATGCTGTCCGGCACGCGCGCGCGCAAGGTCTCGTACAGCGCATCGGGGCATTTCTCGGCGCCCGTCACGGCCAGCCGCAACGTGGCCAGTTGACGGTCTTCAGCCGTCCTGACGATGCCCGCCAGGAATGTCGGCGTAGCGAAGATCACCGACACGCGGTAGGCGTCCATCGCGCGCGCCAGTAGCGCCGACTCCGTCGGGTTGGCGTGATAGGCCGTGCGCATGCCCACGCAAAGCGGGAGCACGATGTTCGCCGTGAGTCCAAAGGAATGGAACGGCGGCAGCAAGCCGAGCAGCACATCGCCTTCGATCAGACGTCCCATCTCCAAGATGTCGTTCACGTTGGTCAGCAGATTGACGTGGGTTAGCGGAACCGCCTTCGGCACGTTTTCCGATCCGCTCGTAAACAGCACCACGGCGACCGGGCGTGGCGTCACCCGTTCGAGCGCCGACCAGCGCAGGCGGGCGCGCACAGCTGCTGACAGTTTCTTCATAGTGGTCACGCCCGCCACCAGATCCTCGATGTACAGAAACCGATCCTGCAGTTCACCCAACTCGATGTCGAGCGACGCCAGGTGCGTGACAAGCGCGTTGGCCGAGACGATGGTGTGCACGCCCAGCGACTCGAGCGAGTGACGAATGGTTCGGACACCCGTGGTCCAGTTGATCATTACCGCGGTCTTGCCGGCGAACATCGTTGCCAACAGGAGCACCGTGGCGCCGATCGAGGCTGGCATCATGATGCCCACATACTCACCCGGCAGCCGTTCGATCAGGGGCTTCAGCACGAAGATCGCCGTCACGAGATCGCGGTAGGTGCGCATCCCGCTGGGCTGATCGGCAAGGATGGGTTGGCCAGCTCGCGCGGCCGCTTGGCGTAGAAACACCTGGGTCAGCGTCGATCCCGGTGGCAACGCCAGCCGCTGGTCAGGATGGGATCTGGCGAACCAGCGCGGTGGCACCGGCTTCAGATCCACCACAAACGCCGACGTGCCCTGGCCGGCAGCGGCCCGCACGACGTCTCCAACGGTGCGCAGACTCTCCGGAGTCCCCACCGAGAAGCCGAACTCCGATTGAACCCAGGCCACCAGTTCCGCTGCCGCCAGGCTGTCGAGCCCAAGGTCGGCCGACAGCTGGTGCGTCATCTCCACGTCGTCTCGTCCAGACGCCGTGCGCAGATGATCGATCACCAGTTGCTGGGTTGCCGGAGCCACCGGCGCGTCGTCGTCGTGTCGCGAGGCCAGCACCGGATCGGGCAGTGCCCGTCGTTTCCGCGACTCCCAGAATCCATACGGCACGTAGGTATTGGGAGCTACCGTGGCGTTGTAGAAGTCCTCCAGATAGCGATTCATGACCGCACGCGAGGCAGCACGAGGGAAATCCTCCGCCTCCACGAACTCGATCGTGACCCGTCTGCGCGGCATGAAGAACACCCCATTCAGCAGGAGGTCCTTGATGCCCCTGACCATCGCCGCCCCGAAATCGGGCATTTTCCCCTCGAACGCGGTGCTGAACCTGCTGCCCCAGAGACCGGTATGCCGAACGAGCACGATTCGCGTAGATGAGGCGCCCTTTACAATGGTCTCGACCCCGCTGGCAACGCCGACAATCTCGCGCGACTGCCATGCCAGCCGGCCCGAGGGATAGAGCAGGATGTTCTCGCCCGAGGCCAGGTCTTTGACGATCCCGTCCAGCGCGGCACGCGTGCGGTCCCGCACCCCGGCGCCTTCTCGCTCGAAATTGGGCAGGATGCGGGCGCCAAACAGGGCCACCACTTTGCCGAACGCGGTTCGCGAGACCTGGTATTCGTCGGCAAGGGGGCGTGCCTGGAACGCGGGAAAGATGCGGGACGTGATGATGATCGGATCGATTAGCGCCGCGTGGTTTGGCAGAAACAGGATGCCAGCGCGACCGCGTGCGCGAATCGCATCGAGACCCCGCACCTCGATGTGGTAACGGAGCGCAATCAAGGGACGCGCCATGAGCGCGGCCAGCCGAGTCAACGCCGACAGGACGGGGCCAAGCATCGGTCCTCCGATGGAATCTGACAGACCGTACCTCCAGACGGCGTTCGATGCAAGAGTGCCGTGTCTGGCTCCCGGAAATCGATGACAATTCCACTATGATGTGACCGCCGCCCGTCGAGGGCCTGTCTGACGTTCGGCACCGTCCGGTGGTGTTTCTGCTACAGTGAACGCGACCGGCTTCGCTAGTGTCCCGAATCAGAAGTTCGGTGACAAATAGTCCGGAGCGCGGCGCCCGGATCGCAAGGCGCGACGACCGAGCATATCGGGAATATGGGAGGAAGGAGCAACGCCGCGAGGCGGGATGCCCCGCCCGGAATATGTCGGCGAACTTCTGATTCGGGACACCAGTTGGAGGATACGAGTATGGACGTGCGATCGATGACGGCGCGGCGTGGGTTGATGATGGCCGCTGCGGTGCTGATGGTAACACTGCCGGTTGGATGGTCTGCGGCAGCTCAGACGCCGGACCCGGTCAAAGCCGTGGATCTCGTGGGCGCCTGGGAAGGTGTGGCGCAGGGCGCCAACGGCGACGTGATGTTGAGCGCGAATTTCACCTTCGAGGACGGCAAACTGGGAGGCACCATCGAGTCGTCGATGGGCCGTGTGGATATCACCGGCGCCACTCTCGCCGACGATACGCTCAACATGACGATCGACATACAGGGCATGGCAGGGACCTTGACGGGAAAGGTCCAGGGTTCGCGCATTGATGGTGTGTGGGTGGTTGGTGAGCAGAGCGGGCCGTTCGTGTTGACCAGGTCGGGCGCGGCCGCCACGCCGGCGACGGCTGCGACGCCCGATCCTGTCAGCGGTGAGTGGGAGGGCGAAGCCGTAGTACAGGGACAGCCCATGCCCTTCACACTGACGCTCAAGCTGAATGGCGATACGGTGACAGGGGAGATGGCCTCGTCGATGGGAAAAGTGCCGCTGGCCAGCGGGGCCTGGAAAGACGGGACGCTGCTCATCACCTTTCCTTACGTGGGAGGCGAACCGGTGAGCATGGGCGGCCAGATTCAGGCCGCCAAGATCGCGGGCGTGCTCGACTACAACAACGGCGAGATGCAGGGGACGTGGACCGCGACCAGGAAGTAGCGGCCACCCCCACAGGAGAGCGATCATGGTGTCTCGATGGTTGATGACGTGGATCGTCGGCGTGGCGCTGGTGCTTGGTGGACCAGTTGCGCAGGCAGAGCGCACACCCGAAGCGCCCAAGGCACAGAAAGAAAAACTGTCGGGCTACGCCGAGTGGCGCACAGGGTCAGCCCTGATCGTCGACGGCCAGCGGCTGGTCATCGGACCAGCGACGAAACTGAAGCTCGGCAAGGTCGCCTCCTTCGATGCCATTCCGCTGGGCTATGAGGTGTCGGCGGAAGGGACCCGCCTGCCCGACGGGGCGTTGCTGGCACAGCAGGTGGAAGCCAGGCCGAATGGCGAAGGTCTGTTCGAAGGTGACATCCGGCAGGTCACCAACGAGATGGAAGCGGAGTGGATGGAGGCTGGCGCCGTGCTGGAGCGGATCGACGAGCACACGGTTGAAGTGGTCGGGAGACTCCTCGAGACAGGCCCGCAGCCCGATCGCGTACGCCAGATCGTCCGTCGGGTGGCTCCCCCCTACCTGAATGTGGATCGGCTGCGGGTGCACGTGGTGGACACCAGGGAATGGAACGCCATGGCGATGGGCAATGGCGCCATCTGGGTGTTCACGGGCCTCTTGAAGGACATGGATGACGACGAGGTGGCCATCGTCGTCGGTCATGAACTGGCGCACTACAGCCACGAACACTCGCGCCGCGAGTTCAAGAAGGCGATGATCGCTCAGGCGATCGTGCTCGGCGGGGCGGCGGCGACGCAGGTGATCACGGACAACGACAAAGCCATGGCTGCCGCCGCCGCCATCGGCATAATCTCTTCGATGATCTACTTGAACAAGTACAGCCGCGGATCGGAAGACCAGGCGGATCGGGTGGGACTGCGGTATGCGCACCAAGGCGGCTTTGACGTGCGCAAGGGGCCGAGGCTGTGGCGGCGGTTCGGCGAGAAGTACGGCGACACGAACGGCCTCCTGAATTTCTTCATCGGTGACCACTCGACCGCCAGTGCCCGCGTGAAGCACCTGGAGCGCCAAATCGCGCTGAACTACACCTTGGCCCGGTGACCCGTCAGCGCAGTGGGTGCCGT
>ERZ1292640.3860-Hain-H43-02um-R1-3860-length-11580-cov-6_pt1 | contig 11580 bp, 13 predicted proteins | sample MGYA00564404_ERZ1292640 | MGnify/ENA primary metagenome ERZ1292640 (study PRJEB36523, sample SAMEA6512636) | groundwater metagenome | collected 2019-01-08 | study: AquaDiva: Metagenomics assemblies of 32 groundwater samples | reverse complement strand
TATTACTCCTGAAACTGTGCCAACCTGATTCTGTATCATCCTTTTGCTGTCACTGTTAATAACCGATAAACAGGCTTAAAAATTCCATTTATCTACTAAAAACCACTTGGCATTGTCTATTTCTGTTGCTTATTATTCTGTTCCAGCAAGTAGGGTGAGCAATAACCACCACGAGATATTTAATTTGATGGGTAGTGCCCATCCTACAACTTTTGCAATTGTGATATTATGTTAGACCTCGTTCCTCGACCCTGACATACGCAATTAACCATCTACAAGCTATTCCATTCCGTAACAACGATCTCTCGACCTATAATTTCTTCTATCTCCTGAATCATCATTCGAATCTGTGGTATAGAATAATCTGTATTGGAAGGTATCGCTAGACGATGCTGACCATAAGTCATGAATTGATGTTTGGCGCCAGAAAAGGGTCCATCAAAACCAAGTTGGCGTAATCGTCGTATAAAGTCACGTCGTTTACATAGCGTCCACTGTTTCAAGAATTGGCTCCTTATTAAGATCAATACCATAAATCACGGGCATCGCGTGTCCAAATTTCAATCCCATCAGGATCCAATCCTCAAGTGTTGAATGTAATTCAATTTCACACTCACTTAGTGTATTACCAAAAGCAATAACACCTTTGCAAAGAGGAATTCGACCAGCAAACGTACCATCCTCAAGTTTATCGTAGACAGCTTGAATCATAGCTTGCTCTACGTAGTCACTTAAGATATATTGTGCCATAGCTACTCTCCTATTTCCTTTGATTATTCATCGATATTTATCCTGCACCGATTGTTGTATGTATCTCTTCTTTAGCAAGCCATGAGGCATATTGAAGGGATTCCTTTATGTCTTCAGGCTCAAGATCGGGATATTCTTCAACTATCTCTTCTGTGGTCATATCATTAGATACAAGATTTATAATCAGAGATACAGGTATCCTCATACCTCTGATACATGCCTGACCACCCATTATATTGGGGTTAAAAGTAATTCGCTCGAAATTTCTCATAGTTTTATAGCACCTTCTAAAAATTCGTTTTAAGTAGGCTAACCTTTCTCTGGATTTTCGCTGGAATGATAATTGTAGTTGATAAACCTAACATTATTTTATAACTATTATGTTGGGTTTCGTTCCTCAATCCAATCTACCAATGTTCCCCTTAAATAAGCATTGAATCTCAAGTCTCAAGTCTCAAGTCTATTCCTAAAGGCTTCCTGATATTTCTTTATCACTTCTTCTTTTCTATGGCGAATCTGATCCATAATGTCGGGTTTTGCGCCGGGCGGATAATATCCCCAGCTTATCTCCATCATCGCAAGGATATTTTCTAAATTTGAGCTATTGTCAAGTTCTGTTGTTGATCCCATGAAATAGCCAGTTGGCGCTTCTGCAATAGTCTTTCGGCAGACATCTCTGACCTGATCGGGAGTGCCGATAGAAAGCAATTGGCTCATATCAATTCCACCAGTGAAAAATATCTTGTCTTTATAAAGGCGATATATTTCGCCTACATCCATACCCGCAACTATTTCAATGGGATTGATCCCATCAATGCCTGTTTCTATCAGATCGGGCATGATCTCCATTAAATAACCGTCAGAATGGAACAGACATTTGATACCATGTTCATGATAGGCGTCGTTAAGGCGTTTTAGGCGGGGAAAGAACTCTCTGCGCAACCAAGCAGGAGAGTGCAAAAGTTTTGCTTTCATAGCAATATCACCATAAGTAAGGGCAAACGGGGATATTTGTGGATCGGCGATAGCATGAATAATGGCGACTTCTCGCTCAGTGCATAATTCTAAATATTCCGATATAAGTCCGGGGTCATCTACATCCATATAGCTAAAGAATTGAATACCGATTGTTGCACGAATATCGTCTAAACCAACTCCGCTTTGGTGCAGACAGCAGACAACGTGATCTTCATTCATCCAGCTATATAATCGCTCAAACGATTTTCGTGTATTCTCGCCAGCTTGCTGAAGATTGACGTTCTCTTTCCATTTACTAAGTGCCTGTATTTGTTTTTTTACCCAATCCATTGCGGATTCATAAGAACGAATAGGATTAAGTCTATTGGTGAGTGAGCCATATCTCGCCCATTCCAGAAGTTTCGGATCATCGGTAAAATCAATAGGCGGTGGACTTGGCGCTGCTCCAACACCACGAGCCATATCTAACATGCGGTCAACAGTTTGAGCCTGCAACTTTGCGCCTTCTTCGCCATAAGGTGCATATACGCCTGTAAAATATTCTATACAGTCGTCGTTTACCATGAGATCATAAAGCGGAACACGGTCTGTCTCCTGATGATCAAATGCGGCAAGAACCCTTTCCATTTTAGTCATTTTTTGCATTTATGTTTTCTCCATCTAAGCAAGTTGAAAAAAAACGATGTCAAAGTTTTAAGAATAGAACGCGGATGACGCGGATTAAACGGATTTTCGCGGATTTTTCTTTATCTATTTCGATCCGCGCAAATCCGCCTGATTTGTTCTTCCGTTACTCGGCGGAACGAGATCCGCGTTTATCCGCGTTCTATTTCTTTGATTTCATAAAACAAGCTATCAGCATGTCCTACATCATATTAAACCCTTTTCGGCATTTATTCAAGACATAAAAAACTTACGCATCACAAATTTTTATTGACTTTTACAAAAAAAAGCTTTAAATTGTGAGGGGATATTTAAAACCAACTGGAGGTGAATAAAAAAATGTTCTAAAGGTTTCTATAAGATCAAACCATCTCAATAATGTTTTCCGAATTAGGAGGGAGTAAAATGGAGACTACAAGAAAATATTTGGCTGAATTAATTGGAACATTCGTGCTTGTATTGTTTGGATGCGGAAGTGCTGTTATTGCTGGTGACAAAGTCGGATTTCTTGGAATATCATTTGCATTCGGACTGGCGGTTCTAGTGATGGTATATGCAATCGGAAATATATCAGGTTGCCATATCAATCCTGCCATAACTATTGCAATGTTAGTTGCAGGAAAAATAAAAGTCAAAGATGGTATTTTTTATATAATAGCTCAGTGCATCGGCGCAACCGCAGCAGCAGGAGCGTTACTCGCCATTGCCGTAGGTAAGGTGGATTATAGTTTGGCAGTAAACGGTCTTGGGCAGAATGGCTACGGGATACATTCTCCGATGGGATATTCGCTTGGCTCATGTTTCCTTGCAGAGATATTATTGACAGGATTATTTCTGTTTGTAATATTTGGCGCTACGAGCATAAAAGCGCCTGCGGGATTTGCTGGAATTCCAATAGGCATAACTCTTACTCTTATACATATAGTAGGAATTCCTATAACGGGAACATCAGTCAATCCGGCTCGTAGTCTAGGTCCTGCATTGTTTGTTGGCGGGGAAGCGTTATCTCAGCTATGGCTTTTCTTGGTTGCCCCAATCTTGGGAGCCATCATAGCTGCAATTATCTGGAAATATCTATTTGAAGAAAAATCTAACGGTCAACCGAATTAATTTTTCAGGAATAGAATGCGGATCAACAAATCTGGAATACCTGAAAAGGATGTTAGATGCTAAGTGGTTAAAGGTTAAAAAGTTAAAAGTTGAAGGTTAAAAATCCCGATTCACGCTTCAAGATATTTCGCTATTGTTCAGCATTGCCCATCTTCATACGCTGAATTGATGGGCGGTGCCCATCCTACATTTTAATTACTGATATGACAATAGCAGGACAACTATTTTCAACGATTACTATATCAAAGATGATGGGAAGAATTAATGACACCGAAAGAAAGAATGTTGACAGCCCTTGCTGGAGGAAAACCTGATATTGTGCCAATCGCCCCCTATTTCTGGGGTGCGGAATACAGATGGAAAGTCGTTGGAGTTGAAATATGGGAACTTTTATACGGCAATAGAGAAATGGCTTTTATCGGCAATGATAAATTACAGGAAAGGCATCCATGCGATTGGATAAACGTTCATGGGTTCGGCAATGGCTGGTTAGAAGATAAAACAGTTGAAAAATTAGACGACCATGTATACATGACAGATAAGAACGGCACAAAGTATGAATTCCTTAAAGATGGCCATCAGATCGTCAGAGCGGATGCAAGACAAGATCATACCCCAAACACGGGTATTGTCAGTAAAGACATAAAGACAAAGGCTGATGTTGACAAACTCTGGGGCAGACCGAGACAGCCAAGAGAAAAGACCAAAATAGAGATCGCAAAAGACAATTGGCAAAAACAGTTAATTGACAAATACGGCGACACCGTGCTGATGGTTGGCGGAGGAATCTCTCCATTTGTTCAGGCATGTTATACGCTTGGGTTTGAGACTTCGCTGATTATGATGAAAGAAAATCCAGACGTATTTATCTACATGATGGATAGATTTTTTGAGGATAGCCTACCTCATTATGAATGGGTCTCTGCCTGTGGATATGATGCTATCCTCATAGCAGAAAGTTGGGCTTCTGTTGATATTATATCCCCTAAACAGTATGAAGACTTTGCATTTCCATATCAGAAAAAAGCGATTCAAGAGGCGCAAAGCCATGGATTAAAAGCTATTCTATATTCCACAGGCTACCTAATGCCAATTCTTCCAAAGATGCGTGAATTGGGCGCAGACGCATTAACTATTGAAGAAGGCAGAAAAGGCGAACCGATGGATATTGGCAAAGTCAGACAAATCTTGGGACCAAAGCAATGTATCTTCGGCAATTTTGATGCGGAAAACGTCTTATTAAAAGGAAATAGAGAAGATATTGAGCGTGAGGTAAAACGCCAGATTGATTCTGCAGGACGTGACGGCGCATTTATTATGGGAACAGGTAGCCCTGTTTGTGACGACACAACTCCAGAAAGCATAGACCAATTTATTCAGCTTACACGGCAATATGGAGTTTATCGCTAAGCCAAAAAAAATCTCGCATATCCGTTTTATTCAATGAATATGCGAGACCAAAAGCAAAATAGCAAAGTATCAAGAAGGTAAATTGTCGGGCATTAAATTTACAGTTTACTTTTTTAATTCACCCCAAGAAGTAGTGATCGCTGCTTGTGGAGAAACCGCAACATTTGTTGCAGAAAAAACTAAATCTGCTAGAGCAGTAGCATCTTTCCCGAAAACGATTGATCGAGAAGCCCAACCGATCCATCCACCCTGACAGTCGCAACTATCTGATTCATTCATTGTAAAACCCCAGCCAATAGTTTTGCCTGCCGCAAGATTGGCAGGAGCTATATCTCCAGCGGGAATTTTGATCTCGTAATTGGTCAGCTTTTTCGATTCATCTCGCACAATCATGTATTCTGAAGTTTCGCCTTTAGTGGCAGGATTTGTAGCCCATCGAAAAACTGTTGGTTGTCCTCCTGCTAATGCGTATCCATATTCATATACAGTCGCAGCGTAAACAGACTTTTTGCCTGTTGGATCAATGGAAAGTTGGGCGCCATCGCCGTTCCATATAGCATCTCCGGCTCTTGAATTCTGATGTTTATCGTCTTTAACACTGAATGCGACATAAAGGTTATTCGTATCCCATGTTGCCCACCACGTAAGACTAAGGTCGTTTTCTCCGCTGTATTGTTCACCATTCACTTCCCAGAAATCCGTCCCTAGAAAAACTCCCTTAACATATTTCCAATCATCCAGATTACCATCAATCTTTGGTTTGAATCCACCTGCATTTAATGCTTGATAGGCACATGCTGGCAAGTCCCCTTTTTGCGTGCATTCTTTTTGAGCAATGCTGGTATTTGCCATTATTAAACATAGCATTATTGTTAAAATGCAAATACTTTTCATGGTCATTTCTATCTTCTTCCCCTTTCAAAAGTAAGGGCGAATCATTTGTATGCAAATGTTTCGCCCTACATAAGAATTTGCACTGTAAAAGCGCAGATGATGGATCTAAAATCACCACTGGAAAGTAATCAATATATTAGTTTTTGATACTTCCCCATGTGGTTGATAGTTTGCTACCAGAACTGACAGCACTGACTACATCAGCAACAAAAGTCAAATCGTTTGTTTTGGGGGCGTTTTTACCGTAGACGATAGCGTGTGAACCCCATCCGATCCATCCGCCCTGTCCACCAGAAGTATCATTTTCATTGAGTATCATCGAAAAACCGAGAACTTTGCCAGCGGCAAGCACTGCTGGTGCTATATCTCCACCAGGGATCGCTATTTCATAAGTTGTAGTGCCTGTCGCATCATCTCTGACTATGGCAAACTTTGAAGTCTCACCTTTTGATGCCGGGTTTACTGACCAGCGAAATACCAAAGGCTTGGTCGTTAAAGCATAACCGTATTCATAGACCCAGTTGCCATAATCTTTCTTTGCATTTGTGGGGTCAATGGCAAGTTGAAGGGCGTCACCGTTCCAGATGCTATCGCCTGCGCCCTTGTTCTCATGTTTTTCATCTTTAGCAAGGCAGGCAAAGTAGAAATTGCTATCGTCCCATGCGGCGTAAAACGTAGCACTAAGATCCGCATCACTCGTCCACGTTTCAACTCCCAATGTTTCCCAATTTTTATAAGCGTCTGTAGCATCTAATTTACCGGTTACTGTTAAAGAACCTGTGAGAAAGACTCCCTGAACCTTAGACCATTCATTCAGCTTTCCATCAATAACTGGTGGAGTACCGAATTTGGATGCTTTGTAATTCTCTACAGCCATAGAAATACTAGCTAATATGTAATAAGAATAATAACTAATAAAGCCGTAAATTTGTAACGTTTCATTATAGTCCTCCTATGCAGAAAAATATCTGGTAACATTTGGTGTTTAAGTAATCCGCAAAATTTTTACTCTCTACATCACCTCTTCGATTTACATTTGGTATCTTATTAACGACTTGTGCTAGCTCTTACAGATTAAGAATTTAAGGCACTTTAGTGAATGTGAATTATCAACCATTCTATTATAAACAAAATTTCTCTTAATGTCAATAAACAAAGCAAATTTTTATTTTTTGTTGAAAAACATGAATGGATATGAGATAATTTGGAAAATAGTTTTTGATAGTTGTGGATATTCAGCAAAAAGAATTTCTAATCACGAATTACACAAATAAACGAATTTCACGAATTAAAATAAATAAAATTCGTGCAATTCGTGATTATTTTTTAAAAAACATTATCTGATCATCTATAGTCATCAATCAAGTTTTTTTGTCAAAGAGAGTATGGAATTATGTCAATAGCATACATCGGGCTTGGATCAAATATCGGTGATAAATCCGATAATATAAAGAGAGCATTGGAAATATTAGATCAGTTTGATGGCTTAAAAATTGTCAAGATTTCATCGTTTTATGAAACAGAACCTGTGGGATACGAAGACCAAGACTGGTTTGTAAACGCAGTCGCCAAAATTGATACAGTATTATCGCCCGAACAACTGCTAATCGTGTTCAAAAAGGTAGAAAAGCTAATAGGTAGAAAAGATAGAATAAGGTGGGGTCCAAGAGAAATTGATCTTGATTTGCTGTTTTATGACCAGATGCTAATTGACATTCCTAATCTGATTGTCCCACATCCACGACTCCATGAAAGAGCCTTTGTTCTTGTTCCATTAGCAGAAATAGCATCCGATCTTGTCCATCCAGTAATAAAAAAGACAATAGCTGAATTGCTGTCGGAACTCCAATCACAAAAAATAGTAAAGCAGACTTGAGCAGTGATATTAGATATTAGATGCTAGATTTTAGATGATGATAAAGCTTCTTCCATCTGGCATCCAATATCCAACTCCTAATACCATTTTGATTTTACAGGTGTGCATTGTAGGGGCGAAGCATTTTCATTAATTCAAATTAGCGATATACCTTGATTCAACTGAAAATGCTTCGCCCCTACGAAATTATGCACAATAGTTTTATAAAAATGGTATATCTCACGTCTCATGTCTGATTCCTACAATCGCACTTGCGTTGAGGAAACTTTATCTGCTCTGGCACGAGCGCCTTCTAATTCCTTATCCCACGTCAGATGTTTATATTCTGCTGGCGCAGCCGCATTGAACCAATCAGCAAAATCCTCCCAGATAGGCAATGACCATTCAGCGTCAATCTGTGCTGTTGTATACTTTTTCTCGTCAAGCCTGATAAAGCCAAAAACATCCATAACATGCGATTTTTCCGCAGCAACTACGCAGCTTTCTGCAAGATGCGGAGGAATAAATAAAACACCGGCTGGCGTTCCAAGAACTATGTCACCGGGCATACAAATAGCATTACCTATCCTGCACGGAACGTTCATGCCAACCATTGTCACATCACCAATGCCTGTGGGGTCGTTGCCTCTATACAAAGTCTGAATAGCAGTGATCTCCATAACTTGCTGAAGGTCTCTGATACCGCCCCAGATCACTGATCCGCCTTGTTTAGTGCGTGCCGCAACTGATGTTGATAAATTTCCACCGACATAGGTTCCCTGAAAGATTTTATCAAACAAATCCACTACCAACACATCATCTTCCAGTAAAGAATCAACTACCCAAGCATTAAAATAGCCCTTTCTCCCTTCTTCCTTTTGCCCATATTTGAGGAGATAGTCATTCAAATCGGGTCGCATCGGCACCATGACAGCGGTAACAGCACGCCCCACCAAAATTTTATTTGGATGGATCATCTTGAAATCGCCCTGAAATTGGTATCTGTAACCTTTGCCCCATAGAGGTCCCCATGCTTCTTCTAATGTGACATTTTGCATTCGGCGTAGGATCTCCGTTGGAACTTTGGGCCGTCCATTTGGGAAACGCTCGCCTTCCCAAAGCTGTGTTAGTTGAATAATATCTTCTCTGTTGTCAAACTTCATATTTTCCCTCCATTATAGAACGCGGATGACGCGGATCGGGCGGATTTGCGCGGATTTTTTTCATATCAGCGAAAATCCGCGTTAATCTGCGTTCTATTCTTTCTTACTAAAAATCGTATTAATAAAAATTTTTATTTCCATCAAGCGGGGGCATCTCCCCAATCTGGAACATCCAAAAGCTCACCATCTTTTAAGGCGGATTTATGAGCCATAACTCCTGCGGACATATATCTAACCGCCTCCCATGCGTTGATAGCAGGCTGGCGTTTATTTGCAACTGCGTCAACGAACTCATTCGCTAGATAAGCATGTGAACCGCCATGTCCGCCGTAAACGTCTGTTACTTTGCCACCCATTTGATATGCTTTATACACATCATCGGGCAATGGATCACGCATTTCTTCTACACTGAGAACGGTTTTTTCCCAGAGGTTAAACCATTTATTTTCTCCCCAATTACCTTCTGCGCCGTAAAAACATCCTTTAGTGCCGAGAATGTTAAACATCTCCCGACATGGCTGACCAACACGGCGATACTCACATATTCTCATACTGCTTCCGTTGCTCATCTGAAAAAGGGCTGTTTCATTGGTAGAACTTAGCTCAAATGATTCATCGTCATTTTGTGAATTCCAGCCATAAGCACAAACCTTTGTTGCATGAGCTTTCATTGCAGACATGGGTCCCGAAACCGAATGAGTGGGATAGTGCATAGGTCCGCTTAAGATTCCGCGCTCTTTGTATTGTTTGCTCTTTTCCACCCATTCCTGCCCCGCTTTGCTGGCTAATCTATGGCGTGAGACTTCCCTTAAACCATGCTCTATGTCATGGAAATATTCGCCTTCGCTAAAGACGAATTCACCAAAAGCGCCTTCATTAGACTTCCTTCGACAATACATTGTCTGCGGTCTATAATACGTTGTTTCACCTAGCATGTAAAACATACCGGTAGCTTTGCACGTCTCTATAATCTGGTTGCACCAATCAAGAATCTCATCTCCATCCGGTAAAGATACGATTGGCACCGCACTGTAAACGTGCTTGCCTGCCTTCATGGCTTGAACTGCTTGCTCTGCATGTAGCCACGGCTGAGTGATAATAACCAGAGCATCAAAATCAGCCTTCAGAATTTCGTCTAAAGACCCATAAGTATCAGAAGGCTTGAATTTGTCGCTGAAAGACGGATCATTTGCAAACCTTGCGACTCGTTCAGGCTCACGATCACAAAGCCCTATTCTATCCACAAGCGGATGATTCTTGAAAAGCCCCGCAAATGATGACCCAAACGACCCAAGACCCACTAAGCCTAAACTAATTCCCATAATATCATCTCCCCATTAGGATTAAAGATTAGAGATTAAAGATTGAAGATTTTCGTGTGCCATTTTTTTTGACAGTCACAGTTTCATAAAATAATCCACATCTTCGTGATGGAGATTAAAACCTGCCCTTTCATAAGCTCTTCTTGCGGGAGCATGTGCATAATCAAGACCTGTGTGGACTTTGGCATAAACCATGCCCTGCTCCCGGAAATATTCAAGGACAGCTTTATACATTTGCTGACCGATTCCCTTTAAGCTACAGTTTAGGTCCTTTGCATTGTTGCCAATTTCACCAATTCTCGTATCAGAATTCAGTGTGAAGGTCACAAATCCAACAATGCGTTCTTCTTCCTCACAGATAAAAACCCATTCGGGATGCCTTTCACAATGCGACTTAATCTGCTCTCCTTTTGATGTCTTTTCATTTGGCACAATAGTCTGGAACAACTCATCGCCATAGGTTTCTCTGAACATTTTGTATATTTCGCGCCATGCACGATTACCAATATCCATTATATTGGCAAGATCATCAGGCTTATATTTGCGAATCATATATCATCCTTTCCCAAAATTAATGGGATATTAGTGGCCAAGTGAGTTAATTTTTGGATTTAATATGGAGTGCTGAAGCGCCAGCTTCAGCATGCGAAAGCTGACGCTTTCGCACTCCAAAATCACTTAGACTTAATCCATTCTTGCGATTCTGGTGGTTCCATAACAGGTGGCTCTATACCATTAAGATACCAACCCGGTTGAGTCAAACGCAGTTCATTATGATAGTTTGCAAAATCGCTTGCATGAGTCAGCATCTCTTCCATAGATAACCCCTGTTTTGATCCTTCACGCCAGACTTCCTTCTCAATGGTTCCAATTATCAGATACCTGTTCCCGATTGCTTTTGGATCAATGTCAAGGAGCATTGCGGTCAGTATATGCTCTATTTCGTGCTTGTGTGCGATCAGTAAGTCGCAATCTTTGCAATATTTGCAGGTATAATTAAGGGCAAGAAAGTCTAACGGATCAATGTGGATAAGCAAGGGTAATTTCCTTTGCCCTGTTTTGCGTTCACAAAGTGGACAAGACGAGATGCGCATTTCGGGGTAGGGATTCATCATGAAGTTGTATTTTGGTTTCAGTTTCCCAATTTGCGATTTTTTTGTTTTTGCCATGTAATTCACCTTCCATTATTCTTGCACATAAGAAATACCTTCTTATATGTGTCCAGTTTTTGTAGCCCAAGATTCTATCTTGGTTTTTATTATAGTCGTTGGATTGGGAATGGTTCATTTTCTTCATAAATCAAGGTAACAAATAGGTAGGATGGGCATCGCCCATCTTTATATGCTGAATTGATGGGCGGTGCCCATCCTACTAAATTTTTATGGCTCTTTGGTAATGTGTGGGGAATGAATTGTAGGGGCGAAGCATTTGCATT
>ERZ1292640.3859-Hain-H43-02um-R1-3859-length-11581-cov-45_pt1 | contig 11581 bp, 12 predicted proteins | sample MGYA00564404_ERZ1292640 | MGnify/ENA primary metagenome ERZ1292640 (study PRJEB36523, sample SAMEA6512636) | groundwater metagenome | collected 2019-01-08 | study: AquaDiva: Metagenomics assemblies of 32 groundwater samples | reverse complement strand
GGAACTACACCATAGCTCCTTCCAATGCGAAGTAATTCTTGCGCCAACCCTAAGGTTGGTCATCGCCGTGGTGGGCAGTTCGGCGCGCACGTCGGACTTGTCGGTTTGCAGCACGGCCGCGCTGGCAGCGATTTTCAAGTCGTAGCTGCCAGGCACAACGTTCAACATCGAGTAGCGTCCGGCCTCGTCTGTGGTTGTTTCGCGTGTCAGGCCGGTGGCCTTGGAGGTGATGGTGACGGCGGCTTTCGGAACCAGCGCGGCGCTCTGGTCTTCGACCGTCCCCACGATCGAGCCGTAAAGCACCTGAGCTTCGGCTGGTTGGGCCAGCAAGCCGCACGCCAGCAAGGCCACGGCGAAAACCGCCGGCCACGGCGGGTTCACAGAGGCGTGCGAGGTCTCCAGCAGAAGACGGCCGGGCTGTCGCCGCATCCAGCCGCCTCGTGGCGCACTGGTTTGTTCAGCCGGAGTTCGACGGCATACACGGCCACGTCAAGCGCGTACGGGAAGCAGTGGACATAGACCGTCCCGTCCACCTTGCTGGCGAACTCGATGAGCGCCTCGGTGGGCGCGGCTCTCTCCAGGTACTGCGGCCGCTTCTTGAACCAAAGGTAGCCGCAGTTGTGGGCCACGATCAGGGTGGCCACCACGGCGACCGCCCACGGCCGCGAGCGGCGGAAGCGCCGGTAAAACGCCAGGAAGCCGGCGCCGACCACCAAGGCCAGCCCGGCGCTGGCCCAGTAGGTGTGGCGGCTCGGCACCCGCGGCATGTAGGTCAGGAAGCTGTACGGCAGAAAGGTGATCACAATCCACGCTCCCGCCGCCCAGAGCAGCGGCCGCCAGCGCCAATCCTGCCAGAGCCGGATCGCCAGCAGGCCCAGCATGCCCGAGAACCAGAACAGACGCCCGGCGCTGTTCAGCAAAACTATCCAGAAGGACGCGTTGAGTGAGAAAGTCCCGTCGCCGAAAAAAAGGTGACTGGATCTGGCGCTGTAGATCAGCGCGAAGTAAACAGCCGCCAGGCAGGCGAACGGGACCACGGCCAGCAGCCGCTTCCGCCATTCGGCCCGCTCGAACCAGATCGCCACCAGCAGCAGGCCCACCACCGCCACCGCCGACTCCTTCGAAGCCAGCGCCAGCAGAAACAAGGCGAGCGAGGCCGCGTACCAGCCCCAGCGCCGCGCGCCCGATTCCAGCCACCGGATCCAGCACAGCAGGCAGAGCAGGGAGAAGAAGAACACCAGCAGCTCCGGCAGCGCCGCATACCAGATGACCGCGCCGCAGTGTCCCAGGTAAACGGCGAAGAAAGCAGCCGCCAGCGCGGACACGCGCCAGCCGATGACGCGCCAGCCGCCCAGCGCGAAGACCAGCCAGGTGTTCAGAATATGGAGGAACAGGCTGCTCAGGTTGTAGGCCAGCGGCTCGAGCCCGAAGAACCGGTCGGTCCAGTAGGTCAGCACCAGCGACGTCGCCCGGCACCGGTACAGCGCATCGGCGGCCAGCGCCGGCCAGCCCGAAACGGCGCCGAAGTCCCGCCCCAGCTTGATCTGGACGTAGTCGTCGGAGATGAACGGCAAGCTCAGGGAGGGCAGATAGGCCACGACGCCCAATAGCGCCAGGCACACCAACACCTTCCAGCGCTCAATCCCCATCGCACTCACCCTTCGGAGCAGCTACCCGCTCCGTTTCACCCAACTGCCTTCGGACTTCCGGCTAGCATAATACTCCAACTCAAGTCCGGTCAAGCCGGGTCGGGCGTGCCCGACCCCTACCCTGTCGTTCCAAGTCCGTTGTAGGGGCGAGGCATGCCGCGCCCGCGGGCGCCGCTGCTCGGCTGCGGCTCTATTGCAGGATGACGACGGCCGCCGTCTCCTGCTTTGGCTTGGGCGCGGGCGAGACGGCCGTGACCTTGCCGTCGCGTAGCGTGGCCACGATCCCATCGCGGTTGGGCGGGGTGTAGAACCAGGTTTCGGCGCCGTCGCTGGCGGCCGTCTTCATCGACGGCTCGCCGAACTTGCGGAGCAGCTCGGCGCGCTCCAGGCCGACGGTGATGCCAGCGGGATCGGCGTATTCGATGGCGGGCGCGGGCTTGGGGGCCGGTTCCGCCGCCATGCCGGCGGGCACGACCACCTGCGCGCCGGGCTTGGCGGCGCTCTGGAGCTGCCGGCGCACGCCCTCCAGAATCGAGCCGGCCGCTTTGCCCACGCCGGCAGCGGCGGCAGCGGCTTTGGCGCCGGCGGCGCCAATGACGGCATGCTCCACCACCGTCTGCGCGGGCGCGGCGATTGCGACCGCCGCAAGGAAGACCAAACACCTCATCGGGCCACCTCCGCTGACCTGATTGTAGCTCAGGCCGAGAGGTTGTGCCAGTCCACCCCCAGCTTGCGGATGGCGTAGCCGGATTCGCGCAGGTAGTCGCCGTAGGCGCTCATCCAGTGGAAGCCGCGCATCTCCTCCATCAGGCGCTCCGCATTGCCCTTGATGGCGACGTCGATCTGGGTGCGGCAGATGTGGAGGAAGGGGTTGTCCACGATCTCGGCCTGGAGGCCGGTCCACTTCTTCACGCTGAAATCGGGGATGAGGCTGGTGATCCGCTGTCCTTTGCGCATCTCCACCTTGGGCGAGGCGCCGTAGTCGGATTCGAAGTGGGTGAGGATGCGGACCGGCTCGAGCGTCTTGCCGTCCATCTTCCTGGGGGCGGTGCAGTGGGCCAGCGTGATCTGGCCGTCGTGCGGGTAGGTCGGGTTGTGGAAGAAGACGGGCCGGCCGGAGATGTAGTGCAGCAGGACGCCGGCCGGGATCACCACGAAATCCGACTCGCAGAAGGCCATGTAGCCCTCGTCGTTGAGAATGCTCAACGGCAGGCAGGCGGTTGTCTCCGACATGGGCATGATGGTGCCCATGCACTGGTTGATGGTGATGGCGTCGGTCCCTGCTTCGTCGAGCAGGTCGCGGAAGACTTCGGTCAGCACAAACGCATTGAGCACGAAATGTTTTGACGTCTCCAGTCGGACGCCCTTCTGCCCGAGGTACTGTTCCGCCGCGGCGTGGGCGCGCTTTACCAGCGCGCTGTTCTGGCGGGCGCGCTGGATGCGCTCGCCGAGCTCGGGATAGGTGACGGTGCGGATGTCGAACTTCCAGACCTGGCGGGCGCGGTCCGGGGCCTGCTTGCCGCCGGCGCCCCAGCCGCCGGGCCCGCCGACGGCGACGACGCGCTTGCCGAGCGCATTCTTCAATCCGTAGAGCCCGCGCAGGCGCCAGAGGATCTCGGCGTGGTCATCCACCACGATGTCGTGAGTGTCCATGGCCGGGTGACTGAACTCGTCCACGGTCTTTCGCAGTAGCCGCGGGTGAACGACCTCGTACCACAGGTAGACGGGACCGGAGCGGTGACGCACGAACATGAGGTTCCAGTGGCCGGGCGCGGTCAGCGCCTCCAGCACCGGGACGGCGCCGCCGGCGGCGTAAGTGATCACCGCGTCGTGGCCGCCTTTAGCGATGGCGGCGGCCTGCTCGAGCGTCTGAGCGACCGCGAGGGGGAGAACCTCGAGCGGGAAGTCGCCGGCGCGGGCCATGCCGGCCAGCTCGCGGCCAATGCGCTCCTTTTCCTGGGCCGCATCCTGCTCGGTGAGTAGACCTCCCCAGGGCCGCCAGCTTGTGGCTTCGCGGCGCTGGGAAATGGTGTAGGTCAGCACCGGCTGGACCTTGAGCGGCGTCTTGATGGGCGCCTGGCGAGCGGCCGCTTGCGCGGCGGCCAGGGCGCGCTTGACGCGCCAGGGGGCCGCGTAGGCAAGGCCAGCAGACCCGGGCGCGGCGAGACCGAGGGCCCCGAGGCCGGCCAGGAACTGGCGGCGGTTCACGCCTTTGGCGGGGCAACCGTGACAAGAATGCATCGGGCAGCTATGCATCAGTGTGCGCCTCCTTTACCGATCGTACTCGTAGACCACCTTGCCGTTCACGTCGTGGTGGCGGAAGGCGATCGTGCTCCTGCCGGCGGCGCGCCGGAACGAAATCGACAGGAACCCGCCGTTGACGCGGTGGAAGCGGTGGTATTGCGGATCATGGCCGGGCGTGCCGCCGGCGTGCTGGTCGCTGGCCGGGCCGCAGGAGAACTCGTGCATTCCGGTCTCCGGATGCACCGAATGGTACTGCCAGTGGCGGTCGCCGCACGCGACGAAGAAATTGTCCGGCACGTGCTTCCGTACCCATTGCCGGAACTCGTTGCCCTCGGTGAAGAAAGCGGCGTTGGCATGGTTGTCGCGCTTGTTGGTGCGGTCCGGCCCGACTATCGGCGTGGGGCTCACCAGCACCTTGAAGTCGGCGTCGCTGGCCAGAATCGTCTCGTAGAGCCACCTTTTCTGCTCCGCGCCCCAGATGGTCTTCCGCGGTCCGTCGGGCATGTTATTCGGCGACCGGAAATCGCGGCCTTCGGTGAGCCACACTTGCAGTCCCTTGCCCCAGCGGTAAGTGCGCCAGGTCCGGTCGCCCATCGGGACCTGCTCGAGGAAAACGCGCTGGCCCTCGGCGAACGTAAGCGGCAGCATCAGCGGCGGATTCATGGCCGGCCAGCAGTCGTCGAACAGCGTGTCGTGGTCGTCCTTCTCCCAGTAGGCGGGCGTCTTCAGAAAGAACGCCACGTGCCGGGGGTAGCTGTACATGCGGCGCCAGTGATAGCGGGCCAGCGCGACGGTGGTCGCGCGCGGGTCTTCGCTGTCATAGTAGACGTTGTCGCCGGTGGGCACGATGAACTTGGGGGCCAGCCTGGCCATGGCCTCGTAAATGTGGAAACCGTCGGGGTGATCCAGGTCCCGGTACATCTGGCCGGTGACCACGGTGAAGGTGACGTCCGCGTAACGGCCGGGCGGCGACGCGGTCTCGAAACGGCCGCGCAGCGGCCCGTGGCGGGGCGACCCGCCGGGCCCGGCGGTTTCGGCGGAAAAGTGATAGACGGTGGCCGGGCGCAACCCCGCCAGCCGGAACTGGCGAGCGAAATCCCGGTCCGCGGAAACGTCCATCCAGGCTGTCGTTTCGGCGTCGCCCAGATCCTCCCGCAGGCCGTACCGCAGCCGGACGCGGCCGGGCGCGCCGGGGCTGGCGCCCTCCAGTTGCTCGACGCGCACGCCCTCGGGCAGGCCCTCGCCCGCCTTGCCGCGGCGCACGATGCCGTCCTTGTTGCGGGCGGCCGCGGCCGTCAGGCGCGTCCAGACGATCGCCGAGTTCTCGGTCACTTCGCCGACTCTCACGCCGGTGGCCTGGCGCGACTCCTGGGCCAGGGCCGCCAGGCACACCATACACGTGGCTGGGAATAGACGCATCGAGGAAACGATAGCTCAAATGGGAGGCAAACGGGGCGCCCACGGCTGTCCGCGGAGGGACAGTCCTGGGCGTGCCCGTTTGGGGGCAGTTGCGGTTGTCCGTCATTCATGGCTAGAATCAATGCGTTTGCCGGAGGAAGGCGCAATGGCGCAGCCGCCGGTACACAGTGGGGAGGATTCATGTCGGTTGAGGAAAAAGTTGCACCGAAGGTGAAACAGATCATTGTCGAGCAGTTGGGAGTGGATGAGAGCCAGGTGGACCCAACGGCTTCGTTCGTGGACGACCTCGGCGCCGATTCGCTGGATCTGGTCGAGCTGGTGATGGCTTTCGAAGAAGCTTTCGACCTCGACATTCCCGACGAGGACGCCGAAAAGATCAGCACCGTCAAGGACGCCATCGACTACATCACGAACAAGACAGGCAAGGAGTGAGGCGCCGGCGGCGCCGGATTTCCCGTAAGGAGCAGTGCATTGTCGCGCAGGGTAGTGGTGACAGGTGTCGGGCTGGTCTCGCCGGCCGGCATCGGGACTGAGCAGACCTGGGAGGCTCTGCGCCAGGGGCGGAGCGGCATCGGGCCGATCACCGCCTTTGACGCCGCGGCGTTCGCCTGCCGGATCGCCGGCGAGGTCAAGGGCTTCGAGCCGGAACGCTTCGTCGAGCGGAAAGAGCTGAAGAAGATGGGGCGGTTCATCCAGTTCGCCATCGCCGCCACCGAGTTCGCCGTGGCCGGCTCCGGCCTGAAGGTGGACGCCGGGAACGCGGAGCGGGCTGGCGTGTACATCGGCAGCGGGATCGGCGGCTTCGAGGTGATCGAGCGCGAGTTCGAGACGCTGCTCCAGCACGGCCCCAGGCGCATCTCGCCCTTCTTCATTCCGGCCGTCATCATCAACCTGGCCGCCGGCCACGTCTCGATCCGCGTTGGCGCCAAGGGCCCGAACTCGGCCACCGCCACCGCCTGCACTACCGGCGCCCACGCCATCGGCGACTCGTTCCGCATCATCCAGCGCGGCGAGGCCGACGTGATGATCTGCGGCGGGGCCGAGGCGCCCATCTGCCGCCTGAGCATCGGCGGGTTCGCGGCCATGCGCGCGCTGTCCACCCGCAACGACGCGCCGGAAAAGGCCAGCCGCCCTTGGGACAAGCAGCGGGACGGGTTCGTGGTCGGCGAGGGGGCCGGACTGCTGATCCTCGAGGAGCTAGAGACCGCGCGGCGGCGCGGCGCGCCCATCCTTGCTGAAATGGTGGGTTACGGCATGAGCGGCGACGCCTACCACATCACCGCGCCCCCCGAGGACGGCGACGGCGCCTGCCGCGTCATGCAGGCGGCGCTGCGCGACGCCGGCCTGGAGCCTGCCCAGATCGATTACATCAACGCCCACGGCACCTCGACCGACGTCGGCGACCGCGTCGAGACGATCGCCGTGAAGCGCTGCTTCGGCGAGCACGCCTACCGGCTCGCGATCAGCTCCACCAAGTCGATGACCGGGCACCTGCTGGGCGGCGCCGGCGGACTGGAAGCCGGCATCACCGTGCTGGCCATCCGCGACCAGCTCGCCCCGCCCACCATCAACTACGAGTTCCCCGACCCGGAATGCGATCTGGATTACGTGCCCAACCAGGCGCGGCCGATGCGCATCGACTGCGCTCTGTCGAACTCCTTCGGTTTCGGCGGCACCAACGGCTGCCTCATCTTCAAGCGCTATACCGGATGATGCGATGAAGATCGTGGTCGCGGTGAAGCAGGTGCCGGCGCGCGACGCGGTGCTGCGCGTGGCGGGCGACGGGCGGTGGATCCAGCAGGCCGACCTCGCTTACGAGATCAACGAGCCTGATGCCTACGCGCTCGAAGCCGGCCTCCAGTTAAAGGAGAAACACGGCGGCGAGGTGGTGGCGCTCACGGTGGGTCCGGCCGGCGCGGCCCAGACCGTCCGCGAGGCGCTGGCGAAGGGCGCCGACCGCGGCATCCACATCGAAGAGGCCGATGCGCTGGCCTTCGACAGCCTGGGCGTCGCCCGGCTGATGGCGGCGGCGCTGGCGCCGGAGAAGCCGGACCTGGTGCTGACCGGGCTGCAATCCGACGATCTCGGCTACGGGCAGACCGGCGTGCTGCTGGCCGAGCTGATGGGTCTGCCGCACGCCACCATCATCATGCAGGTGGAAGTGCGCGACGGCTCGATCCGCGTGAAGCGCGAGCTCGAGCAGGGCTGGTTCCAACTCGTGGACCTGCCGCTGCCCGCCCTGCTGGCGATTCAATCGGGCATCAGCAAGCTGCGCTACGCGACTTTGATGGGCATCAAGAGGGCGCGCATGAAGGAAGTTCGCCGGCTGACCGCGGCCGAGCTCGGCGTCAGCGCGGCGCCCGGCGCCGAGATCGCCCGCGTCTATCCGCCGGCTCGAGTCAAGCAGACCGAGATGCTCAGCGGCAGCGCCCAGGAAGTGGCGGCGCGGCTGGTGGAGCGGCTGCGATTTCAGGCGCGCGTGTTATGAGCGTACTCGCCATCCTGGAGCAGCGGAGCGGCGTCTTCCATCGCATGTCGCTGGAGACGCTGGCGGTTGCCCAGCAGATCGCGCGCGACGCCGGCTGGCCCGCGGCCGCCGCCGTACTCGGCGACGCGGTGGCGGAACTGGCCGGGCAGGCGGCCGGCTACAGCCTGGACCGCGTGTATGCCGTCGAGCACCCGCTGCTCGGCGTTTACACGCCCGATGGATACTGCGCCGCGCTGGAAGCGCTGATCCGGCGCGCGGGCCCGCGGCTGGTCCTGTTTCCGCACACCTACCAGGCGCGGGACTTCGCGCCGAAGCTGGCCGCCCGCTTCGGCGCCGTCCTGGTGAGCGACGCCATCGGATACCGCATGGAGGAGGGACGGCCGGTGCTGGTGCGCCAGCTCTTCCAGGGCAAGCTCAACGCCGACGTGCGCTTCACGGCCGGGCCGCCGTGGTTCGGCTCGCTCCAGGCGGGCGCCGGGCGCGCCGATGCGCTGGAGGCAGGGGCGGCGGCGGTGGAGCGCTTCACGCCGGAGCTGAATGCGGCCATGATCCGCACGCAGCCGGGGGAGCCGTTCCAGGAGGAGGCGGCCACGGTCGATCTGGCCGCGGCCGAGATGATTGTGGCCGTGGGCCGCGGCATCAAGGAGAAGGACAACCTGCCGGTGGTCGAGCGGCTGGCGCGGGCGCTGGGCGCCGAGCTGGCCGCCTCGCGGCCGGTCTGCGACAACGGCTGGCTGCCGATGGAGCGACAGGTCGGCAGCTCCGGCCAGACGGTCGCGCCCAAGCTCTACATCGCCGTCGGCATCTCCGGCGCCATCCAGCACCTGGTCGGCATGAAGGGCGCCAAGACGATCGTGGCCATCAACCGCGACCCCGACGCGCCCATCTTCGAGGTGGCCGACTACGGCATCGCCGCCGACCTGTTCGAGGTGGTGCCGGCGCTGGCCGAGGCGATCGAAAAGGCAAGAACACCATGAAGAACCTAACACGCCGCGAGTTTATGGCCGCCGCCTCGGCCGGCCTGGCCGGCGCGGCCGAACCGCACATTGACGTCCACCAGCACACGCACTACCGCGGCCGGGCCGATGACGCGCTAGTGGCCCACCAGCGCAAGATGGGCGCCGCCAAGACCGTGCTGCTGCCGGCGGGATCGAAATACGGGCTGGCGGCCGATTGCTACGGCAACGACTCGGTGGTCGCGCTGGCCCGCCGGTATCCGAAGGAGTTCTACTTCTTCGCCAACGAACTGCCCGACATCGCCGAGACCCGCCCGGTGATCGAGAAGTACCTCAAGCTGGGCGCCATCGGCATCGGCGAGCAGAAGTTCCCGGTCGAGTGCGACTCCAAGCACATCCACCTCATCGCCGAGATCGCGCGCGAGCACGGCGTCCCGGTGATCATGCATTTCGAGCACAACAATTACAACACCGGTTTCGAGCGCTTCTACAAGGTGCTGGAGAAGTTCCCCACGGTGAACTTCATCGGCCACGCGCAGACCTGGTGGGGTAACATCAGCCGCGACCACGACCAGAAGGTGATGTACCCGAAGACCAAGGTCGTGCCGGGCGGCATCACCGACCGGCTGCTCTCGGACTACGCCAACATCTACGGCGACTTCTCGGCTGGCTCCGGCCTCAACTCGCTGCTGCGCGATGAGGACCACGCGCGCGGATTCCTCGCCCGCCACCAGGACCGGCTGTTGTGGGGCAGCGACTGCGTGGATACGGACGCCAGCGGCGAGGACTGCTACGGCTCGCGCTCGAAGGCGGCCATCCGGCGCCTGGCGCCCGACGCGAAGATCGTCCGCAAGATCCTGTACGAGAATGCCCGGCGCCTGCTGAGGATCTCATGACCAGACTGGCCATTGTTCTCGGTCCGCTGCTCGGCGCCATGCTGGCTGCGCAGCAGCAAGAACCGCCCTTCCGGCTGCCGGAAGGCGTGGAGATGAAGACCGACCTGGTTTACGCCCGCTACGGTCAGCGTGAGATGCACCTGGACCTGTTTCTCCCGAAGGCCGGCGCCGGTCCGTTCCCCGCGGTCGTTTACATCCACGGCGGCGGATGGCGCGGCGGCAACAAGGGCGCCTTCCGGCGCCAGGCGGCCCACATGGCCACCCAGGGCTTTGTGGGCGCCTGCATCGAGTACCGTCTCTCGGGCGAGGCCAAGTACCCCGCGGCGGTGCATGACGCCAAGGCCGCGGTGCGCTGGCTGCGCGCCAACGCCGCCGCCTGGCGCATCCGCCCCGACCGCATCGGCGCGGCGGGCGGTTCGGCCGGCGGGCACCTGGTCGCGTTGCTCGGCGCCACGCACGCCATGCGCGAACTGGAAGGCGAGGGCGGCAACCCGGGTCAGTCCAGCCGCGTGCAGGCGGTGGCCCCCTTCAACCCGGCGCTGGACCTGGAGGGCCTCGTCAGGGGAAATCCCCAGGCGCCCGCGACCAGTCCCCTCGCCCTGTTCCTGGGCTTCAGCTATGCTGAGCGGCCGGACTTGTATCGCCAGGCCTCGCCGGTCGCGCACGTGAGCAAGGCGTCGGCGCCCTTCCTGTTCCTGCACGGCACTGACGACAAGACGACCCCTTACGAGCACTCGGTGGCGATGATGAAGAAGCTCCAGGCGGCTGGCGTTCACGCCGAGATCTTCACCGCCGAAGGCGCCGGCCACGGTTTCTTCAACCGCCCGCCGTGGTTCGAGCCGACGCTGAAGCGGATGGAGGCGTTTTTCACGCGCCTGTTGAAGTAGCGCCGCCCGGTTCCGCTATCGCCAGAATTGCCACCATTTCTTGCCGGGCGGGCCGTGTGTGCCGGCACGGTGAGGCGCTCAGTGGCGGAAAAACGCCGAGGTGATCCACCGCGGTTGCCTGTAGGACATTTTTGTCCGATACTTGAGAGGTGAGAGGCAAGGAGTTTGTGCGGCGCGTCCAGGTATTGGGCAAAGCGCGCGGCGTAGTAGTCCGGTGGGCAGCCCATCGCGGCAAGGGCAGCCACGGACTTCTCTATTACGGGTCGGAGATGACAACCGTGCGCGACCTCAAAGATGAAGTCGACAAACGCGCCTACCACAAGATGCTCAAGCAGCTTGGCTTAAGCGAGCGAGACATCGAGTAAGGAGGCAACCGTGCTTACGTTCTTGTATCCAGCGAAGCTCGAGCCCGGAGACAACGCGGCAGTGGTCGTGGTTACGTTCCGGGATGTCCCGGAGGCAATCACGCAGGGGAAGGGAGAGAAGGATGCGCTCTGGCAGGCGGCGGATTGCCTGGAAGAGGCGATCGCGGGAAGGATTGCCGATGGGCGGGAGATTCCGAAGCCGTCCAGAGCGGCGCGGCGGGAGCGGCTGATTCCGGTCCCAGCGCCGATGGCTGCGAAAGCCGCTCTTTACCTTGCGATGAGAGAGGCAGGAATCGCCAATGTGGAGTTGGCGCGAAAACTCGGTTGCGACGAGAAGGAGGTGCGGCGCATGCTCGATCCCAGGCACCCCACCAAGCTGCCGCGCATCAAGGAGGCACTCGATGCGCTTGGGAAGCGCCTGGTCGTGAGTGTTCAGGAAGCAGCGTGAACTGTGGTCGGTCAGTTTCTCTCACCACGTCTTGTCCGCGTCTTCCTCGTGCTCGAGCGCGGCCATGAGTTGATCTGCGGCCTCCTCGCCGCCGTACTCCCGCCGGCAGTGGAGCACCGAGCTGGCGACGTTGGCCAGCACCGCGTCAAGGGTGGCGCTTCGAATAACGAAAGGCTCCTAGGGCATTCAATTCGGGAGGCCTACGGACGGCCATCCGGGGCGGGCAGGT
>ERZ1292640.3858-Hain-H43-02um-R1-3858-length-11582-cov-4_pt1 | contig 11582 bp, 9 predicted proteins | sample MGYA00564404_ERZ1292640 | MGnify/ENA primary metagenome ERZ1292640 (study PRJEB36523, sample SAMEA6512636) | groundwater metagenome | collected 2019-01-08 | study: AquaDiva: Metagenomics assemblies of 32 groundwater samples | reverse complement strand
GTCTTCGGCAGCAGGATCGTGGCGCGGTAATCGGCGGGCTTGGATGTCGGTTCCATGGGATTGCGCGGATGGGTTGTCACGACTTCCGCCGATGCCCGGTCGTCGCAGCCTTGTCCGCGGCCTCCTTCGCGGGCTTCGCCGGGGCCGGCCCCTGCAGGAGCGGCATGGCGAGTTTCGACCACTCGGCGAGGGCCTCCGGGATGCCGGTGGTTTCGGGCCAGCGGGTCTGGATTTCCTCGAGATGCTCCCGGATCGGGAGGACGAGCCGGCGCACGTCCTCGGAATCGCCCTTCACGTCGGCGAAACACTCAAGGCCGCGGCGAAACGCCGCCACTCCCTCGACGACGAAGCCCGCGGCCAGGAACGAGGAACCGACCCGGGAGAACCCCTCGGCCGCGCCGCCCGGATAGATCCTCGAGAAGACCTCGGCAAGCCCCCGGGGCCCGTAGATCTCGTCGAGATCGGGCTCGGAGGAGTAGAGCAGCCTCGGGAGGCGGACATCCTCCGGCGACTCGCGGAGGATCCGTTCCATCTGAAGGGTCGCGCTCTGAAAGAGCCCCTGGACCTCCTTCGTCTTGCGGGGCAATTCGACGCGGGCTGCGTCGAGGATCCGGCGCAGGAGGGCCGCGAGCTCGGAATCGATCGTGCCTTTCTGGGATCCCTCGCGGGACTTGAACAGGGTCTCGTATTCCGGGCCGTAGGAGGTGATCGAGTAGAGGTATTCCTTCAGGTGGAGCATCTCGTGGAAGATGGAGCCCACAAGGAGATCGAAGAGAACGTCCGGCTTGACCGCGCGCGAGCCCGAAAGCCGGTTCCGGCTGTGGAGACGGTGGGTCTCGTTCTTCAGGTGATAGAGCCGGGTCTCCATCTGATCGATTCGCTCGAAGGAAAGCAGGCCTCCCTCCCGCCGGGCCTGAATCTCCTGCTCGAACTCGGCCCGGACCCGGAGGAAGGAGGGCAGCAGCCCCGCGAAGACGGAGGCGTCGGTGGTCGTCGGCATCAGGACGCCCTCCGATGGGAGTCAAAGGGCGGAGGAGGAGGCGGAGGGACCGAGGCGCCGCGGCGGGCGTGTTGAAGAACGCTCATGCGCTCCCGGATCATCTGGCCCCAGCTCGGATCGGCCCCGGCCTGGATCAGGGCCTGCCGGTAGACGTCGAGGGCGACCTCGTTCTGGTGGAATTGCTGTTCGTAAATCTGCGCATACCGGAAGAGCGCCTTCACGGCGGGCATTCCCTGAAGGCCCGTGTCGAGGAGGCGCCGGAGGGCCCCGGCCGCCTCGGGGTATTCGCCGGCCCGCTCGAGAGTGGCCGCGACCTGGAGCTGTTCGGCGGATTCGAGCATGGCGCCCGGGAACGCCTCCTGGAGCCGCCGATACGCCTCGAGCGATTCCGGCTCCGCCCGCGCCCGAAGGGCCCGTTGGGCGGCGGCGACGAGGGATGCCTGCTGCCGGGTAGCGTCGCGCGCCATTCTGTAGCTGTCGGCGGCTTCCAGCAGCGGTCCCGACGCCTGGGGGTGATCCTCCGCGATCTTCTCGAAGAGGGCCGCCGCCTCGATGCACCGCCCGCGCGCCCGGAGGGCCAACGCCCCTTCGAGCAGGTCGTGCTTCCTCCAGAGGAGCATGGGATGGTTCACGACGATCTTCCCGGTGGCGTCCGTGCCCACCATCGGGAAGAGCCGCGTCTCGAGCCCGAGAGACTTGATGGCCAGGATGGCGCCGATCCCGAACGCGTAGCCGCCGATGTGGGCCCAGTGGGCGACCCCCCCGGCATGGGCCGGGGCATTCCAACCCGCGATCGCGGAGTAGACGTCGCCGAGGATCATCACGGAAAAGACGAAATAGGTCGGGGCCGAGAACGTGCCCGTGCGGAACATGCCCGGGACGAACGCGAACCAGACGAAATGGACCCTCGTATCGTAGCAGTAGATGAGGAACACGCCCATGAGGGTCGTGATTGCCCCGGAAGCGCCGCCAAACGGGATGCGCGGGGCCCCGCCGAAGAGGATATGCGCGAAGGCCGCCACACACCCCCCGAGGACGTAGAGCAGCGAGAAGTTCAGCCGCCCCAAAAGGTCCTCGACCTTGGTGCCGGCGATCATGAGGACGATGAAATTCCCAATCAGATGCATCCAGCCGAAGTGGACGAACATGCTCGAAAGCGGCATCCAGATCCGGAACTTGTCACCCCCCTGGTAGGCGAGCCCCTCGAAGGCCCCCTCCCCGTAGGCGATCCGATGCGAGGCCTCGTACTCCCGGACAAGGGTCCGGAATTCCTCGAACCGCTCCTGCTCTTTTCGATAGGCCTCGGGGTCCTTCTCCGCCGTCATCCCGCCCCGCCGGTAATCGACCCAGGTCTTTTCCGGCTCCATGGCCTGAACCCGCAACCAGATATCGCTGGGCGAGGGGCGGGCAAACGTGGGATTCGCCCAGGGATTGGGGGGACCGAACATCGGACGGACCTCGCCCTTCGGAAACTTATCCAGGATTTGCGGAAGCCTTTTCTCCGCGGACTGGATACGTGCGTGGATGATGGCGAAAAAGACGAGATTGATCGTGACAATCGCAACCGTCACGACGGGAAATCGCTTGGTGATCTCGTCTTCGTGACCGTACGGAATAATGCCGAAGAACATGGCTTGCCCCCGCGGCGGGCTACGTGGAGCCTTTCTCCTCCCCGTGAAGGGCGGCGGTCGCCTGTTCGATCAGCCGATCCAGGGCGTCTTTCCAATACAGATCGCCCTGGGAAATCTGCTTGGCCTTGCGGGCCAATGCGATCGCCAGATGCGGGGTGTTGAGCTTCCGCAGGCAGATCTCCGCGTGCTTGAAGCGCGCCTTCACGGCGACCGCCTCCTCGGGGAACTTGTCGTAGACGCCCTTGTAGGCCATCACCGCCTCGTTGTAGGCCTCGCGCTTCTCGAGGGTGCCCGCGATTTTAAACTGATCCCCGGGCTCCAGCACCTCGCCCGGGTAGTCTTTCCCGAGCGTCCGATAGCATTTCAGGCCGAGTTCCTCGTCCTGGGTCCGCAGGGCGAGCGCCGCCGCGGAACGCATCGCCACGAGGGCGCGTTCCCGATCTCGGTGGAGAACGTGGATCCCGTAGGTCTCGAGGAACGGCCCGGCCTCGTCCCGGTAGATCTCGCAGAGCGTGCCCAGCAGTTGGAGGGCCTCGTCGATGCGGCCGTCCCGCTGGGCGGCCTGGAGGACCGCATAGGAAGGGTGCTGCTTGTAGGAGGCGCCCTTCGCGACGGGCTCTCCGGAGGCCGCGACGGGAACGATCGACGCCGACTCCCCGCGCAGCAGGATCCGGCCGCAGAGGGAAAGGACCGAACCGACGGCCGCGCCCGTGAGGCAGGCGCGCCAGTCGAAGCCGCTGTAGAACGGAGTCGAATCGAGGCCGAGCAGCGAGTTGAAAAGGACGACGTTCGCCCAGAGGGCGCCGACAACGTAAAGCGGAATCGGCAGGGGATAGACCTCCGTCTCCCGGCCGCGGAAGCGCACGAAGAGGAAATTCAACGGGTCCAGGGGGGCGGCCGCGAGGGCCGCGCCGAGGAGGGCGGAAACGCCGGCGAAGGCGCCGAGGGCCGGTTTATAAACGGTGTTCGCCGGGTCGATGATCATCGGCGAATGAACGAAAGAGCCCACGGTGGCGCCGAGGACGAAGACGACCAGCGCCCCCAGCCGGCCCCAGGCCGCCTCGGTCTTCATCCCGAAGAGGAGCAGGAAGAAGAGCGCGACGAGGAGATGCCCGGCCCGCCCGTGGGTGAACGGGGCCGTGAGCAGCCCCAGCGAGTGGTCGGGAACGAAGCCGAGTTCGCGATAAACGTTGTTCTCGGCATCCTTGGGAAAGAGCGTCCGATCGATCTCGGCCCACTCCTTCTTTCGCTCCAAGACGACCTGCTCCAATTCCTGCCGGAACGTCTCCTCGGTCATCCTCGGGTCCGCCTTCACCCGGGTGGCGATGTTCCGAAGCGCGCCCATGTATTCGGATCTCGCCTTGTTGATATAGGCGTAGACCGTGGAGGCCTTTTCCTCGAGGCGGACCCGGACGCCCTCGATCTCCTGGGAAAAGGCCCACTGCGCGTAGACGGAGAATCCGAGGAGGAGAAGGGCCAGGCCGAGCGTGACCCAGGGGAACTGACGGTTCCCGTTCCTGTCGATTTCTCCGGGAACGATGAACAAGGATCGGGCTCCGTGGATAGGCCCCTGCTATGGGGCGGTCAGGGAGTATACACCCCGGCCGAAGCGCCGGAAGGGTCAGCCCCCCGCCCCGGCGGGGGTTTCGTGAGGGTATGCCCGAGGAGGTCCCGTTTCGAGGCGAGATACCGCGCGTTCTCTGGGGTCGGCTCCGACTCGATGGGGATGCGCTCCACGATCTCGATCCCGTAGCCCTCGAGGGCGACGATCTTCCGGGGGTTGTTCGTGAGCAGCCGGATCTTCCGAACGCCGAGGTCGGCGAGGATCTGGGCCCCCGTGCCGTAGTCCCGGAGGTCCGGAGGAAAACCGAGGCGGCGGTTCGCTTCCACGGTGTCGAGGCCCTGCTCCTGGAGGGCGTAGGCGCGGATCTTCTCGACAAGGCCTATCCCGCGGCCCTCCTGGCGGACGTAGAGGACGATCCCGCGGCCGGCGCGCTCGATGGCGCGCATCGACTGGCGCAGCTGCCAGCCGCAATCGCAGCGGCGGGACCCGAAGACGTCGCCCGTGAGGCACTCGGAGTGGACCCGGACCAGCGTGGGCCGCTCGAGATCCGCGTGGGAGGCGCCGGGGCCGAACGCCCCCTTGCACAGCGCGATGTGGAGGTAGTCGTCAACGCTGGAGCGGTAGAGGTGCAGATCGAACTCCCCCTGCTCGGTCGGAAGCCGCGTCTGCGCCAGCTTCTCGATCAGCCGCTCGTGGCGCCGGCGGTGGGCGATGAGATCGGCGATGGAGCCCATCTTGAGCCCGTGGCGGCGGCAGAACTCGAGAAGCTCGGGCAGGCGCGCCATCGTCCCGTCGGGATTCATGATTTCGCAGATGACCCCCGCGGGCTTCATCCCCGCCAATCGCGCGAGGTCCACCGCCCCTTCCGTCTGGCCGGCCCGGGTCAGCACCCCTCCCTCCCGCGCGCGCAGCGGCAAGACGTGGCCGGGCCGCGCGAAATCCTCGGGGCGCGCGCCGGAGCGCACCGCGGCGAGGATCGTCGAGGCGCGATCGGCGGCGGAAATCCCGGTCGTCGTGCCTTCCTTGGCGTCGATCGTCACGGTAAACGCGGTCCCGAACCGGGCGGAGTTTTCCTGCACCATCAACGGCAGGCCGAGCCGGTCGGCGGTCGGCGGATCGAGCGCGAGGCAGATGAGGCCGCGGCCTTCGCGGGCCATGAAGTTGAGCGCCTCCGGGGTCATCTTCTCCGCAATCATCAGCAGATCCCCCTCGTTCTCGCGGTCCTCGTCGTCCACGAGAACGATCATCTCGCCTCGCCGGAGGGCATCCAGAAGGTCGGGAATCGGGTCGAAAGCCCGCGCGCCGGGCGCAGGCGAAGGCGTCGTCGGCATGGCCCCAGTCTAGCGATCAGCCCAGTCGCTTCCGGCCGATCCGGAAGTAGCCGACCCCGGAGGCGATGGTGAAGGCCAGCGTCGCCCAGGCGGCCCCGAGGATGACCGTTTCGTGGGCGCCGATGAGGACGCAGAGGATCGTCGACATCTGGACGAAGGTAGAGACCTTCCCGAGGGCGCTCGGCGAAATCTGGAACTCGGCCCGCAGGAGGAAGAGGATCGCGTAGCCCAGCACGATGAAGACGTCCCGGCTGACAATGGCGATGGCGGCGAAGAGCGGCAGCCTCGGCCCGGGCCAGAGGTTCGTCGCCAGGAGGATCGCGGAGGTCGCCATGAGCAGTTTGTCCGCCGCCGGGTCCAAAAACGATCCCAGCGCCGTCCGCTCCCCGAGCCGGCGGGCAAGGAATCCGTCGAGAAGGTCGCCGAGCGCCATGAGGACGAACAGGCCCGTCGCCAGCCACCGGAACCGGCCGTCCTCGGGGGTCTCGAAAACCGCCCAGACGAACACGGGGATGAGCGCGATCCGGGTGAAGGTGACGCGGTTCGCCCAGGTGAAGATCCGCTCGGGTGCGGCCGGCTTCCCGGCGGGCGGCTCCACGGCCTCCGGAACGGCCGCATGTCCGCTCACGGCCGGCCTTCCCGCGCGAACCAGTCGAGGAACCGCCGGACCCCCTCCTCGAGCGGCATCTTCGGCTCGTAGCCGAGAACGCGCTTCGACTTCGCGACGTCCGCGAACGTGCGGACCGCGTCCTCGGGATGATCGGGCTCGTGGAGCCGGATGGCGGGAATCCCCATCTGCCGCTCCAGCAGCGACAAAAAATCCCGCACCGCCACGGCCCGGTGCGATCCGAGATTCAGGATTTCGTAGGAAACGGGCACGCGGCAGGCGGCGACGACGCCGTCCAGGATGTCGTCGATGTAGGTGTAATCGCGCTCGGAGGAGCCGTCGCCGTAGATGGGGATGGGCTTTCGCGCCGCGATGAGCCGGGCGAACTTGTGCAGCGCGAGATCCGGACGCTGGCGCTGGCCGTAGACGGTGAAGAACCGCAGGCACGCGCACGGAAGCCCCCGGGTGTCGAAAAACTGCCGGCAGAGGATCTCGCCGGCGCGCTTCGTGATCGCGTAGGGCGAGCGCATGGGCCCGAGCGGGTCGTCCTCGGCGAACGGGACCTTCTCGCATCCGCCGTAGACGGACGACGACGAGGCGAACACCAGGCGGCCGACACCGTGACGGAGACAAGCCTCGAGAACCCGCAGTGTCCCCTCGACGTTGGCCCGATCGGTCTCGAGGGGATTGGCCAGGGACTGGCGCACGCCGGGCCGCGCGGCGAGGTGCACGACGGCCGAGGCCTTCGCCTTCCCGAGACACTCATCGAGCGCGGCGGGATCGAGGATGTCGCCCTCCACCATCCGGAAACCCTTGAGGTGCGCAATGGCCGCCGCGTTGCGCCGCTTCATCGAGGGGTCGTAGAAGTCCGTATATGCGTCGAGGCCGAAAACCTCCTCCCCCTCCCGGACCAGGCGCTCCACGAGGTTCGAACCGATGAAACCCGCGGCGCCGGTGACAAGGATCACGGCGGAAGTATAGCGGGCGGCGACCGCCCCCATCGGCCGAGCGCGGCGCGCGCCTCGTCGGCGACCCACCCCCGATCGCCTTCCGCCGCGAGCGCCTCGAGGAGGCTTCCGTTCGGCGAGAACGCGACGCCGACCGTTTACCCCGATCGAACGTCCGGGGGTTCTCAGGGCTTGGAGGCGTCCGCGGGCGGAACGGGGGGCGGTCCCGGCGGCGGTGCGGGGTCCGGGTGGCCGTAATGGCGCAGGGCATGCCAGGCGTTCGCGAACATCCGCGGGCGGAGGAAGAGGAAAAGGCCGAGAAGGAACTGGAGGGCCTGATCGGAATTTTTCAGGGCATACCAGCCCATATCGGATCCCAGCCACTTCCGATCCCCGAACGCCAGGAGGGCCAAAAAATTCGCCAACGGGGAAATCGAGGTCGCGAAGAGATAGAGCCCGACCACGGAGAACGCAATCGACTGGACTTCCCGGGTCGTCGCGGAGGGCCCGCCGGGCTTCTCCCCCTCCGGAAAGACCCATCCGGAGAGCTCGTCGCCCCGATAGATAAGCGCCCATGCCAGGCCGAGCAGCAACGCAAGCGGAAGCGCCGCGTTGAAGGCAACGTACGCGACGGATGCAATCCCTTCCGGAAGCCCCCAGCCGCCGGGAATGTGGGCGAACCATAACGACTGCAAAAGACCGGCCAGGCGGGACAGCAGGAATATCGACTCGACAAGGCAATACACCCCCATCAGCCGGAACGAAAGCGACGCAATCTCGCGCTTGGTCAACGCTCACCCCCGCGGGAGTCTACCGCTTACAATCCCTCCGGGGCGGCTGGCTTAACGGCTAGAGCACCTGCCTTACACGCAGGGTGTCGAGGTTCGATTCCTCGGCCGCCCATGCATTCATTTGCGGATGCTCCTCGGCGGCTGGCTTAACGGCTAGAGCGCCTGCCCGCGCCTGGCTCGCGGTCGGACCGAGGCCCGAGGCCGAGCGAGAGCGCGGCAGGCGAGGAGGCCGAAGCAGGCGATGCAGAGAGAAGCATCGCCGATGCAGGCCGACGAAGCATGGCGCGCTCGCAGCCGGCCGAAGCCCGGGCCGGCCGCGGGCCAGGCGCGATCCACACGCAGGGTGTCGAGGTTCGATTCCTCGGCCGCCCACGCGCCCCGCGTAAGATGCCGCGCATGTGCGGATTCGCGGGCATCGTGTCCCTCGGGGGGGCGGACCCGCCGGCGGGGACGGCGGCGCGGATGCGGGATCGGATCCTGCACCGGGGCCCGGACGGCTGCGGGGAGTTCGATCAGCCGGGGATTTCGCTGGCGGCCTGCCGGCTCGCGATCGTCGATCTGGACCCGCGCGGGCGGATGCCGATGTCCACGCCCGACGGGCGATTCCGGATCGTCTTCAACGGGGAGATCTACAACCGGCCGGCGCTGCGCGAATCGCTCGAGGCGGGCGGCGCGAGGCTCGCGACGGGCACGGACACGGAGGTCCTGCTGCATCTTTTCGCGGCCGAGGGGGCGTCGATGCTCGACCGGCTCGACGGGATGTTCGCGTTCGCGATCTGGGACGGGGCGCGCCGCGAGCTCTTCGCCGCGCGGGATCGCTGCGGCGAGAAGCCGCTGTTCACCGCGGTCCACGAAGGAAGGCTCTACTTCTCCTCCGAGCCGAAGGCCCTCTTCGCCGGCGGCGTGCCGTGCGCGTTCGACGAGGAGACCTGGACGGAGCTCGTCACGTTTCGATCCACGGCCGGGACGCGCACGCCGTATCGCGGGGTCCGCAGGCTTCTGCCCGGGCACTGGCTCCGCGCGGGCGCCGGCGGCGTCGAGACGAGGGCGTGGTGGCGGTTTCCTTCCGAGGCGGAGGGCGAGGCCGGACGGCCCGCGGCCCCGGATCGCGCGGCCGAAATCGACGGCGCCGCGCGGCTCCCGGACGCGCCCTCCCTCCTGGCGCTGCTCGAATCGTCGGTCCGGCGCCGCCTGACGGCCGACGTGCCGGTCGGGGTCTTCCTCTCGGGCGGCCTCGATTCGGGCAGCATCGCGATGCTCGCGGCGGGGCTGCACGGCCGGCCGCTGCCGGCCTTCACCGCCCGCTACGGCGACGACCCCTGCGACGAGGGCCCCTACGCCGAAGCCGTCGCGCGGGCGGCCGGCGTGGAGCACCACCAGATCCGCGTCGAGCCGGAGGAGCTGCCCGCCTTGCTGGCGGACGCAGCCTGGCACCAGGACGAGCCGATGGCCTTCGTCTGCTCGCCGGAGACCCTGGCGGTGAGCCGCCACGCCCGGCGCCACGTGCGGGTCCTGCTGACCGGGGAGGCTTCCGACGAACTGTTCGGCGGCTACGCGCGGTTCCGGCGGATGCGCTGGACGCGCGCGCTGCGCCGGCTCGGCCGCCTCCTCTTTCCGCTCGAACGCTTCCTGCCCGCGCGGGGCGCGGCCCGGCGCGCCGTCGAGGCGGCCCGCCTTTCTCCCGAGGAATGGATCGCGCGATCGAACGCCGACCCGGAGCCGGGCTCGTTCACCCGCGAGACGATCGAATCCTTCGCCCCCGAGCGCGCCGGAATCGCCGCGCGCGCCGTGGAGGAGCATCCCGACCCGGCGCGCCAGGCGCTGTCCTACGAGCGCCAGACCCACCTCCAGTCCGCGCTGGACCACTGCGATCGCCAGACCATGGCCGCCGGCATCGAGGCCCGCGTCCCGCTGCTCGCCCCGGCGATCCTGTCGCTCGCCGGCCGCGCCGCGGCCCGGACGCTCTTTTGCGGCCGCCACGGCAAGCGGATCCTCCGGGAAGCGATGATCGGCCGCCTGCCCGAGTGCGTGCGCCGCCGGCCGAAGCAGGGCTGGAACTCCCCCTACGCGTCCTACCTCCGCGAAAACCCGCCCCTCCGCGCGTGGCTGTCCCGCGCGGCCGGGCACGGAATCTTCGCATCCTGCCCCATCGGCGCCCTCCGGGCGCGCGCCTCTATCGAGAATTTCCTCGCCGGCGACGATCGCGCCGCCCACCTCGCGTGGATCCTCGGCCGGATCGTGCTCTGGCACCAGGTCTGCGTCGAGGGCGTCCGCAAGCCGTTCTGAACGAGTTCATCACGGCATCGAACTTTCTCGTTTGGGGTACAAACCAGGAACGGGCGAGAGGCGGGGGCTCGGCTCTTGCTCCCGGTCTCCGCGCGGTCCACGGCCGGTAGACAAATGCATGGCGTTGGACCGTGCGTCGACAGGTCGCCACGATCCGAGCCCCCGCCCCTCGCCCTCGCTACAATGCCGTTCTCCCCGAAACCACAGGATGGCCACACTGCTCGGGCTGGTCGCCGGCGCGTTTCTCGCGGCCGCGTCGCCGGCCGACGTCCCCTTGAAGGCCCGGGATGTTCTCGCCTCCCCGGAGTACCAGACGGATATTCCCGGCGACCTCGCGCCCCCTCCGATCGAAAGGGAGCGGGAGCCGCGGCGGCGCAGGCTCTCGCCTCCCCTGCTCATTCCGGCTTTCGTCGCGAACGCCGTCTATGTCCTTCTCTGGCTTTCCATCGCCGCGGTCCTCTGCATCGTCGCGGTCGCCCTCTACCGGAATCTCCGGCCGCCGCCCGTCCTGGACGGGCCGATCCGGGTCGATCCCGGACGCGCCCCGGCCGGCCCCCGCCCCCACATTCCCCCCGGCCTCGATCCGGAGGCCCTCGCGCAAGCGGCGCGCTTTCCGGAGGCGATCCACGCGATGCTGCTCATCTCGATCGACGCCGTCGCCCGGTTCGCGCGGTGGTCCCCCGCCTGGACCAGCCGCGAGATCCTGCGCGCGCCCGGCCTGCCCACGAACGCCCGGACGCCCCTGGGAGATCTGGTTTCGGCCGCGGAGGCCTGCCACTTCGGGACGAGCCAGCCGGGGCCGGAGGAATACGGCCGCTGCCGCGCGCGCTACGAGGAATTCCGCGGAGCCGTCGAACGGAAGGCCCGATGAGCGCGAACCCCTTCCCCCGCTGGGCGATCCTCCTGATCTCGATCGTCGGCGGCATTTCCCTGATCCTCGCCCTCCTGGGCGACGCCCTCGTCCCCGGATCCCCGGTCGTGGACGAGGGGCCGAGCGCCTTCAGCCGTTCCGCCCTCGGGCACCGCGCCCTCGCGGACCTTTTAAAGCGCCTGGGCGTCCCCGTCCTTTCGAGCCGCCACAATTCCGGCCGCCGCGCGGGGAAGAACGGCGTCCTGGTCCTGGCGGAGCCGAGGCCCTCCGCCTGTCCCGATTTCGACGAGGACGTGAAGCAGGCGCGGCAGGGCGCGGAGAGGATTCTCGTCATCCTGCCGAAACGCGCGGGCGAGCCCCACCCCCGCCACCCCGGATGGATCCACAAGGTGTCGATCGTGCCCGAGGCCGAGGTCGAACGCATCCTCGACGCGCTCGGCGTGGAGGCGGAGATTTCAAGGGGCGGCGGGGGCGGGGCGAGGGCGTGGGAGTCGGAGAAGTTCCGGTCCCTCCCGACCCTTCGGTCGTTCCAGTCGATCCGATCCCCGGAAGAT